>Ga0182738_1002466_pt1 | contig 21908 bp, 21 predicted proteins | sample eDN5th30CBELigMG_FD_128876 | JGI IMG/M metagenome (GOLD analysis project Ga0182738, IMG submission 128876) | Enriched Miracle-Growth compost microbial communities from Emeryville, California, USA - eDNA 5th pass 30_C BE-Lig MG (version 2)... ...
ACCAGCGGATCGCCCAGGATGGCCTGCTGCAGCACCGGCTCGATCATGACCTGGCTGACGCGCATGGCGGGTTCGCGCGGCTGGGTGCCGTCGTTCCGGGCACGGATCTCGGCGCGCTTCTCGACGACGGACGGATAGCGAAAGCGATGCAGCTCGCGGCCCGTAAGCGACGTGATCCAGGAGATGTCGAAATTGTTCGCTTCCGGCACCGCCACCGCCCGCAGCCTGTCGGCCAGGCCGAGCCGCCGGAACAGCTCCATCGAGCGGCCGTTGGTGATGTCCATCTTGGGATGCCGCGTGGTCGCGGCGTTGCGCTCGACCAGCATGCAGTGGATGCCGAGCGAGGCCAGCGTGCGAGCCAGCGTCATGCCGACAGGGCCGCCACCCGCGATCAGGACAGGAACCCGCCTCACGGCATCAAGGCGTACACGCATACGCCGCCCCAGATCAGGATGCAGGCGATCAACGGCCAGTCGGTGAGCAGGACGTCGGTCGGCGTCTCGCCGCCTTCGCGTGTCTCGACGACGTACCAGTAGCGGAACATGCCGAAGAGCACCAAGGGAATGGTGCTCGCGAGCCCGGGGTTCGTGGACATCACGAACAGGCTGTAGAAGAGCAGCGCACCCACGGCCGACATCTCGGCATAGCGATCGACCAGGGTGATGGAATATTCCTGCAGCACCTTGCGCCCGCCGGACCCGGCGGTGGCAAGCTCCGTCCGCCGCTTGATGGAAGCCAGGAAGAGCGCCAGGCAGAGCGTCGTGATGGCCATCCAGCTCGACAACGGCACGCCAAGGGCGGCCGAGCCGCCCCATACCCGGATCACGAAGCCGCTGGCGACCGAGAAGATGTCGATCACCGGCTGGTCCTTCAGGAAATAGCTGTAGGCGAGGTTCAGCCCGATATAGCCGAGGATCGGCAACGCTATCGCAGGCAATATGAAGAAGCCCACGATCAGGACGGCATAGAGCGCCGCCAGCAGCAGGAGAGCGGCCCTCATGGACACATGCCGCGCGGCCAGCGGCCGGCTCCAGCTCTTGACCGGATGGGCACGGTCGCGCTCGATGTCGCGGATGTCGTTCACGATGTAGCAAGCCGCCGAGGCGGCGCAGAACAGCCCGAAGGCGAACAGGGCGCTCTGGATCGCGCTCACGTCCGAATAGGCGCGGGCGAAGATCAGGGGCGCGAGCACGAAGCTGTTCTTGATCCATTGCTTCGGTCGCATCAGCCGCAGCAACGAATATGCCGGATTCGGAATTGACCCGCTCCCCTTCCCCAATTGGCCTATAATAGCAGAAACATGCGGCCAGTCTCGTCCTGGGGGCGTCTGGGAGCCCCGCCTCACGATATCGTCGAGCTGACCGACCGCGACAGGGTGGCGGCTTCGCTCAGGCATGGCCCCGGCATCGCCTACGGGATGGGTCGCAGCTACGGCGATGCCTGCCTCAATCCCGGCGGGGTGCTGTGGCGCACGGCGGGCCTCGACCGCCTCGTCTCCTTCGACGGTGCAACCGGCCGGCTGGTGTGCGAGGCGGGTGTCGTGCTGCGAGACATCCAGAAGCTCATGATCCCGCGCGGCTGGAGCCTGCCGGTGGTTCCGGGCACGCAGTTCGTCACCGTGGGCGGGGCGATCGCCAACGACGTTCACGGCAAGAATCACCACGTGGCCGGCAGCTTCGGCGAGCATGTCCGCCGGCTGCGACTGGTGCGCAGCGACGGCGAGACGATCGAGTGCGGACCGGATCTGCGGCCCGACCTGTTCGCCGCCACCGTGGCCGGGCTCGGCCTCACCGGCATCATCGTCCAGGTCGAGCTGCAGCTACGCGCTGGCAACGGGCCATGGCTGGAGGCCGAGACGATCTCCTTCGGCGGGCTCGCCGACTTCTTCGCGCTGTCGGACGAGTCGGAGGCGGGTTGGGAGCACACCGTGTCGTGGATCGACTGCACCTCCGGCAGCGAGCTGCGCGGCCTGTTCATGCGCGCCCGGCCGGCCGCCGGACGCATCGGCAGGCCGTGGCGCGAGCGCTCGCGGCGGGTGCCCTTCACGCCGCCGGTGTCGATGGTCAACCGGCTGTCGCTCAGGCCGTTCAACACGCTCTATCACGCACTCGGGCGCCGGCGCACCGGCGTGCAGGTCGTGCACTACGAGCCCTTCCTCTATCCGCTCGATTCGGTGCTCGAGTGGAACCGCCTCTACGGGCCGATGGGCTTCTTCCAGTACCAGAGCGTGGTGCCGCGCGCGGCCGGGCTCGGGGCGACTCGCGACATGCTGGACGCGATCGCCCGCTCGGGGGAAGGCTCGTTCCTCGCCGTGCTCAAGACCTTCGCCGAGCGTCCGCCAGCCGGGCTGCTCAGCTTCCCGCGCGAAGGCGTGACCCTGGCGCTCGACTTTCGCCACAGCCGCGCCCTGCCGCAGCTCTTCGCGCGCCTCGACGACATCGTGCGCGCGGCGGGCGGCCGGCTCTATCCAGCCAAGGATGCGCGCATGCCGCGAGCGCTCTACGAGGCGACCTATCCCGACCTGCCCGCCTTCGCGGCGCATCGCGATCCCGGCATGAGCTCGGGCATGTCGCGCCGGCTGATGGGACGCTGACCGGGGAAGCTGAAGCTGAGGGGGGACACCATGAAGATCGTCGTCATCGGAGCGACATCCGGCATTGCCGAGCATTGCTGCCGGCTGTGGGCGGCGGAGGATGGCGCCGACTTCGTGCTCATGGCGCGCGACACGGCCAAGGCGGAGAAGATCGCGGCCGATCTCGAGGTCCGCGGCGCGCGCTCGACCTCGCTGGCCAAGGCCGAGTTCTTCGATCCCGCGGCGATCGAGGCATTCGCCGAGGCGGCCGTCGCCGCAGGCGCGGTCGACGTGGTGCTGATCGCGCACGGCTGGCTGTCCGACCAGCAGAGCTGCCAGGACGATCTCGCCCTGTGCCGCGAGTCGCTGGAGGTCAACGCGGTATCGCCGGTGCTGTTCGCGGAGGCCTTTGCCGCGCATTTCGCCCGGGCCAACCGTGGGACGATCGCGATCATCGGCTCCGTGGCGGGCGACCGCGGCCGCAAGGCCAACTACACCTACGGCGCCTGCAAGGGCCTGATCGGGCGCTATGCCGAGGGCATGCAGCACCGCTTCGCCGGCAGCGGCGTGAAGATCGTGCTGATCAAGCCCGGCCCGACCGACACGCCGATGACCGCATCCCAAAAGGCCGCGGGCAGGAAGCTGGCGCCCGTCGCACAGGTCGCGCGCGAGACGGTGGACGGCATCCGCCGCGGCCGGCCGATGGTCTACACGCCGCTGCTCTGGTGGCCGATCATGCTGATCGTGCGCCATATCCCGCGCTTCGTCTTCAATCGCCTGTCGATTTGATGCGCTCAGCCGTCCTGATCGTCGTTCTGCTGGGCGCGCTGATCGTCTTCCGCGGGGCCGATTTCGCGCATCGCCTGACGAGTCCGGATTTCGTCGCGCAGGCCTTCGCCGAGGGCGGCGACGACGCCTATTACTTCTTCACCGTCGCACGCAACATCGCCGCCGGCCGTGGCGTCACCATCGACGGTGTCCACTGGACGACCGGCTTCCAGCCGCTGTGGGCCGCGTTCTGTGCGGTGGCCTTCGCGCTCGCGCCCGATCGCGGGGCGCTCGCCCTCGTCTACGTCGCGAGCTTCGCCTGCTGGCTCGGCGGTGCCTGGCTGCTGGTGCGGTTCGTGCGTATCGCACGCGGCGGCGACCTGTCGCCCCTCGCCGCGGCCCTGATCGCGACACTGTTCCTGGGCGAGGGCCAGTTCGCTCAGAACTACTTCAACGGCATGGAAACCGGTCTCTACATCACGCTCTGCCTCGGGCTTCTGGTCGCCTTCCAGTCCCATCTGCAGGGGGCGCCGACCAGCGATCGGCGACTGATCGGGCTCGGCGCTCTGACCGGCCTCACCATGCTGGCGCGCAACGACGGCGTCTTCCTGTGCGCGGCAGCGATCGGCGCGATGCTGGCCTCCGGAACGCGGCCACATCCGATTCGCGAGACGCTGATCGTCGGAACAGCCGCCAGCCTGCTCGTACTGCCCTGGCTGGCCTACTGCCTTTGGGCATCCGGCGATCCCATGCCGCAAAGCGGCATCGCGACCTCGGCTATCCTGCACGGCGGCGCCGAATGGGCCGCCGTTTCGCGCAAGCTGATCCTCAGCATCGTGCCTCTTCTGGCGTTCAAGATCCGCAACTTGGTCGACGAACATGTGGCGACAGCCGCCGTGCTGATGCTGACGGGAATGGCGTCGCTCGCGCTCCCGTGGCGCCGCGACCGCGAGGCATGGCTCGATCAGGGCTCGCGCTGGATGCTGATCAGCCTCGCCGCCGCCGGACTCCTGCTGCTCCTGTACTATCCGCTCTTCAGTTCGGCCGTGCAGTTCTTCGAGCGCTATTTCTCGCCGATCAAGCTCCTGATGCTGATCGTCCTGTCGCTTGCGATCGCTCGCCTGCTCGCTCGCTTCCCGCCCCGCCTGGCGGGCGCCACCGCGGCCTGCACTTTTGTCGCCGTCGTCGTCGGCTCGCACGTCTACTGGACCTGGCGCGATTTCAACCTGCCGTTCCGCGGCTACATGGGCGACATCGCCTACGCGATCGTGCGTTCGCCCCTGGCCACGGGCGACAGTCGGCTCGGCTTCGCCGAGTCGGGTCGCATCGGCTTCCTCTATCCGGACCGGGTGGTCAATCTCGACGGCAAGATGCGGATCGATGCGCTGGCCGCCCTGCGCGGCGGCCGTTTCGCCCGCTTCGTGCAGTCGGCCGGGCTCGATTTCATCATCCTGCACGGCTTCGACGTCGATTTCTTCGACAAGGCCGCGCCGGGCTGGCGTGACGGTTACGAGCGCGGCGAAGGCCTCGCCAGTTTCATCGTCTTCGCCCGCAAGCGCTGAGCCGCGCCCAGCGGAGTCAGGCGCGCTTCGCCAGCGCTTCCTTCTCGGCCATCTTGGCCTTGAGCTGCTCCGGGGTGAGGCGGACGATGTGCTCGTTCTGGTGGCTGTAGATGTCGTATTTCTGGACATCGAGATCCTCGAGCACGATCTCGCGCGCCAGCACCTTCTGCTTCCACTGCGCATGCTCGGCTTCGGCGGCGTGGAACTCGGGCATGACTTCCGTCGCGAACAGCTCGAGCGAGTCACAGATGTCCTGATGGCTCGTCTTGCCCGCCTGGTTGAGCAGGATCACCTGGTCGACCCGGCTTGCCTGGAACTGGCGCAGCTTGCGCCGGATGGTTTCCGGCGAGCCGATCAGACCCGACTCCAGCGCCTTCTTCTCCTCGGGACCGCCTTTCCAGCTCTGGTACTCCTTCCAGAGGTCGGAGGTGCCGGGCGCATCGACGCCCTTTCGGCCGTAGTAGGAGAGCGCGAAGATGAAGAAGGTCCAGCCCGCGGCCTTGGCCTCGGCCTCCTCGTCGGTGGCGGCGCACATGAAGCCCGACACCATCGCGACGTTGGGATTGCTCGGATAGTCGGTGAGCTTCTGCAGGTTGTTCAGCAGGTTGTTGTAGTATTTGTGGACCCAGGCGCGCGCCGCCTCCGGCGTCACGAAGGTGAAGCCGAGCGCGCCCATGCCCCACTCGCCGGCCTTGCCGATGGTGGCGATGTTGGAGCAGGCGACCCAGAGCGGCGGATGCGGCTTCTGCAGCGGCTTCGGAATGACGTTGCGTGCCGGGAAGTCAAAATACTGGCCGTGGAACTCCCAGCTTTCGCGCGTGAACATCGGAACGATGGCCTTGACCGCCTCCTCCCAGCGATCCCGCTTGTCGCGCACCCGCACATTGAAAGGATGCAGCTCGGCGGGACCGGCGGCCTCGCCCATGCCGAGATCGACGCGCCCGCCCGACAGCAGGTCGAGCGTCGCCACCTTCTCGGCGACCCGATGCGGCTGGTTGGTGGTGAGCTGGATCACGCCGTGGCCGAGCCGGATGCGCCTGGTGCGCTGGCTGGCGGCGCCAAGGAAGACCTCCGGCGCCGAGGAGTGCGAATACTCCTCGAGGAAGTGGTGCTCGACCTCCCAAGCGTAGTCGTAGCCGAGCCGGTCGGCCAGCTCGATCTGGGTCAGCGAGTCCTGCAGCAGCTGGTACTCGCTGGACGGGCCCCACGGGCGCGGCAGCTGGTGCTCGTAGAAGATGCCGAATTTCATTGCCTGGCTCCGACCTCGGGTGACGGCCTATTGATGCTCTTTGCAGAATTTCGAGATACGCTCGATCACGGTCGGGATCATGCCGCCGGGAAAGTCGTGGCCCCAGCCGGGATACGTCTGGATCTCCGCTCCCGGCACCAGCGCCGCCACATCGCGCCCGCATTCGACCGGCAGCAGCGGATCGTCCTCGCCGTGCAGCACCAGGGTCGGCACCTTGACCGTCTTCAGCATCTCGACCCGGTCGCCCGACGCCAGTACCGAGAGGTACTGTCGCGCGGCTCCTTCCGGATACCAGCGCCGGTCGAGGTTCTTCTCGACGAAGCGCCGCAGCTCCGCTTCGGGGATCGGATAGCCCGATCCCGCGATCGCGCGGCGCAGCTTCAGACCATGGGCGACGAGCTGCTCGCGCGCCGGTCCCTCGGGCTGCGCCGACAGCATGGCGAGCGCCTCGGGCTTGCCTTGCGGCAGGCCGCGCCGGCCGCTGGTCGACATGATCGAGACCATCGAGGCGGTCCGCTCGGGATACTGCGCGGCGACGATCTGCACGATCATGCCGCCCATCGACGCGCCGACCATGTGGGCACGCCCGATGCCGAGCCCATCGAGCAGGCCGATCGCGTCGGCCGCCATGTCCTTCAGGAGATATGGCGCCTCGATCCTCTCGCCCTTCATCGCCTTCTGCAGCACGGCAACCATGTCCGGCACGCCGGCCGATCCGAAGTCGGTCGACAGGCCGGTGTCGCGGTTGTCGAAGCGGACGACGTAGAAACCCTGCCTGGCCAGGCCCTCGAAAAACGAATCCGGCCAGACGGTCAGCTGCGCGCCCAGCCCCATGATCAGCAGCAGGGCGGGATCGGCCTTGTCGCCGGCGGTCTCGTATTCGATCTCGATTCCGTTCGCCTTGACCTTTGCCACGGTGCCTCCGTCCCTCAGTCTATCGCCGCGAGCGGGTCGCGAGCGCTTCGGCCAGCCAGCTCACCGCATCGATGGCAGCCGCCACGGCCGCCTCCTTCGAGGCATAAGCGGCACCGGAATGGTATGCAACCGCCGTCCAGAGGCCGGCATCCTCGACGTCCCGGCGAAATGCCTCGAATCCGAAACTCCCGTCGGGCCGCCGGAACAGGTCGACACACCGATCGTGCTCGGGATTCTCGATGCTCTCCAGGACGTGCCACGATTTGTCGATACGCATGGACATGCCCGCGACCGTAGCGGCCGAAGTGCGCGATGGGCCAGCAGATACCGCTAGCTCCTCTCGAGTCATCGAACTGCATCGAAATGCGTCAAATTTCCGATGCCGAACACAGGCTGTACCGGCCCGACAGGTCGAGACGCAACCGCGCCAGATCACGATCATTGGACCGCGCGTCTTGCGCGCTCATGATTGAGCGCATTCACAGGCGCGTATGAGCGCGCAGGATGCGCGCGGTCCAATGGATGGCGGCGGATGACGATACGCCGTCGGTCCGAGGCGCAGCCTCTGTCGACGTCACGCTCTCAGTAGCGCTGCCGCTGCGCTGCCCACCACAGCACCAGCGGCTTCTGCCACGCCGTCCAGCGGCGGTCGAGAAGACGCGCCGGCAGCAGGATCGGAAGCGCGCGCGCATCGATGCCCGCCTGATGGCTGCGCGCCTCGGCCAGCAACGCCTCGCGCTCCGGCCCCTCGCCCATCAGGTATGCCGCCCCGACGGCACGCGCGGCGGCGCAGGTCGGCTCGTGCGTCACGTCCAGCACGGCAAGCTGCAGGTCGGCCAGCGCGTGGCCGGCACGCAGGACGTCGAGCGGACCTTCGATCTCTTCTTCGCGGGCATCGATGAGGTCGAAGAGCCGCTGCGCCGGCAGCCCGCGGCGCCGCACGGTCTCGCTCAGCGTCTCGACGACCGGCTGGGCGCGCGGCTTTCCCTCGCCGGCCGCCTCCACGACAGCCTCCCGCCACCATTCGAGCCGGATGCGCGCCAGAAGCGGGTCGCGCGCGACGACGCCGGAGCGCGCAAGCTCATGATCGAAGGCCAGCAAGGCCAGCAGGCCGCGACGCCGGCACTCCGGCGCAAACAGGCTTGCCAGAAAGCGGTCACGGTCCGCCGCCCGCGCCTCGCCGAGCACATAGTCGTGCGCGGAAGCTGGCGCGCGGTAGGAATCGGACATCGGGGAACAGTGCGACAGTTGAACGCAGGATATCGAAAGCTTACGATGGATCGAGGGGATTCTTAATCTCTTCAACGAGATAGAGGGAGGCCCACCATGGGTGCGATCTTTACATCACCCGGTCGGACGGTCGTTGCGGGTATCGTCCTGCTCGTTGTCATCGTCGTCGTCATCGGCGCGGCCACTGGCCAGATGACCAGGATCGACCACGCCTGGGGCACCTTCTTCATGCGCTGGCTGCACGTGATGAGCGGTGTCCTGTGGGTCGGCCTGCTCTGGTACCTGAACTTCGTGCAGGTGCCGACCATGCCCAGCATCCCGGCCGAGAATCGAGTGGCCATCAGCAAGTACATAGCGCCGAACGTCCTCTTCTACTTCCGCTACAGCGCGCTGGCGACGGTGATCACCGGCCTGCTGCTGGCCTCCATGCAGGGCTATCTCGTCCAGGCCCTGACCTTCCAGAAGGGCTTCGTCATGATCGGCACGGGCATGTGGATGGCCCTGATCATGGCCTTCAACGTGTGGTTCATCATCTGGCCGAACCAGCGGAAGATCCTGGGACTGGTCGAAGCGACGGCCGAGCAGAAGGCTGCGGCCGCCAGGCCTGCCCTCTATGCCAGCCGCTTCAACACCATGTTCTCGATCGGCATGCTGTATTGCATGATCGCGCAGCAGAACGCGCCGATCTGACCGCCATCACCATCTTCTCCGGAAAAACGGGACGGCATCCAACCGTCTGCCGGTGGCAGCCCGCGTGCCTGGTTGTCCGGCAAGGAGTCGCGGCCGTCGCTCACGGGCGGCGCGCGAGTGCAAGACCGACGCCCGCGCCCACCAGCAATCCGCCGGTGAGGCGATTGCGCAGCCGCGCATGGGCGACGAGCAGCGCACGCAGCCGGCCGGCGAGGACGGCCCAGCTGCTGTCGCAGACGATCGCCACCCCGAGGAACGTCCCGGCGAGCACCAACAGCTGATTGGCCGCTGTCGGGCCGGGCGTGACGAACTGGGGAAAGAATGCCCCGTAGAACAGCAGCGTCTTGGGATTGGTCAGCCCGACCAGGAAGCCGCGCGCGAAGATCAGGCGCGCCGACCGGGACTGCGCCCTCGTCTGCGCGAGATCGACATCGGGAGCACGCCATGCGCAGATGCCGAGATAGATCAGGTAGGCGACGCCGGCCCAGCGCAGCCAGTCGAAACCGGCAGCCAGGATGCCGAGCACCGCCGTGGCGCCAACCACGGTGAGCGCCAGATGGACGACGACCGCGCTGCTGGTCGCCGCGACCGTCAGCAGGCCGAAGCGCGTGCCGTGGGCCACACTGTTGGCCACGATCAGCGCCACGTTCGGTCCCGGGATCACCATCAGGACCGCGGTGGCGGCGATGAAGGCGAGATGGAGCTCGATCGGCACCATTGAGGGGGCATCATGAGGACGGCATCATAGCGGGATCAAGGCTGCCGCGACCCGACGCCCTTCGGCAAGCAGCACGTTGTAGATGCGGCAGGCCGAGCCGGTATCGACCACCTCGAGGGCGAGGCCGGCGGCTTTCAGCTCGGCCCGCAGCGCCGGTGGGACGAAGATCGCGCGGGCGCCGCAGCCCAGCACCAGCAACTCGGTCGGGACCGGCGCGTCCTTCAGGGCGGCGAGGCTGTCGAGCGAGAGCTGGTCGGCGCGCGTGACCTTCCACGGCCTCGTGACGGTTGGCGTGACCAGCACCGGCTCGCGCCAGTCGCGGTCGCTGATCAGGAAGCGGCCGGGACCATAGGTCCGGATCACCTGGACCTGCGCCGGATCGGGCGCAGGCAGGGTCTTGTCGAGCGGTCCGGGGGCCGGCGGTTTCACGCCTTCGCCGAGGCAGCCTCGTCCTTGTCCTTCTCGCGAAGCTGGTCGGGCCGGAGCTTGAGATAGACCAGCATTCCCGAGGCGACCCAGATCGAGGAATAGGTGCCGACGATGATGCCCCACAGCATGGCGACCGAGAAGCTGTAGAGGACGGGGCCACCGAACAGGACCAGCGCCGCCACCGCCACGAACACCGTGCCCGACGTCATGATGGTGCGGGCGAGCGTCTCGTTGACGCTGAGGTTCAGGAGGTCGATCAGGCTCATCTTCTTGTAGCGCCGCATGTTCTCGCGCACGCGGTCGAAGATCACGACGGTGTCGTTGATCGAATAGCCGGCGATGGTGAGCAGCGCGGCCAGCGCTGTCAGGCTGAAGTCGAGCCGCAGCAGAACGAACAATCCCAGGGTCGAGATGACATCGTGCAGCAGCGCGACCAGCGCACCGACGCCGAACTGCCATTCGAACCGCACCCAGACATAGAGGCAGATCGCCCCCAGGGTGGCGAGCACGGCGTAGATGCCGTGCTGCATCAGCTCGGCGCCGATCTTGGGCCCGACCGATTCGGTGCCGCGCAGCTCGTACTTGCCGCCGATCGTGTCCTCGACCAGCTTGATCGCCACCTGCTGGCACCATTCGGCGCGCTGGTCATGGGTCATCTCGATCGTGGCGGTGTTGGTATTGGCGCGCGGAAGCTGGCGTTCCTGGATGGTGAGGCCGACGCGGCTCACGGCATCGCGCCAGCCGACGGCGTCGAGCGGGCCCGGCGACGTGAACTCGACGTCGCCGCCCGTCGCCGGACCGGAGGGCTTGACGCTCCAGCCGGCATCGGCACGCTTCTTCATCACCCGGTCGGCGTGCGCTACACAGGCCGCATTGCCTTCCTGGCGCTGGACCCTGATCAGCGCGGTGCGGCTGTCGCCGAATTCCTGCAGGGCAACCTCGCCGACACCGAGATTGCCGACCGTGGCGCGCAGATCGTCGAGATGGATCGTGCCTTCCTTGGCGCGGACCTGGATGGCGATGCCACCCTCGAAATCGATGCCGAAATTGAGGCCGAACACGGCCACGCCGACCAGCGCGAGGATGTTGATCGCCGTCGACAGGACCACCGCCAACCGGCGCTTGCCCAGGAAGTCGAAATTCGTCTTCGCACGAATGAGATGATGAGGCCTCCACAACATGGCGTCGCCTCAGATCGGAAGGTCGGTCGGCCGCCGCCAGCGCACCCAGGCTGCCAGCAGCATGCGGGTGAAGATGGTCGCGGTGAACAGGTGGGTGAGCAGGCCGAGCGTCAGCGTCGTGGCGAAGCCGCGGATCGGGCCCGAGCCGAAGCCGAACAGGATGACGCCGGCGATCAGCCCGGTCAGGTTGGAATCGATGACCGCCGTCAGCGCGCGGCCGTAGCCTTCGGCGAGCGAGCTGAACGGCGAGCGGCCGTTGGCCTTCTCCTCGCGCACACGTTCGTAGATCAGAACGTTCGAATCCACGGACATGCCGACGGTCAGCACCAGGCCGGCGATGCCGGGCAGGGTGAGCGAGGCGCCGAGGATCGACATGCCGGCGAACACCAGCAGCATGTTGACCATCATGGCGATGGAGGCGAAGCCGCCGAACAGTGGACCATAGACGGCCAGCATGAAGATCACGACCAGCACCGTGCCGACCAGCGCGGCGACGGTACCGGAACGGATGGCGTCGGCGCCGAGATCGGCGCCGACCGTGCGCTCCTCGATGATGGTCAGCGTGGCCGGCAGGGCGCCCGAGCGCAGCAGCAGCGCCTGCTCCTGGGTCTGCTGCGTGGTGAACTGGCCGGTGATGATGCCGCTGCCGCCGCAGATCGCGCTCTGCACGACCGGTGCGCTGATGATCTCGCCGTCGAGCTGGATCGCCAGGCGCTTGCCGATGTTCGTGCGCGTGGCATTGCAGAAGGCGCGGCCGCCGGCGCTGTTGAAGGTGAAGGAAATGATCGGCCGGCCGCCCTGCTGGCTCTCGAAGGTCGACTTGGCGTCGTCAAGATCTTCGCCGCCCACGACCACGCGCTTGAAGACCGGCAGGCACTGCGGCTGGTAGCGCCGGCAGACCTGTTCGGGCGTGAGCCGCGGATTGGCGCTCTGGATGTCCTCGTAAGCCTTGGGATTGGCCGCGCGCAGCGCCTGCATGCCCTCGCGCGTGGGTGCCAGGAAGGTGGTCGGCGGCAGGCTGGCCGGCAGGTTCTGGCCGGTCTGCGCCACGTCCTCGTTCACCAGATGGAAGGTGAGCTTGGCGGTCTGGTTGATCTTGCGCTTGAGTTCGGTGGTGTCCTTGATGCCCGGCATCTGCAGCTCGATGCGGTCGTCGCCCTGGCGCACGATGGTCGGCTCGATGGTGCCGGTCTCGTCCACGCGGCGGCGCAGGATCTCGATCGACTGGTCGATCACTTCCTTCTTCTTGCGGAACAGTTCCTGGTCGGAGAAAGCGAGGCGGATCGTGTCGTCCTGGCCGGACACGGCGAGCGACGGGTCGATGGTCCGGATCGCCTCGATCGCCTTGGCGCGCTGGGCTTCGTCGCGCAGCACCACGGTGACGGAGCTGCCGCCTTGCACGGTGACGTCCTTGAAACCGACCTGCTGCTTGCGCAGTTCGCCGCGCACCGAATCGGACAGGTTGGTCAGCCGCTCGTTCAGCACCCCGCGCAGATCGGCTTCCAGCAGGAAATAGGCGCCGCCCCGCAGATCGAGGCCGAGATTGATGCGGCTCTGCGTGTACCAGGCCGGAAGTACGTCCAGCAGGCCGCCGGGCAACGCATTCGGCAGGGCGAAGAGCCCGGCCAATCCCGTGACGAGAATGATCGCAATGACCTGCCAGCGCGGAAGATTCAGCATGGTGGAATCTTGCGGCCCTTACTTCTTGCCGCCGAAGAGGCTGCCGAGCAGGCTCTTGCGCTCCTGTGCCGCAGGCGCAGCCGGCAGCATCGGCTTGTCGTCCTCGTCGCCGTCCTTGGCGCCGCGCACCGACTCGCCGCGGGTGAGGATGTCGGTGATGGTTGCCTTGATGATGCGTACCCGTACGCCATCTGCGAGCTCGACCTGCAGCTCGTTGTCGCCGATCACCTTGGTGACCAGACCGATGATGCCGCCGCCGGTGACGACCCTGTCACCGCGCTTCACGCCTGAAAGCATCTCGCGCTGCGCCTTCACCTTGGCCTGCTGCGGACGGATCAGCAGGAAGTAGAAGACGATGAAGATCAGGACCAGCGGGAAGAGCTGGACGAGGAAATCCGAGCCGCCGCCCGCGCCAGCGCCTTGCGCCCAAGCTTCCGTAATGAACATCCCCTGCTCCGATCTTCCGGCCGTCGAAAAGCGGGCGGACTATAGCGGCCCTTGGCCGCTTTGCAACGCAGGTGCGGAGCGATAAGGTCGCCCCCCTTTTTGGCCCCAAACGGCCCCGGATGACGATGGATCAAGACCTTAAAGCCACCCTTTCACGCATCGTCGAAGCGCTCGACCGGCTGGCGCCTGCCGCGCCGGCCGGCGCCGACATCACCGCGGCCGAGGCCTATATCTGGCACGCGGCCGGCCATCGGCTGGAGGCGGTCCCCAAGGTCAACCGCGTCGAGCTCGACCTGCTGCAGGGCATCGACCGCCAGAAGCAGACGCTGCTCGACAACACCCGCCGCTTCGCCAGGGGCCTGCCGGCCAACAACGCCCTGCTCTGGGGATCACGCGGCGCCGGCAAGAGCTCGATCGTGAAAGCCGTCCATGCCCATGTGAACCGCGAGCTCGGCGGTCCGCCGGGACCGCTGGCGCTGATCGAGATCCATCGCGAGGACATCCCTTCCCTGCCCGCCTTGCTTGGCCGTATCCGCGGGACCGACCGCCGTTTCGTGGTGTTCTGCGACGACCTCTCGTTCGATGGCCAGGACGCGGCCTACAAGTCGCTGAAGGCGGTGCTCGAAGGCGGGATCGAGGGCCGGCCGGAGAATGTCGTATTCTACGCGACCTCGAACCGGCGCCACCTGATGCCGCGCGACATGATCGAGAACGAGCGGTCGACGGCGATCAATCCGTCCGAGGCGGTGGAAGAGAAAGTCTCGCTGTCGGACCGCTTCGGCCTGTGGCTTGGTTTCCACAATGCCGACCAGGATACCTTCTTCGCCATGATCGAGGCCTATGCCGAGCGCTACAGGCTCGGCGTGCCGGCCGAGGAGCTGCGCAGGCAGGCGGTCGAATGGTCGGTGACGCGCGGCTCGCGCTCCGGCCGCGTTGCCTGGCAGTTCATCCAGGAAGTGGCCGGGCAGCTGGGCAAGAAGCTGGAGTAGCCATGAGCGATCCCGACGACGTGATGTTCTCGCCTTCGGTTAAGGCGGAGCAGACGCGTCTGGGATCGCGCGCGATGTTCGAGGGCCGCGCGTGGAAGACGGAGATCACCGACGATCTCCGCCAGTTCATCGGCGTCATCGACACCTTCTTCTTCGCGACGGCAAGCGCCGATGGGCGGCCTTACATCCAGCACCGCGGCGGGCCGCCCGGTTTCCTGAAGACCATCGGCACGCACACGCTGGCGTTCGCCGACTTCGCCGGCAATCGGCAGTACATCACGCTCGGTCATCTCAAGGAGAACGACCGCGCCCACATCTTCATCCTGCACTTCGCGACCCAGCAGCGGGTCAAGCTGTGGGGCCGTGCCCGGATCGTCGAGAACGATCTCGAATTGATGGAGCGGCTGGTCGACCCGGCCTACAAGGCGCGGCCGCAGCGCGCCGTCGTCTTCACGCTCGAAGCGTGGGACATCAGCTGCACCCAGCATATCGTGCCGCGCTACAGCGAGGCCGAGATCGCGCCGGGGATCAACAAGCTCGTCGCCCGCATCGAGGAGCTCGAGAAGGAAGTCGCTCGACTGAAGGGCGGCGGATAACCTAGCAATTAATTCTTTTGAGTCATCCCCGTTTGAAATTGTGCTTTCCGAGCTAACTAAGCTTGGAAAAGCGGAAGATCAATTGCGGTATGAATTCGCGCTGGCCATTTCGCAATCGAGTGCGATTAGCTATCTCCAAGTTGGACGTCCCGAAACCATCATGATTGATGACGCAGAGCGCGTAGATGAGCAGTTTCGCAAGATGACAGAGGTTATCGCTTCCAACGATTGATGCTCGCTCAGTTTCTTTGCCAATTACTTGGTGGTAGCATTAGAATGCCGGTCAGTTTGGGTCTCGGCACGAAAGTCTTCGACGCCAGCTAAGTGGCGATTGTATGAACGTGACGCAGTCTAACGCTGCCGTTCACGTCCTCTCACCATCGATACTTGTCCCACTTTCCCACCAAGTCATTGATATCTCTTTGCAAGTCATATCTTGAAGTATTGAGGTTCTGCGGCAGGGGGCGTAGAGCATCCTCCATCGCTGTTGGACCGCGCCTGATCAGGGCGAACAGATCTTGGAAGCCAGGATCGGGTACGGGTTCGCATTGCCAGCCCCAATTCTGGACGGTGGAGATCATGGGAACGAGTTCAACTGCGAGCCAAAGGGACCGGACGCCGATGGGGGAAGAGATGGGATGCGAACCCACGAACGGCTTGCACTGCCCTACCCCGGGGCACCGGCCACGGTGCTTATGGGGTGCTTTTTAGTGCCGCCTCTCTGTGCTCGCGCCAAGCAGAAAAGCGCTATTCCGGCTTGATGCCGAGCGCCACGATCAGCGGAATCAGGACCTTCTTCAGGGACTCGTAGTCCGCCATCACCTCTTCGTGCGTCAGCGGCTTCTCGGTGAGGCCGAAGCTCTCCATCATTTTCTTGCCCGGCTCGGAATCCGCTGCCGCCACCCACAGGTCGGACATGCGCTTAACGATCTCCTTCGGCGTTGCCGCGGGCGCGCCCAGCGCCAGCCAGCCGCGAACCGTCAGCGCGGGATCGTCGAAGCCCTGCTCCATCGAGGTCGGCACGTCGGGCAGCTTGACGTAGCGGACCCTGGACGGCGCCACGATCGGCCGCACCTCCTGCTTGACCAGGAGCGCATTCATCGCCTGCGGGCTGCCCATCGCGGCCTGCAGCGAACCGGCCCCCATGTCCTGCCACATCGGCGTCTCGCCCTTGTACGTCACGACCTCGATCGACAGCCCGTACTTCTCGTTGAGGCGCTGGGCGGAGATGTGCGACGACGAACCGAGCGCCCACGAGCCCCAGTTGATCCTCTTGGCCCTGGCATAGTCGATGAAAGACTTGAGGTCCCTGACCTCGGCCGGCACCGACTTGTGGACCACGACCGGCAGCACGCCCGAAGACGTGCCGGAGACGATCGTGTAATCCTTGTCCGGATCGAAACCGAGCTGCCTGAACATCACCCGGTTCTGGATGAGCGTGCTCGAGACCGAGTGCAGGAAGGTGTATCCGTCGGCCGGCGAACGGGCGACCAGCGCCGCGCCGATATTGCCCGATGCGCCGGGCTTGTTGTCGATGATGACCTGCTGGCCGGTCGCCTGCTGGACATGCTGGCCGAAGGCCCGGGCGATGCCGTCGGTCAGCCCGCCGGCCGGAAAGTTGACCACGATGGTGATCGGCTTGCTGGGCCATGTGCCCTGGGCGCGCACGATCGCCGGCGGTGCGAAAGCGAGCCCCGTGCCGGCACGCAGCACGGCACGTCGTGTCGACATCATCTTGTTCTGCATCGTCCTCATGCCGTCCCCAATTCTTGTCGGGCGGCGATGCATAGCCGCTGCATCCGGAAGCGGCTAGATTGTGCATATACACCTGTCTCCGCAACGCGAAACCATCATCCGCTGTCCGGGCGCCTCGGAGATGCTAAGACCGGCGGCGCAAACGCCGTCACCATCAAGGGAAGAACGCCATGTCCGACGCAGTGCTTCGCTCCACCCAGGGGCGGATCGGCATCCTCACCGTCAACAATCCACCGGTGAATGCCCTGGCGGCAGCCGTGCGCGACGGCATCAAGGAGGGCGTCGAAGCCTTCGGCGCGGATCCCGCGATCGACGCCATCGTCCTGATCGGCGGCGGCCGTACCTTCATCGCCGGCGCCGACATCCGCGAGTTCGGCAAGCCGCCGGCGGGCGCCAACCTGAACGACGTCATCGCCACGATGGAGAATTGCCCGAAGATCATCGTTGCCGCCCTGCACGGCACGCCGCTCGGCGGCGGCCTGGAGACGGCGCTTGGCGCGCACTATCGCGTCGCCCTGCCCTCGACCCGCGTCGGCCTGCCCGAGGTCCATCTCGGCCTGCTGCCGGGCGCCGGCGGCACGCAGCGCCTGCCGCGCCTCACGGGTGCGAAGTACGCACTCGACGCCATCCTGTCCGGCCGGCATATCCCCGCCGCCGAAGCCAGGAGCAAGGGCATCATCGATGCCATAGTCGAAGGCGACGACCTGCTGGCCGGCGCCGTGGCGCATGCCCAGATGCTGGTGGCGCAGAATGCGCCGCGGCGGCGCGTGCGCGACCTGACGGCGACGCTCGAATCGCCCGACCTGTTCGCCGAGACCGAAAAGTCGATCGCCCGTCGCGCGCGTGGCTTCAAGGCGCCGTGGAACATCATCAAGTGCGTGCAGGCCGCCGTCGAGCTGCCGTTCGACGAGGGCATGAAGCGCGAGCGCGAGCTGTTCGTCGAGCTGCTGACCTCTTCGGAATCGGCGGCGCAGCGCTATTACTTCTTCGCCGAGCGCGAGGCGGCCAAGGTGAAGGACGTGCCGGCCGACACGCCGCAGCGTCCGATCAAGACCGCCGGCATCATCGGCGCCGGCACGATGGGCGGCGGCATCGCGATGAACTTCGCCAATGCGGGCATCCCGGTCACCCTCCTCGAAGTGAAGCAGGAGGCGCTCGACCGCGGCCTGAAGACCATCCGCACCAACTACGAGAACACGGCCAGGCGCGGCGGCATGAAGGCCGAGGACGTCGACAAGCGCATGGCGCTGATCAAGCCGACCCTCAGCTACGACGATCTCAAGGACGCCGACGTCATCATCGAGGCGGTGTTCGAGACGATGGAAGTGAAGGAAGGCGTCTTCAAGCAACTCGACGCCGTCGCCAGGCCGGGCGCGATCCTGGCCACCAACACGTCCGGCCTCGACGTCAACCAGATCGCGCAATACACGCAGCGGCCGGGCGACGTGATCGGCATGCATTTCTTCTCGCCCGCCAACGTCATGAAGCTGCTCGAGAACGTGCGCGGCAAGGCGACCGAAAAGGACGTGATCGCCACGGTCATGTCGCTCAGCAAGAAGATCGGCAAGATCCCGGTCCTGGTCGGCGTCTGCGAAGGCTTCGTCGGCAACCGCATGCTGCGCCAGCGCGGCGTGCAGTCGGCCTACATGATGGAGGAAGGCGCGCTGCCGCAGCAGATCGACAAGGTGATCTTCGACTACGGCTTCCCGATGGGGCCGTTCGCGATGAGCGACCTCGCCGGCAACGACGTGGGCTGGCGCATCCGCCAGGGCAAGAAGGAGAAGGAAAAGCGCAACGTGCGCTACACCGGCTACGTCGCCGACGCGATCTGCGAGCTCGGCCGCTTCGGCCAGAAGACCGGTGCGGGATATTACAGGTACAACCTGCCCGACCGCACGCCGATCCCCGATCCCGAGGTCGAGAAGATCATCGAGGAGACCTCGAAGAAGCTCGGCATCACCCGCCGCGCCATCTCCGACCAGGAGATCCTCGAGCGCGCGCTCTATCCGATGGTCAACGAGGGCGCCAAGATCCTCGAGGAGGGCATGGCGCAGCGCTCGCTCGACATCGACGTGATCTGGGTCAACGGCTACGGCTGGCCGGTCTATCGGGGCGGCCCGATGTGGTGGGCCGACAACGTGGTCGGGCTCAAGACCATCCACGATGCGCTGCTGCGCTACCGCGACGCCTCCGGCGACCCGTTCTGGGAGCCGGCGCCGCTGCTCAAGAAGCTGGTGCAGGACGGCAAGAAGTTCTCTAGCGTGTGATCAAACTTGGTGTCATCAGCGCCTGACCAACCAGCGTGTCATCCCGAGCGGAGCGAGGGATCTATGAGGCCATGAGCATAGATCCCTCGCTCCGCTCGGGATGACACCGAGTCTGTTTCCAAAAGGAGGAAGTTCAAATGGCTGACGCCGTCATCGTCTCGACCGCCCGCACGCCGATCGGCAAGGCATTCCGCGGCATCTTCAACGACACGCATGCCGCCGACATGGGCGCCCACGTGATCAAGCACGCCGCCGAGCGCGCCAAGCTCGAGCTCGGCGAGATCGAGGACGTGATCCTCGGCTGTGCCGCGCCGGAAGGCACCACCGGCTCCAACGTGGCGCGCGTCTCGGCGATGCGTGCCGGCGCCCCCGTCTCCGTCTCGGGCGTGACCGTGAACCGCTTCTGCTCGTCGGGCCTGCAGACCATCTCGATGGCCGCGCAGCGCGTGCTGGTCGACAAGGTGCCGGTGATGGTCGCCGGCGGCCTCGAGTCGGTGTCGCTGGTGCAGGGCCCGCCGGGCGGCAACAAGAACCGCCTCGTGAACCCGTGGGTGCAGGAGCACGTGCCGGGCATCTATCACGCCATGATCACCACGGCCGACACGGTCGCGGCGCGTTACGGCATCAGCCGCGAGGCGCAGGACGAATATTCGCTGCAGAGCCAGATGCGCACCGCGGCGGGCCAGCAGGCCGGCAAGTTCGACGACGAGATCGTGCCGATGGAAACCACGATGCTGGTCACCGACAAGAACACCCAGGAAGTCTCGAAGAAGACGGTCAAGCTCACCAAGGACGAGGGCAATCGCCCCGACACCAACATGGCCGGCCTGTCCAAGCTGCAGCCAGTCGCCGGGCCCGACAAGTGGATCACCGCCGGCAACGCCAGCCAGCTCAGCGACGGCGCGTCCGCCTGCGTCGTCATGAGCGATGCCGAAGCCGCCAAGCGCGGCCTCAAGCCGCTCGGCATCTACAAGGGCCTGGTCGTGGCCGGCTGCGAGCCGGACGAGATGGGCATCGGCCCGGTCTATGCGATCCCCAAGCTGCTGAAGCGCTTCGGGCTCAAGATGGACGATATCGACCTGTGGGAGCTGAACGAGGCGTTCGCGGTGCAAGTGCTCTACTGCCGCGACAAGCTCGGCATCCCGAACGACAAGCTGAACGTCAACGGCGGCTCGATCTCGATCGGCCATCCGTTCGGCATGACCGGCGCGCGCTGCACCGGCCACGCCCTGATCGAGGGCCGCCGCCGCAAGGCCAAGAACGTCGTCGTCACGATGTGCATCGGCGGCGGCATGGGCGCGGCCGGCCTGTTCGAGGTCGTGCAGTAAGGTCCTTAAGCAATCCCGGCGGTGATGTCGAAATCGAGATCACCGCCGTCTTCCGGACCGCGAGCTTCCCGCTCGCTCATGCTGATGAGCGAGCGGGAAGCTCGCGGTCCGGAAGAGCAGATCCAAACGAAATCTGCTCTACGACAGTGCGCGCAAGCCGGCGCGTAGCGTGTTCACATTGGCATCGACCAGCAGCGTCTCGATCTCCGCGTGCGTGCGGTGCCAGATCGGCAGCGCCGCGTTCAATCGCTTTCGTCCGGCGCTCTTCAATACCAGCCGCCGCCCCCGCCGGTCGTCCGGATCGACGATCGTCTCCACCAGTCCCTGCCGTTCGAGCGGCTTGAGGTTGGCGGTGAGCGTGGTCCGGTCCATGCCCAGCAACCGCGCGATCGAGCCGACCGACGGCGGCTTCGGCTGGTTGAGCGACATCAGCAGCGAGAACTGACCGTTGGTCAGGCCGATCGGCCGCAGCGCCTCGTCGAAATGCCGCGCCAGGGCGCGCGCCGCGCGCTGGGCAGCGAAGCACAGGCAGCGGTCGTGGATGTACCGCGTCGTGGCGAACGACACGGATTTGCCTTTTGACATCGTCGCTCGTTATGTTGATATCAACTCATCACGTCAAGAGGAGCAATCCGATGGCCTATATCGAAGGCTTCGTTCTGGCCGTCCCTGCTGCCAACAAGGAGGCCTATCGCAAGCACGCCACTGAAGCTCTCGCCTACTTCAAGGGGCTGGGCGTGACCCGCATGGTCGAGTGCTGGGGCGACGACGTCCCGGACGGCAAGGTCACCGACTTCAAGGGCGCCGTTCAGGCCAAGCCAGACGAAGTCGTCATGTTCTCCTGGCTCGAATATCCATCGAGGACGGTGCGCGACGCCGCCAACCGGATGATGATGAACGACCCGAACATGAAGGACATGGGCGCCGCGATGCCGTTCGACGGCAAGCGGATGATCTTTGCCGGATTCGAGGCGATGGTCGACGAAGGACCGCGCGGCAAGCCAGGCTATGTCGACGGCACGCTGATGCCGGTGCCGGCCGCCAACAAGGAGGCCTTCCGCGCCTGGGCGGCGACGATGGCCGCGCTGTTCGCGGAGCACGGCGCCATCCGCGTGCTCGACGGCTGGGGCGACGACGTGCCGGACGGCAAGGTCACCGACTTCAAGCGCGCGGTGAAGGCCAGGGATGACGAGACCGTCCTGTTCGGCTGGGTCGAATGGGCGTCGAAGGACGCGCGCGACGCCGCCTGGGGCAAGATGATGGCCGACCCGCGCATGCAGCCCAGCAAGGACCAACCGCCCCTCTTCGACGGCCAGCGCATGGTCTATGGCGGCTTCACGCCGATCGTCGACGCGTAGGCACGACCAGCAAGGCTACGCCTCGGACCGGCAAGACGTATAGTCAGCCATCGCCATCGTCATTGGACCGGTCGCGGTAGGGACGCCCGTCACCGAGCGCCCCCCGCACAGAACCCGGCGTGCCCAATTAAGGCACCGGGCTCCCACCTCGGGTGATGACGGCAAAGTGTACGC
>Ga0182738_1002468_pt1 | contig 21903 bp, 12 predicted proteins | sample eDN5th30CBELigMG_FD_128876 | JGI IMG/M metagenome (GOLD analysis project Ga0182738, IMG submission 128876) | Enriched Miracle-Growth compost microbial communities from Emeryville, California, USA - eDNA 5th pass 30_C BE-Lig MG (version 2)... ...
GTAAATAAACGAATCATTATCGGCAGCCCCTTCATCTTCTTTTTCTTGTAAAAGATCCATTTTATTATCAGTATGTTTGACATGAATTCTTGGGAATCTTGCGACTCTAGCCCTTTCAAAGCCAAAGCCGCCTTGTTGTAAAGGAATAAACAAGAGTTGATACCAAACATCCTGAGTCATTTCTGACTGTATTGCTTTCAATCTACAAGCATTTCTCATTCCAAAGAGAACTTTGAGAATGAAAAATATGCCTAATGTGGCATTGATAATGTCATTTCCAAGGATTATCAGATCGCCAAGAAACACTTTTTTAACGGAAGTTGAAGAAGAATTTGTCGAAGTAGCAAGGACTAAGGTAGCAATGTTGACAATTAATGTGAGAGTTTCAATCAGAAGAAGCTGAATAAAGTTGAGGGTACTACGAAGAGGCTGAGCGAAAACGATGTATCCAATTATGAGAAGATTGATTAGGACATACAGACTCGTTTGGAGAAGAGGAATTCGGTAAAGGAAAGCTGCTATAGCCATAGGACAGATGAGACGAGTGAGGTAGATGAAATAAAAGTAGTTGTTTGGTTTAAAATGTTGCTTGAATCCTCTAAAGAAAATTTGATAATTTTGCCATTGAATAAGAGCGCTCATATAAAGCCCATCTGATCTGTTGAAGAAAGCGTCCTTTTTGGACCTTTGGATTTTAGCAGTAATGTTTAGGACTTTATTAATAAAGAGACCAAGCATTGTGAGAATGAAAACCGTCATTCCAAAACTAAAGACTCCAAGAACATAAGTCCAGTTGAAGGCTCGAAATTCTAGGAAAGCGAAAAAGACGATATCTCCAGCACTAGAACCGAATAAAATGAAGAGATAGCTGCAGCCAAAAATAACACGAAGACGTTCAAAGAATACTTGTAAGCAATTTGATCCGCATTTCTCTGAGGTTTTCTCAAGGCATCCTAGGGTGATAATAGCTGCAGCAACAATGAAGAAAGAGATGGTTTCTTGCCAGAAATTCACAAAGAAACTGGAATGAACCCCTCTCGTAGCGTAGATTGCTGGGATTTCTTGCTGTGAAAAATGAGCTTTAACTCTTTCTGGGATTGCGATGAATGGAGTAATACAGAGCGGACTTCGTGTCGGATATGAGACAAGAGTTTGAAGTCTTGATGGAAACTCAATGTCTAGATATCGAAGAGGGTGTAACAACCTTGTGAGGGAGACAAATGTGACTGCATTCGGTTTAGTTGAGGCTGTGATTAGAGGATTAACAATTGTGATTTCATCATCTGGAGGTGCGACTGCAAGGCATTTTGGATATAAATCTTGAGGATCCAATTGGGCCCACATGTTGCATTCCTCAGAACATGTGCCTGTGTTTGCATAATAATAGATGTCGATGGATCCACAGGGTGGTAAGCAGAGATTTCCCGCAGACTGGGCATCGATAATGAGCGGAGAATTACATGTAGATATGCAAGAGCCATTCCATGCAAGATACTCAGTGCTGAGACAATTAAAGTCGCAGTATCTGAGACCGTTCGTTTCTTTCGCTGTCCAAGGAGGTGGACAAGAATCCCCACATGAGCTATTTCCGAAGAGATATTGATTACCTTCGCAGGGGTAAGTGCAGAAAAGGCGAATGCCCTGGGTTTTGGGGACAAGAGGAGAGGTGCAGGAGGATGAGCAAGTTCCATCATCATAAAAATAGTTTGCGCAATTTGTATCACAATAATTGACTCCTGTTTGTGCAGTGATTTGCAAGGGACTATTGCAAGATTGCCTACAGGATCCATCCCAATATAAATATTCTCCGATACTGCAAGGATTGATACAAAGCCGGAGAGTTCCAACAAAACTTTGTAAAAGAGGCGTTGCGCAAGTTGGAACACAAACTCCGTCCCACCTAAGAAAATAGGAAGAGGAACAACTAGGAGCTTGGCAGTATCCAATAGTTCCCGTAAAGAAGGTGGTCAGGGGAGAATCACATGCTTTTAGACAGATTCCTTGTGTTACAAGCATATAGTAGCCTGGTTGACAGATTATACATTGGTTGGCGGCTTCTCCAGTGCAAATGGCGCAATATTCGGGGCAAATTAAGCAAGCTTGGCCGTTGAAATATGTGCCTGCAGCACATTCGTAGCAAGATTTGGAGTCTCCAGCAAAGCAGGATTTACATCTTGAATCACAATCAGTGCAAGTTCCGCTTCCAGGGATGGCTTCGTATTGACCTTCTGGACAGACACATTGATTTGAGCTGAGACTAATTGGCGCTATTGCGCATATATTTTCTCTGGTTGTTGTCGGGCTTTCGACAAAGAGGAGATTCAAATCTCGAATTCCAAAAGATTCGTCTGTTGGCCATTGATCAAGCTCACTTCGCAGTTTGAATAATAAGGTTGTTCCGGTGTGGTAAACTCGGCCAAATATTCGAAGATTATTCAGGTCTCTAGCCTGAGAGACTCCGCAAACTTTGTTGCCCATCGGAAAATTCAGCATATTAAGCATCCATCCGGTGATGGTTCTCAGATCGAATTCAAGCTGAAAAGAATCTCCATTATTTCCGTTCCATGAATCTAGCGCCCATAAAGTGAAAGAATAATAGATCATGGTGTGTGTAGAGGATAAGTCTGTGTAGATTCTTTGCAGGTAAATATTCGTTGCAGGGATTCCTGCTTGGCCAATAATACCATATCCTCCAAGAAGATATGTCCCACTACATACTGTATATTCAAGTCCCTGTAAAAATATTGAAGATGACCATCGTTGCACCTCATATGAAAAACTCGAATCATTCTTATTTAAATCCTGAATTGCATATCCTATGGGAGGAGTTGGGGAATGAGAAAAGAGGAATTTTTACCTGTAAATGAATAAGAAAATGAATATTGGATGGTTTGAAGAAATATGAGGATTGCGAGAAGTTTGGTGAAGACCATGCTGTATTTTTTTAATTGTTCGTTTGTGAGTTAAGTTAGGGTCCCAAAGGAAAATTTTATAATTAAAATTTCGATAGAAAATCATATGAATGAAATACTTCTGACAAAATTTATAAAATAATTATACACAAAATATGTATTTAGGACTATAACACATCAGTTTCTTTGGGGGTATTTGTTGTAGAAGATGAAGAAGGAGCTTTTTTAGGACTATCTTGGAAAATTGGACTTGTAGGAGTAGTAACAGAGAATCGGAGTTTGGAAATTGCCGACGATGGTGTCTCGGCCTTTTTCTTTTGAGTATTTTCTTGCAAGAGTTTTTTTAATTTTTGTTCCTTTTTTTCAAGTTCTTTTTCTCTATGAGAGAGCGATGTCATTTTTTCTTGTAAATTTGCAACTTCAATGTCTCGTTTTTTCTGCCACATTTCTTCATTCAACTTCATTCCCAATAATTTGATTTCAATATCATCGTACATTTCTTTCCTGGAATTTAGCGATTTCTCCCATTCAGCAAGTTGTTCTTGCTTTTCTTTCATCCTTTTTTCGAGGGTTTCGACATTTTGCATAAAATCAAATTTTTCTTTATTCAGAGTTGTCATTTCTTCTTCAACCCTGATTGACCTTTCATTTATCACTTTTTCAACTTTTTTAATTTCTTCCTCTTTTGTTTTGATGAGATTTTCCCTTCGGGCAAGTTCTTCAACTTTAGCTTGACTTTCTTCCTTTTGGATTTCAAGTGCTTCTTTTTCAAAATACATTTCTTTTTTGAGTGCTTCTAATTTTCCATATTCTCCTTTTAAATCAATATTTCTGCTGTAAAAATCTCGTTCGTATTTCAGGAATTCGCTTTTATCTTTTTCGAATTTTTGAAGATTTTTATTGAAAGTCTCCACTTTCGAATTATATTCAATTTTTTGCTTGATTAATTCTTCACTTTGTTCTTCTAATTTGCGAGTAAGTTGTTCAAACGATTTTTCACTTAGAGTTAATTTTTTCTCTTTATCAATCATTTCCTCTTGCTTTTTATTCAGTTCGTCCTGGAAAGCTTTCAATTCTTCATTTTTCTTGTCTAATTTCAATTTCTTGTTTTTTAATTTCTGTTCTTCATCTAATTTCCTTCTCATATATTCTCCCCTCTCTTTCTCAAATCTCTCCATCTCTTCCTTCAACTCTATTTCCCTGAGCTGCAATGACTTTTCTCCTTTGACGACTTTTGGTGATTTCCCAAGGGTTGATTTTTTCCATGGACTGCTTTTACTATTGACAGGAGTCGTTATTTTTATTGGAGTTAGAGAATCAGTTGTCGTAGCAGGAGGAGGATGGGTTTGGATCTCTTGTATTGACAGCAACATTTCTCCGTTCTGCTTGAGCTGATCTTTGACATGTTGCATTTCTTCTTCTAATTCATGAAATAAAGCTGTCCTTTTCTCGATCTCCACCTTTTCAAAAACATTGGGAGATCTTGCTCCCTCTTCTATACTTTTGACCTCTTCTTCTTGTTTGGCTGTTTGTGTAAATTCGGCACCATCACTATTGGGTACAAGTTCCAAAAATTGCTGATAACCATAATTTAGGTCTTCAATCCTCTGGATGATCCTTTGATATGCAATTTCATCTTGATTTCTCTGGTTTGTTCTTCGTAGTTTTTCGCTACTATACCCTCTTGGTTTTGCCTTTTTTGAGTCGGCAGAAGTCATTGGAGTTTTGAGTTGCTCTGCTAATTCCTTAAGTTCGCTAATTAACTTTTCTTTTTCTTGAAATAGGTCTTTCTTTGTTGCTGTAGTTCTATGTATAGAAAGTGAGATGGATTATAAATCTCAATAGAATACTTGAAGAGGTGGGTTGTGTTGGCACTATCTTGATTTTTCGTGGATTTAGGCTCGATACTTTTGAATTCTGAGAGTTCATTGAAACTTTCTACTGGGCTTTTGGCCAGAACAGAGCTGCTTTTATAAGAGTAGGAGATAGTTTTGGCGGATGCAGGGCGGATATTATCAAAGACATGGAGTAATTTAGATTTATGGGAGGTAGTAGTGGAAAGAGGGCTGATGTGTTTGTTAAAAGTTTTTTGTTTGCGATTTGAATCGCTTTGAAGACGTTGAGTGATTTGGCGATGGAGAGGTAAATCTGCCGAACACATTGTTAATGTACTAGGTGAATGAAACATACTCTCTTTATTCTCACAGACAATATTTGAAGAATTTGGTGTGATAAAAAGTTTTGCTAAGAGAGGGTTAATACAAAGAGGTGGTATGAGAGAATTTACTTGGAACGGAATTGGCTTGAGGACGGTAGTTCATTCTGTATATTAAATTATTAAGCAGCAGAATTAAATTTTGGGATCTAAACAGTAGTTTATCCCTTCAAAAAATGAGTAGTTATTTACAAAGCTTAAAGAAAAAAACGCCACTCTTTATCTAACTGATATTCCTCTTTATTTAGAAGAAAATTCTTTTATCTTGTGGAAATTGTTTTTCCACTCCGCTCAAAATATTCTTTTGAAGCATGATTGTGTGTCTTGAATGGCAGATTAATGTGAGTCTTTTATTTCACTCTTCAATTGATCTTTGACTGTTCTTTTCTCAAAAACCTTCCAAGGATTCCTTGGCCAGAAGGAAATTAAAATAACACATTTCCTTGCCTGAAACTATAAAAGATCTAAAATTATATAAAGTGAAAGCCCATGAAAAAATGTTTTCTCTCAAGTCAACACTCATCATGCATCATAGTTACCTTTCGCCTCTCTTTCCTCTTCTGTCAAAATCATTTCTCAAACAAAGATGGGAGTAATTAATTCATCCACACCTCACAGTCACGATTAATCTGTATTGGATCAATCAATAATAAGATTATTTATTTATTGCAATTCAATAAAATTAATATCGAACAAAATGCTTTCTGGAACAAGAAAAGAAGAAGAGTCTGCATTTAAAGTCTTGGTTCTTGGAGATTCTGGTACTCAGAAATTTGACGTCATCACCAGATATCTCAAGAACGACAGCAATATCAGTAAGGATTTCGCTGCTTGTTCTATCGACTTTGAGGGAAAAGCTTATAAGTTACAAATATGGGATACTGCTGGAGATTCTCGATTCAGGAGCCTCTTGATTCCTCAATTTAAAAACACTCGCGGTGTGATTTTAGTCTACAACACCAACAGCAAAAAATCTTTTAACAGTATTGCAACATGGCTTAATGAAGTGAAACAACATGCAAGACCAGATGTTCAGATAGTTCTTATTGGACATACAGTCGACTTGACTGAAGAAATAGAAGTCCCTTATAAAGAAGGAAAGAAGTATGCAGAAAGCTTGGGAATCGCATTTTTTGAAGCTTCAGCAAAGCAACTTTCTGGAATAAGAGATATGTTTCAAAAATTAACAGGAGAGATGGTAAAAATCGTACAAGCAGAAATCAGGCAAAAAGAAGAAGAGGAAGAGGCAAGACTGATCGCCGAAGGAAAGAAGAAACCCAGTGAAAAGGCTCCTGTAAAAGAAAAACCCAAGCCTCAGTCTCCAGAAGTTCCCCAAAAGAATCAAGACAGTTCTCCCGAAGAGCCAAAGAACTACGATTATGTGATAAAGATAGTTGTTTTGGGAGCTAGATCAGTAGGAAAATCAAATCTGGCAAATCAGTTTGCACAAAAAGCTTTTTCTGAGACCAGCGAGCCAAGTTCAAAAGTAAAGATCGACAAAAGATCTTATAAAATTGATGGTAAAGCTTATAAAGTGGAAGTTTGGGATATTCCTGGTGAAAGAGGACCTCAAGTGAATTTCAAAACATACTTTGAAGGAGCTCATGGTATTGTGTTGGTTTATGATATCACAAGTAAAGAGTCGTTTACTGAGGCTCAAAGATATCTTGAAGAAGCTGGAAAATATGTCCCAAAAGATATCCCAAGAGTGCTTGTGGGAAATAAGAAGGATTTGGAAGGAAATAGACAAGTTTCTTTCGATGAAACTCGGGCTTATGCTGACTCACAGCAAGTACAAAGTATTGAGACTTCTGCAAAGACTGAAGAAAAAAGCGTGATAACGAGTTTTGCGAGTCAAATTATTCAAAAGATTGGAGTTTTGGAAAAAGCTGGATTGATTCAAGTCCAACCTGGAAAAGATGTGAAAAAGAACAATGAAAAGGATGGTGGTTGCAATATATTCTAAGTGGGCGGGTATTTTTGAGAGTATGAATTTTTTTTTAAGAGAAGATAATTGATGAAATTTTATTATTCCACGGAAAACGAGTGATATTTATTAATATAATCTAAAAATTATATTCTTATTATCTAACATTTGAAAAAAAAATCCAGGGGAAAGAGAGGAGCAGGGAGGGCTTAGGAAGATTTTGTGATGAAAATTTCTCTCAATATTTTATTTTTCTAAAAAATCGAGGAAAAAATTCTTCAAAAAAAAATTCTTTCAAAATCAAATCATTCTCAATCTCAAAGAGTTTCCAACTCCGCAAAACAAAGGAAAACTTTTTTCACCGAATGAAAATCTTCAAAAGGCATTTGAGAAAAAATTTTTATTTCTAGATCTTTTGAGAAAGCCAGATCTTCTTGCAAAAGAAATTGTATTTTTGTCATTTTTTTAGATACGTCATTCTCCTAGGATTTTGGACATAACAAAATTTTTGTCAGAAAAAAATCATGTTTGTTTTTTTGAGGATTTTCAAGGTTTTTGTGAAGTCCAATCAAGTCTAGGAAAACTGAACCCAACAAACTTCTTTTTCTAGGACTGTCAGGACATTTTGTCAGGCCTCAAAAACTCTGAATCAAGATAATGACCGACAAGAATATTGGATGTAAAATATTAGAACTTGTTTTATTTCAGAATATCGAGCTATAATTAGCAATTTTTATAACAAACAATTCCTTTGAATAAAAAAAGAGGGTACAACAGGAAAAATCAAACCAATTATACACTGAAATTTTATTTATAAAACTCAAAATCAACAACAGTGAGAGCTTTCTCATTAGAAGTCAACAATGAACAACAACATTCGCTTCTTACTTTCTATCTTCTTACTTTTTACTCTCTACAAAACCACCTCCTCGTATGAATTTAACGGTACATTTCTCAATTTGACCTAATGACTCATTCTTATCATAGGTTACCGAATCAAAGATCTTCAAAAGAACGACTCGACGTTTACTTATGAAGCTTCGTTGTGGAATTCTTCAGTTCTTGGGTCTACAAACCTCCCTTACACAGTTTGTGGAAACAACTACATTCTAGGAGGACCAGGAGCTCTTGGATACCTCGGAGTGTCATCCAAAGGCCAATATTTCAAGAGAGTTTACACTGAATTACCAACTCATACAATGATATATTTCAGCCTTACACTGTGGATATTGGATACATGGGATGGATCTTTAGGAGATTTTTTCCAGCTGAAATTTGATAATCGGATCCTAAATGGATGGGCATTTCAAGAACTGAACTTTGCAAATGATAATACTTGTGGAGAAAGTGATGCAAAAGACCTTGGAGCTGTCAGGGTCTTTGGGAAAGCTTACCATACAGATACTGCACTGACTCTAAAAATCATCAGTCAATTGGATCAATGGTCCAGTGACGAATCTTTTGGTGTACGTGCTGTGAATCTTTTGTTTGTGTCAAGCCCCATTTCGCTTCGAGAAAGCATATGTGGAGTTGCTTCCCTCACCATGAGCAACAATCAATGCATATGTCCAGAAGGCCAATATGAGAATCCATTAGGAAGTGGAACATGTGTCGCATGCGATGAAAGATGCAAATCCTGCTTTGGCTCAGGATACAGGGCCTGCTATGAATGCGCTTCGGGAATGTACTACAATGGAGTTGGATGCTTGAAATGCCACGAGGCATGCGCCACCTGCAGTGGCGAATCGGTGAATCAGTGCACTACATGCCACGCAGGAGATTTTATGCTAACAGGGAACAGTATTTGTCTGGAAAGCTGTGATAATCCTCTTGTGACTAGCTATTCTGGAGTCAATGCATACTGCTCTGCGCCAATCACCTGTAACTCCCCAAATTTCATCAATTGGAACTCTGTATGTGGATCTTGCCCATATCCACTTCAGCAACAAGTGATTGGAAGCGTCAGATTATGTAAAAACCCTTGCATGGCTGGTCAGTACCTGTACTGGAATGGCTCTTGCCATGCTTCATGCTTGAGCCCCTTTACTATTTCGGTTCAATCAGGAGTAAATTATTGTGTTGTGAGCTGTAGTAGTGGATATTTATATTGGGATGGAACCTGTAGTTCAAGCTGCCCCGCGCCGAATGGTGGTCAAGTGATTGATGGGAAAAGTTTTTGTGTATATCCTTGTGAAAGTCATCAGTTTGTTTATCCTGATGGAAGTTGCCAAGATACTTGTCAGGAATTCTTCAATCCAGTTTTGTCTAAAGGAAGGCAATATTGCAATTATCCTTGTGCAAGCAACGAGTTTTTAGGTTGGAATGGAGATTGCCTCACTTCCTGCAACAGTCCTTTGCAATCATCTGTGGAATCTATTGGAAGTTTCTGCAAAAGTCCATGCAGTTCTCCAACTGATTATTATTATCAACAAACTGGAGCTTGTAAGGAGACTTGTTCAACATTATCAAGTGTTGATGCTCAAAATCAGTATTTGATTTGCTTGACAAATGATTTGATTATTATGGATAAATCATTATTCTCCAGTTTATTGGTGGAGCCGAATAAGCCTGATCAAGTAACAATGTTGGCAATGGCTAAATTGATTTATCCCGTGAGATATCTGGATATTGAGATGCCAGCAAGGTTGGAAGCCTTGGTCGTTGGAAGAGGAAGAAGCCCATTGAATATCAGACTTCCTCAAACATTGAGTGATTCGACAATTGCAAGCTTCCCATCATCAAGTCTTCCCGGAGTTTTTGCAGAAAGAGGACTCCATGCAAGATTTTTGGTGAATTTTTGGCCAGAATTAACGACTTGGCTTGTTGCTATAGTAGCGATAATTGTGGGGAAATTCTTGCAGGTGAGTTTTGAAAAACTCCAATGGGAGAGACTGAGAATGTTGTCAGAGAGATTTAAAGTGGTTTTGGGATGGAATTTGCTGCTTATGCTGTGTGCTACTGGTGTGGATGACTTGATCCTGTATACTGCTTTAGAGGTTCAAGGCGTAACATTGTATACATTTTTGGGGACGTTGAGCTTTGTGATATGCTTGCTGATGATAGTGATCTCAGCAGTGTTATTTTTCAAGTCATTGGAAGCAATCCCAAGGTTCCAAACAGCAAGAATTGAGGCATTGGAGAATGATACGCCACAGACTTTACAAAGAATAGTGAGAAAGTTACAGAATTATCAAGTTGCTTTCAAGAGCTTTAGTGATAAAGGATTTTTCAACCAATTGTTTTTCTTGGTATACACAGCAAGAATTGGAGTTCCTATGATAATTGCAGCTTGTTTTTACGGTGTACCAGTGCTGCAAGCTATCTTATATCTGTTGATTAGTATTGTGATATTTTGCTATGTGGTGTTTATGAGACCAATTCAAGACAAAACAAATTTAATTCAGCTTGCTGCTCTCGAAGGAATCACCTTGATCGTAAATGTCTTTGTTTTGTTTTTAACGATCTTCAGTATCGAAAGGGGAAGCAGTGACGATACTGTGATCCTTTTAGGCGATTTTATTATCATTGCTAATGATTTGGTAAATGTCCTTATGGTGGTTTTCCTTGGAATAAAACTGGGTCAGATTCTCAGAGAAATTTATAATGCAAGAAAACAATCACAACCAAAGAAGGAAAAAGAACTCTGGTTCCAATTCCCATTTATGGCTCTGCAACAAGGTTGTATGGGATTTGAAACTGTTCAAATCACAAGTGCTCTTGATGAAACCCAAGTTGTGAATCCTCATTTCCAACTAGCTCCTGGCTTAACAATCAACAGCACTGGCGGATTCTTCCGAGACACTCAAATCAAGAAATTGAGACCTAATGAAAAATGGTATTTTGAATACCTTCAGGTTCTTCAAGAAGAGGTCGAAGTATTCAAGAGAACTGGTGAAAGAGTCAGTAATGACGATTCTGCTATGGATTTGATCAAGATTTTGACATTAGGAGAAACAAATAGAAGTTTCAACAAGCATCAAAAAGCCAGTTTCTCAAAAACCCTTCCCAAAATTCCCATGACCCTCGAAATGGCAACAATCCCAGAGGCAAAGAGATCTCCTCGAGAGGATGGAGATGTGATGACATTGGATGATGCTTTCAAACCTCATGAACATAATTGGAGGAAGCAAACTGGAGAAGAAAAACGAGGAAAAAGTGCTGAAAAGTTCGCATTAGATATGGATGTGACAGCAAGATCAGATAGACCCATGTTATCCGGATTCAAGGGATCAGGAGAAGAAACAGGAAGTTTCCAAAGAAGTTTCAGAAGTAGTCAAGAGGAGGCCGAGAGTAGATTAGTAGATCAAAGTAGCGTGAGCAAAAAGAGAAAGAAGATAAAGCAAGGAAAGTTTAACATTGGAGATGAAAGCCTGAATAGACATAATAATACTAGTTCAGTGACAGATGTGAGATCATTAAAGAAAGGAAGCTTTAACATCAGTCAGGAATCGAATGTGTTCTACAGCAGTCGTACTGATGAACTTTAAGTGGGAAATAGAATGGACAATATTTATTTTTGTTTGTGAAAATGAATTTTTTCTTTCTACTGTATGTGTTGAAAGATATTGTAAAACTTTCATTAAAACACTAGTCTAACGATTTTATGATCGAAAAAGTCATTTAAAAATTGGATGAAAAAATTTTCAAATTCAGAGACAAAAATATTTTTATTTCAAATCAAAAATAATATTTGAACCCGGTTTAGATCTTTCATTTTTACATCTCCTAGGAGTTTGGCGTTTCTCTATTCCTAGAGAACTTGGAGCTTTGAAAGAGATATCATTTTTCTGAGAAACAGATTTCTCTAAGTTTTACTGAGAGAAAAGCAAATTTAAAAAGTTAGGTTTTTTTTTCCTTCAAAGACTTAGATATTTTATGTTAGATAAAGATAAACAATTTTGTCTCATACTCATACTCATCCTCATTCCAATAAAATTTAAATGATGAATATAAGGTTTATTTATGCATAATATGGGCATTTAAAAAATCCAACCAACCCAGCAAAAAGTAACAAAATAATAATCAATTCCTCACAATGGTTCAATCAAATTCTCTGATTGAAACTCGCATGATGCAAGGCTCAGGAGACCATGAAAAGTCCTTGAGAACGAGCTGGGTTCGTTGGCTAACTCTTTTCTTGGCGTGTATGCTCAACTTTGGAAATTACTTCTGCTATGACAATCCTCAAGCTTTAGAAGATGATCTTGAAACGAGAATTCCTCTCACTACATTTGACTATGATCTTCTTTACAGTGTGTATTCCTTCCCTAATATTATCCTTCCATTCTTTGGAGGTCTTTTGATCGATAAGATTGGAGTTCGTGTTGCACTTATTGGATTTGCTGGTCTCTTGATTGTTGGTCAGACCATTGTTGCCTTTGGTGCCTCACAGAAATCATTGGCACTTATGGTGGCTGGAAGAGTTGTTTTTGGGCTTGGAGGAGAAAGTCTGACAGTTGCTCAATCAGCAATTACTGCAAAATGGTTCAAAGGAAAAGAAGTTGCCTTTGCTATGGGCGCAACTCTTTGTGTAGCTAGACTTGGAAGTTCATTAAATAGTGTCTTGTCTCCAAAAATTTATCACTGGAGAGAAGAGCTTGGGGATGCATTTTTTGTCGGAGTTTTGTTATGTATTGTGTCTTGGATTGGCTCAATCGTGCTTGCCTATATTGATAAGAAGGCTGATGCTCAAGAAGGTGGAGTGAAGACTGAAGTGGAGAAGATCAGAATGCAAGACTTTAAGGAATTTACAAGATTGTTTTATTTGTTGATGTTCAACTGCTTCCTGATTTACGGAGCATTTTTCGGACTGAACAGTAATTTGAACAAGTTGATGGTTGCACGTTTTGGCTTTACCGATAAAGAAGCAGGAAATTATATTCCCATTGTGTATCTTGCATCAGCTGTAATTACTCCATTCTTTGGGCTATTCACTGATCGTTATGGAAAGAGAGTTTTGCTGATGTTTATTTCTTCAGTGATCTTTTTGGGTGATCATTTATTGATTGCCTTTTTGAAAGATACAACACCTGAAGGAAGAATAAATTATGGTATGGTTGGTGCTTTGGCTGGTGTTGGATTATTTTATTCAACTTATGCTGCTATTTTCTGGCCTTGTGTGGCTTTGGTTGTCAAAGAAAATATCGTGGGAACTGCTTATGGTATTATTACTGCTTTCCAAAATTTGATGTTGACAATTATTCCCTTGGCTATCGGTGCCGTCCAAGGAGCCACTGCAGACTACAAAGGTGGATATTTCTGGACTGAAATTATGTTGGCTGGCATTGTAGTTTTCGGACTTGCAGTCACTGCTGCTATGTATTTTGAGGATTTGAGATCAGGAAAGAAATTGGATAATCCTGCTGCTGATGAAAATCATGAAGGAAAATCATCTCTTGTTGTTGAGTCTCCCAACGAACCTTTATTAGTTAAAAACGTTATCTGAGGGGTAATATTTTGAAGTCAGCTTTTTCTTTTAGATATGATATATTATTTGTTGTAAAAGTTTTAACCTAAGGCTTTTATATAATATTAATAATATGAATACATTTAAAGGTTAATAAATAATTGACTCAACTTCTTGGAGAGATTTGATCAGATAAGAATTTTTTTTTTCAGGGATTTATTAAAATGAGTTTGGAAGATAAACTAGATTTCAGAATTTGGAGCCAAAACAAAATTGATAAAGTAAATCTTGAGGTTATAAATATTCGATTCCACGTCTTCCAAAAGAAATTAAAGGGAGTTTTCCTAAACATGGGAGCGGATCCTCAAGCATCTCTGGCTGAAGCTTCATAGACTTCTTTGAAGGTTGGAAACTAAAAGAAGGCAAAGTTTTTTGTTTGAGTGAAATTTGAGGGAATGAAGTCAACGAGTTTTTGTTGAAAAATAGTGATTATTTCTCAAATTAATTTTTTGAGATTTTTGTCTGTATGATAAAGATTCCAACAAAATTTCCTTCAACTTTGATTCAACCTATCTTTTCATATCTATTTCTCAGTATCAAAAATCACTTCGTAAGACTCTCTTCCCATTCACTCTATTTTTCCTATTTCTGGGAAGTATCCTGTTTGGGGAGACAATTTCGATATTATTTTCTCTTGTCTCAGATTCAAACCTCTTACGAAACAAAGAATTCAACTCTAGCACGCAAGCAATTGGAATTATTGGTGCTTTTTCAACTAATTATCAAATTTTTTATATACAAATAAATCTCAGTCTTCTCAAAAATGGGAAATGAAAGCCTTCTTGATGTTTCCACGCATTTTGGCGACGATCTCGACATGTTTCTCCTTTCTAAAGGTCTCGTAAAGACCCGTAGTACCAAAGTTCGCTGGCTTGTTCTCACCTTGGCCTGTCTGTGTGGCTTTGGCTCTTATTATTGCTACGATCTTCCTCAACCTCTCCAGAGTATGCTTGTAACGGATGTCAAGATTTCCACTGTGAAGTATGATCTTCTTTACAGCGCGTATTCCTTGCCAAATATCATTCTTCCCTTTTTTGGAGGGATCATTACCGACAAGTTGGGAGTTGGAAAAACAATGACAATCTACTCTCTCTTTATTATTTTTGGACAGCTCATCTGTACCTTGGGAGCATTGTTTGGAAGGTTTTCACTCCTGGTTACAGGAAGAATCTTGTTTGGGATTGGAGGAGAAAGTCTTGGTGTTGTGCAATCTGTGATTGCAGCCAAATGGTTCAAAGGAAAAGAACTTGCTTTTGCTTTAGGAATGTTCCTTTGTTTCGGAAGAATAGGAAATATTGCTAATAGTTCCATATCTCCAAGAGCTTATTTTTGGGTTGGAGGACATTTATGGGGACCATTCTTATTGGGATCGTTGACATGTATAGGATCAATGTTTGCTGGGTCAAGCATGGCGTCACTTGATGAGAAGGCTGATTTGGAAGAAGGCGAGACAGGAAGAGGGGATAGTGATGATGGATTCAAGTGGGGAGATTTGAAGAAATTCAAGTTGATATTTTATTTATTGCTGATAAACTGTGGGCTTTATTATGGAGCCTCAGCAGGTTTGGTGAATAACTTGAATGATCTTTTGGTCCAAAGATTCGGATTCACTCCTCAGAGTGCTGGTGATGCCATTATTATTGTGCACGCCTTTGCTTTGATGGTGACTCCCCTGTTTGGTTTCTATTCAGATTACCGTGGAGGCAAACTGACAATAATTTTGCTGAGTTATTTGATCTTATTCGGGCTCCATGGAGTTTTGGCCTACCTTCCTGATTCTCACAGTGGACAGGTTACAAAGCCAATTCTAGCCTTGCTTATCTCTCTGGGTTTGACAACAGCAGCCTATGGAGCTGTGTTTTGGCCCTGTGTGCCTCTTATTGTTCGTCAAAATTTGACAGGAACAGCTTATGGACTGGCAGGAGCTTCATACAACCTTATGTTGGCTGTGGTGCCTTTAGTTGTTGGTGGTATACATGAGAAGACTGTGTCGAAAAAAGAAGGATACTACTGGACTGAAGTGTTACTGGGTGGTATGAGTTTTGTAGGAATACTTTTTACAATTTGGGTTTTGGTTGTTGATCGTAGGACAGGAAGAAAATTGGAGAAACCAGGCAGCGAAATTGAAAAAGAAAGTTTGTTAAGAGTTCGTTTCCGTAGTCTCTCTCGAATTAACTTGAGAAGATAAAAGAGGATTTGAGTGTTTTATTGTACCATCTCTTTGGATTATTTACTTTACATATTGATGACGTATATTCCATTCCACTTTTTTTCTAATGCTTTGATATCATAAATAACAAAAATAATTTGCTACTCAGTATCTGAGGATACCAACATTAACATTAACATTTGCTACTTTTATCCAAACAAACATAAAAAAAAGAATAACGAAGAAAATTTTTTTCATTAAACCCCTCCTTTGGAATATTCTTGAGCTAAATTAAATTCCTTATCCTTTTGATCTTCTTGAAATTCAAAAAATCTTTTCGACAATGAATCCACCTGAACTTGATATTTCGAAAGACTCTCCTCCCTTTGCTGATAAACTTGATGCATATTTTCTCAAAGTCGAAAAAGCCAATCTTCGAAACACCAATCTCCGTTGGCTTGCTTTAGTCCTTGCATGCTTTTACAGCTTTGGCTGTTACTTTTGCTTTGATATTCCTCAAGCTCTTCAGGCTGTCCTTTCAAAAGACCTTTCCATTACCAGTTTCCAATTCAATCTCCTTTATACAGTGTATTCTCTTCCAAATATCATTCTTCCATTTTTTGGAGGAGTTCTGATTGATCGTATGGGGGTTCGGATATCTCTTTCTCTTTTTTCATTATTCCTTATCCTTGGACAACTTGTGAGCACATTTGGAGCAGCCAAAGATGACTTTATTTTGATTCTTATTGGAAGGATCATTTTTGGTATTGGAGGAGAAAGTTTGAATGTAGCTCAATCTGTGATTATTGCCAATTGGTTTATGGGAAAAGAATTTGCATTTGCATTGGGTGCTACGACTTGTATCTCGAGAATTGGAAGCTCAGTAAACAGTTTCCTTTCACCAAAGGCATACTATTGGGCTGATGGTAGGTTATATCTTCCGTTTGCTATTGGAGCTATTTTATGTATTTTCTCTGGTGTTTGTGGACTTGGGCTGGCATATTTAGATAGAAAATGTGATTCAGAACTTGAGGAAGAAATTGGAGAAGAGCAGATGGAGAAATTTAACGTGAAAGATTTGAAGGAATTCAAATTGATATTTTATCTCCTTTTGGTGAATTGTTGTTTTTTGTACGGAGCATTTTATGGACTGAATAACAATCTGAATGACTTGATGGTGCAAAGATTTGGATTTTCTCCCCAGGGTGCAGGAAACTATATTCCAATCATCTATATTTGCGCGACAATAATCACGCCACTGTTTGGAATATTTTCTGATCGATTTGGAAAAAGAGTTCATATTGTGCTCTGTGGGTCGATTTTGTTCTTTATCACACACCTTGTGACAGCTTTTCTTCCACAGAAAGGGCCTGGCCCAAATTACTATACGGTCCCGATTTTGTTGGGAGTTGGGGTGTTTCATGCGACTTACGCCGCTGTATTTTGGCCTTGTATTCCATTGGTTGTAAACGAGAATTTGGTGGGAACAGCTTATGGAATTGTAACGGCATTTTATAATTTGACATTATCAATGGTTCCTATGTTGATTGGAAGTATTCATGATGCGACTTTGAATAAAGATCACGGATATTTTTGGACTCAGATTGCTTTGGCAGGGTTCACTGGAATTGGGATCGGGTTTACTGTTTGGATATTTTTCGAAGATAAAAAAACAGGAAGAAAACTTGCAAAACCTATCTCTGCTCAAGATAAGCATAATATATTGAGGTTAAAAACTCGTTCCTTTGGGCCAATGCGTGGTATGTAGAGCGAGAGAGTTTTAGTTTTTGCCTTTTGTAAAATTTTATCGGCAGTAGGCAGTATATAATAATATCAAAATTATTTCTATGAAAAGTATTCAGTCTTATTAAAATAGAATAAAACTTTCTTATCTGTAGATTAGGGTTTTTTTTCATTTCACGTTAAAAAAGAGAGGGAAATTTTATACAAGGAATTTAAAAAGAATCAGGCAAAATATAATTTTTATCTATTAAGACCAAATTTCCAATGGAAATACCAGATCCTCCACTAAAGACTCCGCTATATCCAAAGCTCGATTATTATCAAAAGCCTCCCAAAGACCCAAACTCCAAAAAAACAAGAATCGGATGGCTGGCGTTATTTTTCTCTTGTCTAGTGAATTTTGGGTCATATTTTTGCTATGATAACCCCCAGGCTCTTCAAACCTCTCTCTATCAAACAATGAACCTTGACGATATAAAATTCAACGCTTTGTACAGTGTATACTCCTTTCCAAATATTATCCTTCCATTTTTTGGAGGCTACATTATTGATAGAATTGGAGTAAGAATTGGTCTTATTTCGCTCTCTGCTTTATTGATTATTGGCCAAGGAATTGTGACATATGGGGTTTCAGCAAAAAACTTTCCATTGATGGTGATTGGTAGAGCAATTTTTGGGCTTGGAGGAGAGACCTTGACGGTCGCACAATCTGCAATAACGGCGAAATATTTTATTGGGAAAGAGATAGCTTTTGCAATGGGAATGACGATTTCTGTGGCCAGATTAGGAAGTTCTTTGAATAGTTTGCTCTCACCAAGGCTGTTTGAGTGGACTGGGAAGTTGTATATGCCATTTTTGTTAGGAGGCGCTTTGTGTGTATTTTCATGTCTGATGGGATTAATTCTTTGCTTTCTGGATAAAAGAACCGAAACCAAGGAGTTGCAATTTTTGAATCCTTTGAATAAGATTGAGATTGTCCATCTGAAAGACTTGAAACAATTCAATAAATTATTTTACTTGCTGGTGGCAAATTGTTTCTTCATCTATGGAGCTTTCTTTGCCCTGAATAATAATCTCAATAAAATTATGGTCACAAGATTCGGCTTCTCACAAGTCAACGCTGGAAATTATATTCCTATTGTTTATGTGGCAGCAGCGCTAATCACTCCTTTATTTGGGCTTTTAACTGATTATTATGGAAGAAAAGTGCTCCTTATGCTCTTGTCATCTTTGGTTTTTCTTGCTTGTCATCTAGTTATGGCTTTTCTATCAGACACTACAGATGAAGGCAGGGTGAACTACGGCATTATTGGAGTTCTTGTAGGAATTGGCTTGTTTTATGCAAGTTATGCGGCGGTGTTTTGGCCTTGTGTGGCTCTTGTTGTAAAGAGAATTGTAATAGGAACCAGTTATGGGATCATAACTTCTTTCCAAAATTTGGTTCTTACTGGGCTTCCCTTTGCTGTAGCTGCTGTCCAAACTAAAACGGAAGATTTTCACGGAGGATATTTTTGGACTGAGATTATGTTGGCTGGAATTGTAGGGGTTGGAGTGTTGATAACACTTTGGATGTTTGTTGAAGATCGAAGGAAGGCAGGAGTGTTGAATAAACCATCAGAAAAGGAATGGACAACAGTTGAAGGCGGAGGTTCAGAGGACTCTCAAGTATAATATAAAGTAAATGTATAATGTTTATAGTACAATAAAGGCAATGGGATTAAGTTATGAATTACACAATATTCTAAAGAAGAAACGCAAAGATAGAGAAGACAATGAAGAAACAAGACAAATCGAAGACTAATGGGATGATAGTCTTGTTTTGTCAAAGAATTTTTGAGAATATTTTTAGTTGGAGAAACACAGTATTTTTCCAATTGAAGAAATTTTTGTCTTATCTTATTATTTTGTCAATTAAGAAAATTGTTGTATTTTAACAAAATTCTGCAACAACGTATGATATTTGTATCCTTCAAATAGTGTGGATACTATTTGCAGTGTTTTATTAACAGATTATTCACTTGAATAGCTTTGTTAATTCCAAGTCCAAATTGAGACTTTTCAATTTTTTTCTTCAGTCATAAATGAAGGAATAAAATTGCGAAAGAAATTTTCTGACTAGGAAGAAGATGATGTTGTCTAATTTCAAGTATGATTTTCATTCAAAGTTGAAAAATCTCGAAAAAACTTCTTCTGCAATGAAAGAGTTTTAAATTCAAAGTTTTTTGGGTTTTTGAGAAGGGAATTTGTGTTGAAGAGTAAAAATGATAAAATAAATTTAAGGTTGTAAATAATCCAAATGCTCAGATGATTAAAAATTTTGAGAGAACTTTGACCCACTTCTCTTGTCTGATGCACCCCGAAATTTGAGTGTTGGACAGAAGATGATTACACCCTTTAAACGCTCATTATGTCAGAGATCTCGTTATTACTCAATTTCTCCCAATAAACGTAAAAATAAGGAATAATTCAATTTATTGAGTGCTTGATTCATTCACTCTTCACTAGGAAAATTGAAATTTTATTGCTTGCAATAAAATACACGATAAATTTTATTTTGACAACTGCTACTCAAAATCATCATTGACAGTTATCTGACTTGATTTTTTCTGTATATTCCATTTTTCCTCCCTATCTTTCCATTCTGTCTCTCTCTTTAGGAAGAGACCTGGGATCCATCGAAAAGTGACAAGATGGTGCAATTAGAGAACCCATAGATTAAACAAATATAATCAATAAAAATTACAACATTTGGATTCAAAATTTACAAGAGAGTAAGTTGCGCATAAATTTATTTATTGCACGAATCCAGATATTTTAATTAAAACATATATTTATATTTCCAAATTTGATTATCTCATCATGGCTCAAGACGACGCTCTTACCATCAACGACAATAACTCTAATCCTGTTCCTCGTTACAATGACAACGATACCGCCGAACCCCTGATTGAAAAGGGCAACGTTGGTATCAGAAGCACAAAGCTCAGATGGTTTGTGCTTGCTTTAGCTTGCTTGACCAATATCGGCTCCTTCTACAGTTTTGATATTCCCGGAGCTCTCCAAAACGGAATTGAGGATAAGCTTCATATTGATGATGATGCTTTTGCTTACGTTTACAGTCTTTATTCCCTTCCCAATATTATTCTTCCTTTCTTTGGTGGTATTATCGTCGACAAGCTCGGAATCAGAATTGCTTTGGGAGTCTTTGCTTTCATCTTGATCATTGGACAAGGTATCGTCACTCTTGGGGCTTACCAGCTCAGTTATGGCGTCATCCTTGCCGGAAGAGTCGTTTTTGGACTTGGAGGTGAATGTTTGAGTGTTGCTCAATCCTCTGTTATTGCTAAATGGTTCATGGGAAAAGAACTTTCTTTGGCCCTTGGTGCCTCCCTTTGTGTTGCAAGACTTGGATCTTCTGCTAACAGTGTCTTGTCTACCTCAATTTACAGCTGGACTAACCAAACTTTGTGGATTCCTTTCATGGTTGGATTGGTCTTGTGCGCCGGCTCATGGGTTGCTGGTTTGATTTTGGGAGGAATTGACGTCAAGGCTGATAAGCAAGAAGGAACTGGCAAGGAAGGTTCCGGTGAAGGTGAAACAATCAGCTTGAAGGACTTGAAGAGCTTTAAGTTGATCTACTATTTGTTGTTGTTCAACTGCTTCTTCCTTTATGGCGCCTTCTTCGGTTTGAATAACAATCTCAACAAGATCATGCAAGTGAGATTCGGCTTTACCAACCAACAAGCTGGTTTCTGTATCCCTATTGTCTACATTTGCTCCGCTGTTATCACTCCCCTCTTTGGCAAATTCACTGATGCCAAGGGTAAGAGAGTCTTTTGGATGCTTTTGGCTTCTGGCTTGTTCTTTATTGACCATCTCGTTATTGCTTTCTTGCCTGATACCAAGCAAGGAAACCCCAACTGGGCCATGCTTGCTGTTTTGTTGGGTGTTGGTCTCTTCTATGCCACGTATGCTGCTATTTTCTGGCCTTGCATTCCCTTGGTTGTGAGAGCAAATATGACTGGTACTGCTTACGGTGTTGTTTGCTCCCTCCAAAATCTCATGTTGACTATTATTCCATTGGCTCTCGGTGCTATTGCTAAGGGAACAAGTACATTCCATTCCGGATATTTCTGGACTGAGATTCTATTGGCTGTAATTGTCGGAATTGGTATAATTATCACCACTTGGATGTATTTCCTCGATATCAAGACTGGTGGTGTTTTGAATAAGCCTGGTACTTCAAGAGCTAAGTCTAGCGCTAAAATGAGCTCTTTCAGTAAACATTAAGTGCCGATGGAGAGATGAGAACAAAGAAAGGGTACATACATCCATATCTACTTGATTATAAATACTAGTTTATATGGTTCATAATAAGTTTAGTATGATAGATATTTTGGGGATTGAACTCCCTTTTAGAAAAAGAAAATATGTATCGTAGGAATATATGAAAAAACCTGAGAAAATAAATTTCATTGACAATAAATTTAA
>Ga0182738_1002469_pt1 | contig 21895 bp, 20 predicted proteins | sample eDN5th30CBELigMG_FD_128876 | JGI IMG/M metagenome (GOLD analysis project Ga0182738, IMG submission 128876) | Enriched Miracle-Growth compost microbial communities from Emeryville, California, USA - eDNA 5th pass 30_C BE-Lig MG (version 2)... ...
CCCGCAGCCTTTATACCGAATCCAACGGCCTGGGGCTGGCGCTGGTCAAGGCCATCATGGCGATACACGGTGGAAGCGCGCAGGCATCTTCCTCCGGGAACGGGCTGATCCGCTTTTCCTTGCGTTTTCCGCCGCATGCTCCTTCCTGATGCGAAGCGCCGCATCATCATTTCTGGAGCTCCCCGACGATAGACCAGATTCTGTCCAGCGCTTCCGGATAGGTGGAGCGAGCGCTGCGGTACAGGCCGAGCTGCAGGGTCAGCGGCTTGAAGACATCCTCGGGGGAATCCACCATGACCAGCGCGCCGGACTTGAGCTCGCGCTGGACGAGGTTCTCGGGAAGCCATGCCATGCCGAGCCCGGCCAGCAGCATTTCCTTTACGCCCGCCAGAAAGACTGATTCATGGACGATCTCCACATTGTGGTGGTGCAGCAGCGTCATGAATCGATGTTCGTACATGATTCTTCCAAGAAAGCTGTCGGGCGGGAACGCCAGCAGATTCAGCGGCCTGTCGGTGGCGGGCTTGTGCATCGCGCTGCCATCAGGCCCGGGCGCGCTCAGGGGAATCAGTGTTTCGTGGCCAAGAGGCAAACGGGAGGACTCCGGTATCAGCTTGTATAGCGCATCGTTTTCCTCTTCCATGCAAAGCAGCAGATCCGCATCGCCTCGCATGAACAGGGCCACGCACTCGTCGCGGTTTTCAGACCGGACACTGAAATCGACGCTGCGATTCATCCGCTGCATCAGGTGCTCAAGCAGGGAGGGCAGGCGCGCCATGGTCAGAGAGTGCTGGGTTGCCAGCACAATTCGGGCCGATCCATTATGCTCAGATTGCATACGGCTGCGCAGCTGGAGCATATCGCGCAGCAGCATACGGAAGGCCGGTATGTGGCGTTGGGCAACCACTGTTAAACGCATGGGCTGCGTCCTGCGATCGACGAGTTCGACGCCAAGCCAGTTCTCAAGCATCTGTATCCGTCGAGAGAAGGCTGGCTGCGTAACATGACGCAGTGCGGCAGCGCCTGAGAATGAGCCCGTTTCAACCAGTGCCAGAAAGTCTTCCACCCAAAGCTGTTTCATGGCCAGCTCCGATCGATATGCAAAAACGGAATATTGCATCAAGAACATAGCATTGGGCAAACATTTTTTATCTTTATAAGATGGGCTCATCTTTCCAAAAGGAGTCCATGATGTTGCAGCTTGCCGCCTACCCGCGCGTCCGTCTCGGTCACTTTCCCACGCCCCTTGAGTATTTGCCTAATCTGACCAGGCATCTGGGAGGACCAAACATTTACATCAAGCGTGATGATTGCACCGGGCTTGCCACGGGCGGAAACAAAACCCGCAAGCTTGAGTTCCTGGTGGCACAGGCCATGGCCGAGGGCGCGGACATGCTGATCACGCAAGGTGCTGTGCAGTCCAATCACGCTCGCCAGACTGTTGCCGCCGCGGCCCGTGTGGGGATGAAATGCAAGATTCTGCTGGAGCAGCGTGTTCCCAATCCAAGTATCGATTATGAGCAGTCCGGCAATGTGATGCTTGATGGGTTGATGGGCGGTGAAATCGTCGCGCGTCTGCCGGCCGGAACTAACATGCAAGCGGCCATGGAGTCCCTGGCCCAAGACATGCGCAAGGCTGGCCACAAGCCTTATGTGATCGCGGGAGGCGGCTCCACGCAAGTGGGTGCGCTGGGTTATGTGGCGTGCGCCCAGGAGATACTCCACCAGTCGTTTGAAATAGGAGTGCGGATCGACCATGTTGTGCATGCAACGGGAAGCACAGGAACGCAGGCTGGCCTTATCGTGGGCCTGCGCGGCAGCAATAGCGGGATCCCCGTGTACGGGGTCAGTGTGCGGGCCGACCGCGAGAAGCAGGAAGAGAATGTCTGGAACTTGGTGCAGGCTACGATGGATTACATGGGACTGCCCGCATCGGCGGCTGATCGTTCCGACGTGGTGGCCAACTCCGATTATGTGGGCGCAGGGTATGGCATTCCCACCGAATCGATGATCGAGGCGGTGCGCTTGACAGCCGAGCTAGAGGCAATTCTCCTGGACCCCGTCTATTCGGGCAAGGGCATGGCGGGCCTTATAGATCAGATCCGTTCTGGCCGTTTCAAGAAAGGCGAAAACGTGGTGTTCATCCACACGGGCGGCGCGGTTGGCCTGTTCGGCTACCGTTCCGCTTTCGAGACCGATAAGGGAAAGGCGGATCGCAAGGCTGCCTGATGAGGTGAATTGACGCGGCCACAACGTCAAATTGCATGTGGCACACAAATATAAGGGGCGCCGACGCGCGCCACCTACAGGAGACAAATTATGACACCACTGAAAATGCTGGTGGCGGCTACTGCTGTCGCCGCCGCAATGGCGCCCGCCCACGGCCAGGGGCGGCTTGAAAAAATCAAGTCGTCGGGCGAGATCGCCATAGGCTATCGGGACGCTTCCATCCCATTCTCTTATCTGGACGACCATCAGGCTCCTGTGGGCTATTCCATGGATATCTGCGGCAAGGTCGTCGATGCTGTTCAGCATAAGCTCGGCATGGAGAAGATCAGCGTCAAGCTGGTTCCTGTCACGTCCTCGACCCGCATACCGCTTGTGGCCAATGGCACGGTAGACCTGGTGTGCGGTTCGGCCACCAACACAGTGGAGCGCCAGAAGCAGGTCAGTTTTGCGCCCACTACATTCGTGACGGCCACGCGTTTTGCCGCCAGGAAATCTTCGAATGTGACCGATCTTGATAGCCTCAAGGGCAAGACGGTGGTTTCCACTGCGGGTACAAGCAACATCAGGTGGCTGGCTGGTATCAATGATGCCGAGCACCGGCAGATGCGGATCATCCCCACCAAAGACCATCCCGCGGCGATGCTGACTGTGGCGAACGGACGGGCGGTGGCTTTTTTCATGGACGACGTCCTGCTGGCCAGCCTTGTCGCGAACGAGCGTAAGCCGGATGAATGGATGATCAGTCAGGACACCTATACGGTTGAACCCTACGCCATCATGGAGCCCAAGGACGATCCGGCGTTCAAGCGAGTGGTGGATGACGCGATCGTCTCCATGATGAAGGACGGCAGTCTTTCCGCGCTCTACAGGAAATGGTTCGAGCTACCGATAGCCCCAAAGAACATCACCCTGAACTTGCCTATGAGTAAAGCACTGGCGAACGCGATAGCCAACCCGACGGATACGGCGGATCCAGCCAAATACCGTTGATGCCACGGTCGTCCGCACGCACATCACCGCCTGGGCGGCTACCTGGTCGATGGGGCCAGCGTCCGGCAACAAGCCTGAACCACGCCAGCGTGCGGCGCTATCCATTTGGAGACAATCGTGAACTATAACTGGAATTGGTCCATATTCTTCGAGCAGGCTCCGACTGGCGGAACATATCTGCAAGGGCTGGCGATGGGGTTTGCCTGGACAATCGGGACTGCCGCGTTGTCCTGGATGCTGGCCCTGGCCATGGGAACCTTGGTGGGCGTTGCCAGGACGACAGGCCTGAAGTGGGTGCGCTTACTGGGCACCGCCTATGTCGAGTTCTTCAGGAACATTCCGCTGCTTGTGCAGATGTTCCTGTGGTATTTCGTGGTGCCCGAAATATTGCCGACGGCACTGGGTGATGCCATCAAGCAGATTGTGCCGCCATGGGGCATATTCGTTCCGGCAGTGCTATGCCTGGGTTTCTATACCTCGTCCCGTGTGGCCGAGCAGGTTCGCGCCGGCATCGAGTCGCTGCCGCGTGGTCAGTCCATGGCCGCGACAGCCCTGGGGATGGAGCCCGCCCAGGTGTACCGGTATGTTCTTCTGCCCACCTCGTTTCGCATCATCCTGCCTCCTCTTGTTTCAGAGCTGCTGAATCTGATCAAGAACACTTCGGTGGCCTTTACCATCGGGCTGCTGGAGCTGGTGGGTGCCGCGCGCTCCATACAGGAGTTCAGCTTCCAGGTGTTCGAGGCATTCACTGCCGCGACGCTTTTTTATCTCATTCTTAACCTGATTGTCTTGCGAGTGATGTTGCGCATCGAAACACGGGTTGCCGTTCCGGGCTTTTCCGGGCCGTCCCGGGCTGCGAAGAAAACGAAAGCGATCGGCGAGGTGGCCACAGCATGAACAGCTTCGATTTCGACGTCATCGCCAGATCAATTGGCTATCTATTTCGGGACGGCATGGTATTCACCATGAAGCTGACCCTGCTGTCGACCGCGATGGGACTGGCTTTGGGCACGGTGCTGGCCATGTGTCGCCTGTCAGGCTGGCGGCCCCTTGCCGCTGCCGTTGGCGTGTACGTGAATTTTCTGCGTGCACTGCCGCTGATACTTGTCATCTTCTGGTTCTATTTTCTGGTGCCCTATCTTGGAGGGTGGCTGACAGGGGCGGGGCGGCCGGTGAGCGTGGGAGGGTTCACGTCGGCCCTTATCACCTTCACGTTGTTTGAGGCTGCCTATTTCTGCGAGATTATGCGCGCCGGCATCCAGTCGATCCCGCGCGGCCAGACGGCTGCCGCATACGCCTTGGGGCTGAACTACTGGCAGATGATGGCAAATGTCGTGCTTCCGCAGGCCCTGCGCAACATGGCGCCCATCCTGCTGACACAGACCATTGTCCTGTTTCAGGACACCTCGCTGGTTTACGTCTTGTCGCTGACCGATTTCCTGGGCGCCGGCATCAACGTTGCGCAGCGAGATAACCGGCTTGTTGAAATGTACATATTCGTGGCCGTCGTGTATTTCATCATCAGCTTCGCCGCATCGAGAATGGTCGGGTATCTGCAGCGTCACAAGACGCTGGCTGCCTAGGCGAATCAGGGATTTTGGAGACAAAAATGATAGACATTAAAAAAGTGAGTAAATGGTATGGCTCCACCCAAGTGCTCAGCGAGTGTCAAACCAGCGTTGCGGCGGGCGAAGTCGTGGTTGTTTGTGGCCCGTCTGGTTCGGGCAAGTCCACGCTGATCAAGACGGTGAATGGCCTGGAGCCGTTCCATGATGGCGAAATCTTCGTCGATGGCATCTCCGTCGGCGCGCGCGGCACGGATCTTCCGAAGCTGCGTTCGCGCATCGGCATGGTGTTTCAGGGATTTGAGCTTTTCCCCCATCTGTCGGTCATGCGCAACCTGGTTCTTGCACAAGTCAAAGTCATGAAGCGGTCGCCGGAAGACGCGGCGGAGCGCGCCGGCACCCTGCTGGATAGGGTCGGCCTGAGGGCGCATCAGAACAAATATCCAGGACAGCTGTCCGGGGGCAACAGCAGCGGGTGGCCATTGCGCGGGCCCTGGCCATGGATCCCATTGCAATGTTGTTCGATGAGCCCACTTCCGCGCTTGATCCGGAAATGGTCAACGAGGTTCTGGATGTGATGATTGATCTTGCGCGCGAGGGTATGACCATGATGGTGGTGACTCACGAAATGGGGTTTGCAAGAAAGGTCGCGGACCGGGTCATCTTCATGGATGCCGGAAAGATTGTGGAGGACTGTGGCAAGGATGAGTTCTTCGGAAACCTTCCCGCGCGTTCTCCCCGGGCGCAGATGTTTCTGTCGAAGATCATCTCGCATTGAGGGCGAAGGCAGTCAGGCGTCCCGTCGCTTGCCTGTCGGCACATATGCCCGAGAAAACGCCGTTGTCGCCCGCTGCGGGGTGACAGGGCAGCCACGTGGGCCGGCACGCAATGGACGGCGCTGTGCCCACATCATTCCAGATTGGAGACAAACCAATGAAAGCAATATTTGCGGCGGCAAGCGTGCTGGCCGGCATACTGGCGTTATCCGCCGGTTCAGCACAGGCCAAGACACTGCGCTGGTCATACCAGGGTGATATACAGTCGCTGGACCCGATGGCGCTGAATGAGACGTTCACGATGGGCACGCAAGACTGGTTCTACGAGTCGCTGGCTTCCTTTGACAAGGATCTGAAGCTAATTCCCCGCCTGGCGGTCAAATGGGAAAACACAGCGCCGACAAAATGGGTTTTTCATTTGCGCCAGGGCGTCAAGTTCCATGATGGCACGCCGTTCACGGCCGATGACGTGGTGTTCTCGTGGAAACGCAGCCTTACGCCCGGATCCGACATGCGAAGCTTCGCCCTGTATGCTTCCGAAGTACGGAAAATAGACGATTTCACCGTCGAGATCACTACCCCGCAGCCAGATCCCGTGCTGCCCAGGGAATGGATCGATATGCGGATCATGAGCAAGACGTGGTCCGAGAAACATCATACGACTGAAGCCGCCGGCATCAAGGCAGGCGCAAACAACTATGCCAATCTGCACGAGAACGGCACGGGCCCCTTCATGGTGGTGGAGCGCCAGCCCGATATCAAGACCGTGTTCAGACGCTTCGACGGCTACTGGGACAAGAACCTGGCCACGAATGTGACAGATATCGTATTCCAACCCATCGCCCAGGAATCGACCCGCACCGCAGCGCTGATATCGGGTGAGATGGACTTGATCTTGCCCGTGCCATTGCAGGATTGGAAGCAACTGGAGGCTTATCCCGACATCAGTATCTATCACAGGCCAGAAACAAGGCCTATTGTCTTTGGCATGGATCAAAGCCGGGATGAGCTTCTATTCTCGGACGTGAAAGGGAAGAATCCCTTCAAGGATATACGGGTAAGGGAAGCCATGGCACGGGCCGTCGATGTGGTGGCGATCAACAAGAAAATCATGCAGGGGGCGGCAAGACCCACCGGCACGATTATCGCCTCGTCTATCAATGGCTATGACGAGTCGTTTGGCAAGCCTCGTAAAGTTGATCTGGGAAAGGCGAAGCAGCTGATGAAGGAAGCCGGTTACCCAAATGGCTTCGCCGTGCAGATGGATTGCCCCAACGATCGCTACGTGAACGACGAAAAAATATGCCAGGCGGTGTCCAGCATGCTGGCACGTATCGGCATCAAGGTCGATCTGCTGGCGCAAACCAAGTCCAAGTTCTTCGCCAAGGCCCAGACTCAGGGGGGCAACCAGACCAGCCTCTATATGCAGGGGTTCTCTCCGAGTTCCGTGGATGCCGGGCGTGTGCTGGACAGCGTGGTGCAGTGCCGGGACAAGGAAAAGGGCCTTGGCCTGCAGAACTGGGGAGGCTATTGCAATGAGGACGTCGACGCAATGATAGCGAAGATACATGTCGAGTCTGATGCGGCCACGCGAAACGCAATGATCAGGCAAGCTCTGACAGTAGTTCGCAATGATTTTGCCTTCCTGCCCATTCATGATCAACCTTTGTCGTGGGGTGCGCGCAAAGGGGTGGAAGTCCAGCAGCGTGCCGACGGCGTTCTCAACATACGAGACATTGTGATGCCCTGAGCACGCGTCCACCGCGACAGCATTGCTCCGGGGATTCACGTCTTTTCTTCACATTCGGCCACCGCCTGCCTGGCGGTCGTGCTGGACGCCGGGCGTTCGCTCGCCGCACATACCAAGAGTATTCATCATGGCAAGTTTTATCGCGCAACGAATATTCCAGTCCATCTTCGTGATGCTGGCTGTCAGCTTTGTGGCATTCGCGCTGTTTCGCTACGTGGGCGACCCAATCAACAATATGGTCGGCCAGGACACCACCCTCGAGCAGCGTGCGCAACTCAAGGAGCAGCTTGGCCTGAATGATCCGTTCCTGACGCAGTACTTGCGGTTCGTCAACCACGCCGTGCACGGGGATTTCGGCACATCCTATCGCCAAAGACGTCCTGTAAGCGAGCTGATAGAAAACCGGTTGCCGGCTACGCTTGAACTCTCTTTCGTATCGGCGCTCATCGCGCTGGCGATGGGCATCCCCATGGGAATTTACACGGCGTTGCGGCGCCGTGGCTTTCTTTCGCAAGCCTTTATGGCGATATCGTTGGTTGGGGTTTCTCTGCCGACCTTTCTGACGGGGATTCTGATGATTCTCGTCTTTGGCGTGCTGCTTCGGTGGCTGCCCACCTTTGGACGGGGGGAAGTGGTTCACCTGGGGTGGTGGAGCTCGGGCCTGTTCACCGGCAGCGGTAGGCTGTCTCTTATCATGCCGGCAGTCACCTTGGCATTGTTCCAGATGACGCTGATCATGCGGCTGGTGCGCGCCGAGATGCTGGAAGTGATGCAGACGGATTTCATCAGATTCGCACGAGCCCGGGGGCTGACGGAGCGGGCGATCAACTTCCGGCACGCCTTGAAGAATACGCTTGTGCCGGTCATCACCATCACGGGGCTGCAGCTGGGATCCATTATCGCGTTCTCGATTATCACTGAAACGGTCTTCCAGTGGCCGGGCATGGGACTGCTGTTCATCCAGTCCATAGGCGTGGTGGACATTCCCGTAATGGCAGCCTACCTGCTGCTCATTGCATTCTTTTTTGTAGTCATCAACCTTGTTGTGGATCTTCTTTACTTTGCGGTGGATCCCCGTCTGCGTGTGCAGGTCCTTTAGAAGGTGAACTCCATGGTCAGCCATACCTTGTCCCGCTTCATGTCCAGCGATGTGGTCTACAGTTTCAGCCGCTCGCCCGTCGCCGTCATCTCGGTAATTGTGCTGCTGATCATCGTCGTGGGCGCGCTCGGGGCTCCGGTCATTGCGCCGCACGATCCCTACGACCTGGCTTCGCTTGATCTGCTCGATGCCAGTACGCCGCCGGTCTGGGCTGCCGATGGCAGTGCCAGATTCCCGCTGGGTACGGACGATCAGGGCAGGGACATGCTGTCAGCCATTTTGTACGGATCGCGGATCTCGCTGATCGTCGGTTTTGCTTCTGTCATGCTGTCGCTTCTGATCGGCGTGAGCCTGGGGCTGATCAGCGGATACGCGGGCGGACGGATCGACACGCTGATCATGCGGATTGCCGATATCCAGCTGTCCTTTCCCGCTATTTTGATTGCCTTGCTTATCGACGGCATTGCCCGTGGCCTGCTGCCGCGCGATGCGCAGGATGCGCTGTCGATCTATGTCCTGATTTTCTCCATTGGAATATCGGGTTGGGTACAGTTCGCACGCACGGTGCGGGGCGCCACAATGGTCGAGCGAAACAAAGAGTATGTTCAGGCAGCGCGCCTGATCGGCATGGGGCCTTCCTTGGTGCTACGCCGCCATATCATGCCCAATGTATTGGGTCCCGTGCTCGTTATCGCAACGATACATCTCGCTGTGGCAATCATCACGGAGGCCACACTGTCATTTCTCGGGGTCGGCATTCCTCCCACAACGCCGTCCCTGGGCACCCTGATTCGGATCGGCAACAGCTATCTTTTCTCGGGAGAATGGTGGATCACGATCTTTCCCGGTCTGGCGCTGATAGCGCTGGCCCTGTCTGTCAATCTTCTGGGCGACTGGCTGCGTGACACCTTGAATCCAAAACTGAACTGAGAGGCTCGCATGGCGCTGCTTGAAATTGATGATATCAGCATTGAGTTTCCCGGCCGCCGTGGCACAGTGGCGGCTATCACACAAGTCAGTCTGGCCGTGGAACGAGGGGAGATCCTTGGTATCGTCGGGGAGTCCGGCGCGGGAAAATCCACGATAGGAGGCGCTGTCATAGGCTTGCTTCAGGCGCCAGGAAGATTGGCGGGCGGCTCGGTGCGCCTGGACGGAAAGCGTATAGACAACCTGCCGGATCATGAGCTTAGGAATATCCGCGGACGGCGTATTTCGATGATATTTCAAGATCCCCTGACATCCCTGGATCCGCTGCAAACGATAGGCGCACAGTTGACGGAAACAATGCAGACGCATCTGCATCTGTCGACCGCGCAGGCGCGTCGGCGCGCAGTCGATCTTCTGAACAGTGTGGGGATCACTGAACCGGAGATACGGCTGGATCACTATCCGCATCAGTTTTCGGGGGGGATGCGCCAGCGCGTCGTGATCGCGCTCGCGCTATGCTGCGAGCCAGAGGTCATCATCGCCGATGAGCCCACCACCGCGCTGGATGTTTCAATTCAGGCGCAGATTCTTGACCTGCTGAAAATGCTTTGCAAGGAGCGGCAGGTCGGGATGATCATCATTACGCATGACATGGGCGTTATCGCGCAGATTACCGACAGGGTTGCCGTGCTTTACCAGGGAAGGCTGGTGGAGCATGGCCCTACCTCAAAGACCCTGGGCAACCCTGATCACCCGTATACAAAAAGCCTGATCTCGGCGGTGCCGCGTGCTGACGTCAAGCTGCGCCGGTTTCCCGCAGTCAGCTATATCGAAGATGCGCAGCCGCCTCGAAAGGCATTCGACCTCAGAACGCATTGGCTGGGCAAGCAAAGCGATTCGATCAAGCGCGTGGATGCGCCTGCAATCCAGGTGTGTAACCTCGGCATGCGTTTCCTGCTCAAGAATGCCTTCCTGGGCCGGAACAGGCGCATGCTGGATGCGGTGAAGGATGTCAGCTTCCACATCGACGAAGGAGAGATATTCGGGCTTGTGGGTGAGTCGGGTTCGGGAAAATCGACCATTGCCCGCCTGATCGCGGGCCTGTACGAGGCGAGCAGCGGTCGCGTGATGTTGCATGGGGTTGATCGCAAGACGCTTCGAGACACCACCACGCAACATGCGTTGCGAAGACAGATCCAGATGGTGTTTCAGGATCCATATTCCTCGCTCAACCCTCGCATGAGAGTAGGGGACATCATTGCTGAACCTATATGGTTTCACAAATTGTCCGGCAGCGCGTCGCAAGCGGATGCCATGGTGGATGATCTGCTTGAGTATGTCGGTCTGGGTTCCCAGGCACGAAGCCGTTATCCGCACGAGTTTTCGGGCGGGCAGCGACAGCGGATCTGTATCGCCCGGGCGCTTGCGACACGTCCCCGAATCCTGATCTGCGATGAACCGACCTCGGCACTGGATGTGTCCATCCAGGCGCAGATCCTGAACCTGCTCAAGGATTTGCAGGAGACGCTTGGCCTGACGATCTTGTTCATCAGCCATGACCTGCCGGTTATCAGACAGATGTGCGGTCGCGTCGGGGTCATGCGCCACGGCGAGCTGCTCGAGGTGGCCGACACTGAAACACTTTTTACTCATCCGGCGCATGCGTACAGCAAGCAGCTCTTGTCGCTCATGCCATCGCTGGCCCATCTTTCGCGCAGAGGGCTGGACATGAAAGAGGACGATCAGGCTCAGGTTGCATAGCTGCGGGATCGATCATCCTTTCGCTCTTTTACCGGGTGTTGCGGAAAACAGAACGAAGATGCTTATGCTGTGAGGTTTGTAGCGAACTTTGAAAGGGGTAACTTTCTGCCTTGGGACGGCTTGTGGCGCTATTTGGCGCCGCGCCGTGGTATCGACACTAACCGAGGAAACCATGAAGCTGGCAGAAGACATCATCCAGGACATGAAGGCATGGCGCAGACATTTGCACGCTCATCCGGAACTGGCGTTCAAGGAGTTTTCCACTGCGGAACTTGTCGCATCCGTGCTTGCCAAGCATGGCATTGCGGTTCATGAGCAGGTGGGGAGAACAGGGGTGGTAGGCACGATCACACGTGGAACAGGACCTTGTATCGGCCTGCGCGCCGACATGGATGCCTTGCCCATGAATGAGCGAAATAGTTTCGAGTATCGGTCTCGCCATGACGGCAGAATGCACGGCTGCGGCCACGATGGTCACACATCCATGCTGCTGGGTGCTGCCGTGGCACTGAGCCGCAGTGATGATTGGCAGGGAACAGTCCATTTCATCTTTCAGCCGGCCGAAGAGGCCGAAGGCGGGGCAAGGGCCATGATTGAGGAGGGGCTTTTCGAGCGATTCCCCTGTGACATGGTGTTTGGCCTGCACAACTGGCCTGGCCTGCCACTGGGCGTGTTTGCCATCAATCCGGGGCCGATGATGGCGTCCTTCGACACTTTCGAGATCCGTGTGCGGGGTCTGGGCGGGCACGCCGCAATGCCCGAGCTGGCTTGCGATACCCTGCTGTGTGCAAGCAATATTGTGGTCGCATTGCAGTCTGTGGTGAGCCGCAGGTTGTGCCCGCATGACACGGCGGTTCTGAGCGTCACTCAGATTCATGGCGGGGAAGCGTGGAATGTCTTGCCCGATGAAGCCGTTGTTCGAGGAACGGTGCGCTGTTACTCGGAAGAGGCACAGAATCATATCCAGACCTTGCTGCGTGATATCAGTGAAGGAGTTGCCCAAACCCATGGCGCTACGGTGTCCGTTACCTACAACGAAGGCTATCCGGCCACAGTAAATGCGCCGGACGCGACCGATATTGCCCTGGTGGCGGCCGCTCAAGTGTCTGGCCGGCCTAATGTTCGCACGGGCGGTCGCCCGTCCATGGCGTCGGAGGACTTCGCCTTTATGCTGAATGCAAAGCCCGGCGCCTATATATGGCTTGGTGTGGATACGGAGCATGGTGCCACTGTGCCGCTGCACAACGAGCATTTCGATTTCAATGATGAAGCGCTTGAAATCGGTGCCAGATACTGGATGGCTTTAGTCCGTGCCGCTCAACGAGCGAGCGCCCAGGCAGGCCAGTCCTGAGGACATATATTGCATCATCCTGTTCGCCGCCATGGAAACCTTGCGCCCTCGCCGGGTGATCAGGTGCGCCTCGGCGGCCTGCAGCGTGGGTTGATCCACCGGAATCGAAAAAAGTTGGCCTGCCTCCAGTTCGGCGAACGCCACGAAATCAGGCAGGAAAGTGATGCCCAAACCCTGAATGACGAACTGCCTCAGCCCATAAAAGGAATTGGTGGTGAGCTGAGGCTGCAGCCGGAGGCGTTCGGTCTGTTCCACGACATGGAGCAGCTGGCGCATGCCGTAGGTGTCATGGTTCAGGGCAATTGGGTAGGTCAGCAGCTCCTTGAATGGAACAGGGCTTTTCCGATGCAGCAAAGGGAACCCGGCCCTTACGATTGCATTGACGGGTTGCCTGCTGGACGCGCGCGATACGACGGTGGACTCAGGGGGCGGATTGAAGACCAGGCCGATATCGGATTCATCCTCGCTGACGCGGCGCATGACTTCGTTGGTGCCGCCTACATCAAGGACAACCGATATCCCCGGAAAATCGGAGGCATAGCGTGGCAGCGGCCCCGCCATCAGGTCGGCTATGAATCCCTCGCCCAGCGCGATTCGGATCGTACCCCGGTGCAGCCCACGCATTTCCTGCAGCCGCGTCAGCAAATCATTCTTGTGCACCATCTGCTCGCGAAAATAAGCCAGAACAAGATGGCCCGCCTCTGTCGCTTTCACTCCACGGGTATGACGCTCAATGAGCGACAGCGAAAGCTCCTGCTCCAGCAGCGCGATCTGCCTGCTCACCGCGGAGGGTGCCACATTCAAGGCATCGGCCGCTTCGCGCATCGTGCCGCGGCGGATGGCTTCGAAAAGGTAGATCAGTCGTGTTTCCTGGATGTCTCGTTGCATTTTTCTTGTAGGCTCCGTGCATATGGCCGACTGTCGTTTCAGGTGTTTTTTTTGTTGCCAATTATAGTTCCGTACACGCATAAAAAGGGTGTTGCGATAATTCGAACAAAGGCATGTATCCATTGTTATTGGCAGACGAATGCAAGGCATGCATCATTACCTTTTCGCGCTCATTCAAGCGTGCTGATACAGAAAAGAAAATCTACCAAGATGGAGGCAGGATGATAAACGAGGCGCAATTGCGCGACATGGTCGCTGGCGTACGAGGGGGCAGTTTGTCTCGTCGTGCATTCATACAGAGGGTGGGCGCGTTGGGCCTTGCCGCGCCGCTCGCAGGACAGCTGCTTTCATGGCACGGTGTTTCAATTGCCGCCCCGGCGTCTGAACCGCTGCCCGCCAATGCGCAGCGCGGCGGTCCGTTGCGGCTCTTGTCCTGGCAGGGGCCCACACTGCTCAATCCGCATTTTGCCATAGGCTCCAAAGACCAAGAAGCTTCGAGGGTCTTCTATGAGCCGCTGGCTGGATGGGATCCGGAGGGCCGACTCCTGCCTATACTCGCTGCCGAGGTGCCCTCGATCGAGAACGGGGGTGTGTCGCCGGACGCCACATCAGTCACGTGGAAGCTGAAACCGAATGTCAAATGGCATGATGGGCATCCTTTCACGGCCGACGACGTCGTGTTCAACTGGCAGTATGCGTCGGATCCGTCCACCGCAACGATCACCATAGGATCATACAAAGACGCGCATGTTGAGAAGGTCGATGACCTTACTGTGCGGGTTTCATTCGACAAGCCTACCCCGTTCTGGGCGGATGCCTTTGTTGGTGTGGTCGGCCTGATCATACCCAAGCATCTGTTCGAGCAGTACAAAGGGCCGAAATCGCGCGAAGCGCCAGGAAACCTGAAGCCAGTCGGTACAGGCCCGTATCGATTCGTGGAGTTCCGTCCTGGCGATGTCCTGAAGGCAGAGCGCAATCCCGACTATCACATGCCAGGCCGACCCTATTTTGACACGCTGGAAATAAAGGGTGGCGGAGATGCCGTGTCAGCGGCGCGCGCCGTGTTGCAGACGGGCGAGTACGACTATGCGTGGAACATGCTGGTCGAAGATACGCTGCTCAAGCGCATGGAGGCTTCGGGTCAGGGAACGCTTGAAATCATATATGGCGGAAACATCGAGTTCATTCAGCTCAACCCCACAGACCCACGCAAGGAGGTCGATGGAGAGCGTTCCAGCATAAAAACGGCGCATCCTCTGTTCAGCGACCCTGCTGTGCGCCATGCAATGAGCATACTGATTGACCGCAAGTCCATCCAGAAATACATCTACGGACGCCTAGGCAGGCCGGTGCGGAACTTCATCAACGCGCCAGAGCGCTTTGTGTCCGACAAGATGCCGATTGAATACAGTGTGGAAAAGGCCAATGCCATTCTGGACAAGGCTGGCTGGAAGCGTGGCGCCGACGGTGTCAGGGAGAAGGATGGCAAGCGCCTGACCCTACTTTTCCAAACCTCCATCAATGCGCCCCGGCAGAAAACGCAGGCGGTCATCAAGCAGGCCTGTCGCGAGGCAGGCATCGAGATAGAGCTGAAATCCATCAACGCGTCGGTGTACTTTTCCGCAGACCTGGCAAACCCAGAAAGCAATACCAAGTTCTATTCGGACATGCAAATGTATACCCAAAGCATGACGGAGCCTGATCCCCAGAAGTTCATGACGCAGTTCGTGTCGTGGGAAGTGGCGAGCAAGGCCAATGGCTGGCAGGGGCGAAACGTGTTGCGCTGGCGGAACGAAAAATTCGATGCGCTGTTCAATGAGGCGTCCACGGAAGTTGATCCGGTTCGACGCGCGGCGATCTATATAGAGATGAATGACCTGGTGGTGGGAGGCAACAATTTGCAGCCCTTGTTGCATCGGGCGGCCGCCTCTGCCCGAAACAACAAAATCACCTCCTTCCTGAGCGGTTGGGACAACTCGCTATGGCGGCTGCGCGACTGGTATCGCACCATCTGAAACAGCCCGTCTCAGTCTACCTAGGTTTGGAGTATCCACATGGCGTCATATTTACTGCGGCGGCTTCTTGCCGCCTTGCCCAGCCTGCTTGCCATCAGTCTGATTCTTTTCACCGTGCTCGCGCTGGCGCCGGGCGACCCGTTCGGAGAGCTGGCACAGAATCCGGTGATACCACCCGAAGTCCGGGCGGCTCTGCGCGCTCAGTTTGGTCTGGACGATCCGCTGCTGGTGCGTTACTTCCATTGGCTTGGCGCCATGGTGCAGGGAGATTGGGGGTTCTCATTCGCCAATCGTGTCAATGTCGACGCCCTGATTCTGCAACGCCTGCCGACTACTTTGTATGTGGTCGGTTCCGCGCAGGTGCTTGCCTTGATGGTGGCCCTGCCGGTGGGCATACTGGCAGCCATACGGCCATACTCGATTTTTGATCAGGTTGCCAATACCTTCGCGTTTGTTGGATTCTCCCTGCCAACTTTCTTCACTGGCCTGTTGCTGATCATGGTGTTCTCCATCAGGCTGGACTGGTTGCCATTCGTATACCGGTCAGACTTGTCTTCCACAGGGTTCTTGTGGATGTGGGAGCAGCTAAAGCAAAGCATTATGCCGATTGCTGTGCTGGGCCTGTTCCAGGCCGCTTCTTATACGCGATACGTACGATCCGCCATGCTGGATGTCGTGGGCATGGATTATGTGACCACTGCGAGGGCGAAAGGCCTGCGGGAACGTACTGTCGTCATCGGCCATGCCGCGCGCAACGCCATGATTCCTGTCGTGACCCTGGTCGCATTGCAAATGCCTCATGTTTTCGGGGGCGCCATTGTGACGGAGGAAATCTTCCGGGTTCCCGGCATCGGCTCGCTGCTCATCAATTCGATTCTTGCCAGTGATACGCCTGTCGTCATGGCCATAACCTTTGTGTTTGCCGCCCTGGTCATCCTGTTCAACCTCATTGCGGATTTACTTTATGGCTTCCTCGATCCCCGTATCAGCTTCCATTGAAGCATCCGCGCCGATGAAGCGCGAGGTGCCTGTGTCGCCCCTCATGGACCTCTTCCGGCGCTTCCGCCAGCACAAGCTGGCTGTGGCCAGCGTCTGTGTTCTTGTTCTGCTCGTGCTGGGCGTGACCATTGGCCCCTGGTTCTGGCCTCTCGATATCAGCGACATCGATCTGACGGCAAGCATGCATCCTCCTTCCTGGCAGCACCCGTTTGGCACTGACGATCTCGGTCAGGATCTGCTGGCGCGGATGATGTATGGGGGGCGTATTTCCCTGGCAGTTGGCGTTACAGCCATGCTGGTGTCTACGCTGTTGGGCACCGTGGTAGGCGCCATCAGCGGTATGTCCAGGGGGCGCCTGGGTCCGTTTCTGATGTGGGTGACGGACGTTTTCCTGTCGCTGCCGCAACTTCCGCTGCTTCTGCTCATTCTGTACTTCTTCCGTGAGGATCTCAAGCAGATGTTTGGCGTGGAGGGCGGTGTATTCGTGCTGGTCGTGACGGTCATAGGCGGTCTGCGCTGGATGCCTATTGCCCGCCTGGTGAGGGCTCAGTTCTTGTCACTACGCGAAAAGGAATTCGTCGAGGCTGCCAGAACCGTTGGCGCGACACGCTGGAGGCTTATCTGGCACCACATTTTACCCAATGCCATCGGCCCGGTGATTGTCGCCGGAACAATCGAGGTTTCCGTGGCCATCATCGCGGAGTCGACCTTGTCCTTTCTTGGTCTTGGCTTTCCGCCGGATGTGCCGACATGGGGCCGGCTGCTGTTTGACGCGAAGGACTACCTGAACATTGCGCCGTATGCGGCCATGGTCCCGGGTGTGGCCATTTTCCTGACTGTTCTGTCCATCAATTTCATCGGTGATGGGCTGCGCGACACATTTGATCCGCGTCGCGTATTTTGATCGCAGAGACATGCATGCATAACTCACCTGTGCTTTCTGTACAAAACCTGGTCACTGAACTGTATGCCGACAAGACATGGCATCGTGTTGTGAAGGGTATTTCTTTTGATCTGGCCCCAGGGGAAACCGTTGCCCTGGTGGGCGAATCCGGATCGGGTAAAAGTATGACAGCGCTGTCGCTGATGGGGCTTGCCCCCAGGCGCATCAGCCGGGTCAGTGGATCCGCCCGGCTGCTTGGCAGCGATCTGCTGGCATTGCCGCCGGCGCAATATCGGGCGCGTCGCGGCAATGAATTGGCAATGATCTTCCAGGAGCCCATGACCAGCCTGAATCCCGTGCTGACAATAGGATTCCAGATTTCTGAGGCGCTTTGCCAGCACCGAGGCATGTCTCGATCAGCTGCCCATCGTGAAGCCATTCGGTTGTTGGATCGTGTCCAGATCCCCACTGCGGTATCGCGTGTCAATGAGTATCCGCACAAGTTCTCCGGCGGGATGCGCCAGCGTGTCATGATTGCGATGGCGTTGGCCTGCCAGCCCAGGCTATTGATTGCCGATGAGCCGACCACTGCGCTGGACGTGACCATACAAGCCCAGATTCTTGAGCTGATAAAGACCATACAGCAAGAGGACGGCATGGCGGTGCTATTCATTACGCATGATATGGGGGTGGTGGCGGAGATTGCGCAGCGGACGCTGGTGATGTATCACGGCGAGATCGTGGAAGAGGGGCTCACCTCGGATATATTTCTTCGCGCCGGGCATCGTTATACGCGCACGCTTATCGCGTCCGTCCCCCGCCTCGGCGCGATGCAAGGATGCCCCCATCCGCGCCCTTTCCAGATCGAAGGCAGCAATGGCGCGCAAGGCCGGAGAACCGATGACCACGTAACCGTGCAAGCTGCATCGGATCCCGTGCTCGAAGTGCAGGGGCTTACCACGCGCTTCGATGTTCGCGCAGGCTTGTTCAAATCGCTGAAGGGCCGTATCCATGCGGTCGAGAACATCAGTTTTTCGCTGAGAGCGGGGGAGACGCTTTCACTGGTGGGTGAATCGGGCTCGGGGAAATCAACCACAGGCCGCTCCATACTGAGGCTTACGGAACCTGCGGCTGGATCTGTGAAGCTGTTGGGCGAGGATCTCATGAGGCTACAGGGCGATACGCTTCGGGAGCGCCGCAATCAGATCCAGATGATTTTCCAGGACCCCTTCGCAAGCCTTAACCCTCGCATGCAGATCGGGGCTTCCATCGCAGAACCCATGATCATCAATGGAGGAATGTCCAGGGCGCAGGTGCGTGAGTCTGTCGCGATCTTGCTCAGGCGGGTGGGGCTTTCACCCGATGTCGCGCGCCGCTATCCCCACGAGTTTTCCGGCGGCCAGCGTCAGCGGGTATGCATAGCGCGGGCGCTGGCATTGAACCCGAAGATTATTGTGGCGGACGAGGCCGTGTCGGCGCTGGATGTATCGATCAAGGCGCAGGTGGTGAATTTGCTTATGGAATTGCAGGCCGAGCACGGGATTGCCTATATTTTCATTTCGCATGATATGGCAGTGGTTGAACGCATAAGCCACAGGGTGGCAGTTATGTATCTGGGCGAGATCGTCGAGATAGGGCCGCGTGAATCCATCTTCCGCAATCCCCAGCATCCTTATACGAGGCGCCTGATCGATGCCGTTCCCATTGCGGATCCATCGCGGCGTGGCCGCGCCAGAAACCTTTCAGGCCAGGAACCGGCAAGCGCGATGCGCCCCACGGATTTTGTGCCGCCAACCCGCACGATGCGCAACGTAGGTGCAGATCATTATGTCAGTTGCTGATCCCTTTGATGCCGGTTGGCTGAATGTAGGTGAGGGCCACCGCCTCTACTATGAACAGTCCGGCAACCCGGCAGGCATCCCGGCCGTATTGCTTCATGGAGGGCCGGGCGATGGGTCGCGGCCTGGCAATCGCCGCTTTTTCGATCCCGAGACCTACCGGCTGATTATGTTTGACCAGCGTGGCGCCGGGCGATCCACGCCCGCTGCCAGCCTTCGAGCCAACACCACGCAACACTTGATCTCGGATATCGAGTGCCTGCGTGAATATTTGGGGGTGAAACAATGGCTGGTCAGTGGCGGCTCATGGGGAAGCTTCCTTGCCATGGTGTACGCGATCGCCCACCCCGACAGTGTGCTCGGGCTGGTTTTGCGAGGTGTGGTGCTGGGCGGAGCCGATCAGGTCGACTGGTGGTTCTACGGCCGTGAGATCATGTTTCCCGAGGCGCATGAGCGCATGAGAACTTATGTGCCAACGGATGAGCAGGACGATCTTTTACGGGCGTATTATCGGCGCCTGGCGGATGAGAATCCCGAGGTTCACATGCGCGCGGCCCTGAGTCTGCGTGAATTCATGTTGCCCATGACCCGCCTGGTGCCCGCCGAAGGAGCGGGCGGCGTCGGTGATCCGGCTCATGCGCTGCGCATTGGCCGTTTGTGGACACATTACTGTGTCAATCGCTTCTTCATGTCTGACAATCATATCCTGGACAATATTGCCGTGTTGCAGTCGCTGCCTGCGGTAATCGTCCAGGGCCGCTACGACATGGTGACACCCTTCCGGGCTGCGTATCGCCTGAGCCAGGCGTGGCCCGAGGCGCAATTGCTGACAGTGCATGAGGGTGGACATTCAGCGGATGACCCTGCGGTATCAGCCGCTCTACAGAATGCGCACAATCATATGGTTTCAGTATTGCGCCGATCTGCTCAGCTTCAATGAATTTCCAAGAAAATCTCAAAGGAAGTCCTGTTATGAAAGAAGATTCGCGCCTGGTCCATGCGGGCCGTCACCCCGAGCGCTTTCAGGGGGTGGTAAATACACCGGTGGTGCGTGGCTCCACCCTGATCAGCCCAACCATGTGTGACTGGCTCGACAAGAAGGAGCGGCAATCGAATGCGGAGTTCGGCGTCAGCACCTATGGGCGTTTTGGAACAGCCACCCATCACGCGCTGCAGGAAGCCATTATCGAGGTCGGAGGAGGGTATCGCGCGCAGCTTTATCCTTCGGGGCTTGCCGCCATTTCCACCGTGCTGGCAGCTTTGGTTTCGAGCGGGGATCATGTGCTGATGACAGACAGCGGATATCACTGGACGTCACATTTTCTCAACGAAACGCTTAGCCGGTTCGGTGTAAGCACGACGCGCTATGATCCGAGGGTCGGCCAGGATATCCGGGCGCTTATTCAGCCCAATACACGCGTTGTATTCGTGGAATCGCCGGGATCGGAAACCTTCGAAATTCAGGATATCCCCGCGATTGCCGCCGCCGCGCATGCATGTGGCGCTTATGTGGTCATGGACAATACGTGGGCGACACCTCTGTATTTCAAGGCTTTCGAGCATGGCGTGGATGTCTCCATACAGTCGGCCACCAAGTATATCGTTGGCCATTCTGATGCGCTGCTCGGCATCGCGAGCTGCAACGAGCAGACGTGGGATGCGGTCTATAAGACATCGCACACACTGGGGCAAACCTGCAGTCCCGATGATGCCTTCCTTGCTCTGCGAGGCCTGCGCACCATGGCGGTTCGCCTGCGGCAGCACTGGCACTCGGGCTTGCAGGTTGCGCGCTGGCTTGAATCGCGTCCGGAGGTTGAGGCAGTGCTGTATCCCGCCTTGCCCAGTCATCCCGATCACGCTCTATGGAAGCGTGATTTTTCGGGGGCGAGTGGACTGTTTTCGATGGTGCTGCGGCCTATACCTGATCGTGCTCTTCATGCCTTTATCGATGCAATGCAGATGTTCGGGCTCGGCGCCTCGTGGGGCGGATACGAAAGCCTTGCACTGCCATTCTCCCCGAGAGGGCGGACAGTTAGATGGCCCTATGCCGGGCCTGGCGTACGCATCCACATCGGCCTGGAGGATCCCGCCGATCTCATTGCCGATCTGCAGCTAGGGTTTGACGCCATGGCTCAAGCGATGCAGGCCTCAACCGCGAGTGTCGGTAGTTAGATTTTATTCTCATCAACGACGATTATTGGTGAGACAGGGGGCAACTCGGACCAGCTGCGGACGGATGCGTAAGTCAACCAACAACTCTTGCAGGTACTGGGGCTCGGTCTTCGTCCCTTCGCAGACGATCAGATACCGTTTGTTTCGCTCGCGTTCGCGCCTCTTACATTGCAGCGCTTGAATCAGCGTGCTTTTTCCAGAGACATTGGGACCATACAGCACTGTGGAAGGTAGCATGCGAGGCACGCCGATATCCTGGCCGGGGATGAAGGTATTGAGTGTTTCTAGTTCCTTGAAATATTATGTGTTTTTATCTAAAGTACTATGCCTGAAACATCGGGAAAAAGGGTTTCCGGAATATAAATCCCTTGGTTTGGAATATGAATCAGGGCGAAAAAAAAGCACCTAACTTTCGTTAAGTGCTTTTTCCATTGAATTCTTTGGCGGAGCGGACGGGACTCGAACCCGCGACCCCCGGCGTGACAGGCCGGTATTCTAACCAACTGAACTACCGCTCCGCAGCGGTGTACTACCCAAGCAATGCCAGGAAAACCTGGCGTCCCCTAGGGGATTCGAACCCCTGTACTCACCGTGAAAGGGTGATGTCCTAGGCCTCTAGACGAAGGGGACAGGACTAAAAACAAGCTGCGAA
>Ga0182738_1002470_pt1 | contig 21894 bp, 20 predicted proteins | sample eDN5th30CBELigMG_FD_128876 | JGI IMG/M metagenome (GOLD analysis project Ga0182738, IMG submission 128876) | Enriched Miracle-Growth compost microbial communities from Emeryville, California, USA - eDNA 5th pass 30_C BE-Lig MG (version 2)... ...
ATCTCCATCAAGCCGGCCGCCGGCATGGAGGACATGAAGGGCGACATGGGCGGGGCGGCCGCCGTGGTCGGTCTCATGCAGGTGTTGGCGACGCGGAAGGCCAAGGTGAACGCCGTCGGCCTCATCGGCGTGGTCGAGAACATGCCCGACGGCGCGGCGCAGCGCCCGGGCGACATCGTGACCTCGATGAGCGGGCAGACGATCGAGATCATCAACACCGACGCCGAGGGGCGGCTCGTGCTCGGCGACGTGCTCTGGTATGCCCAGGATCGCTTCAAGCCGGGCTTCATGATCGATCTCGCCACGCTGACCGGCGCTTGCGTCGTCGCGCTCGGGCATCATCAGGCCGGTCTGTTCTCGAACGACGATGCGCTCGCCGACAGGTTGGCCGCGGCCGGGCGCGCCACCGGCGAGCTGGTCTGGCGCCTGCCGCTCGGGCCGGACTACGACAAGCTGATCGACTCCAAGGTCGCGGACATGAAGAACACCGGCGGGCGCTATGCCGGGGCGATCACGGCCGCGCATTTTCTGAAGCGCTTCGTGAACGACCTGCCGTGGGCGCATCTCGACATCGCCGGCACCGCGTTCGCCTCGCCGGACACGGAGATCAACCGCTCCTGGGCCTCCGGCTTCGGCGTGCGGCTGCTCGACCGGCTGGTCGCGGACAATTACGAAGGGAAATGACCGAGGCCCTGTTCTATCATCTCGAGCGCAGGCCGCTCGAGGCGGTGCTCCCCGAACTGCTGGAGCGGAGCCTGTCGCGGGGCTGGCGCTGCGTCGTGCAGGCCGGCAGCCCCGTGCGCGTCGAGGCGCTCGACGCGCATCTGTGGACCTACGCGGACGACTCGTTCTTGCCCCACGCCGCGTTGCCGGACGAGCACGCGGCGGCGCAGCCGGTCATCCTGACGCACGGGCCGGACAACCCGAACGCGGCAACGGTCCGGTTCCTGCTCGACGGCGCCGAGCCGCCGGATCTCGCCCCTTACGCGCGCGCCGTGTTCCTGTTCGACGGCCGCGATCCGGAGGCCGTGCAAGCCGCCCGCCAACGCTGGACCTGGGCCAAGACCGCCGGCCACGACTGCACCTACTGGCAGCAGGACGAGCGCGGCCGCTGGGTGAAGAAGGCATGAGGCAGGTCCGGGCCGCGTTCACGATGCCGCACGGTCCGGCTTGACTCATCCATATCTCGACGGTTATCGATAATGCATAGCCGGCTGGTTATGTCTAATGCCGGTGCCGATGTGCCGTCGATCCGGTTCGCCCCGGAGCGACTGCGGATCACGACAGAGGGGACGACGCATGAAGATCAAGCTGACCACCTTGTATGTCGACGACCAGGAGAAGGCGCTGCGCTTCTACACCGACGTGCTGGGCCTGACGAAGAAGGCGGATTTCAGCAACGGAGGCTATCGCTGGCTGACCGTCGTCTCGCCCGACGAGCCGGACGGAACCGAGCTGCAGCTGGCGCTCAACGACAATCCCGCGGCCAAGACCTATCAGCAAGCCATCTTCCAGCAGGGCCAGCCGGCGATCATGTTCTATTCCGACGACATCAAGGCCGACCACGAGCGCATCACGGCGCGCGGCGGGACGTTCGCGATGCCGCCGACGGACGTGACCGGCTCCACCATCGCGCAACTGAACGACGGCTGCGGCAATCTGGTGCAGATCACGCAGCTGAAGCGCTGGTAGTCCCTGGGCCGGCCGGGGTCAGTGCAGCCGGGCCGGTTCGGCCTCGCGGCTCTGGCCTTCGGCGGCCAACAGGCCGCAAAGCCTGTCGATATTCGCCGCGACCTGCCGGGCGATGAGCCCGCGCAGGACGGGGAAGAACAGCCGCATCGCACCTTTGGGGCGCATGGTGAAGCGGAACACCATGCGGCAGCCCGGGCCGGAGGGCCGGAAGCTGTAGGCGCGCTCGAGCGCGAAGGGACCCGTCGCGTTGACGAACGCGAACAGCGTCTCCGGCTCGAAGCGGGTGACGAGGAACTCGGCCGCCTGCCGGCCGCCGAAGCTGCGCACCTCGCGGCCGCGCGTCCCCGGACCCACCGGCCCCTCGGTCAGCGGGGTCAGATCGACGATCGCCGGATCCCACTTGCGATGATTGGCGAAGAATTCCTCGACGACGAAGCCCCACACCCTTCGCGGGTCGGTTCCGACCTCGCGTTCCAGGCTGAGATCAAGGACTGCCATCGACCCCTCCTACTCCAATGAGGAGTAGAAGACTAATCCTAATCGGAGTAGAGTCAAGGGATGCTTGATTCCACCTCGACCCGAAACGCCATTCTGGGCCACCTCGCCCTGCGCGACTGGAGTGCCTATGACTTGGCGCGCTCCCTGCGCCGCACGCTGCACTGGTTCTGGCCGCGGGCCGAATCCCTGATCTATGCGGAGGTCAAGCGGCTCGAAAAGGCAGGTCTGGCCGAGGCGCGGGAGGAGCCCGCCCGCGACGGCTCCTCGCGCCGGCGGTCGGTCTACCGCATCACCGATGCCGGCAGGCGTGCGCTCGCCCAATGGCTGTCGACGCCGCCGCAGACCCTCGCGCTCTATATCGAACCGCTGCTTCGGCTCCATCTCGCTCGGTTCGGCACGCGGGAGGACCTCGTCGCCGCCATCTCCGAGCTCAACCGGACCGCCGCGCTGCTGCTCGACGACGCGGCGGCGGTCGCGACCGAGTTCGCCGAAGGCCGTCATGTGCTGCAGGACGAAGCGCATGTGCGGGGCCTGCTGTTCGACGCGCTCTACTCGATCGGAACCGCCGTGGAGGGGGCGTCGGCGCGCGCGCTGGAGGAGATCGCGCGCTGGCCCGATCTCGGCGGCGACGCGGCGGCCAAGGCGCGGGGCGTGGCGCTGATGCGCGCGACGCTGACGCCTGCCGACGCCGTACCGCGCCGGCGGCAACGGCGCATGCCCGGCTGAGCCGGGCCGCGCGAGCGGGCCGCCCCACGCAAGGACCCCGATCGCACGGGGAAAGCGCGCGTTAGCGCTCTCGATTCACTACTGAGACCTGATGGCGTCCCGGCGGGCGCATGCGTACCTCGCCGGATGTTCGACAACGCAAATTCAGCCCTACCAGACAGGACCGAACCATGGCCCAACCCGACTACGGCTCGATCGTCATCCGCGGCGCGCGGGAGAACAACCTCAAGAACGTCTCGCTCGACATTCCCAAACGCAAGATCACAGTGTTCTCGGGCGTGTCGGGGTCCGGCAAGTCGTCGCTGGTGTTCGGCACCATTGCGGCGGAGAGCCAGCGGCTCATCAACGAGACCTATCCGAGCTTCGTGCAGCAGTTCATGCCGCATTACGGCCAGCCCGATGCGGACGTGCTGGAGAATATCTCGGCCGCCATCATCGTCGACCAGCAGCGACTCGGGGGCAATTCGCGTTCGACGGTCGCGACAGTCACCGATGCCGCGCAGATGCTGCGCGTTCTGTTCTGGCGCCTGGCCGAGCCGCGGCTGCCCTCGCCGGGCGTCTACTCCTACAACGACCCGCGGGGCATGTGCGGGGATTGCGAGGGGATCGGCCAAGTCGCGGCGATGGACATGCGCGCCGTGCTCGACGAAAGCAAGTCGCTCAATCAGGGCGCGCTGCTTGCCAAGGACTTCGCCGTTACCAGCTGGTATTGGGAAATCTACAACAATTCCGGCTTGTTCGACATGGACAAGCCCGTCAAGAGCTTCAGCAAGGAGGAGCGCGAGAATCTCCTTCACCTGGACGACGGCCGCAAGGTAAAGGTCGGGAAGATCAACCTGACCTATGAGGGCGTGGTCGCCAAGCTCAAGAAGGGGTTGGGCTCCAAGGATCCCGAATCCCTCCAGCCCCATGTCCGCGCCGAATACGATCGCATTTTCACGCGCACGACATGCCCGGCCTGCGACGGCGCGCGCCTCAACGGCGCGGTGCTGGCGAGCAAGGTGGGGGGCAAGAACATCGCCGAGCTCTCGGCGATGCAGGTGAGCGATCTGGCCGCGTTCATCCGCGGCATCGCGGCGCCGCAGGTCGGGCCGATGCTGGAAGCGCTGGCCGCCCGGCTTGAGAACCTCGTCACGATCGGCCTCGGCTATCTCAGCCTCGACCGCGAGAGCTCAACGCTATCGGGCGGGGAAAGCCAGCGCGTGAAGATGGTCCGCCATCTCGGCTCGTCGCTGACCGACATCACCTATGTGTTCGACGAGCCGTCGGTGGGTCTGCACCCCCACGATGTCGGCCGGCTCGCCGGGTTGATGCAGCAGCTGCGCGACAAGGGGAACACCGTGCTCATCGTCGAGCACAAGCCCGACATGATCGCGATCGCCGACCATGTCGTGGACATGGGACCGCTGGCGGGGAGCCGGGGCGGGGAGGTGGTGTACGAGGGCGATTTCCCGGGGCTGCTGAAGTCGGGCACGCTGACCGGCGATCACATCACCCGGCATCAGCCGATCAAGGGCGAGGTGCGCTCGCCGCACGGCGAGCCGCTGCGTATCGACGACGCCCGGCTCAACAATCTCAAGGACGTCTCCGTCGCAATTCCCCGCGGCGTCCTCACCGTCGTCACGGGCGTGGCCGGCTCGGGCAAGTCGAGCCTGATCCAGGGATGCCTGCCCGCCGCCTATCCCGAGACGATCATCATCGACCAGAATCTCGGCAGTGCTTCGCGCCGGTCCAACACCGCCACCTATACCGGCATCCTCGACACGATCCGCAAGGCCTTCGCTAAGGCCAACGGCGTGGAGGCGTCGCTGTTCTCGGCCAATTCGAAGGGCGCGTGCCCGGATTGCAACGGCCTGGGCATGATCTACACCGACCTCGCCCATCTCGACCCGATGGTGACGACCTGCGAGACCTGCGAGGGCAAGCGCTTCGTGGCGGAAGTGCTGGAGCACCGGCTGCGCGGCAAGTCGATCGCCGACGTCTACGACATGAGCGTGGCCGACGCCGTCGCCTTCTTCACCGAGCCGGCGATCGCGAAGGCGCTGAAGCGGCTCGACGACGTGGGGCTGGGCTACATCACCCTCGGCCAGCCGCTCTCGACGCTGTCGGGCGGCGAGCGCCAGCGGCTGAAGCTCGCCGCCGAGCTGGGCAAGAAGGGCAATATCTACGTGCTCGACGAGCCCACCACGGGCCTGCACATGAACGACGTCGACACGCTGATCGGCCTGTTCGACCGTCTCGTCGACTCCGGCTCGACGGTAATCGTGATTGAGCACAATCTCGACGTGATCTCCCGCGCGGATTGGGTCATCGACCTCGGCCCGGGCGCCGGCCATGACGGCGGCTCGGTGCAGTTCGAGGGCGTGCCCGCGGACCTCGTGCGGCACGAAACCTCGCTGACCGGGCGCTATCTCGGCCGGCGCCGGCAGGCGCACTGAAGAGCGAGGGGAGGCGAGGGGCGTCACGCCTCGGCGGTCATCGCCTCCTCGTATTCCGCGGTCATCGCAAGCCAGGCCTCTTCCTCGGCGTCCTTGCTGCGGGCGGCCTCGGCGCGCTCCTTGGCGAGGGCGGTCGCGCGGGACGCGTCGCGGGCGTAGAGCGCGGGGTCTGCGAGCGCGGCGTCGATCTCGGCAATGCGCGCGACGAGCCGGTCCATCGCCTTCTCCGACGCGTCGATCTTCTTCTTCAGCGGCGCCGCCCTGGCGCGGCGCTCGGCTGCCAGGCGGCGCCGGTCCGCCGCGCTCGGACCCGACGGCGCCGCCTCGGCCCTCTGCTCGCCGGAGCGGCCGGCGAGCACGAGCTTGCGGTAGTCCTCCATGTCGCCGTCATAGGACCGCACGCCGCCCTCGGCGACGAGCCACAGCCGGTCGGCGGTCGCTTCGACGAGGTGGCGGTCGTGACTGATGAGGAGAATCGCGCCCTCGAACGCGTTCAGCGCCGCGACGAGGCTCTCCCGCGCCTCGATGTCCAGATGGTTGGTCGGCTCGTCGAGAATGAGCAGGCTCGGCCCGTGGAAAGTCGCAAGGCCGATGAGGAGGCGGGCCCGCTCCCCGCCCGAGAGCTCGCCGGCCGGCGTGTCCATCTTGTCGGTCGAGAGCCCCATCTGCGCGACCCGGGAGCGGACGCGCGCCTCCGGGGCGTCCGGCATCAGCCGGCGCACATGGGCGACGGCGGAATCGGCGGGGCGCAATTCGTCGAGCTGATGCTGCGCGAAATAGGCGACCGACAGTTTCGGCGCGCGCGTGAGCGTGCCGGACTCCGGCGCCAGCTTGCCGGCGACGAGCTTGGCGAAGGTGGACTTGCCGTTGCCGTTGGCGCCGAGCAGCGCGATGCGGTCGTCGGTATCGATCCTGAGATCGATGCCCTTCAGCACCGGCCGGCCGGGCTGGTAGCCGACGGCGACGCGCTCGAAATGCAGGATCGGCGAGGCGGCGCGCAGCACCGGGTCGGGAATGGTGATCGGGGGCACATCGTCGTGAAAGACGTCCGCGATCGTCTCCATCTTCTCCAGCATCTTGAGGCGCGATTGCGCCTGCCGCGCCTTGGTGGCCTTGGCGCGGAAACGGTCGACGAAGGCCTGCAGGTGCTTGCGCCGCGCCTCCTGCTTCTCCTGCGCCTTGGCCTGCAGCACGGCCTGCTCGCGCTTCTGCCGGGCGAACTGGTCGTAGCCGCCGCGCCAGGTCGTGAGCCTGCCGCCTTCGAGGTGGACGATGCTGGAGACCGCCCGGTTCAGCAGGTCGCGGTCGTGGCTGATGAGTAGGACAGTGTGCGGGTAGCGCGCGACATAGGTCTCGAGCCAGAGCGTGCCTTCGAGGTCGAGATAATTCGTCGGCTCGTCGAGCAGCAGCAGGTCGGGCTCGGCGAACAGCACCGCGGCGAGCGCCACCCGCATCCGCCATCCGCCCGAGAACGCGCGGCAGGGCTGCTGCTGCGCCTCGGCGTCGAAGCCGAGGCCGTGGAGAATGGCCCCGGCGCGCGCCTCTGCCGAATGGGCGCCGATGTCGGCGAGGCGGACGTGAATCTCGGCGATGCGCGCCGGGTCGGCCGCGGTCTCCGCCTCGGCGAGAAGGGCCGCCCGCTCGGTGTCGGCCTTCAGCACGAAGCCGAGCAGGCTCTCCTCCGTCCCCGGCGCCTCCTGCGCGACCCGGCCGATGCGGGCGCGGGCAGGGAGGGAGATGGTGCCGGATTCGGGGGCGATCTCGCCGGTGAGGAGGCGGAACAGCGTGGTCTTGCCGGTGCCGTTGCGCCCGACGAGCCCCGCCTTCGCTTTGGCAGGGACGACGACGCTCGCCCGATCGAACAGCGTGCGGCCCGCGATGCGGTAGGTAAGGTCGGTGACGGCGAGCATGGCGGGAGAGATCGCAAAGCGCGGGAAGGAGCGCAAGCGGCCGCGCCAGCCGTCGTTGCGGCGTTCCCGAAGAGTCCGCCCGCGCCGTCGAACGGCTTTCGGGATCGTCGCTGGACGACCCGGGACGGCGGATCGGGCCGCCTCAGCTCCGCGCGATGATCTCCCGGGCGCCGCGGAGCACCGGCATCGGTCCGGCGGCGCCGATCTTGCGGCGGGCGAGGAAGCGGGGGCGGCGACGGCCGGCGGTGCTGCGTTTGCGGCGCGTCGGCTTGGCCACGGCGGTCGCCATCGCGCCGTCCGGCAGCACGTGGCGGAGCGCGCCGTCGGCTTCGACCACCAGCATCGGCAGGCCGAGCCGGCGCGCCCAGGCCTGCCAGTCCGCGGCGGCCGAGGTCATGTCTTCGGCGGTGCCGAGCGGAAGGGTGATGCTGGGGTCGCGGTGGCGCAGCTCGATCGTGGCGGCGAGGCCCTCGCCCATCGGCTCGATGCGCACCGCCACGCCCTCGAAGCCGGACACTGGGACCGACAGCGTGAGCGGCAGGCCGGACAGCCGCCGCTTCACGATGGCGATGCTCTCGTCGAGATAGACGCTGGCGCTGCCCGGCAGGGCGCGCGGGTTGCCGCTCGGCCCGACCGTGAAGCGCGCGGGGAGCGCGAACGGGCTGATGCGCTGGCCGGCCCCGATCGGGGCGGCGGAAGCGGTGCCGGTCTGGTTGCGGCCCATGAGTCTGCTCCAGCTTGGCCCCGGCGCGGGGGCTCACCATCTGTGTTGTCCGCAACACTACGGAACGCAGGTGAGAGCCGGCTTAACCGCCGTGGTTAAGTTTGCATGACATCTCAGAAGGTTAGTAGCAGGTGACGGAGTTTGGTTGCGAGAGCGTTGCGCGCGCGCCCGTCCGAACCAGGGTTGAGCCTTGCTGCGGCGCGGCGATCGCCTTAAACACGCCGGAACGCCCGGACCAGGAATGACCGACCTCTTCGATCTCACGCGCCTCGAGGCGCGGGCCTTGCGGCTCATCGAGGCCGCCCGCCGCGCGGGTGCCGACGCCGCTGATGCGGTGGCGATGCGCGGCCTGTCCCAGGAAGTCGCCGTCCGCCTCGGCGCGGTGGAGTCGGCCGAGCGCGCCGAAGGCGACGAGTTCGGCTTGCGCGTCTTCGTCGGCAAGCGGACGGCGAGCGTGTCGGCGAACGCGGTCGACGACGTCGCGGCTCTTGCGGAGCGCGCCGTCGCCATGGCCCGGCTCGCGCCGGAGGACCCTTATGTCGGCCTCGCCGATCCGGCGCTGCTCGTCCCACCTCACGCGCGCCCCGAGCTCGACCTGCTCGACCCCGCTACGCCCTCCGCGGACGTTCTCGCCGCGGAGGCGCTGGCCGCCGAGGCGGCCGTCCGCGCCGTGCCCGGCGTCACCAATTCGGGCGGCGCCGGCGCGTGGTGGCGGTTCGGCGGCTTCGTGCTCGCGACCAGCGACGGCTTCTCCGGCGGCTACGTCGTCTCCCGGCACGGCCGCTCGGTGACCGCGATCGCCGGGTCCGGCACCGCGATGGAGCGCGACTACGACGCTTCGGCGCGCACCCATCGGGACGAGCTCGACGCTCCCGATCTGCTCGGCCGCCGCGCCGGGGAGCGCGCAGTGCGGCGCCTCAATCCCCGCAAGGTGCCGAGCGGGCCGGCCACCGTGGTTTACGAACCGCGCGCAGCCACGAGCCTGCTGGGCCATTTCGTCGGCGCCATCAACGGCGCCGGCATCGCCCGCGGCACCAGCTTCCTCAAGCGCGAGCTCGGCAAGCCCGTGTTCGCGCCCGGCATCCGCATCACCGACGACCCGCTGCGCCGGCGCGGGCTGGCCTCGGCCCCGTTCGACGGAGAGGGGACGGCGAGCGCGCCGATCGATCTCATCGCCGACGGCGTGCTGACGACCTGGCTGCTCGACAGCGCCAGCGCCCGCGAGCTCGACCTGGTGCCGAACGGCCGCGCAAGCCGCGGCGCCGGCCAGCCCTCGCCCTCCGCCAGCAACGTGACGCTGCATCCCGGGCCGCTGTCGCCCGACGCGCTGCTGCGGCAGATCGGCACGGGACTCTACGTCACCGACCTGATCGGCCACGGCGCCAACGGCGTGACGGGCGACTACAGCCGCGGCGCGTCCGGCTTCTGGATCGAGAACGGCGAACTCGCCTATCCGGTCTCGGAAATTACCATCGCCGGCAATCTGCGCCAGATGTTCGCGCGCCTCACCCCCGCGTCCGATCTCGAAGAGCGCTTCGCGTTCATGACGCCTACGGTCGCGATCGAGGGGCTGACAATTGCCGGCCGCTGACCCTGCCGACGTCGACCTGCTCGTCGACGCCGCGCGCGAGGCGGGACGCCTCGTCATGGGCTATTGGCGGCGCGACCCCAAGGTCTGGCACAAGGCCGAGTCCTCCCCGGTCACCGAAGCGGACATCGCGGCCGACGATTTCCTGAAGGAACGTCTGCTCGGCGCCCGGCCCTCCTATGCTTGGCTGTCCGAGGAGACGGCGGACGATCCCGCCCGGCTGGGCGCCGCCCGCGTCTTCGTCGTCGACCCGATCGACGGCACGCGCGGCTTCATCGCCGGCGGCGACGAATGGGTCGTCAGCGTCGCCCTGCTGGTGGACGACAGGCCGGCCGCGGGCGTGCTCTACCGTCCCGTGACGGGCGAGCTCTACCGCGCTGTCGCCGGGCAGGGCGCCACGCTCGACGGTATGCCGTTGCGGGTCCGAGAGGAGGACCCGTCGCGCGCCTTGCGGGTCGCCGGATCCTCGGCGATGCTGCGTCGAGCGAAGGCGGCGGGCGTGGAGTTCGCGCGCACGGGGTTCATCGCCTCGCTGGCGCTGCGGATCGCGATGGTGGCGTCGGGGCGGATCGATCTGGCGCTCGCCAATCCCGCCGCCTACGACTGGGATGTGGCGGCCGCCGATCTCATCCTCGGCGAGGCCGGCGGCGCGTTGACCGATGTGCACGGGCGCCCGCTGGAGTACAACCGGGCGCTGCCGCGCCACCCGGCGCTGATCGCGGCCGCGCCCCGGCTCGGACGCGTCGCGGCGTCCTGGCTCGATGCGGAGGCCGGCGCGGCGCCGGGCGGGGGACGGGGAGGGGCACCGTGAGCAGCGGCGGAAGCGCGCAGAAGCAGCGGCTCCATCTGGTCTTCGGGGGGGAGCTCAAGGATATTGGCACAGTCGAGTTCGCGGATTTGTCCGGACTCGATATAGTCGGCATTTACTCCTCCTATGCGGACGCATACGCCGCGTGGAAGGCGAAGGCGCAGGCGACGGTCGACAGCGCGCAGACGCGGTACTTCATCGTCCACCTGCACCGGCTGCTCGACCCCGACGAGGCGGCGCAGTCCCGGTAAGGCTGAGTGCCAGGTGTGCCTACCCGTCCGGCGCGAGGCCGGACCGGCTCCCATTTCGAGAGGCTCGACAGCCCCGTGACGTCAATCAGGTCCGATATCAGCCCGGCTGCCGCCGCCGATTGGGGCGCGCCGAGCGAGATCGACTCGTTCGGCCTTCTCCGGCGCATCTTCCGCAGCTATCTCGCGCCGCGCTGGAAGGTGCTGGCGCTGTCGATCGGCTCGATGATCCTCGTCGCCGCCACGACGTCGCTGCTGCCGATCCTGCTGCAGTCGGTCGCCGACGACATCTTCGACGCGCGGGACGAGCGGATGCTCTACCTGCTGCCGCCGGCGATCGTGATCGTCTTCGTCGTGCGCTCGCTGGCCGACTATGTCGCGCGGGTGTCGGAGGCCTCGATCGGCAACCGGCTCGTCGCCGATCTCCGCGGCCAGCTGTTCGAGAAGCTCGCCGGCGCCGATCTGGGCTATCTCCAGCGTACCCATTCGGCCAAGTTCATCAGCGTGTTCATGACCGACGCGCAGGTCGTGAACTCGGCCGCGGCGCAGACGCTGACGGCCTTCGCCTCGAGCGCGCTGCAGGTGGTGTTCCTCGCCGGCACCATGCTGATGTTCGACCCGCTGCTCGGCACCATCGCGCTCGGCGCGCTGCCTTTCGGCGTGCTGCTGCTGCGCCGTCAGCGCAGCCAGATGACGAGCTCGGTGAACCGCACGCTGCAGGGCACCGGGGACCTTTCCTCGATCGTGTCGCAGACGCTGCAGGGCATCCGCGTCGTCAAGGCCTATGACCGCGAGGCGGCGATGACCGGCCGCGCCCGCGCCATCATCGACCGCACGTTCGACTCGATCATGCAGACGACGCGCATGCGGGCGATGAGCGGCCCGGTGGCCGAGTCGCTCGCCGGCATCGGCATCGCGGCGGCGATCTTCTATGGCGGCGTCCAGGGCCTCAAGGGCGGGCTCAGCGACGGCGACTTCATGGGCGTCATCGCCGCGGCCCTGCTGATGTATCGCCCGCTGAAGAGCCTCGCCGGCATCCAGAACGTGCTCTACGAGGGCCTGATCGCGGCCAAGCGCGTGTTCGCCATTCTCGACGCCGACCCCAACGTGGTCGAGAAGCCGGCCGCGCGGCCGCTGGTGGTCACCGGCGGCGCCATCAAGTTCGAGAACGTCAGCTTCTCCTACGAGCACGGCAAGCCGGTGGTCGATCGCGTCACGCTCGACATTCCGCCCGGCCACAAGGTGGCCCTTGTCGGTCCCTCCGGCGGCGGCAAGTCGACCCTCATGAACCTCGTCCTGCGGTTCTACGACCCCGAAATCGGCCGGGTGCTGATCGACGGGCAGGATGTCGGCGAGGCGACCGTGGCGAGCGTGCGCAAGGCGAGCGCCCTGCTCACCCAGGAGCCGGTGCTGTTCGACGACACGGTGCGCTCGAACATTGCCTACGGCTCGGAGGAAGCGTCCGAGGAGGCCATCATCGCCTCGGCCAAGGCGGCCGACGCGCACGAGTTCATCATGCGCCTGCCGCTCGGCTACGAGACGCGCGTGGGCGAGGGCGGGGGGCTGCTGTCCGGCGGGCAGAAGCAGCGCATCGCCATCGCCCGTGCCATGCTGCGGGATGCGCCGATTCTGCTGCTCGACGAGCCCACGAGCGCGCTCGACGCCGAGGCGGAGGCGCGCATCCAGTCGGCGCTGGCGAACCTGTTCGGCGGCCGCACGGTGCTGATGATCGCGCACCGCCTCTCAACCGTGAAGAAGGCCGACCTGATCTGCGTCGTCGACAAGGGACGCATCGTGGAGAGCGGCACGCACGACGAGCTGGTCGCCCGGGACGGCCTTTACGCCAATCTCAACCGCACGCAGCTTCTGGGGGAGCAGTCGGCCCGGGAGGAGGCGACGGGCTGACGATGCGGCACATCCTCAAGGATGTCGGGAACGCGCCGAGAATCCAGAAGCTGCTCGGGCGGGCGATGGCGGGCTATTTCACCTTCGTACGCCGAACCAGCCGGCTGCGTCGGGACCCGCCGAATTTCGACGACGTCATCCACCGGCACGCGCCGGCCATCATCGCCATGTGGCACGGCCAGCACTTCATGATGCCGTTCGCCGCGCCGGAGGGGCTCGACGTCCGCGTGCTGATCTCGCGCCATCGCGACGGCGAGATCAACGCCATCGCCGCTGAGCGGCTCGGGCTGGGCCTGGTGCGTGCCTCGGGCGGACACACCCCGGCCGACTCGCTGCGCAAGGGCGGCGCGCGCGGCTTCCGCGAACTTCTGCGCGCGCTGCGGGCGGGCGCCACGGTGGCGCTTACCGCCGACGTGCCCAAGCGCGCGAAAATCACGGGCGAGGGCATCGTGCTGCTCGCCCGGCATTCGGGCCGTCCCATCCTGCCGGTGGCTTTCGCCACCAGCCGGCGCATCACCCTCGACAGCTGGGACAAGGCGGCGCTGAACCTGCCGTTCAGCCGCGCGGGCCTCGTGATCGGCGATCCGATCATCGTGCCGCCGGACGCCGAGGACACCGATCATTGGCGCGAAAAGGTGACTGAGGGGCTCAACCGCACCACCGACCGCGCCTACGGCCTTGCGGAGGGCCGGGATGGCTGACTGGGGTGAGCGCGCGCTCTCCGCCTATGTCGGGGCGAGCCGACTCGGTGTTCCCGTGGGCCGCGCTGTGCTGGCATGGCGACGGCTGCGCCATCGCGAGCACGCGCTGCGCTGGCGCGAGCGCCTCGGGATTGCGGTGCCCCGGCAGGGGGAGGGAACGCTCGTTTGGGTCCACGCCGCGAGCGTGGGCGAGACGGTCGCGATCCTGCCGGTGATCCGCCGCATCGTCGAGGCCGGGCTTCGCGTGGTGCTGACCACGGTGACCGTCACGGCCGCGCGGCTCGCCGAGCGGCAGCTGCCGGCCGGCGCCGTGCATCAGTTCGTCCCGCTCGATTTGCGCCCCTGCGTCGACGCCTTCCTGGAGCGCTGGCGCCCGGCATTGGCGCTGCTCGTCGAATCCGAAATCTGGCCGGTCACGATCGCGCGCCTCGCCGCGGCCCGGGTGCCCGTGGTGGTGGCGAACGGTAGGATGTCGGAACGCTCGTTCGCGCGCTGGTCCAAGGCGCGCGGCATCGCGGCGCCGCTGTTCGGCCGGCTGCGGCTGTGTCTGGCGCAGACCGAAGGCGACGCCGAGCGGTTCCGCAGGCTCGGCGTGCCGCGCGTCGCCGCCGTCGGCAACCTGAAGTTCGGCGCGCCCGTGCCGGAAGCCGAGCCCGACTTTGCCCTGCCCTTCGCCCGCGCCGTCGCGGGGCGGCCCGTTCTGCTCGCGGCGAGCACGCATGCCGGAGAGGACATTGTGGTGCTCGACGCTTTCGCAAAGCTCGCCGAGACCCGGCCCGATCTCCTGCTCGTGCTGGCGCCCCGGCACCCCGAGCGCGGCGCCGAGCTGATGACGCTCGCCGTCGCAAGGCACTTCCATGCCGCCCAGCGCAGCGTCGGCGCGGTGCCGGACGCGATGACCTCCGTGTTCGTCGCCGATGCGATCGGCGAGCTCGGGACCTATCTCCGCGCCGCGACTGTTGCTTTCGTCGGCGGTTCGCTGCGACCCCACGGCGGCCACAACCCGATCGAGCCGGCGAGCTACGGCGTTCCTGTAGTGAGCGGGCCCGAGGTCGCCAATTTCCGGGAAATCTATGCGGCCCTGACCGCCGCTTGCGGGGTGCGCGTCGTCGGTGGCGCGCAAGACCTTGTCGATGCGGCCGGCGATCTTCTCGACCGGCCCGAGGTCCGCGCCGCGCACATCGAGGCCGCGCGGCGCGTCATCGGCCGCTACACCGGCGCGCTCGAACGCACCCTCGACGCGATCGAGCCGTTCATCGGCCCGCTCGCCGTGTCCGAACGGCTCGCCCGGACGGCTGCCAGCGCATGAGCGCGGTCGTTGTTCCGGGCGTGGCCCTGTTAAGGGCGGTCGCCATCCGCGGTCGCTGCGGGCGGGCGCTGGCCCGAAGGGCGGGGTAATGCGCGCGCCGAGGTTCTGGTCGCGGCCGCCCGGCCTCGCCGCCGCGGCGCTCGCGCCCCTCGCCGCCGTCTATGGTGCGGTCACGGCACGCCGCATGGCAAGGTCAGGGCTCGAGCCGCCGGCTCCGCTCCTGTGCGTCGGCAATTTCACCGTCGGCGGCACGGGGAAGACGCCCACCGCGATCGCGTTGGGGCGGCTGGCGCTGGAGCAGGACTTGGCCGTTGTCTACCTGACGCGCGGCTATGGCGGGCGGCTCGCGGGGCCGCTGGTCGTCGACCTCGCCACCCATGAAGCCTCCGAGGTCGGCGACGAAGCGCTGCTGCTGGCGCGCGTGGCGCCGACCGTCGTCGCCCGCGACCGCGCCGCCGCGCTTCCGCTCCTCGCCGGCCTGCGGCCCGGCCTCATCGTCATGGACGACGGGCTGCAGAACCCGGTGCTGCGCAAGGACCTGTCGCTCGCCGTCGTCGACGGAGAAGCCGGTTTCGGCAATTGCCTCGTAGTGCCGGCCGGGCCGCTGCGCGCTCCGCTCGCCCGGCAGGCGGGCCATGTCGACGCGCTGTTGGTGATCGGGGCGGGAGAAGGGGTGCACGCGGCCGAACGCCTTGCCCGGACCAGGGCCATCCCGGTTCTGGGCGGACGGCTCGTGGCGCGGGCGACAGCGGAGCGACCGGGTCGGGCCGTGCTCGCCTTTGCCGGGATCGGTCGGCCCGAGAAGTTCTTCGCCCAGCTCGCGCGCGACGGCATCGAGGTCGCGCGCACGGTTGCGTTCGGCGATCACCAGCCGCTGAGCGAGGCGGACGCGCGACGGCTTCTCCTCGAGGCGGAACGGGAGGGGTTGACGCTCGTCACCACCGAGAAGGACGCCGCCCGGCTGCCGCGCGACAGCAGGGGCCCGCTCGCGGAGCTCGCCCGGGAGGCGCTCGCCTACGGGGTCGAGCTCCGGTTCGTCGACACGGGCGCAGCGCGGGCGCTCATCGCGGCTGCCGTTGCGGCTCAGGGCGGGGCCAGGAGGCGACGCCCGGCCGATTCTCGCTGATCGAGGATCCGACCACGCGCCGGGAGCCCGTTGCGGCCCGCCCGACGTCTCGTCGTGACAGTCCACCCGAAGGCTCAGCGGCGCACCCGGTGCCGAAGGCCGGTGACTTTCGCCAACGGCGCCACCCCCTGCTCGGGGGCGTGCTTTCAGTAGCGCCGCAGAAGGGCGACTAGCCGGCCCTGAATCCGCACCCGGTCAGGCCCGAAGATCCGCGTCTCGTAGGCGGGGTTGGCGGCCTCGAGGGCGACGGACGCTCCCTTCTTGCGCAGCCGCTTCAGCGTCGCCTCCTCGTCGTCAACCAGCGCGACGACGATGTCGCCGCTGTCGGCGGTGTCGCCCTTGCGGATGACGACCGTGTCGCCGTCGAGAATGCCGGCCTCGATCATCGAGTCGCCGCGCACCTCCAGCGCGAAGTGCTCGCCGGCGGACAGCAGCTCGACAGGGACCTGGACCGTGTGGCTGAAGGTCTGGATCGCTGAGATCGGCACGCCCGCCGCGATGCGTCCCATCACGGGCACGCCAAGCGCGTCCTCGGAGCGCTCCACACGCGCCAGTCCCGGGCTCGCCGGCCTCGGCGTCCCCCGGTCTCCCTCGATGACGCTGGGTGCGAAGCCTTGGGGGCGACTAATCCCCCGGTTCATCGAGTCCGGCAGCTTGATGACCTCCAGCGCCCGCGCGCGGTTCGGCAGGCGGCGGATGAAGCCGCGCTCCTCAAGCGCGGTGATGAGCCGGTGGATGCCTGACTTGGAACGCAGATCGAGCGCGTCCTTCATCTCGTCGAACGACGGCGGCACGCCCGACTCCTTGAGCCGTTCGTGGATGAACATCAGGAGTTCGTGTTGTTTGCGGGTGAGCATGCCCTTCGCGCGGCTCCCGATTCGAAACGAAGCATGAACGACCACTACTCGTTCTAGATGTGTTCTGCAAGAGGCCTTAAGAAAGGGTGATGGTGGACAATGGATGCGCGATCGACGGCCCCTCGCGGCGGGTTCATTGTCGCCTCACGGCCCTCGCGGCGGCGGGGGCGGTGCCAGTTGGGTGGAGTGCACCAGCACGGGAGAGGTCTCGAGTGTCTGTTCGATCGCGCGCGCCGCTTCCCTGAGGCGGAGCAGGCGACCCTCCACCAGCGTCTCGGGTGTGAGCCGTCCGCTATAGCCGGACGTATTGAGCGCGGCGATGACGCGGCCGCCCCCATTGCGGATCGGCACCGCGAGCGCCGCGATGCCGTAGTCGAGCTCGTCGATCACCACCGAATAGCCCTGCCGGCGCACCTCGGCGAGAATGCGCGCGAGGTCCTCGGGCCGGGTGGCCGTCCTGTCGGTCAAGGCGGCGAACGGGCCGGACGCGAGGTAGGCGTCGCGATAGGTCGGCTCGGCGAAGGCGAGCATGACCCGGCCCATCGAGGTGGCATAGGCCGGGTAGCGGACGCCCACCGCGGCGGCGGGCCGAGTGGCGCTCTGCCGCGTGACGTGCGCCACGTAGAGAATGTCGCGGTCGTCCAGCACCGACACGGAAGAAGCATCGCCGAACTGCTCGACCAGCTTGCGCAGTTCCGGAACGATGAACTCCTCGATCTGGGTGGCGCGGGTGTAGGCCGATCCGAGCGACAGCACGCGCGCGGCGAGCACGAACTTGCGGCCCACCTGCCGGACATAGCCCAGGCTGACCAGCGTGTTGAGGCAGCGGCGCGCGGTGGCGGGCGACAAGCCCGTGCGGCCGGCGACCTCCGAAAGCGTCATCTCGGCGTGGTTGCGGTCGAAGGCTTCGATAACCGCCAGACCGCGGGCGATCGCCTCCACGAACTCCTTCTTGTCCGCGCCGTGCGCCCCGCCCTGGTCGCTTGACATACGCTTTGATCCCGCCCGATAGTGACTTCGCTTGACGGAGTTTATTTCGCCTAGCGAAAGTTGCAAAGGGCTTTCGAGCCAGATCGATACCGGACGTGAGAATGCCGAGTCGTTGCCAGGTCGAGCGTGTAGCGGTCCGGTGCGCTCCTGCAAGGAACGGGGATCGCTGATGGGCAGCTCGGCTTCCGGGTTGCGCGTCATGCCCGTTGCGGACGAGGCCGACCTCGTGGAGGCCGCGACGCCGTGGCGGGCGGCGAAGGGCGTCCTTGTGGCCGTCCACGGCCGCGACCGGTCGCCCGAGGAGATGGTCGGCCTGCTCGAAGGGCTCGCGGTGCGGCAGCGGCTTCGTCTTCTTGCGCCGCGCGCGCCCGGGGGGACATGGTATCCGGACCGGTTCTTCTCGCCGCTGGAGGTGAACGGGGCGGGGCGCGACGCGGCGCTGGACCGCATCGAATCGCTGGTGCGCATGGCCGCGAGCCGGGGCTTTTCGGCCCAGCGGATCGCGCTCGCCGGCTTCTCGCAGGGCGGGTGCCTCACGATCGAATACGTGCTCGGCGGGCGGGCATCGATCGGTGCGGCGATCGCGTTCACGGGAGCGGTCATGGGGCCCGACCCCGCAGCCAGATCGATCGCGCCGCTGACCGGGCCGGGAACGCCGTTGCTGCTGACCGGGGCGCGGGAGGACCCGTGGCTGCCAGAGGGGACTTTCCGCGCCACCGAGGGCGTGCTTCGGCGCGCGGGCCTTGACGTCCGATCCCACCTTTTCGAGGGGGCTGCACACATCGTGAGACCGGGGGAATTAAGTCTTGCCGAAGACCTGTTGAAGGGGCATTACGCCGGAGCCTAGGCCCCGAAGGGGCCGAACCTAAACAGAGAACAGGGACTGAGTAAGAGGGAGTGAATGATGGCTGAGCAGAAGATGACCAATAGGCCGGCGAAGCCTCTGAACGGCAACCACCACATCACGGGGATCACCGGCGACGTCGTCGCCTGCGTGGACTTCTGGTGCCGAATCATGGGGCTCAAGTTCGTCAAGAAGACGCTGAACTTCGAGACGACGTTCCGCTACCACCCCTATTTCGGTGACTCCACCGGCCATGTCGGCAGCGTGGTCACCTTCCTTGAGTTCAACGACGCCCCGAAGGCGAAGCCGGGCAAGGGCAACCATCACGCGGCCATTCTGCGCGTCGGCTCGCACGAGGCGCTCGACTACTGGATGGACCGCCTCACCGAGAACCAGATCTACAGCGAGCTGATCCGCCTCGATCCCACCCAGCCGCGCCGGCTGGTGTTCCAGGACTTCGAGGGCCACAACGTCGAGTTGATGGCGACTGACGCCAAGGACCCGCCGCTGACCTTCCCGGCCGCCGAGATTCCGGCCGAGTACCGCATTCAGGGCATCGAGGGCATCCGCTCCAACGCCAGCCTCGACGAGCTGGCGCCCTATGCGGAGCACATCGGCTATGTCCGCGACAACGCTCGTCACCGCCTCGAGCTGAAGGGCAGCACCCGGACCTCGCGCTGGTACGAGAACCCGGTCCCGAACGACCGGCCGTTCCAGGAGATCGCGATCGGCGTGTGGCACCATCTCGCGCTCGACGCCGAGGGCGACCTGCAGGGCTGGCGCGACTACTCCACCAGCGGCCCGATCCCGACCACGCCGGTCTACGACCATCACGTGTTCGACTCCTGCTATACGCTCTCGGGCGGCGGCATCATCGAGCTGGCGAGCGAGGGCCCGGGCTTCCTGGTCGATCAGACGCCGGAGGAGCTCGGCGAGCGCCTGGCGCTGTCCAAGCGCGTCGAGCCGCTGCGGGCCAAGCTCGAGCGCGAGCTGACCCCGATCGTCAATCCGCGTCGCCACGACGGCACGCTCAAGACCGAGCCGCCGCTCTCGGCCGGCGCGAAGCAGAAGGACAAGGCCGCCTCTCCGGCGGTCTGAGTCCCCGCCGGCCGACCGTTCCTCCCTCACGGCCGGCCTACCAGCGGCAGCGCGGGCTCCTCAACCCGCGCTGCCGCAGGCTAAGATGGAAGGGAGGCGCCTCGGCAGGAGGAAGCCGGGGCGGACGTGCGTAGTTCTATCAAGGGAGGAAGAGAATGACTGACAGTTCCAAGCTCGGGGGCATCAGCCGCCGCCGGTTCATCAAGCAGAGCGTCGTCACCGGCGCCGCGCTGGCGGGCACCGGGCTGTTCGCCCCCGCCGTGCGCGCGCAGAATCAGACGATCCGGATCGGTTACGTGACGCCGCAGTCCGGCGCGCTCGCCGGCATGGCCGAGGCCGATCCGTTCACTGTGCGCACGTTCCGCGACCTCGTCGCCAACGGGATCGACAACAACGGCCAGACCTACGGGGTCGAGCTGCTCGTTCGGGACAGCCAGTCCGACTCGAACCGCGCCGCGGAAGTCGCGCGCGAGTTGATCGTGCAGGACGGCATCGACCTGATGGTGGTCGCCTCCACCCCCGACACCACCAATCCCGTGTCGTCGGTTTGCGAGGCGGAGGGTGTCGCCTGTATTTCGACGATGGCGCCGTGGGATTCCTGGTACTTCTCGCGCCAGGCTGATCCGGCCAACCCCCAGCCGTTCTATTACACCTATCACTTCTTCTGGGGACTCGCCGAGTTCACCACGGTCTACATGAACATGTGGAACCAGCTGGAGACGAACCGGCGGGTCGGCGCGTTCTGGCCGAACGATCCGGACGGCAATGCCTTCGCCAATCCGGTCACCGGCTTCCCGCCGATCCTCGCCGCGAACAATTTCCAGCTCGTGGACCCCGGCCGCTTCGAGAACGGCATCAGCGACTTCTCCGCGCTGATCAACCAGGTGCGGGATTGCGACATCATCACCGGCCTGATGATCCCGCCGGACATGACCACGTTCTGGCTGCAGGCGCGGCAGCAGGGGCTGAGCCCGATCATTTGCTCGATGGGTCGTGCCATCCTGTTCCCGTCGTCGATGGAGGCTCTGGGACCGGTCGGCCACAACCTCTCCAGCGAGGTGTGGTGGTCGCCGAGCCATCCATTCGTGTCCTCGCTGACGGGGGCGACCGCGCTCGACCTCGCCAACCAGTTCACGCAGGAGACCGGCCGGCAGTGGACGCAGCCGATCGGCTTCATCCACGCGCTGTTCGAGGTCGCCTACGACGTGATCCGCCGGGCCGCAGACCCGAAGGATCCGGACTCCCTGGTCGAGGCGATCGCCGCCACCGATATGTCGACCATCGTCGGGCCGGTTCAGTTCGGTCGCGACAACCTGCCGCCCTTCGCGCAGCAGAACGTGTCCACGACGCCGCTCGTCGGCGGCCAGTGGCGGCTGCAGCCCGACAATCACTACGAGCTGGTGATCGTCGACAACCAGACCGCGCCGGAAATCCCGGCCGCCGGCGTGATGGAGCCGCTTCCGCCGGCCTGATCCGGAAAACCGATGCTCCCGGGGCCGGTCGTTGGCCCCGGGAGTTCTCCTCTGAGTGAAACGAGGCTCCGGCACGGCACGGCACGGATTGCCGCAATGGCCGGGGCGGACGACAGCAACCGGAGACAGGCGTGGATTCCCGGACTTTCGATGTCGGCGTCATCATAGGGAGCTCGCGGCCTGATTCCCGGAACCAGCGGGTGTACCGCGCGATGCGGCGCATCGCGCCGCCGGAGTTGCGGCTGAACGAGATCGTCATCGCCGATCTGCCGATGTTCGAGCAGGCGCTCGCCGAATCCGCCTATCCCGAGCGCTGCATGCGGTTCCGCGACGAGGTCATCGCCGCGGACGGGCTGCTGTTCCTGACGCCCGAGCACAACCGCTCGATTCCTGCCGTGCTCAAGAACGCCATTGACTGGGGCTCGCGGCCCTACGGGCAGAGCGCCTGGCTCGGCAAGGTGGCGGCGCTCACCGGCGCCTCCTACGGACGCATCGGCACGGCCGCCGCGCAGCAGCATCTGCGCTCCATTCTCGGCTGCCTCGACGTGCTGATGATGGGGTTGCCGGAGGTCTTCATCTATGAGTGGGAAGGCCTGATCGACGCCGAGCACAACGTTACCGACCCGGAGACGCGCGCAATCTGGGTCGGGTTCCTTGAGAGCTTCGTGAAGCTGCTGCAGAGGGTGAAGCCCCTGCAATAGCAAAGTAGACCTGAGCACAGCACCGAGCCGGCACCCACAACAACAAGGGCCGGCCGCCATTCGGGAGGATGCCGACGTGCCTGTACTGCTCCCCACGAGTCTTGTCGGCTCGTATCCTCAGCCTGACTGGCTGATTGATCGAGAGAAGCTTGCGGGCCGGTTCCCGCCGCGGGTTCGGGTTCGGGAATTGTGGCGTGTGGCGCCGGAGTTCCTGGAACAGGCGCAGGACGACGCCTCGATCATCGCCATCCGCGACCAG
>Ga0182738_1002471_pt1 | contig 21890 bp, 19 predicted proteins | sample eDN5th30CBELigMG_FD_128876 | JGI IMG/M metagenome (GOLD analysis project Ga0182738, IMG submission 128876) | Enriched Miracle-Growth compost microbial communities from Emeryville, California, USA - eDNA 5th pass 30_C BE-Lig MG (version 2)... ...
AGCGTGAACAGCATCCCGGCGACGGTCGAGTAGGGCAGGGGACGGCGATCCGTGTAGAGGCCGACCACCGGCTGGAGGAGCGATCCGGCGACCTGGAAGGTCAGCGTGATCATCCCGATCTGCACGAAGTCGAGGGCGTAGGCGTCCTTGATCACCGGATAGATCGCCGGAATCAGCGACTGGATCAGGTCGTTGATCAGGTGCGTCAGGCCGAGGACGACGAGCACGGCGAGGTGGATCTTCGGCCGGATGCCGGCCGCGACGGGGACGTTCATTGCGGGGACTCTGGACTGCGCCGGCCCGCCTCGGCCTCGATGCCGCGGGGACCGTTTCCGTGCGTAGGCTCTTCGCCGGCCGGTTGCAAGACCTGGTGCGGCGGTCGGGCGGTCGCCAAAGGCGCATACCGGGGCAACGCGACGCGATGGCGGGGAAGCTCTCGGCGCAGAAGCCCCCCTCGAAAAACGGAGCTCGGTCGGCAGCCGCGCGGCAGCGGCCGGTCAGCGACCTCCGAGCCGCACGCGACGCCGTGCTATCTCACGAACCGTTCGCGGGAGCGGAGGATGTGCGATCGCATCGCCTCTTCGGCGCCGGCCGCATCGCGATGCTTGATGGCCGACAGGATCCGGCCGTGTTCGCTGTTTGCCTCCATCGTGGCACGGGTGTGAAAATAGAGGCGAAACATGTGGATGTGGGTATGCTGGCGGGCGAGGGCGTCGTGCACGAGCGTGTTTCCGCTGCCGAGCGCAATGGCTTCGTGAAAGGCGCTGTCGCTTTGGGCAAACCGGCCGTAGGCGAGGCGCTGATCCTCTTCCCGTGTCTGGTTCATCTCGTGGTCCAGCGCCTCGAGCGCGGCGATGGCCTCGTCGCTCATGGCCAGCGCCGCGCGGCCGGCCGCGTGAGGCTCCAGAAGCAGCCGCAGTTCGTAGAGCTGCTCCAGACGGTTGCGGTCCATCTGATCGGCGGCGCTGTAGCCGATCAGGTGCGTCTTCGTGACCAGTCCTTGAGCCTCCAGCCGCGACAGCGCTTCACGGATCGGCGTCTGCGAAACGCCGAATTCGCGGGTCAGGCTCTCGACTGAAATCCGCCCTCCCGGCGGGATCTTGAGCGACATCAACTGGGCGTAGATGGCGTTGTACACCTCGTCGCCCAGTCGTGCGGGCCGGCGTACCAACGTGCCCGGCGGCGAAGCCCCTCGATACGTATCCGTCGCCATTCCTCGACTCGCTCCTTGACGCCTCGCGTTATGTCCCGTACGAGACATGAATTCAGATATCCGATCGGATTTGATATGCCACTGATCGACATGTCTACAATAGAAGCGCTTTCCATGCGAGCGCTTCTGCGTGCCGGCGTTCCGGGCGAATTCGCCGCCCAGCAGGTGGACCTGCTGCTGCAGGCCGAACTCCGCGGCGTGCCGTCGCACGGCCTCCTCAGGCTGGAGCGGATAATTCGGCGTATTCGCAACGGCGTCACGAATCCGCATACGCGCGGCAGCGCACGCTGGCGCAGCCCCTCGTTTCTCTCGATCGACGGCGAGATGGGCCTTGGCCCTGTCGTCGCCAATGCGGCAATCGACCAGCTTTCGGCGAAGGCCGAAGAAACCGGCATCGCGATCGCCGCGATCACGAACTCGAACCATATCGGGATGCTCGGCTGGTACACCGAGCGCCTGGCCGAGAAGGGATTCACGGCGATCGCCCTGTCGACCAGCGAAGCGCTGGTGCATCCGTGGGGCGCCCGGCACGCAATGATCGGCACTAATCCGATCGCGATCAGTGTCCCGACGAGCGGGGAGCCCTTCACGATGGACACCGCGACGAGCGTGGTCTCCATGGGCGAGATCTATGACCATGCACACCGTCAGGCCCCCATCCCCGGGCATTGGGCCCTCGATGCGGAGGGCAATCCTACCACTGACCCCGAAGCTGCCAAGAACGGGGCGCTTGCGCCATTCGGCCAAGCCAAGGGCTACGCCCTGGGGCTCGCATTCGAACTCCTTGTGAGCAGTCTCGCGGGCGCCGCTCTCGGACGCGACGTCCACGGCACTCTGGACGACACCGAGATCTGCAACAAAGGCGACATCTTCATCGTCATCAAAGGCCCGTGCCGGGATTTGCAGGGCTACCTCGCCGAAATCCGGTCGATGCAGCCGGCGGCGGGCTTCGAGGAAGTGATGATCCCCGGTGAGCGAGGTCGCGCCTGCCGACAGAAGCGATTGGCCGAGGGCGTGCCTCTGGCCGACGAGGTCTGGGGGAAATTGCAGTCGCTGGCGGGTGTCGTTGCCCGCGTCGACGCGTAGTCAGTCGGGAGAGTGGGAATGTCGCTGTTTGGAGTGTCGCGGGCGCCGCGCAATCTGGTTTTCGGGGCCGGACAGCGTAGCGCCCTGGCCGGATTTTCCCGCGCCCTCGGCAGCACCGCGCTGGTCGTGACGGACGAACGCTTTGCGGCCACGCCGGAGTTCGCCGCCATGATGGATTCGCTGGGGCGGGCAGACGTCCGGACGACGGTCTTCGATGCCACCATCGCAGAGCTGCCCGTCGATTGCATCGCCAAGGCCGCCGAGACCGGAAAGCGCGGCGGCGTCGATTTTGTCATCGGGATCGGAGGCGGGAGCTGTCTCGATGCGGCGAAGGTCGCGTCCCTGCTCCTGGCCCATGGCGGCGAGGTCGCCGACTACTACGGCGAGTTCAAGGTTCCCGGGCCGGTGCTGCCGCTGATCTCCGTCCCGACGACTTCGGGCACAGGTTCCGAGGTCACGCCGGTCGCCGTCGTGACGGACCCCGATCGCGCCCTCAAGGTCGGCGTCGCGAGCCCGTACCTGATAAGCGAGACGGCGATTTGCGATCCCGAGCTCACCTATTCCTGTCCGCCGGGCCTTACCGCGGTGTCGGGAGCTGATGCCCTCACGCACGCCATCGAGGCGTTCACGACGTTGCGGCGCGAGCCGAGCGGGCAGCTTGCCCATGAGCACGTCTTCATCGGCAAGAATGCGATCAGCGACAACCATGCGCTCGTCGCGATCGGGCTCATCGCATCGAGCCTGAAGCGCACCTGCGAAAAGGGCGACGACGTCGAGGCGCGGGCGCGCATGATGCTCGGCGCAACCTCGGCCGGCCTCGCCTTCGGGGTGGCGGGCACCGCCGCCGCGCACGCGGTCCAGTATCCGATCGGCGCGATGACCCATACGCCGCATGGCGCAGGCGTGGCCGTGATGATGCCTTACGTCATGGAGTTCAACCGCAACCATTGTGCGGCCGAACTCGCCGAGGTCGGAAAGGCGATGGGCCTTTCCTCCGACGGGAAGACGGTCGGGGAGCAGGTCGATGCAACGATCGACGAGGTCGCGGGCCTTTTCGCCGCGATCGGCATACCGGAGACGATCGAGGACCTCGGGGTTTCAGCCGACCAGACGTCGCAGATCGCCGATCAGGCGATGACGATCACGCGGCTCGTCAAGAACAACCCGCGCCCGATCACGAAGGAGGGCATGACGTCGCTGGTCGAGGCCGCCTTCTCGGGCGATCGCTCGGGCCTGCGGACGGCGGCAGAGCAGGAGGCCGAAAGCAAATGAACGTTCACAGCAAGTCCGCGTCCATCGGGCTCGACATCGCCTCCTTGCCAACGGACCTCTTCATTGCCGGCAAATGGATCCATGGCGCGGCGGGCGATCCGATCCCGGTGCTCGACCCGTCGACCGGCCTGGCGATCTCAGCGGTGGCCGATGCCAGCGTCGATCAGGCGCTGCTGGCGGTCGAAGCGGCCCACGCGGCCGGCCCGGGCTGGGCCGCGACCGCCCCGCGAAAGCGCTCCGAAGTCCTGCGCCGCTGCTACGAACTGATGATCGAGCGCCGGCAGGCACTGGCCGAGCTGATCAGCCTCGAGAACGGAAAGGCGCTGGGCGACGCGCAAGGGGAGGTGGCCTATGCCGCCGAGTTCTTCCGCTGGTTCTCGGAGGAGGCGGTCCGGCTGACCGGTGAAATCTCCTCGGCCCCTTCGGGTGCCAACAGGATCGTCGTCCAGCATCAGCCCATCGGGGTCGCGGTGCTCGTGACGCCGTGGAACTTCCCGGCCGCGATGGCGACGCGCAAGATTGCTCCGGCGCTGGCGGCAGGCTGCACATGCGTCCTGAAGCCGGCGACCGAAACGCCCCTCACGGCCTATGCGCTGGCCGAGATCTACGCGGAAGCGGGCGTCCCGGACGGCGTCGTCAACGTCGTCACGACCAGGCATTCCGGCGCGACGGTCAGCGCCATGCTGCATGACGCCCGCGTGCGCAAGCTCTCCTTCACCGGCTCGACCGAGGTCGGACGCAAGCTGCTGCGCGAGGCGGCCGACACCATCGTGTCGTGTTCGATGGAGCTCGGCGGGAATGCCCCGTTCATCGTCTTCGACGATGCCGACCTCGATGCGGCGATCGAAGGGGCGATGGTGGCGAAGATGCGCAACGGCGGCGAGGCCTGCACCGCGGCCAATCGCTTCTACGTGCAGAAGGAGATCGCCGGCGCCTTTGCAGAAAAGCTCGCAACGCGCATGGGCTCCTTGAAGGTCGGCCCGGGCTACGAGGATGCGACGCAGTGCGGGCCGTTGATCAACCGCGACGCTGTCGATCGCGTCACCGGCCTCGTCGAGGACGCGGTCCGGCGCGGGGCGCGGGTCCTGACGGGCGATCGGGGCATGGACCGGACAGGGTTCTTCTTCGCACCGACGGTGATCGCGGACGTGCCGGCCGATGCCGTGATCATGAGGGAGGAGATCTTCGGGCCCGTCGCGGCACTCACGACCTTCGAGACGGAGGATGAGGTCGTCGCCGCCGCCAACGACACCGAGTACGGGCTGATATCCTACGTCTACACGCGGGATCTCGCGCGCGGGATGCGTGTCTCCGAGCGGCTGGAGAGCGGCATGATCGCATTGAACCGGGGACTGGCATCCGATCCGGCAGCGCCCTTCGGGGGCGTGAAGCAGAGCGGCCTTGGTCGGGAAGGCGCCCACCACGGCATCCTGGAATTCTGCGAACCCAAGTACATAGCCGTCGCCTGGTAGCCGCGCCGGCGAGATGCCGGGCAAGCTTGGCGGCAGCCGACCGACCGGTCTCAGCGTCTCATCGCGCGGACGTTCGCGGCGCGCTCGGCGGCACCGCGCTGAATGAACGACATGTCGTTGCCCGCGAGGACGAAGGTCGCGCCGCTGGCGATATATCGTGCCATCAGGCCTTCGTCGTAGACCCCGCCGAATCCCGCTGCCTTGCCTGCGGCACGGCAGGCCGCGACGGTGCTGTCGATCGCGGAGCCGATGAGTCCATGGCCGAGCTGTCCCAGGATATCGTGCTCGGCGGCAAGATCATTGGCTCCTATTAGCAGCACGTCGATGCCCGGAACTGCCGCGATCGCGGCGGCGTTCTCGATCCCCGCGGGCGTCTCCAGCATCGCGACCAGCATGACGTTGCGCTCGACCGCCGCGGCGGCGTCCGCGAGCGGCAGCGGCGCATAGGCGATTTGCGATCCCATCGGCCCGATCGAGCGCCGGCCGGCCGGCGGCAGCCGGAACATGCGCACCATTTCGGCCGCCTCCTCGGCGGTGTCGACGTGCGGGACGATGATTCCCATCGCGCCGTTGTCCAGCGCGCGCGTGGCCAGACCGTTCTCGCCCTTCGGAACGCGCACCAGCGGTGCGATCCCGGCGTCGTTGGCGGCGTTGGCGATCTGGCAGGCGGTGTCGAGCGACATCGAACCGTGCTCGAGATCGATGAACAGCCAATCGTAGCCGGCGACCCGGGCGATCTTGGCGATATCCACGGTACGGGCGAACCGCACCCCGAGGCCGAGGGCGAGGTCTCCGGCCGCGAGACGTGCCGATGCGGCGTTGACTGGGAGCATCGTCGGCTACTCCGGCATGTAGTTTATGAACTTGATGTCGAGGAATTCCAGAATTCCCTGCGTACCGTTTTCCCGGCCGAAGCCGGAATGGCCGACACCGCCGAACGGCCCTTCCGGAAGGGCGGACTGGAACCCGTTCACGGCGATGGTGCCGGCGCGCAGCTTGCTCGCCACCCGCTGAGCCTTGCGCATGTCGCCGGTGAACACGTACCCGCCCAGGCCATATGGTGTGCTGTTGGCGAGCGAGATGGCCTCGTCTTCGCTGTCGAAGCCATTGATCGTGGCGATCGGGCCGAAAGGCTCGATCCCCATGATCGAGGCGTCGTTCGGCACCTCGGCGAGCACGGTAGGCTCGAAATAGAATCCCTTGTTCGGGGCAGCGGGCCTGCGCCCGCCGGTGACCAGACGCGCACCGGCCTGCACCGCTTCGCGCGTGAGCTTTTCGAGCGCGTTGCATCGGGCCTCGGACACGACCGGGCCGATCTCCGTGGTGGGCTCGAGGCCGTGCCCCATCCGCAGGCTCCGGGACTGCTCGGAAAAGGCGTCGGTGAATTGCTCCACCATCGAGCTGTGCACGTAGAACCGTGTCGGCGAGGTGCAGACCTGGCCGCTGTTGCGCATCTTGGCGGTGACCGAGAGTCTTACGGTCTTTTCGATGTCCACGTCGTCGAACACCAACACCGGTGCATGTCCCCCGAGCTCCATCGACATCCGCTTGACCGTATCGGCCGCCTTCCGCATGAGATGTTGGCCGACCGCGGTGCTGCCGGTGAAGGTGATCTTCCGTACGGTTTCGGAAGCCATGATGGTGTCCGAGATCGCGTGCGGCGGGCCCGTCAGCAGATTGACGACCCCGGCGGGCACGCCGGCCGCAGCGCAGCACTCGACCATGAGCGCGACCGCCGTCGAGCCTTCCTGCGCCGGCCGGCATACCACGGTGCAGCCCGCCGCCAAGGCTGGCGCGATCTTCCTGGCCATGAGGGCGACGGGGAAGTTCCAGGGCGTCATGGCGCCCACGACGCCGACCGCCTGGGGCAGTGTGACGATCTGTTGCCCCGACGTCCGGCCGGGTATGACCTGTCCGAAGACGCGCCGCGCCTCGTCGGCGAACCATTCGAAGGTTTCGATGGCACCGGCGACCTCGCCCTTTGCCTGGGCGAACGGCTTGCCGACTTCGAGCGTGAGGTGGCGCGCTATGTCGTCGGCGCGCCGACCGATCTCGTCGCCGATCCGCCGCACGATCCTGCTGCGTTCCCATGGCGCGGTCGCGCTCCAGGCGGTGAGCGCCGATTCGGCCGCGCGGATGGCGGCAAGCGTGTCTTCGGCATCCGCCTGCGCGCCGCTGCCGATGATGTCGCCGCTGCCGGGGTCGACGATCTCGAAACGCGCACCCGTCAGGGAGGGGAGCCATTCTCCATTGATGAAGAGGTCGTTTTCCAGCATCGGATGCTCCAATGGTTGAAGGGTGATCAGCTCGCGGGGCGGAGCGGCATTGCCTTTGGTTCCTGGTTGCAACTGGGGCGGGCGCATCGTCCGTCGCCGGCGGCAGGGGCTGCCGGCAGCTAGGGCCGGGGGCCGGAGGCGTCCTCCAGGATCATGTCCGACGCCTTCTCCGCGATCATCACGGTGGTCGCCTGCGTGTTGCACGAGACCAGCGACGGCATGACGGAAGCGTCCACCACCCTCAAACCGCCGATCCCCCTGACGCGTAGCCGGTCATCGACCACGGCCATGGCATGGGCCCCCATGCCGCAGGTCCCGGCATAGTGGTAGACCGTCGACCCGTTGCGCCGCGCATAGTCCAGCCATTGGTCGTCCGACTGGACCTCCTTGCCCGGATGCAGCTCCTGCAATCGGAAGTGGTCGAGCTCGGGCCGCATCGACCAGCGCCGCGCCAGCTTCAGGCCTTCGACGACCTTGAGGCGGTCGATCTCGGCATTCAGGTAGTTGGGCTGGATGAGCGGAGGCGTCCGATAGTCGCTGGATGCGAGCCTGACCTGGCCGCGGCTTTGCGGACGCATCTGCCACATCCCGCAGGTGACTCCGGCCTCGTGCTCGAGCACGCCGACGCGCCCCCCCTCGTAGCTCACGGAAGCGACGCTGTACTGGATGTCCGGCTCGTCGAGCGCGGATCCGGACCGTGCGAACCCGAGCAGCATGCCGGCGCTGTAGGTCAGCAGGCCTTGTCCGGCAAAGAGCCATTTCGCGGCTTCGATCATCAGGCCGATGCCGCGCGACTTGCGATTGTCCGAGAACCTTGGCTTCACCCGAAATGCCACGCGGACGGCATAGTGATCCTGGAAGTTCGCGCCGACGCCGGGCAGGTGGTGCCGCGATGCTACGCCAGCCGCACCGAGGCTTTCGGCATCGCCGATGCCGGAAAGCTGGAGGAGATGGGGCGACCCGATGGCTCCCGAGGAGAGGATCACGCTGTTGCCGGCGGTGACGTGAAGGTCCTGGTTGTTCCGGACCACGGCGACACCGCTCGCGCGCCGGCCTTCGAACAGGATGGCTCTCGCAACGGTGTTCGGCCAGATGGTCAGGTTCGGCCGCCGGCGGGCCCTGGCGAGAAAGCTCCGCGTCGCGCTGTGGCGGAAGCGTCCGCGTCGGGTCTGCTGGACGTAGCCGACCCCTTCGCGCAGCTCTTCGTTCATGTCTTCGAGATAGGGCAGCCCGAGCGTGCTCGCCGCCCGGCGGAAGGCCTCGCAGGCGGCTGGACGATCGGGAAACTCGCTGATGGTGAGAGGGCCGTCCGCACCGCGAGCGGGCGAAGGCCTCCCTTCCCATTGCTCGGCGCGTCGGAAGTAGCCTTCCACGCTGTCATAGTCCCAGCCGGGATTTCCCATCTGGGCCCACGCGTTGAAGTCCGAGCGCTGCCCGCGTATCCAGATCATGCCGTTGATGAGGCTCGAACCGCCCAGACCGCGGCCCCGCGGGATGGGGATCGTTCGGCCGAGCGTGCCGGCCTCGGGGCCGGTAGCCGATCCCCAGGTATAACGGGGATGGTTCAGCATGCGCGTGAATCCGGCAGGTATCCGCACGTAGGGATGGTGATCGCCGCCGCCCGCTTCGATGAGCAGGACGGTGTGGCGTCCACTGGCGCTGAGACGGTCGGCGAGCACGCAACCGGCCGAGCCACCGCCAACGATGACGAAGTCGAATGTCGGCACTTGCGATTCAACCGCTACTCGGCACCAGCCCGAATGCCCGGCCGGGCGAACCGACTCGCCGTCGAGGTGATGCCGCTGAAGGCCGCCGACATCATGAAGCGGTCGCCGCTGAGGTTATGGACGCGCACGCCCCGCGCCGTCCAATATTCGAGATGCTTCGCGATGGCTTCCGGGTCGTACGCGAATGTGCCGACCATCAGGTCGATGCCGCGCGCGAGCGCCTTGTCCACCAGGCGCTCGAATATGGTGGTGATCTCAGGCCGCTTGTAGTCGCCGCGATGCCCCATCGCAACGGTAAGATCAACGGAACCAAGCGCAATGAAATCCAGGCCGTCAACTGCGATGATCTCGTCAAAATTCTCGACGCCTTCAACCGTTTCGATAATGCAGGCAACGGTGATGTTCTCGTCGCAGTAGTCCAGATACTCGTCCCAGTCGGTCACGCCATGGCCGGTCGCCCTGACGCAGGGGCAGGCTCCGCGTCTTCCGCCGGGGCCGTACTTGGCGCTGACGACGGCCGACTCGACGACCTTGGCGCTGCCGACATTCGGGATGATGACGCCATCGGCGCCCGCATCCAGGGCCTGCATGATGAAGTGGGGCGTAGGCGCAGGAACGCGCAGTATGGTCGCGGCGCCGAAGCACTGCGAACCACGGAGCATGTTCACCGCCGTCTCGAAGCCGAAGTGCCCGTGCTCCATGTCGATGAGATTGAAGTCCATGCCGGCCTTGGCGGCCGTCTCGCATGCTTCTACCGAGCCCGATTGCAGCCAGGTGCCGATCGCTAGATTGCGTTCGGACAGGGCCGTTCTAAATTTATTCTCCAGTGCCATCGAGTAGGTGCTCCGATATATGTTTCTAGTCGTCTACCTGTAATATTCGGGACGGTTGGTTCTATACTGGGTTAATGTGCGTGATAACCAATGTAAAATCTACGCAAACATATACGATCCATAGTATTCAATTGTATGATACTAAAATGAAATAACTATATCGTATGATCCAAATGTATTTCACGAGAGAGCATTGCCTTCCGACCCCAGTCTAGATGCTCCTGCAGGATTTTCTCGGCCAATTCAGGACTCTCCGTAACGATTGCATCGGCGAGTGCCGCATGCTGGTCAACAAGGAACGGGATCGCCTCGAAGCGCGATCCGATCGTCTTGTTGTGAAACCGATCGAGCCTGACGCGGAGATTCTCCAGGATCATGATGAGTTCCTGGTTGCCGTGCAGTCGCAGCAGGAGGAGATGAAAATCGTAGTCGTATCGCCGGAAAAGCATCGGGTCGCGCGCGCGCACGGCACCGTGCTGGAGTTCGATGTGATCCAGCAGGCGTTGCCGATCGGAAGGACGCAGTCCCTGCGCCAAGGACCGGACGACGAAGGACTCCAGCACGCTCCGCGTCTCGTAGAAGTCATGGATCGCCGAGACCGACATCTGCGGAACCATCAGCCCCTTGTTGGGAACGTCCTCGACGATCCGCTCCGCCTTCAGTCGGGCGATGGCCGAACGGACCGGAGCCAGGCCCATCCCGAGACGCTCGGCGATGCTGCGCTCGGACATGAACTGTCCTGAGGGCACTTCGTCGGAAAGCAGCAATTCCTTCAGTTCCTGGTACGCGCGGTCCTTCAGCAGCATCAATAGATCCTCAGCTCGACATCGGAACGTTGCGGAATGCGATCGATCGCGATCGTGCCGCCGTCCGGCGAGTGACGGGCCCGCTGTTACCTGCGCGACGCGGCCCGACCGGCACGTCCGAACCCCTTCCCGGCGCACTCAATAGCAAAATGCCGATAACATGTCAAAAACATGTTGTGATATGTTGACACAATGTCAGGCCCCGTTTAATCGTTCGCCTGTCTGATGTCGAAGAGGTTGGGTAATGGCGGGTTGGCGCATAGCGACCGACACGGGTGGCACGTTCACCGACTTGGTCGCATTGAGTGACGACGGCGAGATCCTGGTCGCCAAGACGCCGTCGACGCCGCCGAATTTTGAGGAGGGCGTGGCCGACGCGATCCGTCAGACGGCCGTGCCCCCAGAGGCGGTTTCCCTTTTTTATCATGGCACTACGGTGAGCACCAACGCGCTGCTCACGCGCCGCGGCGCCGCGACGGCGATCCTGGCGACGCGCGGGTTCCGTGACGTGATCGAAGTTCGGGACGGGCAGCGCGAGGAGATGTACGACATCGCGTGGAACCCTCCCCCGCCGCTGGTCGATCGCTACAACCGCATCGAGATTTCAGAGCGTGTCGCCTACGACGGCGCCGTCGTCTCCGACCTCGACGAGGCGGATGTGCGGCGCGCGGCGCGCATCCTCAGGAAGCGTGGCGTCGAAGCCGTCGCCGTGTGCTTCATGCACAGCTATGCGAACAATGCGCATGAAGAGCGCACGCGCCGGATCCTCGAAGAGGAGCTCCCCGGGGTCTTTCTGTCGATCTCCTCGGAGGTCATGCCCGAGCCTCCCGAGTTCGAGCGAACCACCACGACCGTCGCCAATGCGTATGTCGGGCCTGTCCTGCGGCGCTACGTCGATCGCCTCGAGGCAGCGACCCGCGACGTCGGGCTGACCTGCGGCACGCTGATCATGCACTCGGGCGGCGGAACCATGACGCCCGCGGTGGCCTCGCGACTCGCCATTCGGACCGCGACCAGCGGCCCGGCCGGCGGCGTGCTGGCGGCGACCCAGATCTCGCTGAACACGGGTCGTCCGAACGTCGTCTCGATCGACGTGGGCGGAACGAGCGCCGACATCGCGACCATCGAGGACGGCAAGCCGCGCATGACGGTGGACCAGATCCTTGAATGGGGCCTGCCGCTGCGCTTTCCCGCGATCGACGTCGTCGCGATCGGCGCCGGCGGCGGCTCGATCGCGTGGATCGACGAATCGGGCCTGCCGCATTCCGGACCGCAGAGCGCGGGCGCTCGGCCGGGGCCCGCCTGCTACGACACCGGGGGCACCGAGCCGACCAATACCGATGCGGCCGTCGTCCTTGGCTACATCCGGCCCGAGCATTTTCTCGGCGGCCGCATCCACCTCGATGCGGAGCTCTCGCGGAAGGCCGTCGAGACGAAGTTCGCCAAGCCGCTCGGCCTCGCCCTCGAAGAGGCGGCTGCCGGCATCCTGCGGATCGCCAACACCAACATGGCGAATGCCATCCGCGGCCAGACCGTCTCGCGCGGCCTCGACGTGCGCAAGTTCAGCCTGATCGGGTTCGGTGGCGCGGGCCCGCTGTTCGCGGCCGAAGTGGCGCGCGAACTGCAGATGAGCGAAGTGATCATCCCGCCCCATCCGGGTGCGACCTCGGCCTATGGCATGCTGTTCGCGGATGCGCGGCACGATGTTCTTCGCTCGATCATCGTGCCCACCAGCGAGCTGGACGGCGGGTCCGTCGACGGCATCCTTGCCGATCTCGAGGGGCAGGCGCGGGATCTTCTGCAGGCCGAGGGTTTTGCGGCCGACCGGATCAGTCTCGAGCGGCAGATCGAGCTGCGGTATCTGGGCCAGGTCCGCACGTTGCCGATCGCGCTGCCCCAGGGATCGATCGGCCGTGCCGAGATCGATGCCGCGGTCGCGGCATTCCATGAGGCCTACGAAGCCGAGTTCCACTACGCGATCCACGACTTCCCGGTGGAGACCAGGAACATCCGGATCGTCGCGACGGGCCTCGTCAACAAGCCGACGCCGGTGTCCTTGCCGATCGAGCCCGACGCCAGGGCCGAGCCCATCGGGACGGCGGAGGTCTGGTTCGATGGCGGGCGCAAGACGACGCGCTACTACGACCGCAGCACGCTGCGGCCGGGGATGCAGTTCGAAGGCCCGGCCATCGTCGAGCAGTTCGACAGCACCACCGTCGTTCCACCGGAAGCGACCGTCACCGTCGACGGCCTGCTCAATCTCATCCTGAAACTCTAGAGGCGGGACCATGAGCGAAGGCCTCAAGCCGGTCGTCAGGCGCAGCGGTATCCCGGTTGGATTCGATCCGATCACGTTCGAGGTGCTGAACAACGCATTCTCGGCGGCCATCGACGAGATGGGCATTGTCCTGGAGAAGGTCGCCTTCTCGACCGTCACGAGCGAAGGGCACGACTATTCGTGCGCCATCGCGGACGCCGAGGGCAATGTCGTGTCCCGCGGGGTGGGGGATCTGCCGCTGATCGGCGGTACGATCTCGCACCGTCTCAGGGCGATCCTCGACCACATCCCCGCGGAGGACATCTGCGAGGGTGACATCATCCTCCACAACGATCCCTACCTCGGCGGGACGCACCTTCAGGACGTGTCCGTCGTCCTTCCCGTGTTCCATGAAGGGAAGCTCTTCGCCCTCGTGCAGACCTGCTCGCACTGGCCCGATATCGGCGGCCCGGTTCCGGGATCCTTCAACTCGGAGGCGAACTCGTCCTACGCGGAAGGCCTGGTCATTCCGCCGATCCACCTGGCGCGGAAGGGCGTGTGGCAGGAACAGGTCCACCGCCTGATCCTGCGCAACGTGCGCATTCCGCGGGTGATCGAGGGCGATCTGCGGGGGCTGATCGAAGGCGCGAGGGCCGGCGGCAAGCAGGTCACCAAGCTGCTCCAGCGCTACGGCGGCGACACCCTCAAGACCGCGATGAGCGGCTTCCTCAACCATTCCGAGGCGATGCTGAGGAACGAGATCGAGGCATTGCCGGACGGCACCTACAGCTGGACGGACCATATCGACCGCGACCCGGGAAAGGACGACCCCCGGCCGATCCCGGTGGGGCTCGACCTGACGGTCGCCGGCGACAAGCTCGTCTTCGACTTCACGCGGTCCGGTCCCCAGGCGGTGGGGCCCGTCAATTGCCCGCTGTCGGCGACGGCCTCCGCCATCATCGGCGTGTGCAAGGCGATCTTCCCGAAGGTGCCCCTCAACGACGGCTTCCTGCGGGTGATCGAGATCAAGGTCGCGGAGGACAGCGTCGTCAACGCGAAGTTCCCGGCACCGGTCAGCGGGCACGCCGCCAACTCGGCCGAGAAGATCGTCTCCTGCCTGCACGGCTGCTTCATCCAGATCGTTCCGGAGCGATCGATGGCCGCCCCCACCAATCTCGTGAACATCTCCGTGTTCGGCTACGACAGCCGGGCGGGCCGCGAGAGCGAATACGTGATGTATCTCTGGCTGTGCGGCGGCTGGGGCGGACGGCCCAAGAACGGCGACAACCAGACCTACATGATGCCGATGGCGGCCGGGACCAGGCTGCAGTTCGCGGAGGTTCTGGAGCGGGTCTATCCGCTGCGCATCGAGGCCTACGGCTTCCTGCCGGACAGCGAGGGTGCCGGCAGGTTCCGCGGCGGCTTCGGGATGCAGTACCCGTTCCGCATCACCCATGGCGACGCCATGATCAACACCCAGGGCGACCGGGAATTCGTTCCCAACTGGGGGTTCGACGGCGGCAAACCCGCGGCCGGAAACAGTCTGGTCTATGCGCCGGGCACGACCGAGCAGGAAACGGTCGGTGTCATGCGGGCGAATTTCAGGGTCGGCGAGGGCAGACTGCTCGACTACCGTCAGGGTGGCGGTGGCGGCGTCGGCAATCCGTTCGAGCGTGATCCTGATCTGGTGTTGACCGATATACGCAATGAACTCGTAACCCTTGAAAGGGCTCGGCAGGTCTACGGCGTCGTTGTCGAAGCGGTCGACGAGGATCTTGCAGAATATCGGATCGACAGACTGAAGACCGAACAACTTCGCTCGAATCATGGGGAACGGGTCGCATGAAAACCAAGCTTCTTGCGCTAAGCGGTGCGCTGCTGTTCGCGGCGACGAACGCGGCGGTTGCCGAGGACATCACCATCGGCTTCGTGACGGTGACCGAGCTTACGCCGGTCACCCGAGCACTCGACGACGGCTTTCGCGCCGAGGCTGCTCGCAGGGGCGCCAAGGCCATTGTTCTGGAAATCGACCTGGCCGACGCGGTCGGCACCGGTATTGCGGCGATGGATCAGCTGATCGCGCAAAAGGTGGATGCCATAGCGTTCTGGCCGCTCGACGACAAAGCGATGCAGGCACCGACTGCGCGTGCCGTCGCCGCGGGTATCCCGGTATTCGCCCACGACCTCTATGACGATCCCCAGGGCATGGTCGTCAGTTCGGTCATCCAGGGCCGGACGCTCAAGGGGACCCAGGCGGCCCAGCTCGTCTGTGCCAGCGCCCCCGACGAGGGTGGCAAGGTGCTCTACGGCGATTTCGGGCTGCCTGCCCCGACGCTCATTCTCCTGTATGAGACGTTTGCTGCCGAACTCGCCAAGTGCGAGAAGCCGCTCACGGTCGCGGCCAAGTTCGACAACAGGTCCGACACCGTCGAAGGCGCCCGGCCGAACGCCGAAGCGGCATTGCTGGCCAATCCCGGCATCGTCGCGATCGACAGCTTCAACGACGCCACCTCGATCGGCGCTTCGATCGCGGCGACGTCCGTCGGGGTTCGCGATCAGCTGAAGATCTTCGGCTACAACATGGGGATGGACGGATACGACGCGCTCGCCGCGAAACGCCTCGACGCCTCGTGGGACTACAACGCCGTCGAAATCGGCCAGCGCCTGGCGCGGGTGATGCTCGACTATGTCGAGGGTACGAACACGACGCCCGACAAGTTCACGGTGGTCTGGCCGACCCTCTACACCGCGGAGAATCTCGACAGCTTCGTGACGCAGGAAGAGCGGATCAAGGCGGTCGGTGAAGGCGTGGACCTGCTGGACCAGCGTCCCGGAAGCTTCACCGCGGGCGCGACGATCGCCACGACTCCGGCAACCGAAATGCCGCTGCCCAGCCTGAAGTAATGCAGACGCTCGCTCTCGAGGTCCGGGATCTATCGAAGTCCTATAGCGGGGTTCACGCCCTGAAGGGCGTGAGCCTCACCCTGCGCCCGGGAGAGGTGCTCGGTCTCGTCGGCGAGAACGGTTCAGGCAAGTCCACGATGCTGAAGGTGATCGCCGGCCGGGTCGAGCCCTCGGCCGGCGAGATCATCGTCGAGGGGGTTCCCCGGCGATTCCGGAGTTCCGCCGAGGGCCTCGCCGGCGGTATCGCCTTGGCGGCCCAGGAAGTCATCGTCCACAAGAAGCTCAGCGTCGCCGAGAATCTCATGATGGGGGCTTTCCCGACCTCGGGAGGCTTTCTTCGCGAGCGTGAAATGTATGCTCGCGCGACTGAAATGCTCGAGCAACTGAAGCTGCCCATCGACCCCCGGACCAAGCTGGGTGAGCTGTCCTTGCAGTATCAGCAGCTCATCGGCGTCGCCAAGATGGTGGCGCGAAAGTCCAAGGTTCTCCTGCTGGACGAACCGACGAGCTCCCTTGCGCCGGAAGACATGAAGCGCCTCCACGACACCGTCCGGCGGCTGTCGTCGGAGGGCATCGCCATCATGTACATCACCCACCGCATGGAGGAGTATTTCGCCATCGCCGACAGCTTCCTCGTGCTGCGCGACGGCGAAGCGATCTCGCGCGGAAAGATGTCCGAGACGACGCCGGACAGGCTCGTCGCCGACATGGTCGGGCGGGAACTCAGGCCGGAACACCGCCAGGCCGGTCGAAGCGTTTCGCATGCCTCGCCGGTGCTGGAGATCAAAGGACTGTCGGTCGCGCCCAAGCTGAAGGACATCTCGCTCAAGGTGCACCGGGGCGAGGTCGTGGGCATTGCGGGTCTGGCCGGCGCGGGCCGGTCGACCCTGCTGCGCGCGGCATTCGGTGCTCAGGCCGGCGGTTGGACGGGCAAGATCGAGGTCGACGGCCAGGCGCTGAGGGGTACCGGCATTTCCGAGGCGATCGAAGCGGGCGTGGCCTATGTCCCCGAGGACCGCAAGCGCGCCGGCCTTGTGATGCAGCAGTCGGTCCGGGAAAACCTGACCCTGACCGCAATGAGGAAGGTATCGCGCGGCGGCTTCTTCTCCGCCCGCGCCGAGCGCGAGACGGTGAGCGAGCTCGCCCGGACGATTCGGCTGCGCTGTTCGTCGGTCGAGATGCCGGTCTCCTCCCTGTCGGGCGGCAACCAGCAGAAGGTCGTACTGGGCAAGTGGCTGCTGCGGAACCCCCGCATCCTGTTGCTGGACGAACCGACCAGAGGCGTCGACGTCGGGGCGCGAACCGAGATCTACGAGCAGGTCAGGTCGATGGTCGGAAAGGGCATGGGCGTCCTCATGGCTTCATCCGATCTGCCGGAGATGCTGGCCCTCTGCGACCGCATCCTCGTGATGTCGAAGGGTCAGATCGTCGGCCAGATGGATGCGGCCGAAGCGGACGAAGAAAAGATCACGGCACTAGCATTTCAGGCGGGTTCAAGATGAACGAGGTGCAGACATTGGCAGCCAAGCCGTGGGGGCGACTGTACAGCGTACCGAAACTGAATCTGGGGCAGGCCGGCGGACTTCTGCTCGTCCTCATCGTGCTTTGCGGGGTCATGTCGATCATGACCCCGAATTTCGCAACCGGCCTCAACGCGACCAATCTCATGCGCGGCGCCGCCGTCACCATCGTGCTGTCGGTGGGCATGACGCTGGTGTTGCTGACGGCGGGCATCGATCTTTCGATCGGCGCCATCCTCGCTGCCGGCGGCGTGGTCTATTTCGACCTGGGGATGCTGGGGGCGCCGGGGCCGCTGGCGCTCCTCGGCGCGCTCGGGGCGGGCGTGGTGCTGGGCTCCTTCAACGGATATCTCATCGGACGGGTCGGGATGTCCTTCTTTGTCGTGACGCTGGGGACGGCCTCGCTCTATCGCGGCGCGGTTCTGCTGTGGACCGACAACCAGACCAAGGACGCCTATGGCGATGGCTTCGCGCGAAGCATCGGCGACTCGATACTGGTCGGTATCGTTCCGACGCCCTTCGTCATCGCCATAGCGGTGCTTCTGATCGCTGCGATCGCTCTGCGCTACACGATCTGGGGCCGGTCGGTCTACGCGACGGGGGGCAACCGGGAGGCGGCGGAGTTCTCCGGGATCGACACGGGCTGGATCATCATGTCCGTCTACGCCGTCAGCGGGCTCTGCGCTGCGCTCGCGGGCGTCATGGTCATCGGCCGATCGACGATCGTACTCCCGAGCGCGGGCATGGGGATCGAGCTCCAGGTCGCCGCGGCCGTGCTCCTGGGGGGCGCGGCTCTCTCGGGAGGCGCCGGCAGCGTATGGGGAACGCTGCTCGGTGTCGTGTTTCTCGAGGTGCTCCGAAACGTCCTGAATTTCGCCGGGGTATCGAGCTTCTGGCAGTTGCTGTTGACCGGCGCGATTCTGCTCTGTGCGGTGTTCCTGGATCGTATTCGCGAGAAGAGGAGATCCGGATCGGATTTCTGAGACCTGGAAGACAACATTCGTGCCCGATACAAAACAAGAGACGAGGGGTTTCGTCGTGACTGAGGCAATCCGTTACAATCCGAAGACCGTGTGGCCGCAGCTTGGCCGTCCGTTCAATCACGGCGTCGTGGCGCCTGCCGGCCGCACAATCTATCTCGCAGGCCAGGTCGCATGGGATGCCGAAGGCAATATCGTCGGCAAGGGCGACACCCGTCGGCAGACGGAGGTGTGCTTCGACCACATTGCCAATATCCTCGAAAGCGTCGGCGGGACCCTTGCCGACATGGTCAGCCTGATGATCCACTGGACACCCGAAGCAAGCTTTCCCACGGTCATCGAAGTCCGCAAGGAGCGGCTTTCCTCGGCGACCGCCCCGGCGACCACAGGTGTCGAAGTTTCGGCCCTCGCGCATCCGGACCTTCTGGTCGAGCTGACCGCCATTGCGGTCGTCCCCGAGGAGCGCTACCGCGACCCCGTCTAGGAAACAGCGATGATCCAAGGGACTTGGATTGTCCCTTGAGGGAGGGCGCCGGCACGGGCCGGCGCCCGCTGGCGAGCCGATCGCGGTTCATCGCGGACCATATCGCGATCATGGGCGGGATCGCGGGTGCCGATGGCGAACGTCCATCGGCATGCCGGCGTCGGCAGCGCCGCGCCGCCCGCTGGAATGCGACACCCTGAAGAGTGAACGGCCCGCCGCCTTCGTGGCTCGTGAGCACGGCGCGGGGCCCGTCAGCCGAGATCGCGTCCTTCCGAAGGCCCCGCGTCGCCGGAGTCTTCAATCGCGAGCGCCGCCGGAACCTCGGCGGTGCGCTTTCCGTCCGCCTCGCAGACGTGCGCATGACGATCCACCGGAGATCTGTCCGATGGGTGCGCGATGACGACGTCGGAGATCTCGCCCGCGTGCTCGGGCATGCGCCGGAGAGGGCGAAACTGGGCAACGCTATGTCATTGCGGGGCCTTGTAATTTTCTGACTGGCCATTGGCGGCCCGGCGCGACCACAGTTCCTTGATCGTGCGCCCTGCTTCGCAGGAGATACACCAGGCTCTGTAAAACAGAAAGCACACAAAAAAGCGATATTAGTCCAGTAATATCAATATCTTACAAGCGTGACAGTTTGCTTCCAAGGGGCAGTTTTGGTATGATTTCGATGTTCGCAGACGCGACGTCTGCGTGGTTGCCCGTTCCAAGGAGAACTCATGACCGTGCAAATACCGGAGCGGATCCTTATCGATGGCAAACCACATTGGTTGCACGCCCAGCCGCTCGACCACCTGTTTGACGAACGCGGGACCGGAATAGCGGCTCCTGAGGGTCGGACGACGGCCTGTTACCGCCAATATGTCGGTACCTGGGACATTCTCGATGGTCGGTTGTGGCTCGTTGCTTTGAGCACCTTTGGACTCGAGGAACGGCCGCTCTCCGATGCGATGCGCTCCTGGCTTCTGCAGCTGGTGCCGACAGATAGGTTTCCTGTATGCGCCGAATGGTTCGACGGTTGCCTTCGCGTTCCGATAGGACCGAGGCTCGTGCGAGGCTTCCATGGCTGGTCGTCGTGGTCCACCAGAGAACGCGTCATCACCTGCCGGCAAGGCAAGGTGGTTCGCGACCGCGAGGTCGATACGCTGGCAATACTGGAATGGGCGCTGCGCCGCCGCGAGCGTCTGAAGCAGAGTCTCGACCCGGAAGACACACCGGGTGGTCCGTTGGCATGGATCACGGACGACGACTACGAACATTTGCACGGAGATTGGTGGCCGCCCGAATGGACGGATGGGCACGCTCCGAACGCTCTTGGTTCCTGGTTCGTCAGCGGCACATGGTTTGAGCGTCCGTAAATCCCGGAGCGCGGGGTCTTCGATTGGTCATGCGCCGCAGCCCGATGCGATGCCAGTGACCAATCCGTGACCAGGATCACGGAACTTCAACGTGATAGAATGAATTGGCGCTCCCTAGGGGACTCGAACCCCTGTTTTCGCCGTGAGAGGGCGACGTCCTGGGCCACTAGACGAAGGGAGCGGGCCGCAAGCGACCCCTCTATAGCGATCGCCGTGCGCTACTTCAAGGCATCGCGGCATCTTTCCGCCGCCGGCGTCGTGCCGGGCGCCGCGGCAGGGGCGGCAGGGGCCGACCCCGCGGTTCAGGCAAGGATCAGGCGGTTGACCGCCGGGGCCTGCTCGAGGTGGACGAGGTGGCCGGCCTTCGGGACGACGTGGACGGCGACGCCGTCCGGAAAGCCCTCGGCGACAGGGTGTACGATGGCGTCCTCGGCACCCCAGATGACGCGGACGGGCATGCCGAGGTCGCCCAGGCGATCCTTGTAGAGGTAGGCCTGCGTGCCGGGGAAGTTGGCCGCCGCCACGGTCTCGAGCGCGGATCGCACACCGGGCGTCGTGGCATAGGCGGCCACCAGCCGCAGCATCTCCGGGGAGATCATCCGGGGATTGGCGACCAGCTTTTCCATCAGCGGCCGGGCCGCGGCCTCGTCGCCGATCAGCGGGAACCCGGCGATGAAGGCCATGTCGATCCAGGGATCGATGCCGGCCGGCGCGACCAGCGTCAGCCGCGACACCCGCTCCGGCACCGCAGTCGCGACAGCGACCGAGATCGCCGCTCCCAGCGAGTGCCCGACGAGGTGCACGCGCTCGAGCCCGGCATGGTCGATCAGCGCGCGGACGATCCCGGCGAAGAAGGCGACGTCCCCGGTGCCGACGTCGCGGCTCGAGAGCAGGCCGCCCGGCAGGTCCGGCGCGAAAACGCGGCCCTTCGCGGCGAGGGCGGGCCGGGTCAGCATCCATCCGGTATGGTCGGCGGCATAGCCCGGCACCAGGAGGAACGCCTCCTCGCCGCGCCCGCTCGTCGCGCAGTAGACCCTCCGCCCGTCCAGCGTCGCGGTGAAGCCGGCGGCCGGATCCTCGACGGCGGGGTTCGTCATGCGCCGTCGCCGTCCTCGTCGATGACGCCGAGCGTGGCGCCGACCTCGACGACGTCGTCGATCTCGGCATCGGTCCGGGAAAGGACGCCCGCCGCCGGCGCCTCCACCTCGAGGTTGAGCTTCGGCGTGCCGATGACCACCACCGGCTCGCCCTTCTCGACCCTGTCGCCCACGGCCTTCAGCCACTCGACGACCATGCCCTCGGTGACTTCCGTGCCGAGCGACGGCACCACCAGCTTGACCGACATCCGTTTTCCCGCCTCGTTCATCCGTTGCCGGGACTATGGCGCGGGCGCCGGGGAGCGTCAAACGACTTTTGTCCGATCACGTGTGCATATGTACGGATCGTGGGTCTCAGCCCCTCAGCATGTCGCGATAGATGCCGGGATCGGAGCCGGGAATGACCATCACGTCGAGGTGCCGGCGATAGAAGTCGACCGGTCCGACGCCGCCGATGATCGCATAGGCGTGGCCCGCCGCGCGCATGGCGCGGAGCGTCGCGAAGAGGAGCGCCGCGCCGATGCCCTTGCCGCGTTCCGCTTCGGCGACCGCGGTGGGGCCGAAGAAGCCGCGGGCGGTGGCGTCGTGGCAGGCGAAGCCGAGGA
>Ga0182738_1002473_pt1 | contig 21883 bp, 19 predicted proteins | sample eDN5th30CBELigMG_FD_128876 | JGI IMG/M metagenome (GOLD analysis project Ga0182738, IMG submission 128876) | Enriched Miracle-Growth compost microbial communities from Emeryville, California, USA - eDNA 5th pass 30_C BE-Lig MG (version 2)... ...
AGCCTGCTTCTTCAAGCGAGGCAATGCACCGCGCCAGCACCGGGGGTGACGGCGGCGTAATCTGTGCTAAGCGCGCCCGCACTATGGCCGATTACAAGTCCGATCTCCTCCGCCTGCTCGACGAGCGTGGCTACATCCACCAGCTTACCGACGCCGAGGGCCTCGATGGCCTCGCGGGGAAGCAGGTCGTGCCTGGGTATATCGGCTTCGACGCCACGGCACCCTCGCTGCACGTCGGCAGCCTCGTGCAGATCATGATGTTGCGCCGCCTGCAGCAGACCGGCCACAAGCCCGTGGTCGTGATGGGCGGCGGCACCACGCGGATTGGCGATCCGACCGGCCGCGATGAGAGCCGCAAAATGCTGAGCGACGAGACCATCGCCGCCAACATCGCTTCGATCGCAACGATCTTCGAACGCTTGCTGAAGTTCGGCGACGGCCCGACCGATGCCGTGATGGTGAACAACCACGACTGGCTCGGGAAGCTTGGCTATATCGAGCTGCTGCAGGAAGTCGGCACCCACTTCACGATCAACCGGATGCTGACCTTCGATTCGGTTCGCCTTCGGCTTGAGCGCGAGCAGCCGATGACGTTCCTCGAGTTCAACTACATGATCCTCCAAGGGTACGACTTCCGGCACCTGAGCCGGGATATGGGCGTGCGCCTGCAAATGGGCGGCAGCGACCAGTGGGGCAACATCGTCAACGGTGTTGAACTGGGCCGCCGCATGGACGGGGTTGAGCTGTTCGGCCTCACCACCCCGCTGCTCACCACTGCTGACGGCGCGAAGATGGGCAAGACGGCCGCGGGCGCTGTCTGGCTCAATGAGGACTCGCTGCCCAGCTACGATTTCTGGCAGTACTGGCGCAACGTGGATGACCGAGACGTGGGCAAGTTCCTCCGCCTGTTTACCGACCTGCCGCTGGACGAGATTGCACGGCTCGAAGCCCTTGAGGGAGGCGAGATCAACGCGGCCAAAGTCGTCCTCGCCAACGAAGTCACGGCCCTGTGCCGCAGCCCGGAAGCAGCCAAGGCAGCCGAAGCCACTGCGGCGACGACTTTCGCGGGCGGCGGGCTCGGCGATGACCTGCCCACGCTCGACGTGCCTGCCGAAGGCATTCGTCTGGGTGCGGCGCTCACCGTCATCGGCTTCACGGCATCGAACGGTGAGGCGAAGCGCAAGATTGCCGAGGGTGCGGTGCGGATCGACGACGAGCCGGTCAGCGATCCGGGCTTCCTGATCGAGCTGTCCGAAGGCGGCACGGCGAAGCTCAGCCTGGGCCGCAAGAAGCACGGGATTCTACGGCGGGCTACGTAAAGGTAGTTAACTGGAAAGCGGGTCCGTCTTTACCGTTTATCCAGCTTTTTTTGCGAGACCTCCCTCCCTGTCACTAAGCATTGGGAGGCTCACGCCCGTGGCCGGAGCACAACTTTCGATCAACGACCAGCGCCGTGCAACCCGGCATCCGGTCGATTATCATGTGATCGCGGAACACCTCGCGCGTGGCGACATGTCGTTGCACGTCTCCAACATTTCGGCCCACGGCTTCATGGTCGATGGCGGGCATGAGCTGGCGCGCGGCGAGCGGGTGATCATCCGCCTGCCCGAGATCGGCCGCATCGAAGCTTATGTGATCTGGACCACCGGGGACCGCGCAGGCCTCCAGTTCGAGCGCATCATTCGGCTCGACGATTTCATGCGCATGATCGACACGCTGCAGCCCAACCCGCGCCTGCGCCGCCGCCGCTGATAAAATCAGCCTAAGCTACTGTAACTTGGCAACGGCAAGCGCGCCTGCCATGGCGCGTGCGTGAGCGATTCAACCGTCGGGCTCGGAGAGGAGCCCAACTCTCCTCTGCAGATTCGCGATTACCGTCGCTTCTGGGCGGCGCGCTTTCTCTCGGTCTTCGCCACCATCTCGATGGTGGTGCTGATCGGCTACCAGACCTACGACATCGCGCGCGCAGATTACGGAATGGACACGTCGACCGCGGCGTTCGTCCTTGGCCTGCTCGGCCTCGCGCAATTCATTCCGCTGATGTTGCTGACCCCGGTAGCGGGCGCCGCTGCCGACCGCTTCGATCGTCGCAAGGTTGCCGCGTTTTCCAACCTCATCGACTGCGCGATCGCCGTTGCTCTCGGCCTGCTCACATGGGCCGACGCGCTCAACCTTCCGATCCTGTTCGTGCTCGCGGCATGTCATGGCGGCGCTCGCATCTTCGGGATGCCGGCGCTGAGTTCCATCGCGCCTAATGTGGTGCCGCCACGCCTGCTTCCGCGCGCCATCGCCTTGTCCGCAATCGCCTGGCAAGTCGGCACGATGGTCGGACCCGCTGCCGGGGGCATGCTGTTCGGCTTCTGGCCTTCGCTCCCCTACTTTCTTTCGGGTGCATTGCTCTTCGCGGCGTCGGTATCGATCCTCTCGATTCGTCCGATGCGCGCGAAGCGCGAGGGACACGCAACGCCCCTGCGGGACATCATTGAAGGACTGGTGTTCGTTCGGCGTGAGCGGTTCCTGCTCGGCTGTGTGACGCTGGACCTCTTCGCCGTGATGCTGGGTGGCGCGACGGCAATGCTGCCGGTCTTTGCGCGGGATATCCTCGAAGTGGGGCCGCAGGGACTGGGATTAATGCGCGGAGCGCCTGCGGTGGGCGCAACACTTGTGGCAGCGTGGCTGTCATGGCGACCGCTCGAGAAGGACGTTGGCAACAAGATGCTGCTCTCGGTCGCTGCGTTCGGGGCGGCGACGATCGCCTTCGCGCTGTCCCGGAAATTCCTGCTGGCGCTGTTCTTCCTGGCGCTGCTCGGGGCGTCGGACATGATCTCGGTGTTCATCCGCAACAGCCTCGTCCAGTTGCGGACGCCGGACGAGATGCGCGGGCGCGTGTCGGCGACGTCCGGCCTCGCGATTTCCGCTTCGAACGAGTTGGGAGAGATGCGCGCCGGTCTCTTTGCCGTCATTTTCGGCGCTACCGGGGCAGTTGTGTTTGGGGGTGTGGGTGCGATAATGGTTACCGCACTGTGGGCTTGGCTCTTTCCGGAGTTACGCCAGGCCAAAACCTTCGACGTGCCCGACCATTTGCAACCCCCGCCACGAACGGAGACTGCACCATGAAGGCTTCGAATATCCTCGAAACGATCGGCAATACGCCGCACGTCCGGCTGTCCCGGATGTTCCCCGACAACGAAGTGTGGGTGAAGTGCGAGCGCGCCAATCCCGGCGGTTCGATCAAGGACCGTATCGCGCTCGCCATGGTCGAGGACGCCGAACGGTCCGGCGCTCTCCAGCCGGGCGGGACGATCGTAGAGCCGACCAGCGGCAACACCGGCATTGGTCTGGCCATGGTGGCCGCGGTCAAGGGCTACAAGCTCATCCTTGTCATGCCCGAGTCCATGTCGGTCGAGCGACGGCGCCTGATGCTGGCCTATGGCGCGACTTTCGACCTGACCCCACGTGAAGGCGGCATGAAGGGCGCCATCGCCCGCGCCACCGAAATCGTCGAGCAGACGCCGGGCGCGTGGATGCCCCAGCAATTCGACAACCCTGCCAACGTCGCCGTCCACGCACGGACGACCGCGGCCGAGATCCTCGCGGACTTCCGGGATTCGCCGATCGACGTGCTGATCACCGGTGTCGGCACCGGCGGTCACCTGACCGGCTGCGCTGAGGAGCTGAAGAAGGCGTGGTCCGGCCTGAAGGCCTATGCGGTCGAGCCAGAACTCTCGCCCGTGATTTCCGGCGGCCAGCCGGGTCCGCACCCGGTACAGGGCATCGGTGCCGGTTTCATCCCGAACAACCTCCACACGCAGGCGATCGACGGCGCGATCACCATCAACGCTGACGACGCAAAGGCGATGGCGCGGCGCTGCGCGCGCGAGGAAGGCCTGCTGATCGGCATCAGCTCGGGCGCGACGCTCGCAGCGATTGCCAAGAAGCTGCCCGAGCTGCCGGCAAACGCCCGTGTGCTTGGCTTCAATTACGACACCGGCGAGCGCTATCTCTCGGTGCCGGAGTTCCTGCCGAATGAGTGAGCTGGAACGGGTCGCATATTCGCACGGTGACACGACGCTGACGGGCCTCCTGGCCCGCCCCGCTGGTGCTCCGCGCGCGGCAATCCTGGTGTTTCCGACGATCATGAACTCGACACAGGCGGTCGAGGACAAGGCGCGGGCGCTGGCCGAGGCAGGCTACCTCGCGCTGATTGCCGACTTCTACGGCGAGATGCCGGCCGACTTCGTTCGTTGCCGCGAGTTGGCGACGGAAGTTCGCGTCGATCCGCTGATCTGGCGTGCACGGCTGCGGGCGGGCCTCAAGGCCCTCGCCACCCTGCCCGAGGCTGAAGATCTTCAGTTCGGCGCCATCGGCTTCTGCATGGGCGGACAGGCCGCGCTGGAACTGGCCCGCGATGGCGCTCCGCTGGAGTGCGTGGTGAGCTTCCACGGACTGCTCACAACTGACCTGGCTGCCGAGCGCGGTGCGATCAGCGCCCGGATACTCGTCTGTCACGGGGATGCCGATCCGATGGTGCCCCGCAGCCAGGTGATCGCTTTCTGGGAGGAAATGGACGAGGCCGGGGCCAACTGGCATTTCCATTCCTATTCCGGCGTGAAGCACGGGTTCACCAATCCCTACCCCGTTCAGGGCAATCCCGCGCTCGCCTATGACGAGAGCGCGGACCGCCAGAGCTGGGCCGCCATGCACGCGCTATTCGACGAGGTCTTCTCATAGAAACCTGGCCCGGTCAGGCGATCGAGCGCAGCGCGCCGGACTACGATGACGCTCGCGAGCGCCTGACCTGGAATGCGAGGCTGGCCAAGGTTCGCGCGCCCGATGCCATCATCAGGCCGCGCAGTGCTGCCGAGGTGGCCGCGGCGGTGCGGTTCGCGGGTGAGCGTGGGCTCAAGATCGGCGTCCGCAGCGGCGGGCACAGCTACGAGGCATCGGCACTGCGCGAGGGCGGGATCATGCTCGATCTCGGCGGCCTCGATGCGATCAAGATCGACACGGGTGCCCGGCAGGCGTGGATCGGCCCCGGATGCCAAGGTGGGCAGCTCATCGAAGCCCTGGCCGAACACGGGTTGGCCTTTCCAATCGGCCATTGCGCAGACGTCGGGCTTGGTGGCTACCTGCTCAGCGGCGGATTCGGTTGGAACATGGGCGATTGGGGCCCCGCCTGCGCCAGCATACTCGAAGTCGAGTTGGTCCTTGCATCCGGCGAGATCGTCCGCGCGAACGCGAAGGAGCGCACCGACCTCTTCTGGGCTGCGCGAGGCGCGGGAGCAGGCTTCTTCGCGGTTGCGACCGGGTTTCGCCTCGCATTGCACCCGCTACCGGCGGCGGCGTTCGCCCTTACGGCCAGCTTCACCGCAGACAGCGCCGCGACGCTCGCGCCGTGGCTTACAGAGGCCTCACGCAAGGCGGCGCGCGCAGCGGAGATAACGTGCCTCGTAGGACCACACGCCAAGACCGGAGAGCCGGCCATCACCCTGCGCGCCGAGGCCGCCGGGCAAAGCCATGATCACGCGCGCGAGCGAGTCGAACCGCTTCTTGCGCTGCCCGAGGGCGTCACGATGATCGGCGACCCAGCGGAAAGCTTCCTCGATTTCGCCGAGTTAACCCGGCTCTCCGCGATTCCATCGCATAAACGCGTCGCCGCCGATCATATCTGGAGCGAAGCACCGATCGGCTATCTCCTTCTCGCCGTCCACGATCTCGCAGGCATCCCCGACAAGTCTTCCTCCGTGAACCTGTTCGGGCTCGGCGGAGTGGGTGAGGTTCGCCACGCCCCCGATGAATGCGAATGGGCGCTGTCGCTCGGCGGCAGCATCGCCGCGGGGATATACGGGATCTGGGACGATCCCGCCGACGACGCGCGGCACCTCGACTGGGTCGAACGGGTCGATACCGCCCTCGCCCCGTTCAAGGCGGGACGCTACGTTGGCGAAGCCCGGCTCATGCGCCCGGGGCGCATGAGCGAGTGCTTCACGCCTTCAGCGCTCGAACGGATCGAGCGCCTGAGCGCCGAGTACGACCCCCGACGAATGTTCTAGGCCGTCTCGAACTGCTCCGGAGCGAGCGCCATCATGGCCTCGCTCCCCGCCTCGATCTTGCGGCGCAGTGCACCGGCATCGGGCGTGAACCGCTCGGCGTAGTAGCGCGCCGTGGTCAGCTTGGCTTCGTAGAACGACTTGTCTTCGCTTCCGGCGGCGAGCTTCGCCTGAGCCACCTTCGCCATGCGCAGCCACATCAGCGTCAGGCACACGATGCCCATGATGTGCAGGTAGTGGTGCGCGCCGGCGCCGAGGTTGTTCGGGTTGCTGAGGGCGTTCTGCATGAACCACATCGTCGCAGCCTTCTGCTCGCCGACTGCCTTCTCAAGCCGTTCCGCAATCGGGGCGAGCCCGGCATCGGCCTTGCCCGCCGCCACTTCGTCATCGACCAGCTTGAAGAAGGCCTGGATCGCCTTGCCACCATCACGCGGCAGCTTGCGGCCGCACAGGTCCATCGCCTGGATGCCGTTCGTGCCTTCGTAGATCATCGCGATCCGCGCATCGCGCACGAACTGCTCGACGCCGGTTTCCTTGATGTAGCCGTGGCCACCGAACACCTGCATCATCGCGTTGGCCATGTCGTAGCCGCGATCGGTACCGTAGCCCTTGATGACCGGGGTCAGCAGGCCGAGCAGGTCGGCGGCCTCGCCGCGCTCCTCCTCAGTCTGCGCGGCGTGTTCGAGGTCGGCGAGAAGCGCGCCCCACAGGATCAGCGCGCGCATGCCCTCGTTGAACGCCTTGGCGTCCATCAGCATGCGGCGAACGTCCGGATGGACCATGATCGGGTCTGCTGCAGCGTTCGCATCGGGGCGTTCCGAAGCGACAAGCGCGCGGCCCTGACGGCGCTCCTTCGCGTACTGCACGGCGTTCTGGTAGGCGACTTCCGACTGAGCGAGGCCCTGCGTGCCCACGCCGAGGCGCGCGGCGTTCATCATGATGAACATGGCGGCGAGACCCTTGTTCTCCTCGCCGACGAGCCAGCCCTTGGCCCCGTCGTAGTTCATCACGCAGGTCGCGTTGCCGTGGATGCCCATCTTGTGCTCGATCGAGCCGCAGGAGACGGCATTCTTCTCACCCAGCGAACCATCCTCGTTCAGCAGGATCTTGGGCACGATGAACAGCGAGATGCCCTTGGATCCCGCAGGCGCACCGGGCGTCTTCGCCAGCACGAGGTGGATGATGTTCTCGGTCAGGTCATGCTCGCCGGCCGAGATGAAAATCTTGGTGCCGGTGATGGCGTAGGACCCGTCGGGCTGCGGCTCTGCCTTGGTCTTGATGAGGCCGAGATCGGTGCCGCAGTGCGACTCCGTCAGGTTCATCGTGCCGAGCCACTCGCCGCTGATCATCTTCGGCAGGTAAGTCGTCTTCTGCTCATCCGAGCCGGTCGCAGCGATTGCACTTACCGCGCCATTGGTCAGGCCCGGATACATCGCGAAGGCGTGGTTGGCGGTGGCGAGATACTCTTCCAGCACGAAGCCGAGGACGTGCGGCAGGCCCTGTCCGCCGTATTCAGCTGGAAGCGAGAGCGTGCCCCACCCCGATTCGCGGTACTGCGCGTAGCCTTCCTTGAAGCCCTTCGGCGTGGTGACGCTGCCATCGGAATGGCGCGTGCAGCCCTCCTCGTCCCCCACCACGTTCAACGGCTGGATCACTTCAGCGCAAAAACGGCCGACTTCCTCCACGATCGCGTCGACCATGTCGGCGGTCGCCGCCTCGAAGCCGGGCAGGTTGCCGTAGCTCTCCAGCTCCAGCAGTTCGTTGATGACGAAGCGCGTGTCACGCGTCGGCGCCTTGTAGATGGGCATTGGTTATCCTTCGAGAATGTCGCCTTGGAGTTGGCGAAAAAAGCAGGTCCTGGCGCCGGTGTGGCAAGCCGGCCCCGCCGGTTCGACCTTCAGCACCAGAGCGTCCTGATCGCAATCGACAAGTATGGCTTTCACCGCCAGCACGTGGCCGGATGTTTCCCCCTTCTTCCACAGCCGGCCGCGGCTGCGGGAATGGAAATGGGCGAAGCCGGTTTCGCGGGTGGCGGCAAGCGCCTCCGCGTCCATGAACGCCACCATCAGGATTTCGCCTGACGCGGCATCCTGCGCAATCGCTGTGAGGAGTCCTGCGCCATCGAACTTCGGTTCGAACGCGCTTTTCGAGATGTTTTCAGAAGAGATCATTTGTTGCACGATAACCACATATGCGGGGTGAAATCCATCACGAGCAAAGTTCGCACTTTGTCAGTGGGCCTTTCGATGAGATGAACAGTCAGCGACGGAGCCGGACGGGACTTCGTCGTGATAACCGGTTTTTGGCGAGGCCGGAACGCAACGCCAAGGTGTTGGGGAGCAGCTCGCAAAGGGCGCGCCGAATGAGGGATGGGGTCAGGCATTTGCTGGGGGGCAGATGCCATGGCGCAAGCGCCGGCCCAATCGATGTCGTCACGCTAGCGCCCGAGGGGAACCTCGGGCGCTTCGTTATTGTGGGCCTCACGCCGCAACGTCCAGCGCTTCGTCGAGCACCCGTGCAAAGCACGCGATTACCACCTTCTCCGCCCCGCCTCGCTTGAGAGTCGCGACGCAGGCGCTGCTGGTTGCGCCGCTGGTGAGCACGTCGTCGACCAGGACGATCCTCGCTCCCTCTATCTTCGCCTTGCGTGCCGGATGGATTGCCAGCGCCCCGCTGAGCGCCCGCGCGCGCGCCTTGCGCCCGAGTCCGCCAAGCACGGGCGTGGGCTTCTTCCGAACGAGGCCGTCGACTAGCAACTTGCCGCCTCGTTGCTTCGCCATCTCCCGCGCCAGCAAAGCCGCCTGGTTGAACCCGCGTCGCCACAGCCGGCCCGGGTGCAAGGGAACAGGCACGAACAGCCAGCTCTCATCCGTTTCGGGCAGGCGGGTGGCGATCAGCCGCGCCAGCAGCGGAGCGAGCGCGATTCGCCTGCCATGTTTGAACGCGAGCACGAGGCGGCGCGAGGGATCGTTGTAGAGCGTTGCCGCGGCGATCCCGTCGTGGGGCGGCGGCGCAGCGAGGCACGGTCCGCAGATCGATCCCGCCGCAATGGTCTTGTCGAACGGCCTTTGGCATTTCGCGCAGGCCGGATCGCCGGGGATCACCAGTTCGCCCCAGCACTGGGCGCACAAGCCCTCCTGGGCCGCGAGCGCATCGCCGCAAAGCGGGCAGCGCGGCGGGTAGACCAGGTCTACGATTGGCGCGAAAGTTTGCCGTAGCGTCATGACGTCACCCGTGCCGCAAGCTTGCCAGCGGGCGCAAGGCACGGCAGGCGACGCGGGTGAGTTCTTCCCCGCCCACCATCTTCAGCCCCGCACGACGAGTCGCCCGTCGCCAGCGGATGCGCGTGTTGCAGGCGCAGCCTGACGCCCCGCGTTTCCTGCTCGACGACATGGTCGAGGACGTGCTGGAGCGGCTTGCCTTCCTGCGTCACCAACCTGCGAAAGCGCTCGTGATCGGGGACTGGAGCGCGGCCTTGGCCGGTGCGCTTGAGGCACAGGGAGCAGCGGTGACTTCGGCCGACGACGAACTGGATCTCGAAGCGCCCTATCCGTTCGGCGGGTTCGACCTCATCGCCAGCCTCGGTGTGCTCCATACCGTGAACGACCTGCCGGGGGCGCTGATCCACATCCGGAATGCGCTGGCGCCCGGCGGATTGGCGATCGCGAGCTTCATCGGCGCAGGGAGCCTCGAACACCTCCGGTCGGCCATGCTGGCCGCGGATGGCGATCGACCGGCTGCGCGGATGCACCCGGCGGTGGATGTCCGCGCCGGTGGCCAGTTGCTCCAGCGAGTCGGCTGGGCCAAGCCGGTGGTGGACTGCCACTCTATCGCGGCGTCCTATGCTTCGCTCGACCGGCTGGTGGCGGATCTGCGTGCGCAGGGTCTCGGCAATGTGCTCACGTCGGCGGGGCCCGCGCTCGGCAAGGCCGCGCTCGAGCGTGCCCGAGTGGCCTTTCTGGACGGCGCGGAGCGAGTTACCGAACGCTTCGAGGTCCTGACCCTAAGCGGTTGGCGAAGCTGAATTACTTCCGCAGCGCCGCCTGCGCTGCAGCGAGCCGTGCGATCGGCACGCGATACGGCGAAGCGCTGACGTAATCGAGGCCCACGCTCTCGCAGAACGCGATGCTCGACGGGTCGCCGCCATGCTCGCCGCAGATACCGAGCTTGATCTCCGGGCGCGTTGTGCGCCCCCGCTCTGCCGCGAGTGAAACAAGCTGCCCCACGCCCTCGACGTCGAGGCTTACGAACGGATCGCGCGCGAAGATGCCCTGGTCGACATAGGCAGGCAGGAACTTGCCGGCGTCGTCGCGGCTGAGGCCCAGCGTCGTCTGCGTCAGGTCGTTGGTGCCGAACGAGAAGAACCGCGCTTCCTCGGCAATCTCCCCCGCGGCCAGCGCCGCGCGCGGCAGTTCGATCATCGTGCCGACGAGGTAATCCAGCGTCCGCCCCTTCTCGGCAAACACCTCGCTCGCAACGCGATCGACCAGCGCCTTCAGGATCGCCAGTTCGTTCTTCGTCGCGACCAGCGGGATCATCACTTCCGGGATGACCGCTTCGCCGCCCTTGGCGGTTACGTCGCAAGCCGCCTCGAAGATCGCCCGAGCCTGCATTTCGTAGATTTCGGGGAAGGTGATCCCGAGCCGGCAGCCGCGATGGCCCAGCATCGGGTTCGCTTCGTGCAGTTCGGCAGCGCGCCGCTTCAAATGGTCGGCGCTGAGGCCTGTGACCTCGGCCAGTTCCTCGAATTCCGTGTCACGGGTCGGCAGGAACTCGTGCAGCGGCGGATCGAGCAGGCGGATCGTGACCGGCAGGCCCGCCATCGTTTCGAAGATCGCGACGAAATCGGCGCGCTGCTCAGGCAGAAGCTTCGCCAGGGCCTTGCGGCGGCCGTCCTCGTCGTCGGCAAGGATCATCTGCCGCACGGCGCTGATGCGCGCGTCGTCGAAGAACATGTGTTCGGTGCGGCACAGGCCGACACCCTCGGCGCCGAACTGCCGCGCCATCCTGCAATCCGCGGGCGTCTCCGCGTTCGCACGGACCTTCATCCGCCGGTGACGGTCAGCCCACTCCATCAGCGTGCCGAAATCGCCGGCGAGCTCTGGCTCCACCGTTGGCACTTCGCCTGCCATCACCTCGCCGCTCGCGCCGTCGAGCGTGATGATATCCCCCTCGCGAAGCTCCCGCGTACCGATGCACAGCGTGCGCGCCTTGAGATCGATCGAGACCGCGGAGGCGCCCGAAACGCACGGACGGCCCATGCCACGGGCGACGACCGCCGCGTGGCTGGTCATGCCGCCGCGCGCCGTCAGGATGCCCTTTGCGGCGTGCATGCCGTGAATATCCTCCGGGCTCGTTTCGACACGGACGAGGATCACCGCTTCACCGCGAGCCGCGCGTTGCTCCGCCGTATCGGCGTCGAGCACGATCGCGCCCGAGGCCGCACCCGGCGAGGCAGGCAGGCCGCGCGCAAGCGCGTCACGCGGCGCCTTTGGATCGAGCGTGGGGTGCAGGAGCTGGTCCAGCGCCATCGGATCGACACGCAAAACTGCCTCGCGCTCGTCGATCAGCCCTTCCCCGGCCATGTCGACCGCCAGCTTGAGCGCCGCCTTGGCGGTGCGCTTGCCGCTGCGGGTCTGGAGCATCCACAGCTTGCCGCGTTCTACCGTGAACTCGATGTCCTGCATGTCGCGGTAGTGCCGCTCCAGCGTCTCGAACACGCGCGCCAGTTCGGCGAACGCCTCGGGCATCGCCTCTTCCATGCTCGGCTTGTCGGAGCCGGCCTTCTCACGCGCGGCCTTGGTCAGGTATTGCGGGGTGCGGATACCGGCAACGACGTCCTCGCCCTGCGCATTGACCAGCCATTCGCCGTAATAGGCGCGCTCGCCGGTCGCCGGGTCGCGGGTGAAGGCAACGCCCGTGGCGCTGGTTTCGCCCATGTTGCCGAACACCATGGCCTGGACGTTCACTGCCGTGCCCCAGTCGCCGGGAATGTCGTTGAGGCGGCGGTAGACCTTGGCCCGCTCCGAGTCCCAGGAATCAAACACCGCGGCGATGGCGCCCCAGAGCTGTTCGTTCACATCCTGCGGGAACGGCGCGCCGCGCTCGCGTTCCACGATCGCTTCGTATTCGCTGACCAGCGCCCTCCAGTCGTCGGCGTCGAGCTCGGTGTCGGAGAAGTAGCCCTTGTCTTCCTTGGCGATCTCCAGCGCTTCCTCGAACAGCGCGTGATCGAGGCCAAGCACGACGTCCGAGTACATCTGGATGAAGCGGCGGTAGCTGTCCCACGCGAACCGCTCGTCGCCGGAAGTCGCGGCGAGGCCCTGCACGGTCTCATCATTGAGGCCGAGGTTCAGCACGGTGTCCATCATGCCCGGCATCGAGACACGGGCGCCGGAGCGGACCGAAACGAGCAGCGGATCGGCGGGATTTCCGAAGGTCTTCCCGACCGCTTTTTCGATATGGTTCAGCGCCTTGGCGACCTCTTCGCGCAGCGAGTCGGAGAAGTCGGCACCCTCGCGGAGATAGCGGACGCATTCCTCGGTGGTGATGGTGAAGCCCGGGGGCACCGGCAGGCCGATGGAGGCCATTTCCGCAAGGTTGGCGCCCTTGCCGCCAACGATCGTCTTGTCACGGGAGCGGGGATCGTCCGAAGTGGCCCCACCGCCGAAAGTGTAAACCGAGGTGCTCATCGGAAGGCCTTAAGTCCTACAAGAGTGACACATGTGACACGGTTCAGAGGGAGAAAACCGTCACCCCTCTATGCGTGAGAAATCAGCGACTTTGTGTACGGCGGCCCGGAAGCTTGCCAGCAGGTCGAGACGGGCGGTCCGCTTGGCCTGGTCGGGATCGTTCACCGTCACCTCGTCGAAGAAGGTGTCGATCGGTGCACGGAGCGTGGCGAGCGCTGCCATGGCCACTTCGAAGTCCTCGGCGGCGACCGCAGCTTCCGCCTTGGGGCCTGCCGCAGCCAGCGCATCGATCAGCGCCTTTTCCGCCGGTTCAGGGGCGTAGGAAAGCTCTTTCGCCGTGCCCCCACCCTGCCATTCTTCCTTCTTGAGGATGTTGGCCGCGCGCTTGTAGCCGGCGAGGAGGTTCGCACCGTCCTCGGTGCCGACGAAAGATTGCAGCGCCTTCACGCGGGCGAGCAGTCGGACAAGGTCGTCCTCGCCGCCGAGCGCAAAGACCGCGTCGATCAGGTCGTGACGGACGCCCGCTTCGCGCTGCTGGACCTTGAGGCGGTCGGCGAAAAAGTCGAGCAGGTCGCCCTGCCCCGCGGACATGCGAAGGCCGTTTTCGGTAATCAGGCGAATGATGCCCAGGGCAGCGCGACGCAGTGCGAAGGGATCCTTCGATCCCGTCGGCTTCTCATCGATCGAGAAGAAGCTGCGCAGATTGTCCAGCTTGTCGGCAAGGCTGACCGCCACCGTGACCGGCGCGGTCGGCACTTCGTCGCCCTGTCCGACCGGCTTGTAGTGGTCGCGGACAGCGTCGGCCACGGCATCCGGAAGACCTTCGGCGCGGGCGTAATAGCCCCCCATAAGGCCCTGAAGTTCAGGGAATTCCCCAACCATCTCGGTGACGAGGTCTGCCTTCGCGAGCCGCGCGGCCTGTTCGGCGAGGTCCGGGTCCGCGCCCGGGACGATGCCTTCCTCGGCCAGCCAGCGGGCCAGCTTCGCCACGCGCTCGACCTTGTCAGCGACAGTGCCGAGCTTCTCGTGGAACGTGATCCGCGAGAGCTTCTTCGCCTGCTCGGCCAGCGGCGTCTTGCGGTCCTGCTCCCAGAAGAAGCGCGCGTCGCTGAGGCGTGCGGCGAGAACCTTGCGGTTGCCGTCCACGATGGCGGCGCCACCGTCGCTCGCGGCGATATTGGCGGTGCAGATGAACGCGTTGGCGAGCTTGCCGCTCGCGTCCTGGCACACGAAATACTTCTGGTTCACGCGCGCCGTGAGCTGGATCACTTCCGGCGGCACTTCGAGGAATGCCTCGTCGAAGCGGCCGAGCAGCGACGTCGGCCATTCGGTGAGGCCCGCATTCTCGATCACCAGCCCCTCGTCCTCGACAAGGGTAAGCCCGGCCTCAGCAGCGGCGGCAGCGGCGCCCGAGCGGATCAGCGAGGCGCGTTCCTCGTGATCGACGATCACGTGGCAGGCGCGCAGCTTGTCAGCGTAGTCGTGCGCGCCGCCGATGGTGATCGCGCCCGGACAGTGGAACCGATGACCGACAGTGGCGAAGCTAGACTTCACGCCGCCGATCTCGAATTCGACAAGATCTTCGCCGAGGATCGCGACGATCCCCGTCAGCGGGCGGACCCAGCGCAGGCTCTCGGTGCTGATCGAGGAAGCGCCCCAGCGCATCGACTTCGGCCACGAGAACTTCGCGGCAATGGTCGGGATGGCCTGCGCCAACACGTCGGAGACCGCCCTGCCCGGCTTCTCGATGACGGCGAACAGCACACCGTCGCGCTCTTCGAGTTGGTCGCGGGTAAGCCCCGTCTTGCGCAGGAAGCCTTCGAGCGCCTGCTCGGGAGCATTGGCGCGCGGTCCTTTCAACTCGTCACGAACAGCTTCGGTCGCTTCCGGCAGGTCACGCGCGATCAGCGCAAGGCGCCGCGGTGTGGACCAGACGGTGAGGTCGCCCACCGTGACACCGGCGGCGGCCATCTCGGCCCGGAACAGCTTTTCGAGGTCGGCGCGGGCACCGGCCTGCATCCGCGCAGGGATTTCTTCACAGCGAAGCTCGAGCAGGAAGTCGCTCACGCCGTCCACCCGTCGAAATCGCGAGCCCAGCGTTCGGACTCCTTGGCCATGTAGGCCTCGCACGAACCGCGCGCGAGTTCGCGCACGCGGGCCATGTAGCTGGCACGCTCCTGGACACTGATCACGCCGCGGGCCTGGAGGAGGTTGAACAGGTGGCTGGCTTCGACAGCCTGCTCGTAAGCGGGAATCGGCAGCTTCGCATCGAGGCAATTGCGGCACTCGGCCTCGGCCTTGGCAAAAAGGTCGAACAGCGCATCGGTGTTCGCCACCTCGAAGTTCCACGCGCTCATCTGGCGTTCGTTCTCAAGGAACACGTCGCCGTAGGTCACGCCCTTCCCGTTGAAGTCGAGCTCGTAGACGTTGTCCTTGCCCTGGATGTACATCGCGAGGCGTTCGAGCCCGTAGGTGAGCTCGCCGGCGACGGGCTTGCAGTCGAACCCGCCCATCTGCTGGAAGTAGGTGAACTGGGTGACTTCCATCCCGTCACACCACACTTCCCAGCCAAGACCCCATGCGCCCAGGGTCGGGCTTTCCCAGTCATCCTCCACGAAGCGGATGTCGTGCTTGAGCGGATCGATGCCGATCGCGTCGAGGCTCTTGAGATAGAGCCCCTGCAGGTCCGGCGGGCTTGGCTTCAGGATCACCTGGTACTGGTAATAGTGTTGCAGGCGGTTGGGGTTCTCACCATAGCGGCCGTCGGTCGGCCGACGGCTCGGCTGCACGAATGCCGCATTCCACGGTTCCGGCCCCAGCGCGCGAAGCGTGGTCGCGGTGTGGAACGTCCCCGCACCCATGCGCATGTCATAGGGCTGGAGGATCAGGCAGCCGGCATCGCTCCAGAAATCGTGGAGGGTCAGGATCATGTCCTGAAAGCTACGGGCAGGGTCCCTGTTCATTGCGCGGCGCCATGGCCCATGGTCGAAAAACCGTCAATGCCGCGCTGCAGCAATTGCTTGCGCTTTGGCAAGCTCGCGGCAAAGAATTGCGAATGGCCGCACGTATCGCCCGACTCGTCGCCGCATTCGTGCTGGCGCTCCTCGCACCCGCGTGCGCCTGGGACTCCGTCGCCAGCACGGCAGGGAGTCGATCCGGTCCCGCGCTGTGGAAAGTCGCGGACGAGGACACGACGATCTACCTGTTCGGCACGATTCACGCGCTGCCTCCGGGCATCGAGTGGTTCAACGGCCCCGTGGCCGAAGCTTTCGAGAGTTCGGAGGAGCTCGTCACGGAGATCGATCCGTCCAAGGCGTCGGGCATCCAGGACGAAATCCTCGACATCGCAATGCTCCCGGAGGGACGATCGCTCCGCGATCTGATGAACGCGGAAGATCGCGCGGAATACGAAGCTGCGCTCACCGAGCTGGGCCTGCCGGTCAATGCGCTCGACCGGTACGAACCATGGTACGCGACGATCAACCTCGCCATGCTTCCCCTGCTTAAGGATGGGTACGGGCCGGATACCGGCGTCGAATACGTGCTGACGGAAAAGGCGGCCAACAAGCTGCACGGCGCGCTGGAGACGGTCGAGTTCCAGCTTGGCCTGTTCGACTCCATGCCGATGGACAAGCAGCTAGAATACCTCGACGAAACGGTCGAAGGGCTGCCGAACATGAGTGCCATGCTCGACCAGATGGTCGATAACTGGCTTGCCGGGGACGCCGATGCGCTGGCGCTGGTGATGAACAACCAGATGAGCGACGACGAAATCTACGACCGCCTGCTGGTCGCACGCAACGTGAAGTGGGCCGAGTGGATTCACCAGCGGCTTGACCAGCCCGGCTCGGTATTCATCGCGGTCGGCGCGGGGCACCTTGCCGGGCGTGGTAGCGTGCAGGAACAGCTCAAGACCCACGGAATCACCGTAACTCGCGTCAAGTAATGCGCCTCGGACTCGTATTTGCCGTACTTGCCCTGTTGCTGACCGGGTGCGGGGAAAAGGGACCTCCCGCCCGCCCGGCGCTGTGGGAAATCTCTGCGTCCGAAGGGATTCGCGGCTACCTGTTCGGCACCATTCACACACTCGATGAAGATGTCGCATGGCGCAGCGAGGTGTTCGATCGCGCCTTCCACGACGCGGATACGCTGGTTGTCGAGGCTGCGGGGATCACGGACGCGAAGGCTTCCGAGCGGATATGGCGCCGGCTCGCGTTCTCGCCCAACCTCCCGCCGCTGACACAGCGGGTCGCTCCGGGCGACGCTGCTGCGTTGAAAGCGGCGCTGGACAAGGCAGGGCTGAAGGAAAGCGCCTTTGCCGGGACCGAAAGCTGGGCTGCCGCACTCACTCTCGCCAAGGCACTGCGACAGGAGGATGGCGAGGGCATCGACATTGCCCTCCTGAAGAACGCGAAGGGCAAACAGGTCACGGAACTGGAAGGCGTGATGGGGCAACTCGCGATTTTCGACCGGCTTGCCGAGGAAGACCAGTCGGCCCTGTTGGCTGCTGTAGCCCGGAGCGATCCGGGCGAGGAAGCGCGCCTCGCAACGCTCTGGAGAGCCGGTGACATCGATGGGATCGCGGCCGAGACCCACAAGGGAATTCTGGCAGATCCCGATTTGCGCGAGGCGCTGCTGGTTGCCCGCAACCGGGTATGGGAAGGCAGGATCGAGTCCCTGCTGGAGGCCCGGCGCAGGCCGTTCGTCGCCGTCGGCGCGGCGCACTTGGCCGGGCCCGACGGACTGCCTGCCATGCTGGCGGAACGTGGCTACACGGTGAGACGCATCCAGTAGCTTCGGAGGCTCGCCGACGCACGGCTTGCATCGCGCGACACTTTCCCTTAGGGGCCCGCCCTTCTCCCGCCATGGTCATCCCTGGAGGCGCGGCGGGCGAAACGTACTCCAACTGCAATTCGAAAGGCACGTCACATGAGCGACGCTCTGACCCTGCCGGCCGAAGCGCGCGATCGGGCTGGCAAGGGAGCCTCCCGTGCATTGCGTCGCGAAGGCCGTGTTCCCGCTGTAATCTATGGCGGCAAGGAAGAACCCACCCCGATCCACGTCGAGGAACGGCTGCTGGTGCGCCACCTCAACACGGGGCACTTCATGAACTCCATCGTCATGATCGAACAGGGCGGCAAGAAGATCCGCACCCTGCCGAAGGACGTTGCCTTTCATCCGGTCACCGACCGCCCGCTCCACATCGACTTCTTGCGCCTGTCGAAGGACGCGAAGGTCGACGTGCAGGTTCCGGTCCTGTTCGTGAACGAAGAAGGTTCGCCGGGCCTGAAGAAGGGCGGCGTGCTCAACGTCGTCCGTCACGAGCTTGAACTGGTCTGCGACGCGGACAAGATCCCGAACGAGATCGAGATCGACGTCACCGGCCTCGAAGTCGGCGATTCGATCCACATCAGCAACGTGAAGCTGCCCGAAGGTTCGGCCAGCGCGATCACCGACCGTGACTTCACCATTGCCACGATCGTCGCGCCGTCGGCCCTCCGGTCCGAGACGGACTCGACTGAGGGTGCCGAAGCTCCGGCCGAAGGTGCTGCTGAGGAAGGCGGCGAGTAAGCCTCCCCTTCACTTCGCATTTTTCACAAGGCGCCGGTCCAGCGATGGGCCGGCGCTTTGCTTTTCAGGACCGTGCGAATAGGACGCTGCGATGCAACTTTGGGTGGGCCTCGGAAATCCCGGACCGACTTATGCCATGCACCGGCACAATGTCGGCTTCATGGCGGTCGACGTTATCGCTGACATGCACCGCTTCGGCGCCGTGCAGAAGAAGTTCCAGGGCTGGCTGCAGGAAGGCCGGATCGGCACCGAGAAGGTCCTGCTGCTCAAGCCAGCAACCTTCATGAACGAGAGCGGCCGTTCAGTGTCGGAGGCCATGCGCTTCTACAAGCTCGACCTCGATGCGCTGACAGTGTTCCATGACGAGCTCGACCTCGCGCCATTCAAGGTCAAGGTGAAGACCGGCGGCGGGACAGCGGGTCACAACGGCCTGCGCGACATCGATCGTCACCTCGGACCGGATTTCCGCCGGGTCCGCATCGGCATCGGCCACCCCGGTCACAAAGACCGGGTCACCGGGCACGTCCTCGGCAATTACGCCAAGCGGGAGATGGACGACCTCGCCACAATGCTCGGCGCGATCGCTGCCGAGGCGGAATGGCTCGCGCGGCATAACGACCCCCGCTTCATGAGCGAAGTGGCGCTGCGTCAACGGGCGGACGACTAACCGCCAACGCCAGCCGGGGTCAGGGATCTGCTTTGGTGGCTTTCGGGGGCGCGAACACGAAGGCGTTGAACGCCATCGTCACGCGCTCCTCGTCCGAGCTGTTCGGGTGGACCCAGTGCTTCACGTTGCTGGGGAATATCAGCAACGTTCCCGGAACAGGGTGCATCGACTGGGCCCCATGAAACACAGGCGCCTTCACAAGCGGCTGCCCGGCCGGCGCGCAACGGGGATCGATGAAGGTGATCGCCCCGCCCTCGTCCGTCCTGGCCGTGCGCTTGTCCATCTTGACGTAGTAACAACCCGACCAATAGCTGCCGGGGTGATCGTGCGGGACGTTATATGCGCCCGGCGGATTGATGTTTATCCACCCGCTTAGCTGAATCCTCAGGTTCTCTTGCATCTGGCCCTGGCTGATGCGCTGGGTGGCGTCCCCGACGGCGCGGGTCACAGCCCTTGCCAGTTCAACGTGGGTGGCCTCCTTTCGGGTGAAGAAGTCGGAGGCACTGTGCCAGCCTGCGCGATTGGAACGCAAAACGCCTGGTTCCTGCACGCGGCGCTGCTCGATTTCCTCGAGCAAGGCGGCATTGATCCGTTCCGCATCGGCGATCTTGTATGCAAGGACGGGCGTTGGGAAGAGCATCGTGCTCTTGCCGAAAGTGAAGGCGGTTTCCGCCAAGACATTCCCCCTGAGTTGACGTTTCTAGCGCGCGCCTATCGCTGCAAATGTTCGCCCCGCGCAAGCGGTTTGTCGCCGTAGGCTGCCATCTCGCCGTCGGCTGGCTTTACACTTGGGGGTATAGCCTCTGAATCGTTAACCATCGAAACGGGCGGCTAACCTCGGTTGGCACACCGATTGCTAACAACGTTGATAACCATTTCCAGGGTCATCCCTTCAGTCCGGTGCGGTTCCGGACTGCTCCTGGGAAAAGCGCTCCTCCACCTCAGGAGGGGCGCTTTTCTTTTTGCCCTCGCCCGGCTAAGCGCGCGCCTTCCAAGCTCGAAGGACGAATAGATGGGTTTCCGATGCGGGATCGTCGGCCTGCCGAATGTAGGCAAGTCGACGCTGTTCAACGCGCTCACCGAGACGCAGGCCGCGCAGGCGGCGAACTACCCCTTCTGCACGATCGAGCCGAACGTCGGCCAGGTCGGTGTGCCCGACCCGCGTTTGGACAAGCTGGCCGAGGTCGCCGGCTCGCAGAAGATCATCCCGACGCAGCTCGGTTTCGTCGATATTGCCGGCCTCGTGCGCGGCGCATCGAAGGGCGAAGGCCTCGGCAACCAGTTCCTCGGCAACATCCGCGAGGTGGACGCGATCATCCACGTCCTGCGCTGCTTCGAGAACGACGACATCCAGCATGTCGACAACAAGGTCGATCCGATCTCCGACGCGGAGACGGTCGAAACCGAGTTGATGCTGTCCGACCTCGAAAGCCTCGAAAAGCGCGTTCCCGCCGCGCAGAAGAAGGCGACCGGCGGCGACAAGGAAGCCAGGATCGCCGCCAGCGTGCTCGGCCAGGCGCTCGAACTGCTCCGTGAAGGCAAGCCCGCGCGGCTGACCCAGCCCAAGGACGACGAGGAAGCGCGTGTCTTTGCTCAGGCCCAGCTCCTGACTGTCAAGCCCGTGCTCTACGTCTGCAATGTCGAGGAAGAGTCCGCTGCGGCCGGCAACGAATATTCGGCGCGCGTTTTCGAAAAGGCCAAGGCTGAGGGTGCGAACGCGGTGATCGTTTCAGCCGCGATCGAGGCGGAACTGGTCGGGATGGATCCCGAGGAGCGGCAGGTCTTCCTTGAGGAACTGGGCCTTTCGGAAACCGGCCTCGCGCGCGTGATCCGCTCGGGCTACGACTTACTGCACCTCATCACCTTCTTCACCGTCGGGCCGAAGGAGGCGCGCGCCTGGACCGTTCACAAGGGTGCAAAGGCCCCAGAAGCGGCGGGCGAAATCCACTCGGACATGCAGCGCGGCTTCATCCGTGCCGAAACGATCGCCTACGACGACTATGTCGCACTGGGCGGTGAGACCGCTGCGCGTGACGCAGGCAAGCTGCGGCAGGAAGGCAAGGATTACGTCGTCCAGGATGGCGACGTGATGCACTTCAAGTTCAACGTCTGATCCGGAGCGCTCCGCGCCTCATTCGAAGCTGGCGATGATCGGGCACGGCCCGGTCTTCGATCCGGCGCACTCGCCGGCCAGCTTCGCCAGCTTGTTGCGCGCTTCGGTGAGCGTCGAAATCTTCGCATCAAGGTCCGCGATCCGCGCCTGGGCCATTGCCCGGGCGCGCGGACGGTCGTTGCTGCGGTCGAGCGCCAGCAGTTCCTCGATCTCTCGCAAGGTGAACCCTGCCTCCTGCGCGGACCGGATGAAGCGCAGGCGGCGGACATCGTCCGAGCCATAGTGACGCCCGGCCGGCGCCTCACCGGTGGGAGCTGCGAGCAGCCCCTTGCGTTGGTAGAAGCGGACCGTCTCGACGCCCACTCCGCCCGCCTTGGCGAGCTCCGAAATCCTGAGGGCCATTTTCCGTTTGACTCCGTACTATGGTACGGAAGGTAGAAAGGGCGCATGGATACTTCAAACGCACCCAAGACGGCCCGGCTCTACCGCATGGTCATGCCGGAGCACGTCTGCCCTTACGGCATCAAGGCGAAGCACCTGCTGGAGAGCAAGGGCTACACGGTCGAGGACAATCATCTCACCACCCGCGCCGAGACCGATGACTTCAAGGCGGCACACGGCGTGCCGACCACGCCGCAGGTCTTCATCGATGGCGAGCGCATCGGCGGTTACGACGACCTGCGCCGCTTCTTCGGCAAGCATGTCCCCGCGAAGGATGAGACCAGCTACCGCCCAGTGCTGGCGGTGTTCGCTACGGCGGGGGCCCTGGCGCTCGCGATAAGCTGGTTCG
>Ga0182738_1002474_pt1 | contig 21883 bp, 16 predicted proteins | sample eDN5th30CBELigMG_FD_128876 | JGI IMG/M metagenome (GOLD analysis project Ga0182738, IMG submission 128876) | Enriched Miracle-Growth compost microbial communities from Emeryville, California, USA - eDNA 5th pass 30_C BE-Lig MG (version 2)... ...
TGCGCGGACTGCCGGTGGGCATAAGGCAAGCTTGGGTACTGCCGCTGCTAAAGTGGAAATGGCTGCGGCGAATCGGCGCGCGACTCACGCATCCCCTGATCGCCTTGCCGATCTATGTGGCGGCTACTTGGCTCTGGCACGTGCCGGCCGCCTATGAGCTGGGGCTGCGCTCGCCAACCTGGCATGCGGTACAGCACGCGTGTTTCTTGGGGTCGGCGATGCTGTTCTGGCACCCGGTGGTGCGGCCGTATCCGACTTCGCCCCGCTGGCCGCTGTGGCTGCTATTTCCGTATCTGATCCTGGCCGACGTGCAAAACACGGTGCTCTCGGCCCTGCTGACGTTTTCATCGACGCCCTGGTACGAACACTATGCGAACGTGCCGAGGCTCGGCGGGATCTCTGTTCTGGCCGATCAATCCACGGCCGGGCTGGTGATGTGGGTTCCCGGTTCGCTGGCCTTCTTGCTGCCGCTGTTTGGGCTGGGTGTCGCCATGTTGGATGGCTCCCTCGCGAAGCGGCCTCGCCCGCGTGCGGTAGTGCGGCCCGTTGCAACAGCGGCTCATGGTAAGAACACGACCAAGCATGCCGGCGGCTTGGACATCCTTGCCGTCCCCGTGATAGGGCGGCTTCTCTGCTGGCACGGCACGCGGCTTGTCGTACAGGCTGCGGTGCTGGTAGCGGCCGTGACCGTGGTGGTCGATGGATTCACCGGCCCGGCCATTGCTCCGATGAACCTGGCCGGCGTGGTGCCCTGGATTCATTGGCGGGGCTTTCTGATCCTGGGCCTGTTGTTAGTGGGCAACGTGTTTTGCTTTGCCTGCCCCTTGGTATTACCGCGGCGACTGCTGGGGCGGTGGCTCCCCTCGGGGCGACGCTGGCCGCGGGCGCTACAAAATAAATGGTTGGCGGCCGCGCTCGTTCTGTTGTTCTTGTGGTCGTACGAAGCGTTCGCACTCTGGGATAGCCCCTGGATAACGGCTTGGATTGCCGTGGGCTACTTTGGCGCGGCCTTCACCATCGACACGCTATTTCGCGGCGGCACGTTCTGCAAGTACGTCTGCCCGGTGGGCCAGTTTAACTTTGTGCAATCACTGGTTTCGCCGGGCGGGGTGCAGGTACGCAGCCCGAGCGCATGTGCAACTTGCCGGACGCACGACTGCGTACGTGGCCGCGAAAACCTGTCCGGCTGCGAATTGAAGCTGTACCTGCCGCGAAAGCACGACAGTTTTGATTGCACGTTTTGTTTGGACTGCGTGCGAGCGTGTCCGCACGACAACGTGGGATTGTTCATAGGTGTACCGGCGGCAACCCTCGTTGCTTCGGCAGGCGAGTTGAACCGACAACCTGCCGCGCCGGAGAAAGGTATCACGCCGCGGCACCTGCTGCGGACTGACGTGGCCATGCTGATGCTGCTATTGGTGTTTGGCGCGTTTGTCAACGCGGCCGGGATGGTGGCCCCGGTAGTTGCCTGGGAGCGGACAATCGAACGGGCTATCGGCATCGACGCCCGTTGGTTGTCAGCGAGCATTTTCTATGCATTCGCCTTGTTGCTGATGCCCACGGTGGCGGTTATCGCAGCCGCCGCACTTTCGCGCCGGGCGGGGCCAAGCAAATGCAGCATGGCCGCGACGGTGGCACGGTTCGCGCCATCGCTCGTGCCGCTGGGGCTGGGCATGTGGCTGGCGCATTATCTGTTTCACTTTCTGACCAGCTTCGACACGTTGTGGCCGGCTACGCAGCGGTTCGCGGCTCAGTGGCATTGGACCGCCGACGGCCCGCTGGATTGGACGCTCAGTTGCTGCCGGCCGGCAACCGACTGGATCATCCAACTGGAACTGATCCTGCTGGACCTGGGACTACTCGTTTCGCTTTATATCGCTTGGCGAACGGCTGCCGCCGAATCACTCACGCGGCGGCAAGCCGCGGCGGCTGCGCTGCCCTGGGCGGGGTTGATGCTGCTGCTGTTTGCCGTCGGGGTGTGGACGGTGTTTCAACCGATGGAGATGCGGGGCACGCTGTCGGGCTAAGCGTGACGTGCTGGCATAGCAACAATGCTCAATAACTTGAATGCATGATGAGCCCTTTGTCGATGATGGCCTACTACCAAAACACAACCGCTAGGCAACGATCCTGCCGATGGTTTAGCGTGGTCGTTTGCATCGCGGCAGCAGCAGCCATCTGGCCACATGTAGCTTGGGCCGATGGTGGCGTTCCGCTCACCATGCGCGATGTCGGCGGCTATCGCATCGCCGTGTTCGCAGAACCGGCGCCGCTGCGGGCAGGGCCCGTCGACATCAGCGTGATGGTGCAAGATGCCCAAAGCGGCGAGCAACTGGACGACACAATGATCGACGTGCGGGTGCAATCCGTGGGTCCAGTGGTAGTGCGCCGGGACAGCCCCGCGACCGAGGAAGCCGCGACCAATAAGCTGTTCAAGGCGGCCCACCTGACGCTGCCATTCTCAGGCCATTGGCAGGTGCAGGTCGAAGTCGATGGCCGCTACGGCAAAGCGGAGGTTACGGCCGAGATGGTGGCCGGGACGGCATTGCCGCGCTGGCAACGCCTTTGGGCATGGTTCACCTGGCCTGCCGTTCCGGTGGGACTGTTTCTGCTGCACCAGTGGCTGGCCGCCCGACAGGAACGGCGGCGGACATCAACTTTCAAAGCACTGTAAGCGCCCTAGCCCTCAAAAAAGTTCCCGCTGATGATCGGCGGGCTGGATGCAATCGGGGGCGTCGTGGGTGGGCCGATTGACGTCGGTGCTCACGGCATACGCTTCCAGTTCGTCCGCCGGGTAAGGCTCAAACAGGTGCTTGATGCGGGTGATGTCTTCCACCTCAGGATCAAGCCATAGCTCGTACGCATCGAGCGGTAACAACACCGGCATCCGATCGTGGATCGGCTTCATCAGTTCGTTGGCCTCGGTGGTCAGCACCGCGCAAGTTTGCAGTTCGTCGTTCTCGCCCCAGCGTTCCCAGATGCCAGCCAAGGCAAATGGCTCATCGCTCTTGAGGTGGATATAGAACGGTTGCTTCTTGTTGCCGACGCGTTTCCATTCATAGAAGCCGTCCGCCGGAATCAGGCAGCGGCGACGGCGAACTGCCGCCCGAAACATCGGACTGGTGGCCACGGTTTCGCAGCGAGCGTTGATCGGCTTGCGACCCGAGTCGGGGTCCTTGGCAAAAAACGGCACCAATCCCCACTGGCAAAATACCAGTTCACGCTGATGCTCCTGGCCGGGGCGAATGACGGGGATGTCTTGCGAGGGCGCGATGTTGTACCGCGCGTCCAGGTCGGGAACCTCGGGCAGACGGAAGTGCCGGGCAACTTCTGCCGCCGGCGTGCGGAGCGTAAACCGGCCACACATGGATGTCGTCCTTGTTGCCTGGCGTGGGTTGCATCTACCGTCCGTGGTCGTTAGCCGGTCGGTGCATCGAACAGCGTGGGCGGCAACTCATTGAGCCCACGCACGGTCACGCGGGCCACGTTCTCCCAGGGGATGACTTCGAGCACGTGCTTGCCGTCACGGTCGATCAGGCCGAAGATGCCGTGCTGCCCACGCGAAAAGTCGTGGGCGTAATGGACAGGGGTAATCATCTCGCCGGTCGAAAGTCGCAGTTCGACGATGGCCTCGCGGTCCGACTCGTCCCAGATGCGTTCGAATAGGGCCGCCATGGGATGTTCGGCTTCACTGGCTGGCGGTACATAATTGGTGCCGTGCATGGATGCTTCGTCTGCGAGGTCGTTCTGCTGTTGTAGAAACTGAAAGTCGATCTGTGGACCTTCTTCGGCGGGGCCAGCCGGTTCCGCCGTTTCTTCCACAGCGTCGGCTTCCTCCACTTCTTCGATCTCTTCCACGTCTTCGACCAATTCGGTCGCGCGGGCTTCCGCCACGGCACGTCCAAATGTGTCGGCGCTGTCTTGCGCGCCGGAGTCGCCGGCGGCCTCGGCCATCGCCTGGCCTTCTTCGTCGCGGTCGTGCAAATCCTCGGGTTGCGGCACACGGAACTTGGAACCGCAGTGCGGACATTGGCCGCGGCGGCCGGCCATATTCGCCGGAGCTTGCAGCAGTTGCTTGGGACAATGCTCGTTAGGGCAGAGGAACTCCAGCAATTCCTGGGCCTTGGGCAGCGTGCCGGGCGGCAGCGTCGGATCGGGCCGAGGGATCACAAACGGCAAACCGCATTCCGGGCACTTGGCGTTCTTGCCGCCCCGGTCGTCAGGAACCTGCATCCGGCGGTTCTTCTCGCACGGACAGGTAAACTTGATCGCCATACGGGTATCTTTGCTGGGTGGTGGATGAAGTCGAGGCGGCCGTGTACTACGCCCCTTTTTTCGGCCTGAACCGGCTACGACCGGCAAACTGTCCGGTGCCCGTTGTCATCGTAGGACGTTACCGGCGCGCAAACAATGATTTGACACGCCTCGCGTCCTGCAATTCAGGCGGTTTCCGCCGTGGTGGGGTCGATGACCGTCCGCACCTGGGAAATCTTGTTGGCGGGGAAGCCGCCGCGCCGGGCATGTTCGGCGATGATTTCCGCACTGGGCGCAATGTAAACGCAGTAGATCTTGTCGTCGGTCACGTAGCTTTCCAGCCACTGAATCTCAGGGCCTAACTCCCGTAGCACGTTGCACGAGGTTTGGGCGGTCTGCGTCAGTTGGGCCGGAGCCAGTTGACCGGCGCCCGGCAAATCGCGCTCGATGATGAACTTGGGCATGGCGCTCTCCCCTGTGGCCGCGTTTGGACCGCCTGCTGTTTGATTGCGGTCCTATCCCCTGATTCTAGTCGATCCGACGCGCGGAGGCAGTACAGCCGCGTGCTATTGCCTGGTTCCACTCGCGCCGGCCAGAACCGTGCCATGGCTGCGCGCAACAAAACGGCTCTGCCCTGGCGGCGTGTTGCCAGGGCAGAGCCGTTGAATAATCGGTAGGTGTAATGCCAGTTGGCGATTAGGCCGACTTTTCGAGATTCGCGCTGGCGTTGAGCTTGTTGTACAGCGTCTTGAGGCTCACCCCCAGTTCGTCGGCAGCCTTGGGCTTGTTGCCGTCGTGCCGCTCGAGGGCGTATTGGATGGCCTCCATTTCGATCTCGCGGAGCGTGATCGCGCCGAAGAACTTCACCCGCGGGGCGTTGAGCCGGCGCGTGTCGAACTTGCCTGGCAGGTGCTCCGCGGTGATCGGTCCGTCGCCACCCAGGATGCCGGCGTGTTCGACCACGTTGGCCAACTCGCGGACATTGCCGGGCCAGATGTGATCTTCGAGGATGCGGGCCGCATCGTCGGAGAACAACTTGTCGCCCGGCTTGAGCGTCGGACGGCACCGCCGCAGCAGGTGCTCTGCCAGCGGGATGATGTCCTCTTTACGGTTCCGCAGAGCTGGCAGATGGATCTCAAAGGTGTTGATGCGGAACATCAAGTCTTCGCGGAAGTCGCCCCCGGAAACCATCTCCTCCAGGTTGCGGTGCGTGGCGCAGATCACGCGCACGTCGACTGTAAACGACTGGTTCTCGCCCACCCGGCGAATCTCGCCGCTCTCCAGCACGCGGAGCAGCTTAGCCTGCATGCCCTTGGGCAGTTCGCCAATTTCGTCGAGAAAGATGGTTCCACCGTCGGCCACTTCGAACAGGCCGATGCGATGTTCGTCGGCCCCGGTAAAGGCACCCTTACGGTGCCCGAACAACTCGCTTTCGATCAGGCTTTCCGGCAGTGCGCCGCAGTTGACCGCCACAAACGGCATGTCCTTGCGCAGGCTCTGATCGTGCAAGGCGCGGGCGACAAGTTCCTTGCCGGTGCCCGTCTCGCCCAGCACCAGCACGGTGCTGTTGGTCGGCGCAACCTTGGCGATCAGCTCGCGGACCTTGTTCATGGCAGCGCTCTTGCCGACCAGTTGCGACGAGCCCTGCACCTTTTCTAACTGGTGCTTGAGAGCCCGGTACTTATTAGTCAGCTCGCGCTTGTCGGCCACGCGGCGCAGCAGCGATTCCAACTCGACCAGCTTGCAAGGCTTAGTGAGGTAATCGAAAGCCCCGTAGCGCAGCGCGGCGATGGCGCTTTCGAGCGACGACTTGCCGGTCAGGACCACGGCCTCGGTGTCTGGCGAGAGGTCCTTCGCCTTGGCGATGACCTCGATGCCATTGAGGCCCGGCATGTCCAAGTCGACCAGGATGCAGTCGTATGTGTTCCGCTCAAGTGCGGCCACGGCGGTCAGACCGTCGGGGCAGACCGTGACCTCGTGCCCCATCCGTGGCAGCTCGAGGCTCATCAGCTCCTGGAGGGACCGTTCGTCGTCGGCGAACAACAGCTTCAGTCGCTTAGGCGGCTTGGTAGCGATGTTCGATCTCCTTCGAGGCAGGGGGCAACGGCAGGCATACCCGCAGCCGCGTTCCGGCACCGGGGCCGGGGCTGATCGCGGTGATGCGCCCGCCATGATCTTCAATGATGCGTGCCGAGATCGAGAGTCCCAGGCCGATGCCGCTGCCGGCCCGGCGCGAACCCGTGTTGGGCTCGAACACCTGCCGCAGTTCGTCATCGCTGAGGCCGGGGCCATCATCGGCCACGACCAACTCGACCTCTTCGCCTACGGTACGCAGGCTGACTTGGACGGTGCCGCCGGCTTCCGCCCGTTCCAGGGCGTTGACCACCAGGTTGACGGCCACCTGTTTGATTTGTTGGACGTTGACGGCCGCGTAGACCGACGGGCCGGGGGCCAGCACTACTTCCTTGCCCTGGTTCTTGCCCAGGTGGCTGGCCAGGTCGACCACGCTTTGTAGGATCTCGCGGAGTTCCGTTGGCTTACGTTGCGCGTCGCTGGCGCGCGAAAAGTCCAGCAGGTTCTCTGTGATCCCTTTGCAGCAGAACGCCTGGGTTTGGATGTCTGCCAAGTGCTTCAGCAATAACTCGCGCCGCTCTTCCGGCGAGACATCGCTACTGTCCATGGTTTCGTCCAGAGCGTCCGCCGCCCGCACGATTTGTTCGAGTGGTGTGCTGATGTCGTGAGCCACGCCAGCAGCCAGGTAGCCGACGCTGGCAAGTTGCTCGGCGCGCACCACCTGGCGGGTACGGTCCATCACCTGGCGGTCGAGGTCGTCGCGAATCGCCTGGAATCGGCCGGTCATGCCGTTCATGGCAGCTGCCAACTCGGCAATCTCATCGTGCGTGTCGAGATGAATGCGATAGTGGAATTGGCCAGCCGCCACCTTGCGAGCACCTTTGATGAGCAGACGCAACGGGCGAAGAATCCAGCGGTAGGCCAGCCAACAAAAGACCATTAGCACTGCCAGGCAGCCAGCCGCCGTGATCCATACCAGCGTGAGCCGGGCGCGATAGCGGTCGCGCACCTGGTCAGGAAACTGGTTCATCCGCTCCTGCAGGTAGCCGGGCAGTTCGCCCACCAGACGCTGCAGTTGGGCCAGTTGTTGTTCGAGCTGCCGCGATTGTTCGCGGTCTTCCCAGCCGACGGCCGAATTGGCCGCATCATGCAGCAGTTCTTTGATTTGGGCGAGCGTCTGGCGTTCTTGCCGGTCGTCGCCAATGAAGAATTCCTGCTTGCTGTTATTGTCGAGCTGCGTTTCGTACTCGCGGACGGTGTCTTCGACGGCGTCCAGGCGTTGGAGAAACTCAGCCCGGGCAAGCTGCCAACTGAGGGTGTGCGAGCCTTGCACGATGTCGATGCCCGGCCGCGGTTTGCGCAGCGCTGCCACCCGCAGGTCGCTCACCTTCTGGTTGAGCTCCGTTGCCAGCGGCAATTCGGTGACGCGGAACAAACTCTTCAGCAGGCTGCGGTATTCGTACAGGCCGTGGAAGCCGCTCCAGCAGAGCGTACCCACGATCGCCAACAACAATACCAGCCCTAGTAAGAGCTTGTTGCGAATGGGCCAAGTTGACAGCACGCAGCGACCTCCCTGTCGCAAGCCGACTCGCTTTCTCCAGCCCTCCCAGCAAAGGAGCCTGGGAACCAGCGGCCGATCCCCCAATCCCGTTCGCTCCGGGCCCCTGCCGGAGCGATGGGGGCCGGAATGTACCATCGCCTGCGTGAGCAAGGCAAGACGTGTGTTGCCAAAGGGTGACTGAACCGGGCGCTATCACCCCGGCGAGCGACAGCTGCTTTCGTTGCCAGCAGCACAGGCAGCCCTGCATTTGTGGTCGGGTTCAAGTTGTCGCGTGACCGGTGCGATATAGGGGGTACGCCAGTCAATATACCCGTGGGACGGCCAGCATGCAGGGGATCCATCGTCGACGTTATTTCACCGCGCAGGCGCTATTGGTCCTGACGGCGATGCTAGCGTTGGCGTCTGCTGGCTGCTACCAACAGGCACCGCCTCGTGCGGCGCGCGTTGTCCTGGCCGAGGGGCCCGAATTCATTTACGACTACGCCGAGGCCCGCCGCATCGCGCGCGAAGAGGGCCGCCCGATGTTGGTGCTGTTTACCAATCGCGACTGCCCCTGTTGCCGCTACATGCTGCAACAGGCCCTGCGCGACCCGGCAGCCCAAGAACCAATGGCGAAATATGTCTGCGTCCATGTCGAGCTGGAGCAGGCCCCCCAACTGTGTCAGCAGTTTCGCGTACAGTCGTTTCCCACGATCCAGTTCCTGACCAGCGAGGGGGTGGCTGTCCGGCGCGTTATCGGACAAATGGGGGGTGCTGAGGTTGCCGCCCTGCTGCGCGATTCTGGGCCTGAGACTTCGACCCGTGCGGTCCGCGCGGCGCAGCAGACGCCCTATACTTCCGAGGACCCGCGCGCATCATTACGATAGAACGGTGCGGGTTGTACGGCTTCCGCCGATTTTGCGGACTGCAGCCGGCGAATAACGCCTAACGGGCGCTCGCGCTAGCATGCTGGCACGGCTAGCGCAGGTTTGCTGCGTATCGCCGGAGCCGGTGCATCGTCGGCCGTGATCGCTGATTGGCTGCTGGACTGCCGAGCCGCGCGCCTCAGGAACAATCCCCGTCGGCCGCTGCCTGCACGCCGCATTGCCCCTCTCCCTTGAAGTTCCCATCGCCATGTCCCAACCTGCCGCAACGGACAAGAAGAAACCCACTGGCTACGTTGACCGCTGGTACCACGCCAAGCTCTGGCATGGCTTTGAGTTCTTTACCTGGATGCGGCTGCTGATCCGGAACCGCTTCGCCGTGGGCTGGCACATGGTTCCGGCGGCGTTCATCATCACCATGTTCAGCATCCTGCATTCCTTCTTGCGAGGGGTGCAATGGTTGCTGCTGGGCATACCGCTCTCGCGGGCCAAAGTCGAGAAGCCACCGGTATTCATCATCGGGCACTGGCGCAGTGGCACCACGCTGCTGCATGAACTGATGGTGCTCGACGAGCGACACATCTACCCGGACAGCTATCAATGTTTCGCGCCGAACCACTTTCTGATCTCGGAGTGGGTGGCCACACGGCTGTTCGGGTTCCTGATGCCCAAGCAACGGCCGATGGACAACATGGCCATGGGCTGGAAACGCCCGCAGGAAGATGAGTTTGCCCTGTGCGCCTTAGGGCAGCCTTCGCCCTATTGGACGATTGCGTTCCCGAATCACCCGCCGCAGTTTCAGGAATACCTGGATCTGAAGCAGGTGCCGCCCAAGGCTGTCGCCAGTTGGCAGCGAACGCTGCTGCGTTTCATGCGGCACCTGTCATTTCGCCGCTCCGATAAGCGGCTGATTCTCAAGTCGCCCACACACACGGCAAGGGTGCGGGTGCTGCTTGACCTGTTTCCCAACGCCCGGTTCATCCACATCGTTCGCGACCCGTACACGGTGTACGCCTCGACGGTGAACCTATGGAAGAAGATGTACCAGGCCCAGGGGCTTCAGCGGCCCAAGTTTGAAGGCCTCGAAGAGTACGTATTCAACACCTTCCTTCAGATGTACGACGCCTTCGAAGGCGACCGGCATCTGCTGAACGACAGCCAGTTCTACGAGATCCGCTACGAGGATCTGGTAGCCGATCCCGTAGGGCAGTTGCGAGCGATCTACCAGCAACTGGACCTGGGCGACATCCAACCGGCGCTGCCGGCCATCGAGCAGTACCTGGAAGAAACCGGCGACTATAAGACCAACCGCTACCAGATTACCGACGAACTGCGGGCGCAGGTCACGCACCGCTGGGCACGGTACATCCAGCAGTTCGGCTACCGCGACGCTGAAACGACCGCCCAGGCGTCGTCGAACGGCGGCGGCAACACCGACAACAAAGACGCCCCGGCCGCATAACGACCGGGGCGCGCATTGACCTGTGTTGCATCGCCGCGTTACCGGGGATTCATGATCACCGCGCGGTGGAATGCGGCTGGCCAGCTGCCGCAGGTTACGGCAGTTCACGAATCCTCACTTCTTTGAACTCAATGGGCGAGCCTTCAGATTCCAGGCACAAGTAACCGGTCGCCGGGTCGCAACCGGTGCCGCCAGAGACTTCCTCGCCATTGACCCACAACCGCACTTCGCCATTAATTGCGCGGATGTAGTAGTGGTTCCACTCGGGCGACCCCTTGGTCACTTCTTTACGTGGAAAGCTGCGGCTGCCGTTGGGCGAGAGCGGCGGGAACGGCTTCATCTTGGAACTGCCGACGGCGAACACGTCGCCGTTGGTGGTGAACCAGTCGGCGGTCTTACCAGTGCGCTTTTCGTAGTTTTCTTTGAAACCATGATCGAGAATCTGGACCTCGATCCCGTGCGGTAGCCGCCCTGGCTGCAAACCTTCTAGCGACTGCTCAGGCACCCAGACAAACACGCCCGAGTTGCCGGCCGGCTTAAGGTGCCGCCACTGGACCACCAGCTCAAAGTTGGTCACCTTGTCCTTGGTGCGCATCACACCGACTGGCTGGCCGGTGCACTTGATCAGCTCATCCTCAAAGCTCCACGTATCGTCGTGGCAGTTGACGTTCACAAAGTCGTCTTTGCCCAGCGTGCGCCAACCTGGGCCGGTGCCATCAATCGTGGCCTTGGGGAGCAAAGGCGTTTCTTCTTCGGCGCGGACTGAGGAAAGGTGCAGCGAGGCCAAACCGGCCACCGCCAATAGCGCGGCCAGGTAGCGAGATGCGCGGAGCGGCGAAGCCGCCGTCGCCCAAAGGGTTGTCATGGCAATAACTCTCTCGTGTGAAATAGAGGGGTGGGGCTGTGCCAAAACCTGTTGCGGCCGTTGCGCCGCGGCAGATGCCAGAGCGTGCGGCGTCCATCAACCAGCGACGATTGTAATTGGTGCCGGGGCGTAACTCACTCCCCCACCGCGTCAAACCGCCGCGGTTCCTCAGCGACTACCAATCTTCGCGTTGCGGCAAAGTGGCATGCCAGTTGCTCCCCAACAGGGCATGGTGAGAGGCAGGGCGATCCTGACTCCAACAAAACAGGAGCACCGGGCGGGCGTCCGTGCCGCGTGCCTCCAGATCCAAAGAGCGTTCGGAAAACGCTGTGTGGATTCCAACCATGGTGGATGCATCGCGATCAAAAATGTGCGGATCGCATTCCAGGTTGGTGGATCTCGCCTTCGCCCGGTATTCAGAACCCATTTCCGTGTTTTTGAGGGAGACTTGGCTATGAAAACATCGTTTTTCGGCTGGCTGACATGCCTGTTTGTGGTGACGGCTCTGACGGTTGGCTGCGACAAGGAGACCGACGAAGGCGGCCCCGGTGCTGAACCTGGCGCTCGCACCATGAGCGGTCAAAGCCCCGACACCGGCGATAATATGGGGACGGATCGCACCCGTGATCAGAGCGCCCGCGACCAGGATCTGGACGAACAGACCTTTACGCTGCAACTGCCTGACGGCGTGAACGCCGCGCAAGATGAAGCGACGGAAACCAGCATTGAGCTCAACGCTGGCGACCAGTTCAATCAGGACGTTGCTGTGACTCTGAAGGCTCCGCAAGGCGTGACGATTACGCCCAGCGAGTTCACGCTGAACAAGAACCAGACCGAACAGAAGCTGCGGATTCAGGCCAGCCCCACCGCCAAAGAAGGTGACGTGGTCGTTGGCGTGACCGGCAAGCCGGCTACTGGCAAGATGGTTGAATCCAGCTTTAAGGTGACGATTGACCTGGATGACAGTCAAGCGGCCGAACCGGCTCCGCGGCAGGATACCACCACGCCGCGGCCTGCGCCGACCCAGCCTCAGACTCAACCGCAGCAGTAACTGGCCGATTGCTCGATACTGGTCGCTGCTGGCAAGCCATGGCATAAGCCAGTCTGCCTTTGCGGCCTAACGACAACAGCCTGTTGTTGCCAGCTTCACCAGGGCCGTAGCAATGAATCATTGCTGCGGCCTTTTGCTTTTGGTGGTGACGCGTGGCGCGGCTGATCGTGGCGGCGATTGTCGCTTTGCCTGCTGGCGGCTGCTTTCCTTAGCGATGGAGCGCGTTGTGCATGGCAATGATGCGTTTGGCCCGCGCGATTGATGTTCACGCTGCCGCATATCCAGGCAATCTGCATAAAACGGAGTGGTGCCATGCCATCGTCGAAAACCTACCCGACCGCCCAGCCTTTCCTTCCTGAGCGTCTTTCATTGGCTTCGCTGAAGGAAGCTGCGGCACATTGCCAAGGCTGCGATTTGTACCAGGGCGCCACGCAAACGGTATTCGGCCAAGGCAAGGCGCACGCTCGAGTCATGCTGGTGGGCGAGACACCAGGCGATGCCGAAGACAAGCAGGGGAAGCCATTTGTTGGTCCCGCGGGACGCCTGCTCCGCGAGGCGATGGATGAAGCCGGGATCGATCCGGCCGATGCCTACCTGACCAACGCGGTGAAGCATTTCCGATATGAAATGCGAGGCCAGCGGCGGCTCCACAAGAAACCACGGTGGCGGGAAATTATAGCCTGTCAGCCCTGGCTAGCAGCCGAAGTGGCTGTGATCGGCCCTGAGCTGATCGTTTGCCTGGGTGCTACTGCCGCCCAATCGATTCTCGGCAAAGACTTCCGCATCACTAAGCAGCGCGGCGAATTGCTTGTCAGCGATTGGGCTCCGTGGGTGGTTGCCACGTGGCATCCGTCCGCCGTCTTAAGAGCGCCGGATTCGGAAAGCCGCCAACGGATGCGCGACGAACTGGTGGATGATCTTCGCCACGGTCTGTCGAAGTTGGCATGATAGCTTGCCAAGTGTTGTGTGAACTCTGACTCGGCCGGCGTTCGTCTGATGGAACCTTCAATTGGTTCACAATTAGCCGTACTGGCTGGCGATTCACCAGCAGCAGTACTTGCTTAGCATTGCTGGTAATCGCCCGATTGCTTCTCTTGGGATCGCGGTTCGCTGCGGTATATTGAACGGTTAGGGGGAGGAGGGAAGTCGCCGACCGCTATACTCAGTTGCGGCGATTGACCGCAATTCCATGGCCTGCGTCCTGCCAACCGGAGACGCAACCGCATGAAGCCACTTAAGCGCATCCAAGAGAATCGTCGGCGAAGCAGCCACGCGATCATTCTCTGCCACGTCGTAGTAATCGTCATTGCAGGCTTGATGGTGGCTACCACGCCGGGTAGCGCTGCCGCCCAGCAGAACGCCGTCACCATCCAGTTGCCCACCTACAGTTCCTTCAGCGTCAGCACCACGGTCTTGGTACCTGACCGCGGCGGCGCGGCCTTGGGCGGTATTGGGCGTTCAGTGATGGGTGCGAGCCAATTCGGCCCGGCACCGCTACCTGCCGGCACGCGGGCAATCGGCGTGGAACGGCAGGCCCAGAACGCCCACGTCTTTGCTCAGATCCACGATTTCCGAGAGATGGAACAAGCACTGATCGGCGACGGGGCTGGCAACGACGTGGGCCGCTTGACTGTACTGCGCCCAAATGGACTAACCGGAGCAGCGGTCCACCCGCGCCCAGTGAACATCGGCCAGCGGGGCGGTAAGCCGCTGGCGGTTCAAGCCTCGGGCGATGTGGCCGGCCAATTGAGCGTCGAAGAGTGGAAGCGTCTTCGCGCCCAGCAGGCCGCCGACCAAGAACGCCAGGTTAAGGAGTGGATGCAGCGTGCGGCGGCCGCTGCCGAATCAGGCAATCGAGGCGCTGCGCGCGTTTATCTCAACATGGCCTACCGCCAGGCCGATGCTGAACTTCGTCCTCAAATTGCGGCTGAGCTAGAGCGACTTGCTGCGCCAGCCGCCTCCAAACGGCCGCGCTGATGGTGTGCCGGCTATTGATATCCGGCGGGGCAGGGGGGCTATCCTGGGGGTCTTGCTGCGTCGGTTGTCAGCCGCGTTTCCCTAATGGATAATGGTATTTCGTAACCCTTAGGGCGTTTCGCGGCAGGTTGCATCCTGCCAGGGCCAATTTCGCAAGTCTGCCCAGCGCCTTCACCATCAGTTCGCAACTTGACCAGGCCGGAGCGATCCTGCACCGTGCGAAGATTCAAACGCTTCTGGCTCGCGCTGGCCGCCGTGGCTCTGATTGGCGGCGGGGTTGTGGTTGCCGACTGGTGGCACGCCCTTCCGCCTGACCAGGTGAAGACTTACGTCGGCAGCAATCGCTGCCTTGAATGCCACCAGGATCAGGCGAACTTCTGGCTCGGCTCCGATCACGACCGGGCAATGGACCTGGCCACGCCAGACACGGTGCTTGGCAACTTCGACGACGCCACGTTCACCTACCACGGCATGGAGAGCCGCTTCTATCGCCGGGGCGATAAGTACTTCGTGTACACGGATGGTCCCGACGGCAAACACGCCGAGTTTGAAATCAAGTACGTGTTCGGCGTGCGGCCGCTTCAACAATACATGGTGGAGTTCCCCGATGGACGCGTGCAGGTATTGCCGTTTGCCTGGGATGTGAATGAGAAGCGGTGGTATCACCTCTACCAGGGCAACCCGCACCGGCAAGGGCACGACGAAACCAACGAACATGACGATCCCATTCTGGCAGGCAGTTGGTTGCACTGGACCGGCGCCGGCCAGAACTGGAATTACATGTGCGCCGATTGCCACTCGACCAATCTGCAAAAGAAGTACGATCTCAAAACCAATCGCTACCATACGTCGTTTTCCGAGATCGATGTTTCGTGCGAAGCCTGCCACGGCCCTGGCAGCCTGCATACTAAGTTGGCCGAAGAACGCTGGCTGTTCTGGGATCGTCATCACGGATACGGGCTGACGAATCTCAAGAGCGCCAGTTCGCTGCCGCAGATTCAGACGTGCGCTCCCTGCCATTCGCGTCGGCACGTGGTGTACCCCGACTACGAGCCCGGCCATCCGTACTTGGATCACTATGCGTTGACGCTGCTTGAAGACGGCCTTTACTACCCCGACGGCCAGATTCACGACGAGGTGTATGTCACCGGCTCGTTCCTCCAAAGCCTGATGTATCGCAAGGGCGTCCGCTGCACCGATTGCCACGATCCCCACACGGCCAAGCTCCAGGCCCAGGGCAATAACCTGTGCGTTCGCTGCCATACGCCGGCCAAGTACGACGTGCCCAGCCACCATCATCACCCGGTGGGGAGCGCCGGAGCACAATGTGTTGATTGCCACATGCCCGCCCGCAATTACATGGTGGTCGACGGCCGCCGCGATCACAGCATCCGTGTCCCGCGGCCAGATGTGAGTCTCGACTTGGGCACCCCCAACGCCTGCGCCAGTTGCCATGTGGACCGTACTAAGAGCGACCGCTGGAAAAGCTATCCAGCTTGGCTCGACGCGGCCAATGCAGGCGATCCGGTGGCCGAGGAAGAAATCCGCCGTGTGAACCAATGGTCGGCCGATTGGATCGAGCGCTGGTTCCCCAACAGCAAACATCGCCCGCGGCACTTTGGCTACGCGCTCGCCGCAGCCCGTCGCGGGGCCACCGAACCAGCGGCAAATAGTGATTCCACAGGCGCGCAATCGACCGGAGAGCATGGCGTCCTGGCACAAGATCCAGATGCGATTGTTGCCGACTTGGCCAAGCTTGCCCGCGACCGGAACAATGTCGGTCCGATTGTCCGCGCCACGGCGATCAGCCACCTGGAGCAGTATCCAACCGTCACCGGGGCGATGGCCGCCAACGACACTGCACTGAAGGACGAAGAAGCGATGGTGCGGCTGGCGGCTGTGCGAAACCTGAACGCGTTCTTCGAGTTCCGAGCGACCGACCTGTGGAACCTCACCAAACTGCCACCCCAGCACCGAGCCGTACTACGGCAACAGTTTGAACAATTGAAGGAGCGGACAGTGCCGGCCCTGAAGGATCCTCTCCGCGCGGTACGGATCGAAGCGGCGCGCGTGATGTCGGTGGTGCCGCGCGTGTACCTATCCGAAGCTGAGGCAACCGCCTTCGACGCCGCGCTTGCCGAATTCTTCGCCGGCCAAAATGAACTGGCCGACCAGGCGGGCGCCCACCTGGCGATGGGTGCCGTGCACGGCAACCTGGGCCAATTGCCCAAGGCGATTGAAGCGTACCAAACGGCAATCCGGCTCGATCAAGAGTTTGTGCCCGCCCGGATCAACCTGGCACTGCTCTACAATTACCAGGGCAAGAATGCCGAGTCAGAACAACTGCTCCGCGAGGCGATTCACTATGCCCCGGAACTGCCCGACGCCCATTATTATCTGGGCCTGCTGCTAGCCGAAGATGCCGATCGGCTGGCCGAATCGGCAGAAAGCCTGGCTGCGGCGGTGAAGCATTCGCCAAGACATCCCCGCATTCGCTACAACTACGCCCTGGCCCTGCAACAATTGGGCAAGATCGACGAAGCGGCCGAACAACTGGTCAGGGCCCTGGAGCAGGCCCCATTTGACATCGACCTCTACCAAGCGCTTATCTCGCTGCATGCCCAACAGCAACGCTGGGACCAGGCGGTCCGCTACGCGGAACAACTGGTCGAACAATTCCCACAAGAGCCGACCTTTCAGCAGCAGCTTCACTTGCTGCGGCAGAAACAAGGGGGAACCTCGGGCTCCGGGCAGCAGCCATAACGCGGCGGCTTGACCATTCGCAAGGTGAAAACTTTGTCTCTAGTCCGAAGCCTGCCTGCCTTGCGACGCCTTCCGCGATTGAACCACCTTCCATGCAGCAAAGATGAAGAACGCAGAAGGCCACAGAATCACGATCGTGACACCACTCAGCGCCAATCCGCCTATCCAGTTTCCAAGCGAGAACTCTTCGAGGCTATCACGACCGGCCCCCCATGCAGCCAGCAGCGTGATGGGCAGGAACAACGCGAAGATGCAGCCTTTACCGACACCCTGCCTACTCGGTTCCGCCGGGTCAGGCTGGAGCTCGCTATCAACCTTGGGCGATTCATAGGGATTGGTCATCCGCCGCCCCCGGGGCTGGTCGATCCGCAAGCAGATGGGGCACGGCCATGAGACGTCCTCATCGCCTCCTCACCGTTATGTCTGCCTCAAACGGGACCGCACCAGTACTGGGAATCGCAAGCGGGGTGCGTTGCGACAAAGCGCAAGAGCTAGTGAGCAAGAGAAGTGCCCCGTGGTCGACTACTGGCCGCCGGCCTCGCGGATCTGGTCAGTAACCGCGGTGCTGGTTGCCAGCGTGCCAGATTGGTTCGCGCCGGTGATGAACTTCCTCAGTTCCATGGTAGCCGGCCCCAACAGCAGGATGTAGATCGGCGGGGCCAAGCACAGCACCACGGGAAACAGCAGCTTCACCGAGGCTTTGTTCCCTTGTTCTTCGGCCCGTTGCCGCCGCGTCCGGCGCACGCTATCAGCGAACTCGCGGAAGGCACTAGCCACGTTGCCGCCCAGTCGCTCGGCATGCCGCACCAGTGTCGCCAGGGCTGTTACCTCGGGCACGTCCACCCGCGAGGCAAAACTCATCAGGGCCTGCTCCAGTGAACCGGCATCGGCCTGGTAATGGATGATTGAAAGCTCGCATGCCAAATCGCGATGAGTAGAATTCAGCTCTTGGCCGACACGCTTAAGCGCTCGTTGAAGCGGTATGCCCCCGCTGACCGTCATGGTGATCATGTCCAAGGCATCGGGCAGAGCCTGATGAATCCGGCGAGTGCGCGAGTTTGCCTGACTGGATAACACCACTTGCGGCAAAGCATAAATCATCAACAATACACCACCGCCGAGCATTAGGAGGCGATTAGCATCCTCGCTGCCGGGCTCCACGGCCGTAACCAATGCCGTAGCCACAAACAGCAGCCACGACACCATCGCCGCATTGCGGAATCCCAAAAACTCCTCCAGCGCCTTGCGATGGTAATAACCAGCGCGGACCAGATCCTGCTTGAGCTTCTTGGCCTTCTTTTCCGAGACCGGCAGGATGGCGGCCATCGGCTCAGTGAGTGAGCCCAGGATAAGAGGGCGCCGGCTGCCGATTTCTTCGGCCTGGTTGCGGCCGCCGCCGATAAACATCCGCCCCAACAAGAACACCACCAGCGATGTGCCGACGAAACTACCTAAAATAAGCAGCGAAGAAACTGTAACTTGATCCATGAAAGCACTCGTTCTCTGTATTAAGTGCCGGTATCGCGAAGCCAACCGGCTGAATCATCATTGCTAACTATCAGCAGCAGTGCTACGTCTTACCGTCGTGAGTATGATGGTTTCCTCAATAGTCGCTCTTGAGCAGTCGCGACACCCACAGCAATCCCACAACTTGCGATAATACCGCATACACCAGCAACTTCTGCCCCAGCGGATCGTTAAGCATCTGCTCAGCGTACTCGCGCTGAAACAGGAACATGTAGCCGAACAGCAGCGGGCCAAGGCTTGCAATAAACAGAGCCGTGAACCGGCCGGCACCCGTGACGCTTTTCAATTGCCGCCGAAACGACCGACGGTCACGAATTACGTCCGACAACCGCTCTAAAGTTGCCGCAAGGTTGCCACCAATGTCACGATGCGTGGCAAGGGTGTTGGCAAAGATTCGGACATCCATCAGGTCAAACCGGTCCGTCAAACCTTCCATGGTGGCAGGCAATGACAGACCCATTTGCAGGTGCCCGGCACAACGGCGAAATTCCGTCGCCAGCGGGTCGTGCGAGCTACGCCCCACCAAGTCGATTGCCTGGTCCAGGCTTTCGCCAGCCCGGACCGCTCGGGCCAGCAGGTCCAGCGCGCCCGGCAATTGCTCCGAAAATTTCGCAACGCGTCGCTGCTGGCTCACCATCATTGAAACGAGAACCAACATGAAACCAAACACTGCCGCGACGGTCGTCAGCAGCAAGTTCTCGGTGAACAGAAATACCGACGCACCAAGCAAGGAGGCGACTAACATGTGCAACAGCATCGCTGTTAGCGCGTTCATCGGCCAACCAGACTGATACAACGTCCGCTCAAACCAGCGATCAAAGCGGGCCGAAATCGACGTCCCCGGGGCCTCGCGATTGCGACGCGGCAGACGGCGAATCAGTTCCGCCTGCTCGGCAACGCGGTTCCCGAACAGCTCGCGAGCCCCCAGAAACACCGCTCCGCAGGCTGAAGCGATGCCAGCAAACGACAATAACGAAACTAGATGGGCGTCCACCTTCTGGCCTCTCAATGTTCGTGCAGCGTTAGCGAATCAGTTTGCGATTCAAACCGCAAACATTTCCCGCGGCAGTTCCACGCCGCATTCGGCCATCCGTTCCACGCACCGCGGAACGTATCCGGTGCGATAGAAGGAACCGCGAGCACGGCCTTTTTCGTCCAGTCCTGCCGGCTTGAATCCGAAGATGTCTTCCAGGTGGTACTCGCCGCTGCGCACCTCGACGATCTCAGAAATCCGCATCACGCGGCGGATGCCGCCCGTGAGCCGCGACAGATGAACGACTAGTTTGATACCAGCCGCAATGTATTGACGAACCACCGGCACCGGCAGCTCAAAGCCCGACATCGCCACCATCATCTCCAAACGCGATAAAGCATCGCGCGTGTCGTTGGCGTGGATCGTCGTCAGCGAGCCTTCGTGGCCGGTGTTCATTGCCTGGAGCATGTCCAGCGCTTCGGCTCCACGCACCTCACCCACGATGATCCGGTCGGGCCGCATACGCAGGCTGTTGCGCACCAGGTCGCGAGCTGGCACTTCGCCGGTGCCTTCGGTATTGGCCTGGCGGGTTTCAAGGCGGGCCACATGCGGATGCTGCAGCAGCAGTTCCGCCGAATCCTCGATGGTGACAATCCGTTCCTCGCGCGGGATCGCCGATGACAATGCGTTGAGTAGCGTCGTCTTACCGGCACCCGTACCGCCGGAGATCATGAAGCTAACGCGAGCGGCCACAGCGGCTTCCAGGAACCGCACCATCTCTTCCGAAATGGAGCCCAGATCGAATAGCTGGGGCAGCGTTAACCGATCCTCACCAAACCGGCGAATCGACAACTTGGGTCCGTCCAACGCCAGCGGAGGCGCGACGGCGTTCACGCGCGAACCATCCGGCAACCGGGCATCGACCATCGGGCTGACTTCGTCGATGCGGCGGCCAATGCGAGCCACAATCCGCTGCACAATCCGCATCACGTGCTGGTCGTCGGCAAAGACAATCGGCGTCCGCTCCAGCATACCATGCCGCTCTACGTATACTTCGTGAGGGCCGTTGACCAAAATATCGCTCACCACCGGGTCGCGCATCAGCGGCTCAATCGGCCCCAACCCGAACACCTCATGGTGCAGTTCCTCAAGCAACTGCTCCAGTTGGGCGTCACTGAGTGAAAGACGCCGCCGGGCAATGATCTCGTTCGCGAGATCGACCACCTCCGCCTCAAGTTCTTCCTGCGGAATCTGCCCTGCCATGGAAAGATCGAGCGTCTCGACAATCTCTTCGTGGATCGAAGTTTTCAGACGCTGATATTCAACTGCGTCCAAATCGACGCAGTCAGCCAACTTTCGGGCTTGGATCATGGTACTGGCCGTTATCAAGAACCTAGAATGTCTAAGGAAACGTCGCAGAACCAATCGCCAGTCGTCCATTTACCCCTGGCGCTACCGCGATCGGTCTGGAGTCGCAGCCCTGAGGGTGTTGGCTGCCTGGTCGGAGGGAGTGCCCCTGCGGGGGGAGGGTTCATCCGTGTGATGATGCTGCCCCGCGAGTCGCTCTCGCTGTCACGGTGGCATGTCGGCAATATCGAATCACCAGCGGCATCGCCCTGAACGGCTAATCTACGGACTGTTCTTTCCCAGGTGCGGCAGGAGCTGGATCGGTACCGGGCTTCGTCGCCGCTACCTTGCTGGCAACCGTGCTCGAGGTGTACTCTTGCCGCTGGTTCTGACGGAAGAAGATCTGGTTCTGCGAGCCGCCGCGGTATACTTCCATCCGCCACTTGGTGTAGGGACGATCAAGCACTTCATTCATCGTCCGCGGCATCTCGCCCGCAAGCGGCGTGTCGTCATCCGGCTTCCGCAGTGCAAGCGAGAGCGTGCCGTGCCCTTCCACGACGCGCAGCGCCGCCGCTTGCGCGGGACGAACGGCCAACGTGACGGCCATCTCGCGGTTGCCGCTGCGGCGTTCTTCTTCGGGCCGAGCGCCGGTAAAGGTTTGCTCCTCAAGCGCCAACACCTCGACGGCTTCGACCAGCGTAACCGTCATCTCGGGCAGGTCGTCGTCTTCATGCCTATTGGCCCGAAAGAGCACGTCGACCCAAGCGCCAGGTGTGGCGAACCCCGCCACCGCCGCCGGTCCTTCGACATTCACCGTAACGGCGCGGTAGCCAGGCCGCAGGCGCTCAGCCGGATTGGGAAACACACCTTCGGGATACAGCCGCGACGAATCAAAGGTTCCACCCTTCACGATGTCTTCCCGCAAGATCCGCCCAATGATCTGCTCCGCATTGCTCATGAAACTTCCGCGGATGCCGGCTTCGCGCATTTGCTCTGCCGTCATGCGGTAGATCGCAATGTCACCGAGTGTGATTTTGCGGCCCGCCTTGAGATCGGTGCTGGCTCGCGGTACCACTACCGTCTGAACCTGGGGCTGAGCCGCGACAACCGGCCGCTGCATCTGCATCCGCACCACATACGCACCCAGCAGGCCAAACAGCACCGCCA
>Ga0182738_1002476_pt1 | contig 21880 bp, 21 predicted proteins | sample eDN5th30CBELigMG_FD_128876 | JGI IMG/M metagenome (GOLD analysis project Ga0182738, IMG submission 128876) | Enriched Miracle-Growth compost microbial communities from Emeryville, California, USA - eDNA 5th pass 30_C BE-Lig MG (version 2)... ...
ACAAACGGAAATTGCCGCCTACACCATCGTGGACGACTTCGGCGCGACGGTGAACCCGATATTGCTTGCCGGTCAGGTGCATGGCGGCGTGGTGCAGGGCATCGGCCAGGCGCTCGCGGAAGAGGCGGTTTATTCCGAGGATGGGCAGCTTCTGACCGCAAGCTTCATGGACTATGCGATGCCGCGCGCCGACGACCTGCCGTGGCTGCATTTCGAGACGCGCAACGTGCCCTCCACCACCAATGAACTCGGCATGAAGGGGGCAGGCGAGGCGGGCGCCATCGGCTCCACGCCGGCAACGCTCAATGCCGTCACAGACGCTCTTTACCGCGCCTACGGCATCGGGCATATCGAGATGCCGGCGACGCCGTCGCGCATTTGGGCAATGATCCGGGACGCCTTGGCCACAAAGTGAAAAATCCAGCGACAGCGTTCCCTGATTGCACGGGAAGATTTCGTTTCCGGGTCGGCGAGGCGTCAAGCCCGGCCTGCGCCGAACACTCCGATCCTGTCTCAAACCGCCTTCGGCAGAATGCTTCCATGCAGCCATGAAACGCTCGAGCCCGCGGGTCGACCGGCCGCTTACCGGCATCAGCTTCAAGATCGTTTCAGTGGCCGTATTCGTGACCATGTCGTCCTTGATCAAGGCGGCTGGCGATGTGCCGGCGGGCCAGATCGTCTTTTATCGCTCTTTTTTCGCCATGCTTCTGATCCTCGCTTTCCTGGGGTGCCGCAGGGAGTTGCGGACGGCCTTCCATACCGCGCGCCCGCTGAACCATGTCGCGCGTGGCACGGTCGGCGTGATCTCCATGGCGCTCACCTTCTTCGCATTGACGCGGCTACCGTTGCCGGAGGCGATCACGCTCAACTATGCCCAGCCGCTGCTGGTGGTGGTGTTCAGTTCGATCTTCCTTGGCGAGACGATCCGCATCTATCGCTGGAGCGCGGTGGTGATCGGACTGGTGGGGGTGCTCATCATCTCATGGCCGAAACTGACCCTGTTCGAAAGCGGCGCGGCGATGGGCAACGAGGAGGCGCTGGGCGTGGCGGCCGCCATTCTGGGCGCGGCGTTTTCGGCCATCGCCATGATCCTCGTGCGCAGCCTCGTCCATACCGAGCGTACCAGCACCGTTGTCATGTGGTTTTCGCTGACCGCGACCCTGTTGTCGCTCATCTCCTATCCGTTCGGCTGGGTGCCGCTCAGCGCCATGCAGATCGCCTTGCTCGTCATGGCCGGCATATGCGGCGGCCTTGGCCAGTTGCTGATGACGGAAGCGTATCGCTATGCGGAAGCCTCGACGGTCGCCCCGTTCGAATATAGCTCGATGATCCTCAGCATCGCGGTCGGCTACTATTTCTTCGGCGACCTGCCCACCATCCATATGCTGGTCGGCGGCATCATCGTGGTGGGCGCGGGTATATTCATCATCTGGCGGGAACAGCGGCTCGGTCTCAAACATGCGGCGGCGGTTCGCCAGACAGCGCCGTCACAGAGCTGAATAGCACGCGCAGTTTCGATCCCTGGCTCCGAAAACCGATTCAAGCCGTGAAGTTTTCAGTTCTGCTGTTCGGCCGCCATTCGTTGCAGGAGCAGCGCCGTTTCGGGGTCTGCGGGAAAGAAGGATTCGATCGCCAGTTCAGACAGCGTCACGTCGAGAGGCGTGCCGAAGACCGTTATGGTGCCGATGAAGGACAGGATTTCCTTTCCCATCTTCAGCCGCAGTGGGTGGACGATTGCCGCTATATCGGGATGCGTCATGCGTGAGGTCGGCGCTGCCCCCGGATAGGAAAGCAACTCGCGTTCGAGATCGGCCAGCACCGTGTCGCCCGAGGCGTCGATCTGCCGTCTGAGCCTTTCGATGAGATGGGTGCGCCATTCGTGCAGGTTGACGATGCGCGGGGCGAGCCCTTGCGGATGCAAGCTGAGCCGCAGCACATTGATCGGTGGCGCGAGCAGGGAGGCATCCGCGACGTCTTCCAGCAGCGGGCCGATGGCGCTGTTGGCCGCGACAAGGTTCCAGTGATGATCCACGGCGATGGCGGGAAAAGGCTCATGGCCTTTCAGCACCATTTCCACGGCCGTCATGGCCGGAGCCAGCGTGGGGTCGTCGAGCTTTCTTTCGCTGAAGATGGGCGCGTAGCCGGCCGCCAGCAAAATACGGTTGCGCTGGCGAAGCGGAATATCGAGTTGCTCGGACAGATGCAGCACCATCTCTCGCGACGGTGCGGTACGTCCGCTTTCAACGAAGCTCAGATGGCGTTGTGAAATTGCGGCCTCGGCCGCGAGGTCGAGTTGGCTCATGCGTCGGCGCGTGCGCCATTCGCGAATGAGTGTTCCGGCGGAATGCGGCTGCGTGTTCATGCGACCACGTTAGGCGATCGGTTGCGCCAATTCTATTACCTGTCACGTAATCGCCGGATGCTCTTTCACCTGACAGGCTTGGATTCGCTCGGTGCCTGAATGCCGATGCGGCCGAACCCAAGGAGAAAACCCATGAACGTTTCCGTCACACCATTCCTGCGTAACGCACTCCTGCTGGACGCGGTGGCGAGCGGCGCAACCGCTCTTCTGGCGATTGTTGGCGCGCCCTTGCTTGCGCCGCTGCTGGGGTTGCCGCAGGACTTGCTCTTCTGGGCCGGCGTCGTGCTGGTGCCTTTCGTCGCGTTCCTGCTGATAACGGCCAGACGGCAAGCCGTGGCGCGGCTGGCGCTCATCGACATCATCGGCATCAACGCGCTTTGGGTCGCAGCAAGTCTGGGCCTGCTGGTTTCAGGGCTCGTGTCGCCCAATGCCCTTGGCGTTGCATTCGTCGTTGTGCAGGCGGTTGCCGTCGCGCTGTTCGCGGAACTGCAATTCATCGGCCTGCGCCGCGCAACCGCGCAGGCCGCCTGAGGGCGCTATCCCAACTGCGCGAGCCTGGCCTTGATCTCGAGAAAATCCCGCCATGCAAGCTTCTTGTGGGCGGGATTTCTCAGCAGATAGGCTGGGTGCAGCGTCGGCATCGCCGGTATGGTCACGCCGGCTTTCGTCTGATGCGTCCGCCAGTTGCCACGAAGGCGCAAAATGCCATCGGTGGTGTTCAGCAGCAGCTTGGCGGACGGCCCGCCGAGCGTCACCAGCACCTTCGGATTGGCCAGCTCGATCTGGCGCTCGATGAAGGGGCGGCAGATTTCCGTTTCATGCGGGGTGGGCGTGCGGTTGCCGGGCGGACGCCACGGTATGACATTGGCGATGTAAGCCGATTTCCGGTCGAGCCCGATCGCCGCCAGCATGCGATCCAGCAATTGCCCGGAGCGGCCGACGAAAGGCAGCCCTTCCAGATCCTCGTCACGGCCCGGAGCTTCGCCTACCAGCATCACCTCCGCCTCCGGGTTGCCGTCGGCGAAGACGAGGTTCTTGGCGGTGAATTTCAGGTTGCAGCCATCGAAGGCGGCCATCTGCCGGCGCAGTTCTTCCAGCGTGCCTGCCTGAGCCGCAAGCTCGCGCGCGAGCGCCGCCTGAGCCTCGTCGGGAACAGCCGCCGGTGCTGCCGGGCGCGGCGCAGGGGTCGCCGCGCGCGCCGGCATTGATTGCGCAGCGTCGGAAGGTTGGCGCGACGCGGTTTCCGGCGCTCGGGTCGGGGCGGCGGCCTGCGCAAAGCGGTTCACCGGCTCTTCCGCGAGCGCCTCGTCGGCGCCGGCGTCGGCGTAGAAGGCCAGCAACTCGCGCGGGTCCGGCTGTCCATGTCTCATGATGGAGGTCATGCCCTACAATCTTCCGCGCGTGCGGCGAAAGCAAGTCAGGTCGATGGGATGCGCGGGTTCTGTACCAGATAAAATGTGCGGTTCGGCGTGTAATCGGTGATCAGGAAGCCGAATGTGCCGATCCGGCGCGGGTCGATCTTGCCGTTCGTGAACAGCAGCCGGTCGTAAGGCTCGAAGTCGCGGTCGAAATGTGTGAAGCTGTCGGACGAGATCGCTTCGGCATCGCCACGCCGCTGGTCGAAGGACAGGCCGTCGCCGAACAGGCTCGGTTCCCCCAGTATTTCCTGTAGCTCGAACTCGAACTCAACCCAGCCCAGATCACTGGCGTTCATCACCCGCAGGCGCATGTAAAGGAAACCATTGGCATATTCGCCGGAGAAGTCGAAGGCGCGGACGGGCTTTGTCGCACGCATCACCAGTGTCACCGGACTTGCCGAATACAGCTCCTCGCCAATGACGATGGGATCGGCCTTGGTGCCTTTGCCCGTTGCTGAGCGGATGCGAAAGCCGCCAAGCTCGTCGGAGAAGGAATAGGCGCCGGCAAGCCACGGGCCTTCGTCCGATGTCACGCCCTGCGTGGCGGCGGGAGGGGAGGTCGCGACCATAGCGGACAGGCAGCCGATCCACAGCAATGCCAGGCGGCATGCCGAGCCGAAATGCGCCGATACAGACCCCGAAAGCTCCATCTGCCGCATCAGGGCAGTATGCCTCAGAAACGGGCGATCGGAAATCCAGGAAAATGCACCGAAAATAGGAATCGTGGCCCGCGGATGTATTGCCGCAGGCTTGCCACATTTAATTGACGTTTACGTCAATGCTGAGTAGCTTGCGCGGCAGTAAATGATATGGTGTTGCAAACTCCGCAATATGTCAGTTGCGCGGTTTCGCGTCGCTTTCGGATGCGCTATGGGAGCGCGGAGCCAGCAGGATGCCTGACCGGGCCAAGCCAGTGCGGAGGACTTGATGAGTGAGATTGAACACGAAAGCATGGAATTCGACGTGGTCATCGTCGGCGCGGGGCCGGCTGGCCTGTCCGCCGCGATACGGCTGAAACAGATCAATCCAGAGCTTTCCGTTGTCGTGCTGGAAAAGGGCGCCGAGGTGGGAGCGCATATCCTGTCCGGCGCCGTGGTCGATCCCATCGGCATAGATCGCCTGCTGCCTGATTGGCGCGAGGAGAGCGAGCATCCGTTCAAGACGCCGGTGACCGACGACCATTTCCTCGTGCTCGGGCCTGCCGGGTCGATGCGCCTGCCCAATGCCTTCATGCCGCCGCTGATGAACAATCACGGCAATTACATCGTTTCGCTCGGCAATGTCTGCCGCTGGCTGGCCGGACATGCCGAGGCGCTGGGCGTCGAGATCTATCCGGGCTTCGCGGCCGTCGATCTCATCTATGACGACCAGGGCGCAGTCACCGGCGTCGTGACCGGCGACATGGGTGTCGAGCGCGACGGCTCGCATGGCCCCAACTACGCGCCGGGCATGGCGCTGCTGGGCAAATATGTGCTGATCGGCGAGGGCGTGCGCGGTTCGCTCGCCAAGAAGCTGATCGCAAAGTACAAGCTGGATGACGGCCGCGAGCCGGGCAAGTTCGGCATCGGCCTCAAGGAACTCTGGCAGGTCGCGCCGGAGAAGCACAAGCCGGGCCTGGTGCAGCACTCCTTTGGCTGGCCGCTCGACATGAAGACCGGCGGCGGCTCGTTCCTTTACCACCTCGAGGACAATCTGGTGGCGGTCGGCTTCGTCGTCCACCTGAACTACAAGAACCCTTATCTTTCGCCCTTCGAGGAGTTCCAGCGCTTCAAGACGCATCCCGCGATCCGCGGCACCTTCGAAGGCGGCAAGCGTATTTCCTACGGCGCCCGCGCCATCACCGAAGGCGGCTGGCAGTCCGTGCCGAAACTGACCTTTCCGGGCGGTGCGCTGGTGGGTTGTTCGGCCGGTTTCGTCAACGTGCCGCGTATCAAGGGCTCGCACAACGCTGTGCTGTCGGGCATGCAGGCGGCGGAGCATGTCGCCAGCGCCATCGCCGATGGCCGCAGCCATGACGAGATCATCGGTTACGAGAACGAATGGCGGGCCAGCGCGATCGGCAAGGATCTGAAAAAGGTCCGCAACGTCAAGCCGCTGTGGTCGAGGTTCGGCACGCTGGTTGGCGTCGGCCTCGGCGGGCTGGACATGTGGTGCAACAGCCTGTTCGGCTTCTCGCCCTTCGGGACGCTGAAGCACGGCAAGACCGACGCCGCGTCGCTGGAGCCGGCCTCCAAATACACGAAGATCGACTATCCGAAGCCCGATGGCGTGCTGACCTTCGACCGCTTGTCCTCGGTGTTCCTGTCGAACACCAACCATGAGGAGAACGAACCGGTTCACCTGGTCGTGGCTGACATGGACCTGCAGAAGCGCTCGGAGCACGACATCTATGCCGGTCCTTCGACCCGCTATTGCCCGGCCGGCGTCTATGAATGGGTGGATGCCGACGGCAATGCTGCGGCCGATCCTTCGGCGAAGGACGTGCGTTTCGTCATCAACGCGCAGAACTGCGTCCACTGCAAGACTTGCGACATCAAGGACCCCAACCAGAACATCAATTGGGTTCCGCCGCAGGGCGGTGAGGGGCCGGTCTACCCGAACATGTAAGGATTTTCCCTGATCGGCCCGACTGTATTTAAGGAATTGTTGAAATACGAAACTTAATGTGCTTCTTTGGCATCCCATCCCCCTGGAGGTGTCAATGCGCGCAGTCGGAATCCCCCTGTTTGCCCTTGTCTGTGGCCTGACGAGTGTTGCCCATGCGGGCAACAGCAAGGTCGTGGTAAGGACCGAGACCTATGCTGTAGCCGGACGTAACGGTGCGGAAATCATGAAGACCATGCAGCGTAGCGGTCCCAAGCACGGCCTGCTGGCGCGCGCCATGGCCGCGACCCGCTACGACGTGCGATGGAACCTCGATTGGGAAAAGGGGGCCAGTGCCTGCCGGCTGAGAAGCGCCAATGCGGTTCTGACCATCACCTATCGCTATCCGCGCCTGGCAAATGCCGTTCCCGCCGACCTTCAGACACGTTGGACCAAGTTCATGTCCGGCGTGCGCACGCATGAAGAGACGCATGGGCGTATCGCCAAGGAAATGGTGAATGCCGCTCAGGCAGCCGTCGTCGGCGTCGCCAACGACAACGATCCGGATTGCGCGAAGTCGCAGAACGACGTGCGCCGCCGCGTCAAGGCTGTCTATACGGACTACGAAGCCCGCCAGCGTCAGTTCGACGCCAAGGAGCATCAGTATCATGGCAATGTCGACGGTCTCGTCGCTCTGTTGACCAGTCACTGAAGAATTGCATCGTGGCGGTGTCCCTGGATGCCGCCACCATTGCCTTCCATGCTTCAGCCGGCTTGATGATTGCCGGCATTTGGAGCGCGATGACTTTCGGAAATGCCGTCGTGCGCCAGGCGGTTGTTTTCGAGGCATGGTCTATGCCGAAAACCCATCCCTATCTGTCGCGATCGTGCTCCAGCTTCGCCAGAGACGTTTCCCCTTCTTCCTGCGGCTCGAAAGCGGCGGCTTTCAGCGCAAACTCGACCAGAACCGGCAGGTGATCCGAGCCGACCTCGCCGAGCGTGTGAGCGGAGATCGCAATCACATTGCCCTTGTGCAGGACGTGGTCGATCGGCAGGCCGCTGAAGCGCAGGAATTCGGGCAATCCGTGCCATTGCCAGGTGGGGCCTGCCGATGGCACGAGCGTCAGCCCTCCGAGCTTCGCCACCCGTGCCACGGCGGCGCTCCATGGCGTGGCGTTGAAGTCGCCGGCGAGCAGGGCGGTCGCCCCGAGCCCTCCCAGCGGGCCGGCGAGCGTTTCGATCTGCCCGGCCTGACGGAACGGCCAGGGCCAGCCGAGATGGAGTGCGGCCACATCGACCGCGCGGCCACCGAAATCGACGGGAGCGACGGCAAACGAACCACGCTCATGACATCTGCCTTCCCTGCCTTCGACAAACGGTCGTGTCGAGAGGATCGCAACGCCGAAAACGCCGTTCGGGTAGGGGCACTGGATGCTGTGAGGATAGGCCGATGACAGCAGCGCAAGCTTGCCGGCCCACACTTCCGAGACTTCGTCCAGCGTCACGACATCGGGTCGGATGCGACCGATCAGCGAAAGCACCTTATTGGGCTCGGGATTGTTGTAGCGCAGATTGATCTGCAGCAGCTTGTAGATGGGCTGTTCGGTCTCGTCGGGCTGTAGGCTGGCGTGAACCCTGCCGGGTCCGAGGATGGGCATGAAACTGTTGACCGTCGCCAGTGCGGCAACGCCGAAGGCGACGGTGACGATGCCATTGAGCCAAAACCGCCTTGCCAGAAGCACCAGCCCCGCGATCACCATCAGAACGGCGAGATGCATGCGGAAATGCGCCAGCGAGTCTAGGGCCGGATGCAACGTCCCGAAAAAGCCCGCAACCAGCGGCAGCGACAGGAGAAGTGCGGCCAGCAGCGCCAATGAGCCGATATCGTGGAGCGGAGTCCTGTTCATGCCACGTTCTTACCGACAGGAATGAGGCCCATTCAAGATGCCCGATCTATGAAAACCGACCGCCAGAAGATCAGGCGGCCGGTCGGGATTTCAAGTCTTTCGGCGCAATAACTGGGCGCATTATTGGAACGCGGTCTCCGAAAAGCTCCTCAATTTGCGCGAATGCAGCCGGTCCATGGGCATTTCGGCCAGCTTTTCCATCGCGCGGATGCCGATGCTCAGATGCTGGGACACCTGCCGCTTGTAGAATTCCGTCGCCATGCCCGGCAGCTTCAACTCGCCATGCAGCGGTTTGTCGGAAACGCACAGCAGCGTGCCGTAGGGCACACGGAAGCGAAAGCCATTGGCGGCGATTGTGGCCGATTCCATATCGAGCGCGATGGCGCGCGACTGCGACAGGCGCTGTACGGGCCCACGCTGGTCCCGCAGTTCCCAGTTGCGGTTGTCGATGGTGGCGACGGTGCCGGTGCGCATGATGCGCTTGAGTTCGTAGCCGGAAAGCCCCGTGACCTCGGCCACCGCCTCTTCCAGCGCCACCTGGATTTCGGCGAGCGGCGGGATGGGGATCCACACCGGCAGGTCGTCGTCCAGCACGTGGTCTTCGCGCACATAGGCATGGGCCAGCACATAGTCCCCCAGCGCCTGCGTGTTGCGAAGGCCCGCGCAATGGCCCAGCATCAGCCAGGCATGCGGCCGCAGCACAGCGACGTGGTCGGTGATGGTCTTGGCGTTGGAGGGGCCGACGCCGATATTGATCATGGTGATGCCGGCATGTCCCGCCTTCTTCAGGTGATAGGCGGGCATCTGCGGCATGCGCAACGTCGTGGCCAGGCCGGAAGGTCGCGTTTCGCCGGCCCTGGTTTCGACATTTCCGGGCTCGACGAAGGCTTCGTAGCCTTCGCCGCCCTTGGCCATGAGTTCGCGGGCATAGAGGCAGAACTCGTCGATGTAGAACTGGTAGTTCGTAAACAACACGAAATTCTGGAACTGCTCGGGGCTGGTCGCCGTATAATGCGACAGGCGGTGCAGCGAATAATCGATGCGTTGCGCGGTGAACGGGGCCAGCGGTTTCGGCTCGCCGGCGAGGGTCTCGAAGGTGCCGTTGGCGATATGGTCATCGGTGTCGTCGAGGTCCGGCACGTCGAAGACGTCGCGGATCGGCCGCTTGATGAGTTCCGCGATGGAGCCGTCCACATGCGTGCCTTCCAGGAAGGCAAAATGCAACGGAATGGGAGTGGAGGATTCCGCCACCGTAACTTCCACGCCGTGATTGCGCATGATGAGCTGCAACTGCTCGATAAGATAGCTTTCGAACAGTTCGGGATGGGTGATGGTTGTGGAATAGCGGCCCGGCAGCGGCATGTGGCCATAAGCCTGCCGGGAATCGACCAGCGAGTGCGACGTGGTCGTGACCCTGACCTCGGGATAGAAGGCGCGATAGCGGCGCTGCGGATCGCCGTTCCTGGCCAGGGCCGTGAAGGCGTTGCGCAGGAAGGCGGTGTTGCGTTCGTAAAGGGATTTCAGGGCGGCGACGGCTTCGCCGGCATCCGTAAAGCTTTGCTGCCCATAAGGCTCGGGGCAGGAAATCGTTTCGATGGGTTCAGGGTAGGTTCTTTTTTCCATAACCCAATATAGAGACTTGCTTTCGCCCTTGGGAGAGGGGCGGGCGAGGCGTGCAGAGCTTTTTTATCAGGCCCGCTGCAGGCTCATGAGGATCACGAAGCCCATGCCCATCTTCTTGGGCGCGGGAGCCTCGATGGTCGTGCTGCTTGCGCCGCGGGCGGCGGGAACGGCAAGCACGGGAGCGGCCAGAAGGCCCAGCAGCAGCAGCGCGCGCGGCATCACGCGCAATGTGTTCGCAAGAAGTCCGGTCGTGTGGTTCATGTCACAAGGTTCTCTGCTAGGCCGCTTCAGTTACGGCTGATGAGGTTGCACGCCATTCCGCTTTCATAGACGCAGGAGCGCACCATTCCCTCTTCCCAGCCGTGCCGTGAGCGCCCTTCATGAGCAACGAGCAGCGACAGGAACATGCCGAACAGGGCCATCAACAGACAGACGATGGTGAACCGGCGAGCGAGCATCGGGTGGCTTCTCCTTCAATGCTGAGGAGATTGCCTGAACGCGACTGAACGGATGCTGAGATGGCCGTTCATCTTAGGTTCAATTTTATTAATCGACGCGTTGTGATCCGGCTGCTTGTGTTCGGACGATGCGTGACTATCTGCGGAATGCGTCCGAAAAAAGGAGAGAGTGCATGACCATCCAGACCCAGCCGATCGAACTCTATTACTGGCCGACCCCCAATGGCTGGAAAATCACCATCATGCTCGAGGAACTGGGCGTTCCCTATGTCATCAAATATGTGAACATCGGTCGCGGCGAGCAGTTCGAGCCGTCTTTCCTGAAGATCTCGCCCAACAACCGCATGCCCGCGATCATCGATCCGGAGGGGCCCGGCGGCAAGCCGATCTCGGTTTTCGAGTCTGGCGCCATCCTGCAATATCTCGGCCGCAAGTTCGGCAAGCTGTACCCGACCGACGAGCGCCAGCGCGTGGAGGTCGAGCAATGGTTGTTCTGGCAGATGGGCGGGCTCGGCCCCATGGCCGGACAAGCCAACCATTTCCGCATCTACGCGCCCGAAAAGGTGCCTTATGCCATCGATCGCTATACCAATGAGGTCAATCGCCTCTACGGCGTCATGAACAAGCGGCTGGCCGACCGCGATTTCCTTGCCGGCGACTATTCGATCGCGGATATCGCTAGCATCGGCTGGACCATGGGCTATGAGCGCCAGGGCCAGGACATGAACGAGTTTCCCAACCTCAAGCGCTGGTTCGAGACGATGAAGGCGCGCCCGGCCGTGCGTCGCGGCATCGACATCGGCAAGGAAGAACGCGAGCGCCAAAACCTCGCCACGGACAAGGAAGCGCAGAACATCCTCTTCGGCCAGCGCGCCCGCGCGTGAAGCGAAGAGCTGCCAGCGGCCTGCCAGCAAATGGCGGGCCGCGCGTCAGAGTTTCGTCCAGTCCTGGCTTGTGCAGATCAGGCCGCCCAGCACGCAGCCGCTAAGCCTTGCCGTGTTGCCGCTGAGCCGGGCACTGCCCTGATAGGTTTCGTTTTCATCGAGATCGGTGATGAAGCCGCTATAGTTGCCGTCGCCGCCTCCCGTCACCTTGCCGACCTGCTTTCCGGCATGTCTTCCGGTCGTCATCGTGATGCAGAAGTCGTCGCCGCAACTGGTGACGGTCGCGGTTTCGCCGTTCTGTGTCTTCCACTTGCCTTCGATGGGGTCGGCCCATGCCGTTCCGCACGCCAGCAGGGTCGCCGCCACCATGCTCGACCAGCGAAGCATCTCTATGTCCTCCAGCGTGGCGGGCGCCCCCCTGTTCCCGTGTCGTTCCGCCGCTTACGCAAAGGTAAGCCAGTCGACACGTCCGGCAAGCACCGTGGAGTTTCCGGGGTTTTTAGCCCTTGGCGCTTGTGCGGCGGCCGGCGTGGATCGCTTTCATGGTTAGGGAAGTATTGCGTGCGCGCCGTAACATTTTCATCGATTTTTCTGCAAATCCCTTGCCGCGCCTGCGTTCCCATCCTTAATGAATTCAAACGTTTACTTCTTGTTTGAACTTTGTTTGCCGGCGGTTAAGCAAGCCATTTAACGGCGGGTTCAAGCCTCGGGTTCATCCTTCGAAGCATCGGAAGAGCAGCCCGCGACGACAGAACGAGGCGCTCTCCAGCAACGGACAGGGACCTTCGAAATGGCGCGTTATGAGATGTTTGAAGCCGGCTTCGGCGCGATGGGAACCACCGCTCAGGCCGATGTGCTTTGCGAGTTGGGGATGATGTACGCCAGCGGACGCGACTGCGACGTCGATGTCGTCGCCGCCCACAAATGGTTCAACATCGCCGCGATCAAGGGCTCGGCGCGTGCGGCAGCGCTTCGCGCCGAACTTTCGGTGTCGATGTCGAAACTGGAGATCGCACAGGCGCTGCGCGAAGCGCGCCAGTGGATGACCATGCACTGACAAGTTTGTCAGCCGTGGGCCTGTCGGAAGGCCCGGTCATTGAGAACGCGGCTGCCTGGAGGCGGGCCGACCGCGCGGATGAAAAACGGCGACAGAGGCATTCCGGAAAGGGTGCCATCAAACAGGCCGCGACCGGTGCGAACAAGCTCGGCGCGGCCTTTTTGCGTTCCGCCGGCCCATTCCGATTTTGTTGCGCGGCTGGAGCCGCAAATGGTATTTGATGTTGCCCGGACAACAAGGGCAGCACTCGGCGGCTAGCCGACTTCGGAGGAGAACAAAGTGATCAAAAAAACAGTAGTGGGGGCTGCGCTCGTCGGCTTCATTCTGGCGGCGCAGGCCGCGCGCGCCGACGACATCACCTTCGCGGTGGTGGGGCCGATGACCGGCCAGTTGGCGAATATCGGCGACCAGTTCAAACAGGGCGCGGAAGCTGCCGCCAAGGCCATCAACGAGAAGGGCGGCGTCATGGGGCGCCAGATAGCCATCTCGATCGAAGATGACGTCTGCGATCCAAAGCAGGCCGTTTCGGTTGCCAACCGCATCGTCGCCAACGGCGTCAAATTCATCGACGGACATGCCTGCTCGGGCTCAAGCATCCCCGCCTCTGCCGTTTATGCCGAAGCCGGCGCGCTGATGATGAGCCCGGCCTCGTCCAACCCCGTCATGACCGACGATGCGGCCGCCAAGGGCTGGTCCACCATCATGCGTCTCTACACGCGCGACGACGCGCAGGGCGCCTTCATCGGGCCGTGGATCGCAAAGAAATATGCAGGCAAGAACGTCGTGGTCATGCACGATAAGGGCGCCTACGGTCAGGGCGTGGCGGACGCCGTGCGCAAGACGATGAACGAAAACGGCCTGAAGGAAGTCCTCTATGAAGGCATCAATGCTGGCGAAAAGGATTATTCGGCGCTGGTGACCAAGCTGAAGGAACTGAAGGCCGATGTGGTCTATTTCGGCGGCTACCATCCGGAGGCCGGCCTGATCCTGCGTCAGGCGGCAGAGCAGGGCTTCAAGTTCCAACTCATCATGCCCGATTCGATCGCATCGCCGGAATTCTGGCAGATCGCGGGACCGGCCGGCGAGGGCACCATGTTCGTGTTCCCGTCCGATCCGCAGGCCCGGCCAGAGGCCAAGGAAGCGGTGGAGAAGATCAAGGCCGGCGGCTTCGTGCCGGAAGGCTTCACGCTCTTCTCCTATGCAGTGATCCAGGCCTTCGCGCAGGGCATCGAGCGCGCCGGCACCGACGATCCGATGAAGGTCGCCGAGGCGCTGAAAAACGGTCAGCCAATCCAGACCGTGGTGGGCGAAGTCACCTTCGACGAGAAGGGCGATCTGAAGAACGCCGCCTACGACATCAACCAGTGGCACGACGGCAAATACGCGCCGATCGAGCAGTAAGACTGCCGCACGAGCCTGGATAACTGGATTTGGCCGGGGCAACCCGGCCATTTTCATTTCCCGATTGGTGGCGCCGCTTGCGCCTCCTCCACGAAACGCACGAGAACAGTTCCGTCCATCACCTGTTCGCCCTCGGCCGCGATTTCGGCGATGATGCCGTCATGCAGGGCAGCGATGGTGTGCTCCATCTTCATCGCCTCCAGGATCAGCAGGGGCTGTCCCTTCTTCACCGTTTCGCCCTCGGTTGCCCGTACCAGCTTGACCAGTCCCGGCATCGGCGCGCGCATGCTGCCCGCGCTGCCGCCGGCTTCTTCCGCACTCGCGAATGGGTCCGGCACGGCGAAGGTGAAGGCCGCGCCATCGGCGAACACGGTGACGTGCCCCGGCCATGAAACCGTGTCCTGGAAATCGGTCTTTGAAAGAACGGTCGCAGTGCCGTCGCCGATACGTACCAGATAGCGGCCATCCGACTGTGCCGTCACGCCTGCATGCAGTTCCTGTTCGCCGCGGCGCAGAACCGTACGGCGCTCGATCGGATGGAAGTGGCTGTAGCCGGAAAGGCTCGCCCACGGGTCGTCCGACATGGCTCCCGCGGGCCTTGCCCCGGAGGCTGCCAGGGCGGCGCGCGCCACGATATTGCCGCCCGGCTCGGGAATGGCGGTCAGGGTTTCCTGTTCGCGGCCGATGAGACCGGTATCGACATCGCCGGAAGCAAAATCAGCGTCCTGAGACAGCGCCGCCAGGAAGGCGATGTTTGTGGTCGATCCAGCAATGCGGGTGGCTTTCAGCGCCTCCGTGAGCCCTTGCAGCGCGCCGCTTCGATCATTCGCATGGACCACCAGCTTGGCAATCATCGGATCGTAGTAGGGCGAGATGGCATCGCCCTGGCGCACGCCGGTCTCTACGCGCATGGACGAGCCCGCCGGCGTTTCGGTCGGAAAACTGAGATGATGCAGCGTGCCGATGGCCGGCAGGAAATCGCGCTGCGGGTCTTCCGCATAGATGCGCGCTTCAAAGGCATGGCCGGAAAGCGCGATCTCCTTCTGGCTTTTCGGCAGCTTTTCGCCGGCCGCCACACGCAATTGCCATTCGACCAGATCGACGCCTGTGATCATTTCCGTTACCGGATGCTCCACCTGCAGGCGGGTGTTCATCTCCATGAACCAGAAGCGATCGGGCCTGAGCCCTTCGGATGCGTCCACGATGAACTCGATGGTGCCCGCACCCGAATAGGAAATGGCCTTGGCGGCCTTTACTGCCGCATCGGTCATGGCCTTGCGCATCTCGGGCGTCATGCCGGGGGCGGGGGCTTCCTCGATCACCTTCTGGTGGCGGCGTTGCGCGGAGCAATCGCGTTCGAACAAATGCACGGCATTGCCGAAATTGTCGCCGAACACCTGCACCTCGATATGGCGCGGCTTCTCGACATATTTTTCGACCAGCACGCGGTCGTCGCCGAAGGCTGCCTTGGCCTCACGCCGCGCGCTTGACAGGGCTTCGGGAAAATCGTCGGGGTGGTCAACGCGGCGCATGCCTTTGCCGCCGCCTCCGGCGCGCGCCTTGATCAGCACCGGATAGCCGATTTCGCGCGCCTTGGAGGCAAGCAGCACGATTTCCTGCGCCTCGCCGTGGTAGCCCGGCACCACCGGCACGCCAGCCTGCTCCATCAGCCGCTTGGCGGCGTCCTTCAGTCCCATGGCGCGGATCGAAGCGGCGGACGGGCCGATGAAAACCAGTCCGGCCGCCGTCACCTGATCCACGAAATCCGGGTTTTCCGAAAGGAAGCCGTAGCCGGGATGGATGGCTTCGGCTCCCGTCGCCTTGGCGGCTTCAATGATCCTGTCGCCACGCAGATAGCTTTCACCGACCGGGGAAGGGCCGATATGCACCGCCTCGTCAGCCATCGCCACATGAAGCGCGCTTGCATCCGCGTCCGAATAGACGGCAACGGTACGGACACCCATGCGCCGCGCAGTCTGGATGACGCGGCAGGCAATCTCGCCGCGATTGGCGATCAGGATTTTGGAAAACATTCATCCTCCGGATAAAGCTGTCGGCCAGTGCCGCTCACTTTCGGGCACCGACTAGGGCAAAAAGCGCGCCCTGGGGGTCGATGCACTGGCAGACCCAGCTTCCGCCGGGAACCTGCATCGGTCCCATTATGACCTGCCCCTTGTTTTCAAGGGCACGCTCGGTCGCCTTGTCGATGTCTTCGACATTGAAATAATAGAGCCAGTAGGGGGCTTCGATCTGCGCCGGCTTGGTCATCATGCCGCCGACAGCGTTGTCGCCCCCGGTTCGGAAGAGCTGGTAGACGCCCATCGGCCCCATATCCATCGGCTCATCCTTGGTCCATCCGAACTGGTTGGAGTAGAAATAGAAGGCCGTTTCCCATTCGGTTGCCATCAATTCGTGCCATCCGATATGGCCGGGTGTCATCGGGGGAACCGGTGCGCCTTCTTCGCCCTTCGGCGTGATCAGCATGAACACCGCGCCTTGAGGATCGGCAACGACGGAGAAGCGGCCGACATCGGGAATGTCATCGGGTTCGCGCAGCACGTTGCCACCGCCCTTGCGAACCCCTTCCGTGGCGGCATCGACATTGTCGGCATAGATATAGCCGACCCAGGCCGGCTTCATCCCCTCCGCTTCCTTCGGCGTGGCCATCATGCCGGCGACGCCCGTTTCGCCCGCCTTCATGATGATGTAGCGCATGTCCGGGCCGCCCCATGGCTCCGAATTCCAGCCGACGACCGATTTGTAGAATGCCTCGGCGGCATCCACGTCGCTCGTCATGAGTTCGTACCAGACGAATTTGTTTGGATTGGCAGGCATGTCAGGCTCCCTTCGTCGTTACGCGTTGAGTTCCTCACTGCGGTCGCGCGCGGCGCGGCCAATGACCAGTTACATTCTGAAGACACCGAATCTAGTGTCCTCCACCGGCGCGTTAAGGGCTGCCGAGAGGCTAAGCGCCAACACGTCGCGGGTTCTTGCCGGATCGATGATGCCATCGTCCCACAAACGCGCCGAGGAATAGAGCGGATGCCCCTCGCGCTCGTATTTTTCGAGGATCGGTGCGCGGAATTCGGCCTCTTCCTCGGCGCTCCACCTTCCGCCCTTGCGCTCGATACCCTCGCGCTTGACCATGGCAAGCACGGTTGCGGCCTGCTCGCCGCCCATGACCGAGATGCGCGCATTCGGCCACATCCACAGGAAGCGGGGCGAATAGGCGCGGCCGCACATGCCGTAATTGCCCGCGCCGAAGGAGCCACCGACGATCACCGTCAGCTTGGGCACCTGCGCGGTCGCTACGGCCGTTACCAGTTTCGCGCCGTCCTTGGCGATGCCGCCGGCCTCATATTTGCGCCCGACCATGAAGCCGGTGATGTTCTGCAGGAAGATCAGCGGAATCTTGCGTTGGCAGCACAGCTCGATGAAATGCGCGCCCTTCAGCGCGCTTTCGGAGAACAGCACGCCGTTATTGCCCAGAATGCCCACCGGCATGCCGTGGATATGGGCAAAGCCGGTGACGAGCGTAGCGCCGTAATTCTGCTTGAACTCGTCGAAGTCGGAACCGTCCACGATGCGCGCGATGATCTCGCGAACGTCATAGGGCTTGCGGGTGTCGGTCGGCACCACGCCGTGAATCTCATCCGGTGCATAAAGCGGTGGAATCGGTTTTCCAAGATCGAGGCCTATCGTCTTCTTTCGATTCAGGTTTCTGACGATCTGGCGTGTGATGGCGAGCGCGTGCGTGTCGTCCATTGCATAGTGATCGGCGACGCCCGAAAGCCTTGTGTGCACATCCGCGCCGCCGAGTTCTTCGGCGGACACGTCCTCGCCGGTGGCCGCCTTCACCAGCGGCGGGCCGCCGAGGAAGATGGTGGCCTGGTTGCGCACCATGATCGTCTCGTCGGACATCGCCGGCACATAGGCGCCGCCCGCCGTGCACGAACCCATGACACAGGCGATCTGCGGAATGCCTGCCGCCGACATGTTGGCCTGATTGTAGAAGATGCGACCGAAATGCTCGCGGTCGGGAAAGACTTCGTCCTGGTTTGGCAGGTTCGCGCCGCCAGAATCGACCAGATAGACGCAAGGAAGATTATTCTGCATGGCGATTTCCTGCGCCCGCAGATGCTTCTTCACCGTCACCGGATAATAGGTGCCGCCCTTTACGGTGGCGTCGTTCACCACCACCATCACCTCACGGCCCTCGACACGGCCGATACCCGCGACCATGCCGGCTGAGGAAATGTCGCCGCCATACATGCCCCATGCGGCGAACTGGCCGATTTCGAGGAACGGCGACCCGGCATCGAGAAGCTGGGCGAGGCGCTCGCGCGGCAACAGCTTGCCGCGCGAGGTGTGGCGCTTGCGCGCGTCCTCCGAGCCGCCGCGCTCGACCGTCTCGGCCTTGCCGGAAATGTCGGCCACCAGCGCGCGCATATGCTCGGCATTGGCCTTGAACGTCTCGGATGAGGGGGAGAGTCGGGACTGGATAACCGGCATGTCACAAGCTCTCCGACATGATTTCGCGGCCGATCAGCCAGCGCCGGATTTCGCTGGTGCCGGCGCCGATCTCGTAAAGCTTGGCGTCGCGCAGCAGGCGTCCGGTCGCATAGTCGTTGATGTAGCCATTGCCACCGAGAAGCTGGATCGCGTCCAGTGCCATCTGGGTGGCCTTTTCGGCGGCGTAGAGAATGCAGCCGGCGGCGTCCTTGCGGGTGGTTTGGCCACGGTCGCAGGCCGAGGCGACGCCATAGACATAGGCACGGCAGGCATTCATCGTCGTGTACATGTCGGCGAGCTTGCCCTGAACGAGCTGGAACTCACCGATCGGCTGGCCGAACTGCTTGCGCTCGTGCACGTACGGTACGGCCACATCGAGACACGCGGCCATGATGCCGAGCGGCCCGCCTGCCAGCACCGTGCGCTCATAGTCAAGGCCCGACATCAGCACTTCAACGCCGGCCCCTTCCTGATGCAGAACGTTTTCGAACGGAACCTCCACATCCTCGAAGACGAGTTCGCCCGTATTGGAACCGCGCATGCCAAGCTTGTCCAGCTTCTGGGCAACGGAAAATCCCGGCATGGTCTTTTCCACCACGAAAGCGGTGATGCCGCGTGATTTCCCCTCCGGATCGGTCTTGGCATAGACCACCAGGGTATCGGCATCCGGGCCGTTGGTGATCCACATCTTGGTGCCGTTGAGGACAAAGCGGTCATTGCGCTTTTCGGCGCGCAGTTTCAACGACACCACGTCCGAGCCGGAGCCGGATTCCGACATGGCCAGCGCACCGACCTTTTCACCGGCGCAGAGCGCGGGCAGGTATTTTTCCTTCTGTGCGGGCGTGCCCCAGCGGTTGATCTGGTTGACGCACAGATTGGAATGCGCGCCATAGGAAAGCCCGACCGAGGCCGAGGCGCGCGAAATCTCCTCCATCGCCACCACATGCGCCAGATAGCCCATGCCGCTGCCGCCGAAATCCGGATTGGCCGTTATGCCGAGCAGGCCGAGCGCGCCGAATTCCTCCCACAGATGCGCCGGAAATTCGTTGGAACGGTCGGTCTCGGCGGCGAGCGGAGCAATTTTGTCCTGCGCGAAGCGGCGCACCATGTCGCGCAGGGCGTCTATGTCCTCGCCCTGGCCGAAATCAAGCGTGTGCGTGTACATGCTGCACCTCCCGGGGGCTTTCAGCGCCAGTCAGGCGCATGGTCATGGCTAGATAGGTTTCCGCGACTTCCGCGACTGACAGCCGCTCGTCGGGACGGAACCAGACGATAACGCCGGTGATCATCTGGATGATGGCAATGGCCGTGAGGCCGATGTCGTCCACCACGAAGGCGCGGGCATCCGCGCCGTCGCGCAGGATCTGGCGCAATTCCTTTTCATAGGCAGTGCGCAGCCGCAGAATATGCGTGAGATTGTCGTGCGAAAGGCTGCGCAGCTCCATGTTGGAAACATGGGTCGAATGCCTGCGCTCGACATGGAAGCGGATATGATTGCGTACGAAGGCGGCAAGCCGCGCGCGCGGATCCGACCCGGTGGGGCGCACCTGTATCCAGGCCGCCTGCAGCCCTTCCATATGCTCACGCATCAGCGTGAACAGGAGGTCTTCCTTGTTTGGGAAATAGCGATAGAGCGCTGCCGCCTGCACGCCCACTTCGGCGGCAAGCTGGCGCATGGAAACAGCCTCGTAGCCGAAGCGCGCGATCAGATTGATCGCCGCCTCCCGGATCGCTGCTTCTGTTTTCTCGCCGTCGGAACCTGTCGTTCGCGCCATGGCATTCCTCATCCTTGGATAAATAATAAAACGAACGTTCAATTAATTCAAGAGACGAAAAAGCCGGATGCGGGAGACGCAGCCGAATAAAGCGGAGAACGGGAAAGAAACGGCGGGCCGGGTGCAGGCCCGCCGCTTGAAGATCAGCCCTTGGCGGCGTCGGCGAGAGCGCGTGGCAGTTCCTCGCCGAAGATGTCGATCTCGTGGTCGAGGCCGACGCTGACGCGGATGCAGCGATTGAGCACCGGCGCCATCGGCTTGCGGATGAAGACGTCGCGCGCGAGCAGATTCTGCATCACGCGCATTGCGAAATCGGCATCGCGGCCGCAGTCGATGGTCACGAAGTTCGTGGCGGAGGGAATGGGCGACAGGCCGTTGTCGCGGGCGATGGCCGAGATGCGGTCGCGTGCAGCTGCAACCCTGGCGACGACGCTGGCGAGATAGGGCTGGTCGGCCAGCGCTTCCAGCCCGGCGATCTGCGCCATGCGGCTGACGCCATAGTGGTTGCGGATCTTTTCGACATTCGCGATCACCTCGGCATCGGCGAAGGCGTAGCCGCAGCGGATGCCGGCCAGGCCATAGGCCTTTGAGAAAGTGCGCATGCGCAGCAGGTTCAGCCGGTTGACCTGAACCGGGGGCAGGGCGGAAGCCGGCGCGGTCTCGCCGTAGGCCTCGTCAAGGATCAGCATTGTGGTCTCGGGCAGCGCGTCCATGAAGCGGATCAGCTCGTCCGTTTCCCACCAGGTTCCCATCGGATTGTCGGGGTTGGAGAGGTAGACCAGCGGCGCCTTCTCGCGCTTCACCGCTTCCAGCAGGCCATCAAGGCTTTCGCGGTCGTTTTCATAAGGCACCGGGACCAGCCGGCCGCCCACGCCTGCTACGTGGAAGTTGAAGGTCGGATAGGCGCCGAGCGAGGTGACGACCGCATCGCCGGGCGAAACATACATGCGCACCGCAAGGCTGAGCAGGCCGTCTATGCCTTCGCCGATGACGACATTGTCCTTGCCGATGCCCAGATGAGCGGCGAGTGCAACGCGCAGATCGTGATTGTCCGGGTCGCAATACATCCACATGTCCCTTGCGACTTCCTCCATCCGCGCAATCACGCGCGGGGAGGGGCCGTAGCTGCTTTCATTGGCGCCCATGCGGGCGCGGAAAGCGCGGCCGCTGTCTCTTTGCTGCGCCTCCGGTCCGACGAAGGGAACGGTCGCCGGCAGCGCTTCGATCAACGGGGTCAGGGGCGGACGGATGGACATGGCGATATTGCTTTCAATGTTCGTACGGAAAATTCAGGGCACGTCATCGCGCAGCGGCGGGCAAAAATCCAGAAGATTGTATCCGGAACGAAAAACGCCCGGAACAAGGTCCGGGCGTTTGGATCGCGTCAGTGCTGCGGGACAGGTTCCCCGTCATCGGGGGCCGGTTCCTCCACCGCATCCTTGTGATGGATCTTCTTGCTGGCAATGAAGGTGTAGAACATCGGCACCACGAACAGGGTGAACAGGGTTCCCACCAGAATGCCGGAGAAGATCACCAGGCCCATGGAATAGCGCGCCGCAGCACCGGCGCCGGCGGCGGTGATCAGCGGCACGACGCCCAGCGCCATGGCGGCGGTCGTCATCAGGATCGGTCGCAGGCGCACCTTGGCCGAAGCCACGATGGCCTCGCGCCGCGACAGACCATGCTCCTCGCGCTGCTGATTAGCGAACTCGACGAGCAGGATGCCATGCTTGGTGATGAGGCCGATGAGCGTGATCAGGCCCACCTGGGTGTAGATGTTGAGCGTTCCCAGGCCCATGTTCAGCGGCACGATTGCGCCGAAGATCGACAGCGGCACCGACATCATGATGATGAGCGGATCGCGGAAGCTCTCGAACTGCGCCGCCAGCACCAGATAGAT
>Ga0182738_1002480_pt1 | contig 21872 bp, 20 predicted proteins | sample eDN5th30CBELigMG_FD_128876 | JGI IMG/M metagenome (GOLD analysis project Ga0182738, IMG submission 128876) | Enriched Miracle-Growth compost microbial communities from Emeryville, California, USA - eDNA 5th pass 30_C BE-Lig MG (version 2)... ...
TAAATATTATCATGATGTCAAAAAAAGATTCGTTAAAATCCAAATACCCAATGCCCAATGCCCTATCCGAATAAATTCAAATAATTTACCGATAAATAAATGAGAAAACTTGACTCACTGAAGCCAAAGAATTCTGAAAATCTCCTCGCGAAGGAGAAGCAAACAGCTCCACAGTCGACTGGAGTCTATGCTGCGGCTCTTCAAGACCATTTGATAAGAAATAGCAATATCAAATTCTTGAACAAGCTCACAAAACCTGTTCAAACGAAAAAAACATCCAATGTTCAAAAGATCTTTTCTCAGGGAAGAGTTATAAGTTTGGATCACAACAAGATCCTCAATGATATTACCAAAAAGGAAAACAAAACCAAAACCAAAGCTCCAAATATTTTGAAGGAGTATGAAGATACCTTGAAAAAAGCAGAAGCTGATGAGCAGCAAAATATTCAATCTAAACTATACAAATACATTAGCAAGTTAACCCTGGCACAAAGGCTTGGATTGGTCCAAAAACCCCCTCAGCCTCTTTCCAAGAATGAATGGTCTGAAATCGAAGAAAAGAGCAAAAAGAGAGAAGGCGATCATGCTTGTCCTATTTGCTTAGAATCATTTACTACACCAAATAATCAAATCATCTTGAGTTGCTCCCATGTGTTTCACAAAACTTGCCTTTCTAATTTTGAGAGGTTTACAAAGCAACGCGTTTGTCCAATCTGTAGAAGACAAGACTACGAAAAGAAAAACTTTGATCAAGGCTTCATCACTCACTTGACCAAAATGATTATCAAAATCCAAAAGGCAGTCAGAGGCTTCCTTGTCAGAAGGAGACTTTATGCAGAGTTGAACAAAACGTACAAAGCGACTTCTACACTGTTTAGAAGGAGGTTGCTTGCTTACAAGCTCCAGCTATTAAACGAAAAAATGTCGAAAAAAGCCAAGGTGCGACAGAAGGAAACGGAAAAACTCATCTCGGAGATTGATAAAAATCTGGATGAAAAGAATAATATGGACTCCAAACTCCTCGAAATCCAAAATCTTCATCGTCTCACACAAGAAAACATTCGTGCAGCACTGCCTGGAAACACTCTTATCCAACAAACAGGGACCAGCCAAACTTTGGTTCAACAAGTTAGGCCTGAAAACAAGGGAGAAATGTCTGCAGAGTGGAAAGAAACTCTTAGAAAAGCAGTCCTGAGAAATGAACAAAATTGTGCCATCTGCTTCAATGATTTGAACAATGGGAAAAAATTATGTCTCCTGAACTGCACTCATCTTTTCCACTCAGCATGCTTGCTTTCCTTTGAATACTATGCCCTTTTGAATCAGCACAATTGCCCTGTATGCAGATGTGACTACAAGAAAATCGAAATTGATCATTGGTAATTACTTTCTTGTCTAAATTTCATTTTTCTGATGTTACCATTTGATCGTTTGTATCGTATCAGTGTAAATTTTAATTTAATATTTAAAATAAAATCTTTGTCAAAGTCATATGAATGATCCAAAAGATCTAGAAGAAATTATCGCCCCAAAATTCCTTTCAAGCTGTTTTGGCGATATTGTCTCTTTAACCCAAACTTCCAATAATGTATAATTGAATCTCTTCAGTCTTCATACTAAAATATAAAGTTCCCCGACAAAGATGAACTTGGTTATTACAAAAGAGTTCCTTCATGTAATCAAAACATCAAGTAATTGTAGACTTAGAAAATCTTTCTCATATTCAACAAAAGGACCATCAACTCTTTGATCGGAGAAATGATTCAATTGACCGCTGCTTTTGGATCTGATAACCATCAAATCGATCCTACAAAGACTATCAAATATACAAGCATTATTGATGTTTTGGATTCTTACCTTGAAAATGCTGATCTTGCCTTGGACAAAATCAAAGTACTTCCTTGAATAAATACCCTTAACCTCTCCTAAAAGGCACATACTAACGAAGATAAAGCTATGTTTATTAAAGAAAACCCAACTCAACATCAAGTCAAAGAAAGAACCGAAGCTAGACCTCAAGATAAATTTACTGATAAAGTTGAAAACTCTGAAGAATATCCTTTTGTTCCCAAAATCACAAAAAAACCCCATGCTAAAACCAACCTTGATGAGAAGCTTCACCTTGCTCAATTTAATAAAGTCAATTTCTTCCAAAACGTCCAAAATCCATCAGAATATGAATTTGCTCATCCTTATGAAGAAGAAATAAATACACTTGAATACCAAGATTGGCAATATGAGCTTGATGTCAAGAGCCAACAACCTTCTCCCTTAAAAGCTGAAAACTTTTTATTTGTTCATGATTTAGAAACTTTCCAAACCTTGCTTGCTGAATTGAGGTCTGAAGACATTAAAGAAATTGGCATCGATTTGGAACATCATAGTTATCATTCCTATCAAGGTTTCACTTGTCTCATGCAGGTAAAATTTTTGTGAAATTCATCTTTACTTTATCCCAATCAATATAGTTGTCTACAAGGACCAAAGATTATATTATTGACACTCTTGCCTTGAGAGATAATCTTCATGAACTTAATGAGATTTTCACAAATCCCAACGTTGTCAAAGTTCTTCATGGTGCTGATATGGATATCCAATGGCTTCAAAAAGATTTTGGCCTCTATATCGTCAACATGTTTGATACTGGTCAAGCAAGCAGGTTCCTTAAATTCCCATCCATCAGTTTGGCATATCTCTTGAAGGAATACTGCAAAGTTATCGCAAATAAAGAATATCAAACTGCTGATTGGAGAACTCGCCCTTTACCTAGAGATTTTATAAAGTACGCAAGAGAAGATACACATTATCTTCTTTATATTTATGATGAACTGAGAAAGAAGATCATTAACGATGCTAAAGACAACAACCTTGATCCTATCGAATCTTTGAAATCAGTTCTCAATAAGAGCAAAATGATCAGTTTAAAAACCTACAAAAAACCCGTCTTGAAAAATGAGGCTTATTACAACGTTATGAATCGCTACAAGCCTGTCTACAGCAGAAAAAAATACCTCATCTTGAAAAAAGTTTACAAATGGCGTGATACAACTGCTAGACTTGAAGATGAAAGCACAGGATACATTCTTCCCATGAACCTCATCTTTGAGATCACAGAACTCGCCCCTAAAAGCACAACCGAAGTCTACTCCAAAATTAAAAAACTCAATCATGTCGCTAAAAGACACATCCCAAAACTCGTCGAGGAAATCCTCAAAGTTGATGAAGAAATGTATAGTGAAAAAACCGCTGAAAAGGCTCCTATTGCTATCATCAGCTCCACCAAAGCCCAAGTTCCAACTGTTGTCCCCAAATTCGCTGCTGGCCATACAACTGAAATTGTGTTGTCTGAATCAGAGAGATACAAGTTGGCCGATGAAAAGGTTAACTTGGTTTCTGCGACTAAATCAACTGAAACTGTTGGTCATAATTATCACAACGTAAGATCTCTACCTGCTTTTTAAGATTCTCACTTCCATTTCATAGATTTTTGCCCCTAAACAACCATCAAGCCAAAATCAACAAAAGTTCAATGAACTCAAAAATTCTTTCAAATACAACTCCTTGTATGATTTCACTATGAGCTTCCAACCAAATATTAAAGCTGATATTGTTCAGCTCCAAAAGGAGTATGAAAAGTCAGCGAAGCAAAAGAAAGCTCAAGAGAGCTTGAATACCAAGGCTATAAATCAAGCTAATCTTGTTTCAGCTGAACAAGGATTCCTCGAATTTACCAAAGAAAAGGGAGAAGCACCAAAACAAGCCGATCAAAAACCAACCCTCCGCCTCAACCTTGATAAGCTTGAGAAGAAGGAACCTGCTCTCCCAGCTTCTCTTAAAGAAAAGTACAATGTCCGCAATACCAAAAAGCCCAGACAAGCGACTGAGCAGGATATTGAAGCTGAACAAAACAAATTCAACGAAAAAGTCAAAAAACTCAAAAATAACATGCAAGAAGCCAATATCATTAAGAAAATCGAGAATAAATTTGATGCCCTCCAAAACTCTGATGATGAAGATGAAGAAGAGTTTGATGAAGGCCAAATCTTGTCCAAAACTCAATCTAAAGCTTTCAAAAGTAATTTTATTTCTGAAAAAATTTATTCACCTAATCTAGAATTCTGGGAAAAAAATACGACTCTTCAAGCGGGAGATCCATTACAGATTTTGAACGACAAAGAAAGAGGGAATAAGCATAGACCTCAAGGCCAAAAGAAATTCTTTGTAAATTTTCTTTTTTATCTCTTCTTAAAAAATCATTAGAAAAAGCACAACTCCAACAAGAAACGCTCTCAAAGATAATCAATATCTTTCAAAAATGTACATATTGCTTGTGATGATCAAATGCATTTTTGTGTTCTTAAAAAAAAATCCTTGTATTCATCTTGTCATTATTTATTAAAAAAATTGATTCATCTATTTCTCAAAGTGTTGTTAGAGTGAAATTGATCAAATCCCAATTTTCTACAGAATAACTGAATTGAATCATACTCTTTTTCTCCACAAATTAAATTTTAATTTTTCCCAATCATCTCATTCCATTTCATTGAAAACATCCTTTAATTATTAATTTGTCTTCTCAGTCTTATTCCTTTCTTTATTTCATTAATCTTCCTTTGCCTTCTAACCTTGAATTAAGTTTTCTCAATAAACCAACATACCTTGACACTTTTAATTTTTTTCCGACCTCATTATTATATGTTTCAAATCTGATCAAGTGTGCTCAATTCTGAAGGAAAAAATCGAATTTGCCACCCAACAAGTCTATTAATTCTGATGCAACAGTCAGTTAGATAACCTCAGGAGAAAGAGGGTAATAATATTTTTTGATAGGATACGCGCAAGTTAAATATAAAATTACAGAAAATATAATATAAATTTTAAAAATAAAAAATATTGATACAAAATGGTTGACACTAAACCCGATTACAAATCTCCTCACGTTGAAGAAAGATTTTACGCCAAGGCTGTCCCCAAGCACGCTATTGGAGATATCCTCAGAATTGAACACATTGTCAAGAACGCTGAAAAATACTACGACCAAGTCGGAGTTGTTGCCGGATGGGCCAGAACTCTCAGGTATATTGACTCGTTGGAAAACCAAGTAAACCCACTTTAGAAATGCTGGAGGTAACACCATCATTTTCATTGAACTTAACGATGGTTCTGCTATGGATTCTTTACAAGTAATTCCTTTCTGAAATCCAAGTTATAGCATTTATTAGGTTGTCGTCAACCAAGCCATGCCCAACTTCGAAGAAGTCAGCAAGAACACCGCTGGTGCTTCTTTCAGAATCAAGGGAAGATTCATCAAGAGTCCCGCTCAAGGCCAAGCCATCGAAGTCCAAGTCGATGATGCTGAAAACCACTACGTCAAGGTTGTCGGACCCGTCCTTGAATCCAAGACCTATCCCATGGCCAAGAAGGGTCACACTTTGGAATATTTGAGAGAAATCGCTCACTTGAGACCCAGATCCAAGTACGTCTCTGCCATGATCAGAGTCAGAAACTCTCTTGCCCAAGCTACTCACATCTTTTTCCAAAGCAAGGGCTTTTTGAATATCCACACTCCTATTGTCACCGCCTCTGATTGTGAAGGTGCTGGAGAAATGTTCCAAGTCACCACCATCTTGCCTGAAGCCCACGAAAGCATCAAGAAGGTCAAGACCGTTCACAATAAGGAAACCATCGACTACACCAAGGACTTCTTCAAGAGACCTGCTTTCTTGACTGTCTCCGGACAATTGTCCCTTGAAAACTACGCTTGCTCCATGTGCAACGTCTACAACTTCAATCCTGCTTTCAGAGCTGAAAACTCTCACACCGGCAGACATTTGTCTGAATTCTGGATGATCGAACCTGAAATCGGTATAATTTTCCTCTAATTCAATAATTTGACCTCTATCTCTCTAGTCTTCGCTGATATTCACGACGATATGGATCTTGCTGAAGCCTATGTCAAATTCTGCGTCCAATACGCCCTCGAAAACCACAAAGACGAACTCGACTACTTCGAAAAAGAACAATTCAGAAGAGCCGAAGAAGCTATTAAGGCTCAAGAAGTCAAGAGAGTCCAAGAAGAAAAGAAGGCCCAAAAGGACAAGAAGGTCGCTCCTGGACCCCAAGAAGAAAAGGTCACTCTTCCTGAATTCAAGTTGATCGACAACTTGAGAAACATCATGAACTCCGAATTCAGAAGAATGACTTACGATGAAGCTATCAAGATATGCATTCAAGACGATAAGGATGGCAAAGTCAACTTCATCAACAAGTTGGAATGGGGTGTTGATATGAGCAGTGAACACGAAAGATATTTGGTTGAAAAAGTCTTCAAGCAACCCGTTATTGTCTACAACCATCCCAAGTCCTTCAAGGCTTTCTACATGAGATTGAACGACGATGAAAAGACTGTCGCTTCCATGGATGTCCTCGTCCCCGGCGTACCCTGCATTATTTTTGTCCTTTAATTAATCTTCCCATTCTAGGTCGGTGAATTGATCGGTGGATCTCAAAGAGAAGAAAGATTGGAAGTCCTCGACAAGAGACTTGAAGAAATGAAGCTCGACAAAGAAGTCTACTGGTGGTACAGAGATCTTAGAAAGTTCGGAACTGTCCCCCATGCTGGTTTCGGTCTTGGTTTCGAAAGACTCGTCATGTTTATTACCGGTATTGATAACATTAGAGATACTATTCCCTTCCCCAGATGGCCTGGTCATGCCGAATTCTAGTTATATTTATCTCATATTCGTGATATAATAAATTTATGCCCCTGATTGTAATACATTATAAATAAATCCTCTCATGTCAATTAAATATCATGAAACAAAATCTCAAAATTAAATTTTATTTCGATTTCAAAACATCTCATGTCGTTAGTTTTTGAAGAAAACATCTTGAAAGTAACCCTAGAATTCTTATATTCACAACTCATGCCCCTAGGACACAAGTTTTGCAAAGAGACTTGACGAATTAAGCGAAGGAATCCAAGTGTTAAGAGAATATATCTTTTTTAATCGTTTTAATTTCCTCAAACAATGCCAAATTTACGACAAGCTTGATACAGGTGAGAGATCTTTCATATTTCTCATTTGCTTACTCATCAAAGGCAAATTGTCTGTTGAAAAGTTTGAGATTGCTCTGAAGCGATCACCTTACATCTTTACTTCCAAGCATATTCATGAAATTATTAATGATGCTCCCAAAAATCGAAAAAATGAAATCATGTATAGACACATGTATTTTCTGATCTCCGTATTTTGGACTCGAAAAATGTTTTTGTTAAACTCTTTTAGAAAGGAGAAAAGCCCAAAACTAAACTCAGTGCTAAACTAATGGCGCATGGACATTCTTCAAGCTCTTTGCTTCTCGCAGCAGAGTCCCCAAAGCATGAAGAAAATAGAGGAGATGATTACGAAACTTTCTTGTCCAATTTCTTCAAAACTAAAAATCTCTATGATTTCGAAAATTTTGACTTGAATTTATTGGATACTCAATTGTTACAAGAAAAAAACAAACCTAAAGGAACTCAAGAAGAACTTTCTATAAAAAATCTCTATGCTGCCAATAATGTCTCCATCATCGAGAACTTTAAAATCACCATCGCCAAAACCATTTATTCCGTCTTGGAAGAAGCTGAAAAACAACCTATCCCTTCTGATGATCAAATCTTTGCTAGACTTCAAAAATTCCTCCGAAAAACTGAAGACGACATGTACCGTTCCTTAAATGAGTATAATTGTTATATTTTCAACAATTCATTCAACTTTTCAGGTTGGAGCTTGGTAAAATTCTCCAAAGATTCAATCTTAAACTCACAATTGATGAAACAAATCTCTTTTATTTCTTAATGTATGGGGAATTCTCAGAAAATACTGTCAATCTCAGTTGTCTTGCGAATTGGGTCAAAGTAAGAATTATCAATATGAGAGAAATCCTAATTATCAAGGCATACTACCATAAAAGACTCAAACATATAATCAGAATTTCAGAATTGATTAAAGATCTACCAACTGGCCTCACCAGAAAAATCGATATTCCTCCCTTGTATCAAGATATTATAAAGGTTATTCAAGAACTTGGCTTTGAACCCATCGAAACCTCCCTTGGTTTTTTGAATTTCAAAAGTTTTTCTTCTTCTTGTTCAAATCTCACTCTTATTAAAAGATGCAATAAGCTTCGACAATTTCAAAAAATTCCTCAGAGAATATTCAATCAATTATAATAATGAAAATTTCAATGAATTCAAACTCTGGCTTGCTCAAGAGGGAGTTCTTGATCTGACAAATAAAGAAAATATCAGTCAAGGGACAACGTATATTGTTGCTGATCGCCTCCTGAGAGTTCTCCGAAAAACTTGCCAAGAACTCTATATCCCTATCACTCTCCCCAAAAAAGAACATATCACGTTCGTTTCAAACAAATTCTTCCAAAGATTAACTCTCTTTCCTTTAGTTTGCAAGAAGCAATTTTGAATTTTAACAAGAAAGTTTGGCAAGCTCAATGGAAAAATATTGAAGATGTACTTTTGTTTCTCATTTTTCCCAATATTTATCAAAAATAGCATGTTTTGGTTTTATGTGATAGTTTCAGAATGATTGATGAAATCAAAATTAGAGATCTCTTAAAAAATATGGTTTATGGTCTTGACAGTCTCACAATCAATACAATACTCGATTCCTTCAGTACCTCAATGTTACCTCTTTCAATTATGCTAAATCCCCGCCTATAGAGTATAATCAAAATATTTCGAAAGGATCATTGCAGAGAAAAATTTTTGTTGATGAATTATTCGCAAAGGTTAGAGATATCAACTTTAATCCTCTGGAAGTTTTGAGAAAACCAGAAATTGTGGAAGCTGCTGCTGAAATAGAGGATCTTCAAAACTTTATCAAAAATACAGATCTTATTCATCAACAACCACCAGATTATATCCTCAAACCAGCAATTGATCCTGCAGATGCCGACCCGAAAAGAGTTTTGGAAAAACTCGAAAAAATTCTCTCTGATCTCATGGCTGCTCCTGCCTTCAGTAATAACTTGCACATTTGCTTTTTTATCTTACCTCTCCTCAATAGAAAACATAAGCGTTGATGAAAAGAAAATTCCCACTCTGCCTTTATTGAAAATTTTTGAATCTGTTGATAGAAATAAACAAGGCTATCTTGAAAAAGGAGAGTTTAGAAGGGTCCTTGTTGAGTCTTTCCCAATATTCAATAGCCTCCAAATAGACACCCTCGTTAAGATGGCTGACGGGGTGGCTTCCACTCAGCAAAGTAATAATGGGCTTGACCCTTCAATAGCAGGTCAATATATTCCGTATTATTACTTCCTTCTTCAAATTGAAAAATATTTTGAATTAAATAAACTCTGTAGACAATATCAATAAATAAATAACTTACAAGTGACAATCTCTTTTACGTACTTTTATAAATATTTCTTATCCACCCTCAACCTCAGAAAAGATATCTTTTCAAAAATCTAATTTTCCCCTTCCTTAATGATTTCAAACACATAGCTTATTTTATATTTTTAATTTCGATTTTGGATAATTTAGAAGACACGTTTTGGAAAAATGGTCCACGCTAATATTGACATTAAGGACACACTTACAGTCATCGGTTATGCTCTTGCCACAACCGCCTTTGCAGAACGTATTAAAGTTATAGAACTCTCTTAATCAAATCTAGTTGCTTCATGGTTTTTGATCTATCGTAAAGATGAATACAAAAATTTGAAAAAGAATATTGATAACATGACCTCCAAAATGAATAAGCAAAAAGAATCCTATGTCCCAACCTCCCAATCAAAGAGTCATGAAAAAAAAGTCAACACCCTTGAAAATCAAGTTAAGGCTTTGAACCAAGAAATGACCACTTTCAGAATGAAATCCACTTTCTTAATTGGTCTCTTCATGATCATTATCATGTCCGCTCTCGGAAGTGAATTCCAAGGTAATTCTTAGAAAATAACTTTTTAAAAAATTCTTTTCAAAGGCATTGTTGTTGCTAAGCTTCCCTTCCAACCTATGTTTTTGGTCCAAGGAATGAGTCACAGAGGTAAATACTTTTTTTTTTTAATTCTTAAATCAATGGAATAGGATTACTTGGAGATGATTACACTGATTGCTCTTATTTGCTCATTTACATTCTTTCCTCATATATCTTTAGAACTAACCTTCAAAAGATCTTCGGTAATATCTTGAGAATTTCACTAATACTAAAAAAACATTTCCAGGTTTTGAAGCTCCCAGATCCCACTTCAACTCATTTTTCAATCCTCCCGGTGGATTCAAATAATTAGTATCTCAAGAGTATATATTCCATGCTGAATTATGATTTGAATATTCAAAAAACCTTTATATCAAACTCTCTCTCAAAACAAATTTTCTTCTCTTAAAATAATCTCTAGCTTTCAATAAAAAGTCTTTTTTGATGCCGTTTTTCGCTCATTCTAAAAAAGTCTTGGTTGATTGTTATTAAATTGTAACTTAATAACTGAGAAAATGAAAGATCTGTTTATTTTATCATTATTTAAAATCTTAAAATTAATTAACGTTTTTGTGTTTGGCTTGAGAAAAATGTCTGCGAATGAGTGCGAGCTTCTTTTATCCAAAATCATTGATATTATCATCAGATACGAAAACCAGGTAATCAGGTTCACTAATTCTCTAAACTTACATGAACAGATAGAAGATGTCCGAATCCAACTTGCTAAAAACCAATATTTTTTCCCATCACCTTCGTTTAAGAGAATAGCAATTGATGGAAAAGGCTATCTTAGAGAAGAAGATTTAGAAGGATTCTTAAGGTAAAATCATCAGATTCTTTCTTTATTCATTTCTCCCAGACATTATGGGCTTTCTGTCAATGACAAAGAATTAAGGAGGTTCTTTATCTCTGATCAAGAAAAATCTGCTGTTATGTCATATAACAGGTAATTCTTGCATTTTGACGAAATATTCATGAATTTCAGCTTTTTGGACCAGGTTTTACCCTCTACAGATCTTGAACTGAGAACAAAATGTCTTGAAAGAAAAACCAAAGATCTTGAAACAGTCAGCCAAGTCTTGCTTGCAGATGTTGATCGGCTCATCGTTTCTATTTATCAAAAAGAAATTGAACTTTTCCGAGCACTCAAAGGGAATATCAATAGATTCATCGAATTTGATATTGAATTAATCGAGTTCATCTTCTCCATGCTTGCTGATGATAATTCCGGTTATCTAACCTTCAAAAGGTAGGATGATGAATTTCTTATTAATCTTAAATCTTTAGTCTGCTCAGTTTTATGAAAAAGAATGGATATGCATTTGATAAAAGAGGATATGAAAGTCTTATGAAAAGGATTGATAAAAAGGCAAAAGGGAGAATCAACCATGTTGAATTAAAGTTCTTTTTGCTTTCAAACGAAGCTTTCCAAGAACCAAATCAAAGCTTCAGTTATGTTGAACGTAGCATAAACCATTCCAAGTCAATTTTCGATAATTTGTCTCCTATCAAAAGCACCAAGGGTTCTCCTCAAAAAAATAATCTCAACAGCAATGAAGTTAAAATTCCTTCCAATGAAACTGTCGCCACCAAAGAGAAGAGCAAGTCACCTGCCAAGAGAACTAGAAATGAAAGAAGCCCAGAAATCAGAATTCCTGAAGAGCCTCTCAAAACCTTCTCAACCAACTACGAACAACCTGCTTCCTTTGAAGATCGCTTCAACAAAAGCAAATCTGTCAACCAAAGCAGAGCTGAATTCAACAACAACTATCCTCACAATCCTATGGAACACAGACACCTGGACCCTGTTTATAACAGCTATTGGGCTTATCACAGAGACCACAATAGAACTCTTTCCCCAGAGTACTTCCATAAAATCAGAAGCCAAAACCTTCTTGATAGCTTTAGAAAAAACACTTTCCTCTCTTCTACAGGAAAAAATCACCACTATTTTAATCCTGCTTATGTGGAGTCATCTGCTTCAGACTTCCAAAGATTCCCTTACAACCCCTTCAGATATACCGATCATGAACATTATTTCCAGGGCTACTATGGCAATTTGAGAAATAACTATTATGAGAGGTACTATCACCATACACCTTATATTGAGAAAGTGACCCTTGCAAATCCCTCCAAAAGACTCGACACTGCCAAAGCCTCTCCCATTAAAATAAAAAATGCTCCTCCAAATGTTGTTCCTTCTCATAGAAGATTCGAAAGTCGTCATATTCATCTCCAATCTGTAACCAGTGAGCCTCAACTCGCCGCTTATCAACATTATCAAGGCCCCTCATATGCAACCACAAAACGATCAACCGGCAATCTTCACCACTACGACCTTGCAAACCCACTTGATGAAAGATTGCAGTCAATTCAAGACCAAAGCGCTCCTCTTCCTCCTGTCTACCAAGATCATAAAACTGCAAAACTCAAACTTGACGACTTTCTCTATCAAAGACCAGGCCAGAATTTAGAAGTTCCTAGAAATCCTCAACCTTATTCGTATGTTGTTAAAGATGCATAAATTGCATAGATTGCATAATCATAATAATTCAATTTTTCTTTTCCTAACTACTTTTTTATCACTTTTGAAACAAATCTCGAATTTCAGATTTCAAATTTAGGATATCATTACAACAACATTTTTTGTATTTTTTTTTCAAACAGAAACTATTAAAAAAAAAACTTACAACAAACATACAACTTTTACCACCCCACCTACTCACTTCAAAGATTTAGATCAGCGAAAGAAACTAACTTCTTAGATGATTGTTTCTTGGCTGGGTCTTCAGGCTTTGCTGCCGTTTCCTCACTCTTTTTCTTCAAATTTCCACTAGTCATCCATTTTGAAATTTTGACTTCAGGTAACTCGATATTTAATTGACTTTGAATATCTTTTCGCATGATCTCATAGACTTCTCTTGCTAACGGCTCTAATGTTAAAGGAGAGGCAACAGCCATTTTATGGTGTGAAATTTTTTCTCCAATATTTATAATAATTGGCAACCAACCGTGCTTTCTCAAAAAGTTGAATTTTGTTTGCTTTTTATTCAAAAACTCGCCAGACTCAAAAGTATATGCCAAGCCAGAAACTTCAAGAGCAATTTTATCATGCACGTCAGGAATCTTGAGAGCCAAATCAATCTTGTACAAGCAGTGTGGATGCTCCTGACTAATCTTAATTGGTTTCTTTAAGAATTTGGGGAAATGTGCCTCAATAGCAGCTTTTATCAAATTCTCCTGCAAAGTCTCAGGATATGTCTGCTCAGTCAACAAGTACTTTTTCTTTTGGTGGGGACTCAACTTTTCTATCTTTTTATTTATCACAGATCTATATTGTTCAATAGTCGTGTGATTACAACAATCTATGCGCGAGTTTTCAATTTCTGGAATCGAAATCTCGAAAATGTTCTTGCCAATTTGCTGTCCAATGCAGAATTTAGAAAGAAGATCCTCCAAGTGCCTAGTTGGCTCAAGGTTCACCTCAAACTCATTTTGACTTCTCAGATGCTGGAACACCAAATGTAAAGATTTCTTCTGGAACAAATAAAGGTCCTGGAATCTATACTCTGAGATTCTTTTTATCAACATATTCCAAACCTCAGTGTCGTTGAACTTTAACATCAAAAGCTCAAAAGCCAACCCAGGGAACTTGCTGAGTTCTTTTGACGTTCTGATAAAGTTTTTAAGGATCTTCTTCACTGATTTCTCATATAACTCTTCATCCATCTTTCCGTTATTCTTCCAAGCCTTGATCAAAGATTCCAAAAACTCTCTCATCTGAATCTCAGATGTCAAACTCAAAAAGTGGTTTGTGAACTTCTCCACAAACTCTTTATTGTTGATACCCAGATTCACATAATTTGAAAAGATTGTCAAACAGTTCACGGGTGTCAGGTCGTCCAAGTTATCCAACAACACTTTCTCAAACTTCTTGAGTGCCTTTCTATCCTCGAAATTATTCACATATGAAACTTTGCCCAATTTGTAAATGATATCGCAGGCCAGACTTAAAATAGTGCAAAGATTGTTCTTGTTTCGGAGTCTGGTCTCGTGTTGACCGATAAAGTGTCTGTCAAACTTGAGGAAAAAGCTAGAAACTAAATTCTTATTCAAAAGAGAAGACATTTCGCTCTCTTTAAATGAGAAATGGAAACGGCTGAAACTTTGTTCATCGCTCTCGATAAAATAAAATCTTCTCAAAAAGAACTTGATGTTTGAAAGAGCCAGTGTGAGTTGATTATCATCTGTAAACTTTTCTGGAGTCAAAAATGTGCAGTAGATCAAATTCTTCCACAAACTCAAATCAACTATACTCAATTGAACAAGTAAACTTGAGATTGGACCCAGGATATTAATGTCTATTCTTTCTTCCAAAGATTTCTTGTCCAATAATTGTCTCAAAATCCCTTGAATCTCCACGTAAAGAGCACTCACATCTTGAAGAACTTCATCATCCCGAGATTTTTCGATCAGCTGTTCGTACTTTGTAATGTTTGAGTCCAAAAGAGATCGAACGTTATTAGTGTTAGTTTCCAACACCATTTTAAAATTCTCGTATCCTCTTCCGATCTTGTCAACCATAGCTTTGTCAACTTTCATTATTACTTCCAAGTCTTTTAAAGCGTCTTTCACTCTTGCAGCATCAGCCTCTTTGGTTGGCATCTCCAAAAATGAATATCCAAAATCCTCACTTCTATAAAAATCCAAGCTGATACGTAATCGTTTTTGATTTTGCCAATTGGGGAGTTCAGCCTGATTAGAAGCAAACATCTTATTCATCCAGCCAACTGATCTCACATCCAAAAAATTCTTGGATGAAACTGAAGGTCGCTTGAAGATATATTGAGCAAATTTGATCATTTTAAAGGCCTCTAATTAAATTTTTTTTAATTATTACCGACGAAAATTTCATGCATCTAGTTTGGTTTATGAGAGATGAAAATTTTCTCCCACTATCATCTAGTTTTTCTGATCTCAAAAATATTTTTTGAATTTTCTTTTTTAGAGCATTTGAACCCCCTCAAAGTGTCCAGATATTTTTGAAAGATCGGACCTGGCAAAGGAAAAAAAAACTTCCAAAAATCTTTTTTCAATTTTTTTCCAGGTCAAATAAACGAAAATTTATGAAAAGAAGTCTCAGGGAATAAAAACTGAACAAAGTTCTACTTTTTGAGAGTTCACAAAATTACTGGTTAAAATGCCCCCTTTTTTCTCCCCCTCATGACAGGGATTTCTCGATCGAGGCGACAACTGTTCAAAATGAATGAAGTAAAGTAACTTTGTTTAGATCAGAATCTCGACAGTTTCATATTGCTAGGAGGGAGATATCTCTTTTGATCAATAAACTATTAAACTCCTGATTTTTGAGATAAGAGTTCAGCAAAAATCGTAATTATTATATAAATAAATAATAATAATATGCAGTCCGTAGTGAATACATACCAAATCCTCAGTCACCGTGAGATCATTTTGAACGATGAGAAAATCTTTATCATCACCTCTAATCCTAGTCTCACTCAGGAACTTGTCTTCAGGGCTCTTCAAAGCAGAAAATTCACAAGTTGGTTGGAAACCTTGAATGTCTCAGAATTTAGACTTGACGTAATTGAAGTGAGGGACGTCTTTTTGTTTGGATCAATCATTGGCTTTATTTGCATCAATTGTAAAATGTTTCCAAGACACATTCCAGAAGGTGAAGTGGCAAGACCAGTTCCAGGATATGTTTTTATTCGAGGTGATGCGATTGTCATTCTTGTGATCATCAAAGAGAAAGACACTGGAAAGTTGTATGTTGTACTTACAGACCAGTACAGATTGCCTTTTGGAAACTCCATCATCGAGCTCCCCGCAGGAATGATGGATGAAGAACATAATTTCAAAGGACAGGCCGCACTTGAGTTGAAGGAAGAAGCTGGAATCGAAATCCACCCAGACGACTTACATGAATTAATCAAATTCGGACCCTCTCTTGGAGGTTGTGATGAAAAGATTACCGCGTTTTATTGTGAAATTATCAGAACGCATGAAGAAATTATAGAAATCCAAAAGGAAATTTATGGTGAGCATGAAGAAGGTGAAATTATTCATCTTAGAATCGAAGAATTCGACATTAACAAAATCCTCAGTCTGAACAAAGTCCATGCTTCCGGTACTCTATGTGCTTTATTTGCATATCAAAATCTCATAACCAAAAAATTATAATTCGTTTCATATCTTTGAATTGCTCAAGTCATCGTGTAATAACAAATAACAAATAAATCTCGAAAAAATACTACGAAAAAAAGTTTTTTTGCTCTTTTCAAAAATTTTCAAGGCTTTAAAATCGTAAAAGTAAAACAATTCAACACTACCAGGAGGCACTTGAGAGAAATTCTCAACTGACTTTTCGAGGGTCAAAAATCCCTCTTTTTTTTCCAACAATCTCAACGGGAAGATCAAATTTTAATTCAACTTAAGACTTCCAAGGGTGATGTCCCAATTTCAAGTATTTTCAGCACTCCCGAAAGACTTGGAGACATAAATTCTTCAGAATAGAGATGAAATGTGACAAATTTATAAATCTATTTTTTTCTTTTAGAATTTCTTATTTTTTATAAAAAAGTCTCATTTCAAGTCTTGACAGAATTAAGTAAGTTTCTTGCAAAATTAAATCATCCTCACAAGTTCCTAAATTCATCTCATCTTTTCGAAACTCCATGAGAGAGGCCAAGTTCCACGTCTCAGAAATCCAAATATCCCCGCCAAAATAAATGGAAAATCATTTCATGATTAAAAATATCCATGGAATGTTCGAAAGAATAATTCCGAGACTACGTACTAAATATTAAATTTGCCAAAAAATTTTTTCGGAAATCTATTTACGCCCTTTATAGGTATAAATTCATGCGACTTTGATAGAGAATTAAATATATTTTTATCTTTTAGCACTTCAATACATCCCCAAATGGACCAAAAGAGCCAAAAATTACAAATCGTTGTCATCACCCCTACTCACAACAGAGTCGACTACCTCCCTGAAGCAATCGATAGTGTCAGAGCCAACGTCGTTGCTCCCATCGATTGCACTTATGAACATTATATTTGCGAAAATGGCTGCACTGATGGCACCAAGGAATACCTTGATGAGGCCATCAAGCAAGAGGGAGCCCCTGTCAAATACTGGAGTGTTCCTGACAAATTACTCCCTGGCCCAGCCCGTAATACTATCATCAAGCATGTTCCAAATGATGCCTTTATTTTCCCTCTTGATGATGATGACGTTGTCCTTCAACGCTCCATCTACCACTGGGCTGATTTGATTGAGCGTCATCCTGGACAACAATGGTTTGTTACAGACTTCTTACGTATGGATCAAGAACGTAGATATCTCCTCAAGGAGGACTATTACGCCTGGAAGTTTGACTCTCCAGTTGCCATGCTTGGTGCTATTTTCAGAGGTGAAACGTTCATCCAAGGAAATGTTTGCTACAGCAAAAAGCTTTTTGATGAAGTTGGAGCATATCATGAAAAAATTAGAATGGCTGAAGATTTAGATCTTTATGTCCGCTTTTTAATTGCAGGCCATTTGCCTGTTGTTGGCTCGCACATTAGTCACCTCCATCGTTTCCACACTGGAAATATCAGTATCGGTGTTGATCACAAAAAGCACAATGAAGATCTTAAGAGTATTTATGATCGTTATGCTGAACAACTCCAAAAATTAGGAGTTGAAAGACCCCGTGATTAATTCGTGATTCTCTTATAAACGTACATACATTTACTGTAAATTCTAAATCTCTATCTTGATACAAATATTCCATTTTACTTGACTCAGCTTGAAAAAACCTCTCATAAATAAATATAGTTTTTTGTCGAAATTAATTAAAATATAGATTTAGATTTATGCCCCAAAGATAATACATAGGAATTAGTTAAGACGAGGTTTTATTGACATTGTTAGGCACCTACTTGGATCAACATGGGCTCTAAAGTACGCCAAGAAGATTGACTACTTATCCCCAGTCTGGTTTGATTTCAGAGTCAAGAGAATCTCCAAAACTCACCTCGAATTCTTTGTAAAATGTGGATTTTCCAATATATAAAACTCATCGTCTTTCTCTAGATCGAAGGAGATCATAATGTTGATCAGGCTTTTATCAAGCAGATCAGAGAAAACAACCCTGTCATTCAAATCTATCCCAGAGTCTATCTTGACGGAGCCTCATATGAAGATTTAATCCAACTCTTCAATAGTCATGAACCTGCTGTTATCGCTCAAGCATTTGCTCAAACTTTTAAAAAGTATGAACTCTCTGCTATTTATATCTAGGCTCTAAACAGAAAAAAATAGGTTTGATAAGGAATTTGATGGAATAGTTTTTGATAGCCCACTCTTGGTTTATGCCCAACAACTTCAATTTGATCTTGTCGGACTTATTGAGTTGATTAACGAAAACTTTGCAAACATGAACAAAAACATCATCATTTCTTTACTCGCTCACCAAAAGCCAAAATCCTCCCTCCTTGAAAAACTCACTGTCATGGCTCATAAAATCCTCATCTGCACCTATGACTTTAGCTCTCAAACGTAAAAAATTTTGTCCTATCTTATCAAATTCAATCCCAAACAGACCAAATGAGTATCCTCTGTCTCCTTATGATTGGACTAAAGATTATATTGAAACCTTTTTTGAAGAAACAAGCCTTTCTCCAAAAATTATCAGAAAAAAACTCATGATGGTATATTATTAATTATCTCTCCCTAATAAAATTCAAAGGGAATGCCTTTTTATGGTCAGAAGATTGACTTTAAGGCTGGCAATAGGGAAGCGATCATCAATAAACAGTAAGTGTTTTTTAAAACAATCCATTAACTATTTCAAGGTATATTGAAATATTGGAAAAGCAACAAGTGCAACTTAGTTGGAATCAAAAGTTTAAAGAATGTACTCTTCAATACGTGGATTCCTCAACAAGAGCTCCTAATTATGTGGTTTACCCATGTTTAAAGTTTATCAAAACGAGACTTGAATTATTTGATGAATTTGAAGTTGGTGCTTTCATCTGGGAAGCTGGTCAAGGTCTCGAATACTTTTATGAACTTTTATAACCGAATCAAGAGAAAATATTATAGAGATATATATTCATAAGAGAAAATACTATTTCATATCTCATTGGCCAGATATAAGCCCTCTACTGCTTAGAGTTTGATATCTAATTTTTTAATGGCATCGAGAATCATTTCATGATGATCAAATCCAATATTATCTTTTTGGCCAACAATATCTTTTAAGGGATAGAATTTGGCATCTGTTGCATCATCTCCACCTTTAGGGATCTGATCTTCAGGAACTGTCACTAAATAAGTGACTGTCACGGTGTGCTTTCTTGAATCTCTTAAAGGATTTCCTTTCACACAAAGTAATTCGGGTGAGTGTCCGTCAAGATCTGCTTCTTCTTTGAGCTCTCTCAAACATGCAGCCTCTGGGGGTTCATTATAATCAACATGTCCTCCTGGCAAAACAAACATTCCTTTGTGAGGTTCAATGCCACGTGAGCACATTAAAATTTCCCAAAAATGTTGCTCTTTATTTTGACGTATAACTACTGCATCAGCACATAAAACTGGAGGTGGATATTTATCATAGTTAGGGTAGGGTCTTCCGTAGATATCCTTTTTCTGGTTTTCCATTGAAAATAAATAAAAACTCTGAGAAAAAGGTTTAATAAATATTCTCTTGAATAATTGTTTCGAAGCTTGATTTATCATATTAGATTATATTATTTTATTTTACTCCCTCGAGAAGGCATTTGTCTCTCTCTCTCTTTTTAAGAATTTAAGTCGCATCTTAGAAGTGAGGAAAAGTTTTCAAAAATATTTTTCAAGACAGTTTAGTTTCCGACAAAAAAAAAAATCTGAATTCGAGTCTCAAATAATAATAATATTTCCACATATATATTGCAAATTTATTGTTCTGACTCTCATGGAATCCGCGAATAATTGGGTTAAAGTCCACTTCTTTCGCCAAAAGAAGGTATATTATGGGGAAGCAGTGTATGTAGTCGGAAGTATCCCTGCCCTTGGTGATTGGAATCCCTATAAGGCACTCAAGCTAAACTGGAGCGAAGGAGATAATTGGGAAGGTGAAATCTATTTACAAACTCCTTGCGATTTCGAGTATAAATACATCACAAGCTGCAGCGATCAAGGATGGATGCATTATGTAAATTGGGAAACTGGCCCAAATGCAAAGATGTCATTATTTCCAAAAGATCCTAATCAATCTGGAAATGGCTCAAACAATGATATAAGCGTCATGTCTTTCAATATTCGCTACGATACTCCCATTGATGGAGAAAACGGCTGGGAACAAAGAAAAGATATGGTCACAAACATGATTAAAGTTAATGGCTGCGATTTTGTCGGAATTCAAGAAGCTCTCTTCCATCAAATAACTTATCTCCAACATATGCTTCCGACTTACAGTTGGTACGGAAGAGGGAGAAATGAAGGCAGTGAACAAGGTGAAGCTGTGCCCATTTTTTATCTGTGTGATAAATGGGAAATTCTCGAAGCAAATACATTTTGGCTCTCAGACTTACCTGATTATCCTGGCTCAAAAACTTATGGAAACAAAATCCCAAGGATTTGCACATGGGCGAAATTTAGGAATAAAGCCAATGGAAGATATGTCCTGGTGTATAATTGTCACTTAGATCATGAAAATCATACTGCTCAAGTTAAAGCAGCAGAACAAATAAAGAAACACATTGCCAAAAACTGTCATGATATACGTCACATCATCTTGATGGGAGATCATAATGTCACACCAGAGGACCCAGTCTTTAAAATCCAAACAGAAAACGAAATCAAGCTCAAGGATACTTTTATACCTAAAGAAAAGGAACACCAAGGAACTTTCCATCAATGGTCAGGTGTTAGTGAGAAGTTTAGAATAGATTACATCTTTGTTTCTGAAGACTTTAAAATCAAAGAGTTTAAAATTGCACGAGATAATTTCAAAAACAAATATCCTTCTGATCATTTCCCTATAATCGCAAAAATAAGTATATAAATATGTTCTTGCCTGCTCACTGAAGTATTTTTAACTGTTTTCAAATAAATCATCATTGTTGTACTCATTAAATTTTTCATCATTCAAGTCATATGCATCGTGGTTTTCAATTACTCCATCATTTATGTAAAAATAAAGTTCCAAAGCGAAAAGTTTAAAATCTATCTTTTCTCGTTTAATCTTTCTCAAAAACCCTCTGTCAAAATTTCTAAAAGAATAACTGAAATTAAGGGGCTGCAAATTTGTGCCTTAACGCAGACTTTAGGCTTTAAATCGCATTGAATTTGCACTCTTTATTTATTTAAACCTTTTTGAACCACTATGATTCATTCTTAAAAAAAAGACCTGTAAAATATTTCTTTGATTCTTATTTCAGTTCTCTTGCTCATACTTTCTAAATAACTCCATCTTTCGTCTTTGCACAATTGTTTATTTTTGAAAAAGATTTTCGAACTTTTCCCTGAGAAATTTAGCCCTTATTACAAAGAATCAAGTTTTAACAAAATTTATTAAAAACAACAAGTTTAAATTGTTTCAAGATGTCCATATCAAGCCTCTATACTCTCCCTTTAAAGGCGGCTTTCTCCACCCAGGATATTGAAAATACGGGACATTTTATTGCTCTCAACCTCAACTATGATTCTTCAATCTATGAAGTCAAAAGGTACATATTTAGCCTTTTCTTCCCTAACAAATATCCGAAGAAATGCTGATCAGCTTATCAAGGAAATAAATTCTGATCTCAAAAGCTATGATGAGATGATTGCTGATATTAGCTCTGATGAACCATTCTTGAGATCTGAAATGGATTTCAAAAGAAAACTTCTTTTAA
>Ga0182738_1002481_pt1 | contig 21867 bp, 17 predicted proteins | sample eDN5th30CBELigMG_FD_128876 | JGI IMG/M metagenome (GOLD analysis project Ga0182738, IMG submission 128876) | Enriched Miracle-Growth compost microbial communities from Emeryville, California, USA - eDNA 5th pass 30_C BE-Lig MG (version 2)... ...
GAAAGTGGTCCGGGCGTCGAACAAGGGGTCGTGGCGGGTCTCGCGCCCCACCTGGACGACCACCGAGTCGTGGCTGGGCTCGGCCATCGACCCCGTCGACGAGGCGACGGGTGTGCGTGAACTCGTGCGGATGTGGCTGCGCGCATTCGGTCCCGGCACCGAGGCGGATCTGAAGTGGTGGCTCGGCTCCACCCTCACCGCCGTCCGCGCCGCCCTCGCCGAACTCGACGTGGTGGAGGTCGATCTCGACGGCCGCACCGGTTACCTGCTGTTCGACGACCTCGAACCGCAGGTCGAGGTCGAACCGTGGGGTGCGCTGCTGCCCGGTCTGGACCCCACGGTCATGGGGTGGACCGAACGCGAGTGGTATCTCGGGCCGTACAAGGAGGCGCTGTTCGACTCCAACGGCAACGCCGGTCCCACCGCCTGGTGGGACGGACGGATCGTCGGCACGTGGTGGCAGACCGACACGGGTGGGGTAAGCCTGCACCTGCTCGAGGACATCGGCGCCGAAGGCACCGCGGTGCTGCGCGAGGAAGCCGCCCGCCTCGACGACTGGCTGGGCGGGGTGCGGGTGATGCCGCGTTTCCCCACACCCCTCGCGAAGGAACTGGCCGCAGAAGGCAGGTCGTCGGGCGGATCTTCGTCGTAGGCTGCGGATATGGCCGTCGAACCGAGAACCGCCACGCGCAGCGACATTCCGGTCTTTGCTCGGGTGATCGCCGAGGCATTCTTCGACGATCCGGTCTTCACGTGGATGTTCCCGGACGAGGAGCACCGGATGCGCCGGATGACCCGATTCTTCGCCGCCGACGCCCGGCATCACATGGTGCCGTTGGAAGCCACCGACATCGCCGAGTCCGGCGGGACGGTCGGAGGTGCGGCGATGTGGGCGCCGCCCGGACGATGGCGCACCGATGTGTGGACCTCGCTCCGTCTCCTACCCGGCCTCTACGCCGCGCTCGGTCGCTACATGAAGCGGGGCGCACAGGTCAACGGAACCCTCGACGCGGCGCATCCGGACGAACCGCACTGGTACCTGTCGACGATCGGCACCTCACCCGCCGCGCGGGGGACCGGCCTCGGCAAAGCCCTCATGAAGGCCGGCCTCGACCGCGCCGACGCCGAACACGCTCCCGCCTACCTCGAATCGAGCAAGGAGTCGAACATTCGCTACTACGAGCGGTTCGGCTTCGAGGTCACCCGCGAGATCGTCATCCCCGGCGGCGGGCCGACGCTGTGGGGGATGTGGCGGCAGTCGCGCTGACGGGTATCGATCCGCGATCGAATTCGTCATTCGCTACAGCGATTGCGGCAGCGGATGACGAATCGGATCGCGGATGCTTCCGCCTTCGGATCAGGCGCCCTGCCAGACCGTGTCGAACGGGGTGTTGGCGGACACACGTCCCTTGATCCCGGCGGTGACGAAATCCTTCGCGCGGGCCGCGGCGTCGGCGACCGACGCGCCCTTCGCGAGTTCGGCGGTGATCGCGGCGGCGAGGGTGCAGCCGGCGCCGGAGACGCGCTCGTTGCCGACCTTCGGTGCCGTCAGGAGGGTGACCTCGGAGCCGTCGAACAGCACGTCCACGGCGTCCTCGCCGTCGAGTTCGACGCCGCCCTTCGCGACGACGTACTGCGGGCCGAGGTCGTGGATGCGACGCGCGGCCTCGATGAGTTGGTCGACCGAGGTGATCTCGTCCATGCCGGACAGCGTGCGCGCCTCGAACAGGTTCGGGGTGACGACCGTGGCGTGGGGGAGCACCTGGGCGCGCAGTGCGTTGTCGGTGTCGAGCGCGGCGCCGGCCTCCTGGCCCTTGCAGATCAGGACCGGGTCGAGCACGACGTGCCGCCAGTCCTGCTTCTCGAGACCCTCGGCGACGACGTCGATCGTGGCGGGCGTGCCCAGCATGCCGATCTTCACCACGTCGAGGTTGTGGGCGGCGGTGGCGGCTTCGATCTGGTCGGCGATCACGTCGGCCGGGACCGGGAAGAAGCGGTGGCCCCAGTCGTTCTTCGGGTCGAACGAGACGATGCACGTCGTGGTGCCTACCCCGTACACACCGAGCTGCTGGAACGTCTTGAGGTCGACCTGCAGACCGGCGCCACCGGTCGCTTCCGAGCCGGCGATGACGTATGCGAGGTCGACCATGTGAGTGCTCCGTTCGGACTGGGAGACGGCGTTTCCACGGGATGTACCCGCCGAACGACCAGGTTACAGACGTACCCGGTGCCACCTGCGGACCGCCCACCCTCGATCCCGATATCGTCCAGGCATGACGGCCTTCGACGAACTCGACGATTACCTGGCGCTTCCCCGTGTCACCTCCCTCACGATGTCTCCGGACGGGAAACGCCTGGTGATCACGCAGTCGATGCTCGACGAGAAAGCCACCTCGTACACCGGCGCGCTGTGGGAGGTGGATCCCGAAGGAACCGTCCCGGCGCGACGACTCACCCACGGCACCACGGGCGAATCGAACCCGACCTTCACCGCGACCGGCGACCTGCTGTTCACCGCCGCGCGGGGCAAGGACGACCCGCCGGTGTCGCTGTGGCGACTGCCCGTGGCGGGCGGCGAGGCCGAGCGCGTCCGGTCCCGCAAGGGTGGATTCGCCTCGGTGTATGCGGCGTCCGAGGCCGACCGGATCGTCCTCGTCGCGTCCGTCCTCGGCCACAGCGAGTCCGACGACGAACGGATCCGGGACGCCCGCAAGGACGGGGCCGTCACCGCAGTGCTGCACACGGGCTATCCGGTGCGCTACTGGGATCACGATCTCGGACCCGACCAGCCGCACCTGCTCGTCCCGGACAAGAGCGGCGACGGGTTCACCGATCTCACGCCGGGTATCCGGGGGTCGCTGCGTGATGCGTCGGTCGACATCGCCGCGGACGGTTCGTTCGCCGCGGCGACGTGGGTGGTCCCCGGTCCGCTCGCCTCGCGGCGCGTCACTCTCGTGCGCGTCGATCTGGGTACCGGACTGCGCACCCCGCTCGTCGACGACGAGACCGGCGACGCGACGCACCCGGTGATCTCACGAGACGGGACGAAGCTCGCCTACCTGCACGAATCGATCAGCGACGCGGAGAACCCGCCGCAGATCACCGTCCGTGTCCTCGACATCGCGACCGGAAGCACGACCGTCGAGGCCCCGGAGTGGGACAGGCGTCCCACTTCCGTCACGTGGTTGCCCGACGGTTCCGGTCTCGTGCTCACCGCCGACGATCACGGTCGCGCGCCGGTGTTCGTGCAGCGACTCGGGTCCGCTCGGCCCGACCGCCTCACCACGGACGCCGCCGCCTACACGGACGTCCGCATCGCGCCCGACGGCAGCAGGGCATACGCGCTGCGGGCCTCCTACGAAGCGCCGCCGCACCCCGTGCGCATCGCCCTCATCGGACCCGATGCGGGCACCGTCACGCCGCTACGTGCTCCCGCTGCGCTTCCGGAGCTACCGGGACGTCTCGAGGAACTGATCTCCGAGGCCGCAGACGGCACACCGGTGCGGGCGTGGTTCGCACTCCCGCACACCGCGTCCGCCGCCGACCCCGCGCCGATGCTGCTGTGGGTGCACGGCGGCCCGCTGAGCAGCTGGAACACGTGGTCGTGGCGCTGGAATCCGTGGCTTCTCGTCGCCCGCGGTTATGCGGTGCTGCTGCCCGATCCCGCACTGTCCACGGGATACGGCGACGACTTCGTCCGGCGCGGCTGGGGCCGGTGGGGGAGCGAACCGTACACCGATCTGATGTCGATCACCGACGCTGCGGTCGCGCGCGAGGCCATCGATGAGGAACGGACCGCGGTGATGGGCGGATCCTTCGGTGGATATCTCGCCAACTGGATCGCCGGGCACACCGACCGGTTCCGCGCGATCGTCACCCACGCGGGTCTGTGGGCGCTGGACCAGTTCACCCCGACCACCGATGTGGCCTGGTACTGGCAGCGGGAGTTGACCCCGGAGATGGCGGTCGAGAACTCACCGCACCTGTTCGTCGCCGACATCGTCACGCCCATGCTCGTGATCCACGGCGACAAGGACTATCGCGTCCCGATCGGCGAGGCCCTGCGCCTGTGGTACGAGCTGCTCGACGAGTCGGGGCTGCCCGCGGAGGACGACGGCACCACCGTCCACCGCTTCCTGTACTTCCCGTCCGAGAACCACTGGGTGTTGAAGCCGCAGCACTCGAAGATCTGGTACCGAACCGTCGAGGCGTTCCTGTCCGAGCACGTGCTCGGCCGCCCGCTCGACCTGCCGGACGAGCTGGGCTGACCGAGGACGTCCTCCCGTGTGGTCGACCGTCCGCTATGCGGGTGGTCGCGGCTGGTCGCCGGGCGAGACCGGCGGCCGGGTGAGTTCGTCGGTGGCCGGTGTCGACTCGCTCGCGGAGTCGGAGCCGGCCGACGAGTGCTGACCCGATCCGCCGCGATGGGTGACCTTTTCGGCGAGGCCACCGACCGTCTCCTGGAGGTGGGGTGCCTTCTCCTTCACGACGGTGGCCGCTTCCGTCACCTTGTCCTGAACCGCAGGAATGACCTTTTCCTGTACCGCCGGGTTGTGCCACAGCTCGTTCGAGCGTCCCCGCAATTTGTCGTACGTCTCGCGTCCCGCTCTGGTCCCCGCGACGAATCCCGCGGCTGCACCTGCAGCGAAGATCAATGCCCGCATCATGACGGTGTCCTCCGTCCTGTTCGTTCGGCGTCCGCGCATTCGGCCGCCCGGCACTGCCATACCCGGTCGGAGATAAGGCCACACTCTTCTGTCGCGACCCCTGCCCGGCACTGTCGTGGCCCGTGTCCAGGAGGTTCTCCGCGACGCTTACGATTGACGGGTGACCAGTGCGCCAGAGAACTCCCAGAACCCCGCCGACGCCCTTCCCAAGAGCTGGGACCCCAGCGCCGTCGAAGCGGAGCTCTACCAGCAGTGGGTCGACGCCGGCTACTTCGAGGCCGACCCCACGAGCGACAAGCCCGGGTACTCGATCGTCCTGCCGCCGCCGAACGTCACCGGCAGCCTGCACATGGGTCACGCCCTCGACCACACCCTCATGGACGTGCTCTCCCGCCGTAAGCGCATGCAGGGCTACGAGGTGCTGTGGCTGCCCGGCATGGACCACGCCGGCATCGCCACCCAGACCGTCGTCGAAAAGCAGCTCGCCGCCGACGGCAAGAAGAAGGAGGACCTCGGTCGCGAGGCCTTCATCGAGAAGGTCTGGCAGTGGAAGGCCGAGTCCGGCGGCATGATCCAGGGTCAGATGCGTCGCATCGGCGACGGTGTCGACTGGTCGCGCGACCGCTTCACCATGGACGAGGGCCTGTCCCGCGCCGTGCAGACGATGTTCAAGCGCCTCTACGACGAGGGACTGATCTACCGCGCCGAGCGTCTGGTCAACTGGTCGCCCGTGCTGCAGACCGCGATCTCCGACATCGAGGTGAAGTTCGAGGAGGTCGAGGGCGAGCTCGTCTCCCTGCGCTACGGCTCCCTGAACGACGACGAGCCGCACGTCGTCGTCGCCACCACCCGTGTGGAGACGATGCTCGGCGACACCGCCGTCGCGGTCCACCCCGAGGACGAGCGCTACAAGAACATCATCGGCACCACGCTCGAGCACCCGATCACCGGGCGGCAGATCCCGATCATCGCCGACGAATACGTCGACCCCGAATTCGGTACGGGCGCAGTGAAGATCACGCCTGCGCACGACCCCAACGACTTCGAGATGGGCCTGCGGCACGACCTGCCGATGCCCACGATCATGGACAAGGCCGGCCGCATCGCCGACTCCGGCACCCGCTTCGACGGCATGGACCGGTTCGAGGCGCGCGTCGCGATCCGCGAGGAACTCGCCGCGCAGGGCCGCGTCGTCGCCGAGAAGCGCCCCTATCTGCACAGCGTCGGCCACTCCGAACGGTCCGGCGAGACCATCGAGCCGCGCCTGTCCATGCAGTGGTGGGTCAAGGTCGACAAGCTCGCCAAGGCCGCCGGCGACGCGGTGCGCAACGGCCACACCGTCATCCACCCGGCGAGCCAGGAACCGCGCTGGTTCGACTGGGTCGACAACATGCACGACTGGTGCATCTCGCGTCAGCTGTGGTGGGGCCACCGCATCCCGATCTGGTACGGCCCGAACGGCGAGGTCGAGTGCTTCGGCCCCGACGAGAGCGCACCCGAGGGTTGGGAGCAGGACCCGGACGTGCTCGACACGTGGTTCTCGTCCGGTCTGTGGCCGTTCTCCACGATGGGCTGGCCGGAGAAGACTCCCGAGCTCGACAAGTTCTATCCCACCAGTGTTCTCGTCACCGGCTACGACATCTTGTTCTTCTGGGTCGCCCGCATGATGATGTTCGGCACCTACGTGTCGGGCGACGACGCGGTGCACCAGGCGCAGGTTCCGTTCCGGGATCTGTTCCTGCACGGCCTCGTCCGCGACCAGTTCGGCAAGAAGATGTCGAAGTCTCGCGGCAACGGCATCGACCCCCTGGACTGGGTCGAGCGTTTCGGCGCCGACGCCCTGCGCTTCACGCTGGCGCGCGGCGCGAACCCGGGTGGCGACCTCGCCGTCGGTGAGGACCACGCCCAGTCGTCGCGCAACTTCGCGAACAAGCTGTTCAACGCGACCAAGTTCGCGCTGATGAACGGCGCGGTGATCGGCGAACTCCCGGTCCGCGAGCAGCTCACCGACGCCGACCGGTGGATCCTCGACCGCCTCGAGCAGGTGCGCACCGAGGTCGACGCGGCCTTCGACCACTACGAGTTCTCGAAGGCATGCGAGGCGCTCTACCACTTCGCGTGGGACGAGGTCTGCGACTGGTATCTCGAGCTCGCCAAGGTCCAGCTCGCCGAGGGCAGCGCCCACGCCGACGGCACCAAGGTCGTGCTCGGCACCGTCCTCGACCAGTTGCTGCGCCTGCTGCACCCGGTCATCCCGTTCGTCACCGAGACCCTCTGGAAGGTGCTCACCGGCGGCGAGTCCGTCGTGATCGCGTCCTGGCCCGAGGCGTCCGGCGTGGCCACCGACGAGACCGCGGCGCAGCGTGTCGCCGACCTGCAGAAGCTCGTCACCGAGGTCCGCCGGTTCCGCAGCGATCAGGGCCTCAAGCCGTCGCAGAAGGTTGCGGCCCGGCTCGTCGGTGTCGAGGACGCCGATCTCGTCGCGCAGGTGCCGGCGGCGCAGTCGCTCGCGCGTCTGACCGCGCCGGAGGACTCGTTCTCGGTCACCGCGTCGATCGAGGTCCGGCTGAGCCGCGCGACGGTCACCGTCGAGCTCGACACCTCCGGCAGCATCGACGTGGGCGCCGAGATCGCCCGCCTGCGCAAGGATCTCGCCGCCGCGGAGAAGGAGCTGACGGGTACCTCCGCGAAGCTGTCCAACGAGGCCTTCCTCGCGAAGGCACCCGACCAGGTGGTCGAGAAGATCCGCGGTCGCAAGCAGATCGCGGAAGAAGAGATCGCACGGATCACCGCACGACTGAAGGAGCTGGGCGCGGCGTGAGCACCGACACCCCGGGGGCGCCGTCCCCGGTGGACCTGGCCGAACTGACGCTCGTCGAAGCCGAGCTCGACAAGCGCTGGCCGGAGACGAAGATCGAACCGTCCCTGGCGCGGATCGCTGCGCTCATGGACATCCTCGGGTCGCCGCAGAACAGCTACCCGTCGATCCACGTGGCCGGCACGAACGGCAAGACCTCGACGGCCCGGATGATCGACGCGCTGCTCACCCGCATGCATCACCGGGTCGGCCGGACGACGAGCCCGCACCTGCAGCTCGCCACCGAGCGGATCAGCATCGACGGCGCACCGGTCTCGCCGCGCACCTACGTCGACACCTACCGCGACGTCGAACCGTACGTCCGGATGATCGACGACCAATCCGAGGCGGCCGGTGGCCCGAGGATGAGCAAGTTCGAGGTCACCACCGCCATGGCGTTCGCGGCGTTCGCCGACGCGCCCGTCGACGTGGCGGTCGTCGAGGTGGGTCTCGGTGGCCGGTGGGACGCCACCAACGTCGTCACCGGGCAGGTCGCCGTGATCACGCCGGTCGGCATCGACCACACCGGCTATCTCGGCGACACCCTCACGGAGATCGCGGGGGAGAAGGCCGGGATCATCAAGAAGGCACCCGACGACGGTCTCGTGCCCCGCGACACCGTGGCGATCATCGCGCAGCAGGAGCCCGAGGCGATGGACGTGCTGCTGCGGCAGGCCGTCGAGGCCGACGCGGCCGTGGCCCGTCAGGGTTCCGAGTTCGCGGTGGTGCGGCGTGCGGTCGCCGTCGGTGGACAGCAGATCGACCTGCAGGGTCTCGGCGGTCTCTACACCGACATCTTCCTGCCGCTCCACGGCGAGCACCAGGCCCACAACGCGTCTCTCGCGCTTGCCGCCGTCGAGGCGTTCTTCGGAGCGGGTCCCGACAAGCAACTCGACGTCGAGGCGGTGCGCGACGCGTTCGCGTCGGTGACCACCCCGGGCCGGCTCGAACGGGTGCGCAATGCGCCCACCGTCTTCCTCGACGCCGCGCACAACCCGCACGGTGCGAAGGCCCTCGCGGCCGCGCTCGCGCAGGAATTCGACTTCCGCAAGCTCGTGGGCGTCGTGAGCGTGATGGCCGACAAGGACGTCGCGGGTCTGATCGAGGCGCTCGAACCGGTCTTCGACGAGATCGTCGTCACCCACAACGGGTCGCCGCGGGCGATGGACGTCGACGATCTCGCGAACATCGCCGTCGCCCGATTCGGCGACGAACGGGTCGTCACGGCGTCGACGCTCCCGGATGCGATCGAGACCGCGATCGCGATCGCGGAGGAGGTCGGCGAGCCCGGCGAAGCGGTGTCGGGCGCCGGGGTCGTGGTCACCGGTTCGGTGGTGACCGCAGGTGCGGCCCGCAGTCTGTTCGGAAAGGATCCCGCGTGAGCAACGACAAGCCGGAGGAACAGAAGTTCCGGCCGCCGACGACGGACCCCTGGAAGGGCTTCCGCGGCGTGATGGCGGGAACGCTCGTGCTCGAGGCGATCGTGGTGCTGCTGGTGTTGCCGGTGATCGCGACCGTCGGCGGGGGATTGAGCGCGTGGTCGACGACCTATGTCGTGGGCCTCGCCGTTCTCATGTTCCTCGGAGCCGGGGTGCAGAAGAAGTCGTGGGCGATCCCCTTCAACATCACGCTGCAGGTGCTCGCCGTGCTGGGCTTCTTCGTCGACCTCGCATTCGGTGCGGTGGGTGTGCTCTTCGCCGTGGTGTGGGCGTACATCTTCTACCTGCGCAAGGACATCAGGGATCGCGAATCCAGGGGGCTGCTCCCGGGCCAGCGGGACTGACCTCTAGGCTTGTCGCGTGACTGAGCGGACCCTGGTACTGATCAAGCCCGACGGCGTCGCACGCCGTCACGTCGGAGAAATTCTCTCGCGCATCGAGCGCAAGGGGCTGGACATCGTGGCTCTCGAGCTGCGCACCGCGACCGAGGAGGTCGCCGGAGCGCACTACGCAGAGCACGAGGGCAAGCCCTTCTACCCCTCGCTGATCGAGTTCATCACCGGCGGCCCCCTCGTGGCCGCGGTCCTCGAGGGCCCCCGCGCGATCGCGGCGTTCCGGCAGCTCGCCGGTGGCACCGATCCGGTCGAGAAGGCCGTCCCCGGCTCGATCCGCGGCGACCTCGGCCTGGATCCGGGAGAGAACCTGGTCCACGGTTCCGACTCGGTGGAGTCCGCCGAGCGCGAGATCGCCCTCTGGTTCCCCGCCCTGGCTGCGAAGTAACAACCCCGCACCGAGCGGCGCCTGGCGTGTCGCTCGAGAAACCTCTCGGGCGTCGCGCTTCGCGCCTCCCGACACCGCCGACGGCGCCCTCCGGGGCGCCGTTGGCGTATCCGTGCATCTCCGTGTGGGATACTGGCAGAGGTTGCTCCGCACACACCACGTGCGGAGCGGCCGAACGACATCACGGATCGATGCCCGACATCGCTGTGGCCGAGGACGAAGGAGACACCTCGCTCGGCGGCACGCTGGATGTTCCGGCGCTCGACCCGCGATCAAGCCAGGCATTGCTCGGCCGTGCAGTGAAAACGGGCACCGGACGACCGCGCGATGCGAGACCGGAAGGACTCGCGCCCACCCGGCGCGAGTACACAAGCTGCGCCCCCGCGTGGCCGCTCACATCGCTGTTGTCGGTGGTGGACGCGCCCGGGGGCCTTAGGAGACCTACGTGGCCGATCAAGAGCCGCCGGAGAACAACTCGATCGAAGCGTCGGACGCAGGGGGACGGAACCTCCTCGGTCTGCCTGCCAAGATCCGCGTCCATGCCCTCGCCAAGTTGCTGGGGCTGACCAGTAAGCAGGTGATTGCGAAGGCCGCCGAGCGCGGCACCGAGCTGCGCAGTGCGCACTCGACCCTTCCGCGCGACGTCGCGGAGGACCTGCACGCCGCGTTGAGCGACGACACGGGCACGCCCGAGCCTGCCGTGCAGCAAGCCGGAACTGCGCCCGAAACTGCAGAGCAGACGGCTCCCGAGGTCGAGACCGCCCCCGAGCCTGTCGCGGAGAAGGCTGCGGAGAGCACCGAGGCCCTGCCGGTCGAGAGCGACGACTTGCGACCCGCAGAGAAGACTGCGGACGAGACTGCACCGCAGGCACTCGACATCCCCTCCGTCGGAGGACCCACCGGGCTGTTCACGTCGGTGGAGCAGAGCACGCCGCTGTTCGAGATGCCCGAGCCGTCCACCACGGCCGAGCCGATCGTCGCCGCACCGCTGTTCCTCCAGCCCGAGGTACCCTCGCCGGCCGAGGAGGAGGAGACCCGCCCGCGTCGACGTCGCGCACGCCGCGGCAAGGACACCGAGCAGACTCCGGTCGAGGACGAGCAGCAGACCGCCGAGCCGGCCGCCGCCGAGTCCACCGAGGAAGCGCCGTCGCAGCAGGCGGACGAGGACCAGGACGACCAGCCGCGTCGCCGCCGCCGCGGACGTCGCGGTCGTGGACGTGGCCGCGGGGACGGCACGGACACCGATCAGCAGGACGAGACCACCGCGAGCGGCGAGGACTCCGAGTCCTCCGACGCGGAGACGGACAAGTCCGCTGCAGCGGAGTCCACCGCCGCGGAGACTCCTGCGGAGGAGACCGCCGGCGCCGAGGAGAACACCTCCGACGAGGCCGCCTCGGGCGACGATCAGAGCAGCGACGAGCACGATTCCGACGACGAGCAGGGCGGCGGGACCTCCCGTCGCCGTCGCCGTCGCCGTCGCCGTCGCGGTTCCTCCGACACCGACACCGCGAGCACCGACGACGACTCGGTTCCCACGGTCGTCCACGAGCGGGAGCCGCGTCCCAAGAGCCGCGCCAAGGACGAGGTCCAGGGCATCAGCGGTTCGACGCGTCTCGAGGCGAAGCGTCAGCGTCGGCGCGACGGCCGCGAGGCCGGTCGCCGGCGGCCCCCGATCCTCACCGAATCCGAGTTCCTCGCCCGTCGCGAGGCCGTCGACCGGGTCATGGTCGTGCGCGAACGCACGGGCGGTTCCCACGCGGGCATGACGCAGGTTGCGGTGCTCGAGGACGGCATCCTCGTCGAGCACTTCGTCACGACCTCCGGTTCGGCGTCGATGGTCGGCAACATCTACCTCGGCCGCGTGCAGAACGTCCTTCCGTCCATGGAGGCCGCGTTCATCGACATCGGCCGTGGCCGCAACGGCGTGCTCTACGCCGGTGAGGTGAACTGGGAGGCCGCGGGCCTCGGAGGCAACTCCCGCAAGATCGAGCAGGCCCTCAAGCCCGGCGACCAGGTGGTCGTGCAGGTCAGCAAGGACCCGGTCGGTCACAAGGGTGCGCGTCTGACCACCCAGATCAGCCTTGCCGGACGCTTCCTGGTGTACGTGCCGGGCGGCTCGTCCACGGGCATCAGCCGCAAGCTGCCCGACACCGAGCGCAAGCGCCTCAAGGACATTCTCCGCGAGATCGTCCCCTCCGAGGCGGGCGTGATCATCCGTACCGCCGCCGAGGGCGTGAGCGAGGAGGAACTCTCGCGCGACGTCACCCGCCTGCAGACGCAGTGGGAGGCGATCCGCGAGCAGTCCGAGAAGCTGCAGGCCGACGCATCGGGACAGCCGAAGACGCTCTACGAGGAGCCGGATCTGCTCGTGAAGGTCGTGCGCGACCTGTTCAACGAGGACTTCTCCAAGCTCGTCATCGAGGGCGACTCGGCGTGGAACACCGTCGAGAGCTACATCCGGACGGTCGCACCCGACCTGCTGCCGCGCGTCGAGCGCTACCGCTCGGAGAACTCGGTGGACGTCTTCGGTGCGCACCGCATCGACGAGCAGCTCGCGAAGGCTCTCGACCGCAAGGTGTGGCTGCCGTCCGGTGGCACGCTCGTCATCGACCGCACCGAGGCGATGACTGTCATCGACGTCAACACCGGCAAGTTCACCGGGTCCGGCGGCAACCTCGAGGAGACGGTCACCCGTAACAACCTCGAGGCGGCCGAGGAGATCGTCCGCCAGATGCGCCTGCGCGACATCGGCGGCATGATCGTCGTCGACTTCATCGACATGGTGCTCGAATCCAACCGCGACCTCGTGCTGCGTCGCCTGACCGAGGCTCTCGGCCGGGACCGCACCCGCCACCAGGTCTCGGAGGTCACCTCGCTCGGCCTCGTCCAGATGACGCGCAAGCGGCTCGGGACCGGTCTCGTCGAGGCGTTCTCCACCACCTGTGAGCACTGCAACGGCCGCGGCCTCATCGTGCACTCGGAGCCGATCGAGTCGAAGTCCTCGGACGACTCCGGTCGTTCGTCCGGCGGCGGTTCGCGGCGCAAGCGTGGACGCGACAAGAGCTCGCAGGAGCCCGCCGCCGAGACGCACACGACGCCGTCGCCCGAAGAGGTCGTCAAGCGTGCCGCGCACCCCGTCGCGCTCGCGATGGCCGCGCACCACTCGACACCGGCCGCGGACGCTCCGGCCGCAGAGCCGACAGCGACCGAGACCGCATCCGAGGCGGCGTCCGCACCTGCGGGCGACGTCGACCCGGTCAAGGTCACCGAGCCGCTGCGGGCCGTCGAGCCCGAGAAGGTCGCCGCGCCGACGAAGGAGCCCGTCGCGGGGGAGGACGCCACCACGGTGACGACCGCCTCCGACGAGCCCGCCGAGATCGAGGCAGAGGTCGCAGCGGCGGAATCCGCGGTCGCCGACACGGCCGTGTCCGAGGCTCCTGTGGCCGAGACGGCCGTCTCCGGAGCAGGGGAGAGCACCGACGGCGCGGCTTCCGTCGAGGCCGCAGAACCGGCTCCGCGTCGTCGTCGGGCACGCAGGGTCGCCCGGGCGGCGGCAGCGCCCGCCGGGGACGGTGGGCCTGCAGCCAAGGTGTTCGTCGTCCCCGCGACGACCGGCACCTCGACCGGAACCGAGCCGGACTCCCGGCCGAGCACACCGGTCGAGACGCCGGTGGAGATCGTGCGGCGGCCGCGTTCGCGGCGTGCCGCAGGGCGCCCCGCCGGACCTCCGGTGGACGCCGAGGCGTGATCCTCCGCTTCCGGGCCGGTCACCACCGGCCCGGAAGCAGGCACTACCGTGCCACCCGGTTTGACCCTGGGAGTCACCTTCCCGTAATCTTGTTCAGTCGCTACTCGGCGATAGTGCCCAGCCGCGTCCGGATTCAGGATGCCGGCGGGACCCGAGTCAGCAACCACACCAGACCAGTCGCGTCCGCAGCACTGTGGCGCGAGCACGTTCGAAGAAGCAAGGGGTAGCCGTCCGATGGCAACGTACGCGATCGTCAAGACCGGCGGTAAGCAGTACAAGGTCGCTGAAGGCGACCTCGTCAAGGTCGAGAAGATCGAGGGTGAGCCCGGCGCTGCTGTCTCGCTTGCCCCGGTCCTCGTCGTCGACGGATCCGAACTGACCACCGACGCCGACAAGCTGGCCAAGGTCTCGGTCACCGGCGAGATCGTCGAGCACACCAAGGGCCCGAAGATCCGCATCCACAAGTTCAAGAACAAGACCGGGTACCACAAGCGCCAGGGCCACCGTCAGAAGCTGACGGTCGTCAAGGTCACCGGCATCAAGTAAACCGAGCTTCGAGCTTCAACCCCAGGAGGGTTCGTCATGGCACACAAGAAGGGTGCATCCAGCTCCCGTAACGGTCGCGATTCGAACGCGCAGCGACTCGGCGTCAAGCGCTTCGGTGGCCAGGCCGTCAACGCCGGCGAGATCATCGTGCGCCAGCGCGGCACCCACTTCCACCCCGGCGTGAACGTGGGACGCGGCGGCGACGACACGCTGTTCGCCCTCGCGGCCGGTGCCGTCGAGTTCGGTACCAAGCGCGGTCGCAAGACCGTCAACATCGTTCCGGCTGCGGCAGACGCCTGATCTGCCGTCCGGTAACGGACACCGCGGGAGCACCTCCCGCGACATACTCCCAATAGGGGCGGGCCAGGGTCGCACACCCTGACCCGCCCTTGTTGCGTTGATCACCATGTTTTTTTCGGACGAGAGAAGGTCCACCCATGTCCCGCTTCATCGACCGGGTGGTGCTGCACGTCAGCGCCGGTAAGGGCGGCAACGGCTGCGCCTCCGTCCACCGCGAGAAGTTCAAGCCGCTCGGCGGCCCCGACGGCGGTAACGGAGGCAACGGTGGCGACGTCGTCCTCGAAGTCGACCGCAACGTCCATACCCTGCTCGACTTCCACTTCCACCAGCACGCCAAGGCGACCAACGGTGCCCAGGGCGCCGGCGGCCACCGCAACGGTGCCAACGGCGGCGACCTCGTCCTGAAGGTCCCCGACGGCACCGTCGTGCTCGACCGCGACGGCCGGATCCTCGCCGACCTCGTGGGCACCGGCACCCGCTTCGTGGCCGCGCACGGCGGTCGCGGTGGCCTGGGCAACGCCGCACTCGCGTCCAAGGCACGCAAGGCCCCCGGCTTCGCGCTTCTCGGTGAGGAAGGCGAGGAACTCGAACTCGTCCTCGAACTGAAGTCCGTCGCCGACGTCGGCCTGGTGGGCTTCCCGTCGGCCGGCAAGTCGTCGCTCGTGTCGGTGCTCTCGGCCGCGAAGCCGAAGATCGCCGACTACCCGTTCACCACCCTCGTGCCGAATCTCGGTGTGGTGCAGTCGGGCGACACGACCTTCACCGTCGCCGACGTGCCCGGCCTGATCCCCGGGGCCAGTGAGGGACGCGGTCTCGGTCTCGACTTCCTCCGTCATCTCGAGCGCTGCGCCGTGCTCGCGCACGTCGTCGACTGCGCGACCCTCGAACCCGGCCGCGACCCGATCTCCGACATCGACGCGCTCGAGGCCGAACTCGCCGCCTACCAGCCCGCCCTGTCGGGCGACAGCGGACTCGGCGATCTCGCCGAGCGCCCCCGCATCGTGATCCTGAACAAGGCCGACGTGCCCGACGCGAAGGAACTCGCCGAGTTCGTCACCCCCGAACTCGAGGCCCGTGGCTGGCCGGTCTTCACGATCTCGGCCGTGAGCCGCGACGGGCTGCGCCCGCTGACGTTCGCCCTCGCGAAGATGGTCGACGAGTACCGGGCGGCGCATCCGCCGGCCGCACCGACCCGCCCGGTGATCCGCCCCGTCGCCCGCGACGAGGAAGCCTTCACCGTGGTCCGCGATCCCGAGGTGCCCGGCGGATTCATCGTGCGGGGCACCCGTCCCGAGCGGTGGGTGCGTCAGACGGCCTTCGACAACGACGAGGCCGTCGGTTATCTCGCCGACCGTCTCGCACGTCTCGGCGTCGAGGACAAGCTCGTCAAGCTCGGCGCGGAACCCGGATGCTGGGTCACCATCGGCGAGGTCGCCTTCGAGTGGGAACCGCAGACGCAGGCCGGCGTGGACGTCGTGCCCACCGGTCGCGGCACGGACGCCCGTCTCGACCAGGTCGACCGCATCGGCGCCGCCGAGCGTCGCCACGCGAAGAAGGTGCGCCGCGGTCTGGCCACCGACGACGAGTTCGAGTAACCGGCCCCGCGTACCCACCGTTCAGGAAGCCCGAAGCGTACCGAGGAGAACATGAGCGACACCCGGGAGGTCGTCTCCCACGCCCGCAGCGTAGTGGTCAAGATCGGCTCGTCGGCGATCACGAGCCTGGTGGGTGGGCTCGACCGTGGCCGGCTCGATCGTCTCGTCGACGCCATCGAGTCCCGGATCCGCACGGGCTCGAGTGTCGTCGTGGTCTCCTCGGGTGCGGTCGGTGCCGGGCTCGCACCGCTCGGCCTCACGAGCCGGCCGCGTGATCTCGCGACGAAGCAGGCCGCGGCCAGCGTCGGGCAGCTCACCCTCGCCCACGCCTGGGGCACCTCCTTCGCCCGCTACGACCGCACCGTGGGCCAGGTGCTCCTCACCGCCGACGACATCGGCCGGCGCACCCAGCACCGCAACGCGCAACGCACCCTCGACCGGCTGCGCTCGCTCGGGGCGGTGCCGGTGGTCAACGAGAACGACACCGTCGCGACCGTCGAACTGCGCTTCGGCGACAACGACCGACTCGCGGCACTCGTCGCGCACCTCATCGGCGCCGACGCGCTGATCCTGCTGTCCGACGTCGACGGTCTGTACGACGGGGATCCTCGCAAGGGCTCCGCGAACCTCATACCGGAGGTCCGCACGCCCGAGGATCTCGACGGTGTGGTCGCCGGGTCGGGTGGCGCGCTGGGTACCGGTGGCATGGCGTCGAAACTGTCCGCGGCCCGTCTCGCGGCGGACTCCGGGGTGCCGGTGCTGCTCGCCGCGGCCTCCCAGGCCGATCGTGCGCTGGGCGCCGCCGACGTCGGCACGGCCTTCGCGGCCCGCCCGCAGCGCCTGTCGGCGCGGCGCTTCTGGGTGCGGCACGCCGCTGACGTCCACGGTTCGCTGTATCTCGACGAGGGCGCCGTGCGGGCCGTGATGGAGCGGCGACGCTCACTGCTCGCCGCCGGAATCACCGGCACCAGTGGCGGTTTCCACGCCGGCGACGTGGTGGGCATCGTCGCACCCGACGGCCGCACGGTCGCGCGCGGTGTGGTGGCCTACGACGCGTCCGAACTCGATTTCATGATCGGCTTCTCGACCGGTCAGTTGCCGCCGGATCTCCAGCGACCCGTCGTGCACGCCGACGACCTCGTCCGGGTGGTCTGAGAGTCGTCACCTGCTCGGTGTCCGGCCGCCGTCACCGGCTCGGTGCGGTCACCGCGTCGGCCAGGAAGGTGAGGGTTTCCGAGGTACCCGCCTCGAGCTTGAGGGTCGCCAGCACATCTCCGCGCGTGGGACCACGGTTGATCACCACCACCGGGATGTTCCGCTGCGCGGCGCGCCGTACGAACCGCAGCCCCGACTGCACCGTCAGTGAACTCCCGGCCACCAGCAGTGCGTCGGCCCCGTCGACCACCGAGTAGGCGAGATCGACGCGCGGGCGCGGCACCGTCTCCCCGAAGTACACGATGTCGGGTTTGAGCATCCCGCCGCAGCGGTCGCAGCCGACGACGACGAAGTCCTCGGTGTCGGTGACCACCGCGTCCGCGTCCGGGGCGACCTCGAGACCGGTTGTCGCGCGCATCCGGTCGTCGAATCCCGGATTGGCCGCGCACAGCCGCTCGTGCAGCGTGAACCGCGAGATGCGATGTTCGCACGACAGGCATCGGACCTGCGCGTAGGTGCCGTGCAGGTCGACGACCCGTCGGCTGCCGGCCTTCGTGTGCAGCAGGTCGACGTTCTGGGTGATCACGCCGACGACGGAGCCAACGTGTTCGAGGGCCGCGAGTGCCCGGTGCCCGGCATTGGGGCGGGCGGCGTCCATGTGCTTCCAGCCGACATGGTTGCGCGCCCAGTAGCGTTGCCGGAACTCCGCGTCGCCGACGAACTGCTGGTAGGTCATCGGGTTGCGGGGCGGCGAGCCGGGGCCGCGATAGTCGGGGATACCGGAGTCCGTCGACAGTCCGGCACCGGTGAGAACAGCGATCCGACGGCCGTGCAGGAGCGTGGGCAGGTCGTCGGAACGGAGTGGAACGTCGATCACCCCATCTACGGTAGGCCGGTTCCGGGAACCGGCGCTGCGGGCAGCAGTGCGCGGACCGCATCGATCGTGTCGGCGTCGGCGGCCGATTTGTCGGGCCGGTACCGCAGCACCCGTGCGAAGCGCAGGGCCACGCCGCCCGGATATCGGGTGCTGGTCTGTACTCCGTCGAGTTCGATCTCGACGACGATCGCGGGTCGCAGGTGAACGGTGTGCTCGTCGCGGTGGGTCTCGTAGCGTGGGAATTCCTCTGTCTGCCACTGCAGCAGAGCGTCGGTGAGTCCTTTGAACGTCTTCCCGACCATGATCGGCGGACCACCGTCCGGGTCGCGGGCACCGAGGTGCAAGTTGGACAGGAAGCCGGTGCGGCGCCCGCAACCCCACTCGGCGGCGAGCACCACGAGATCCAGGGTGTGCTCGGGTTTGACCTTCTGCCACGCCCGGCCTCGGCGTCCGGCGGTGTAGGTCGACGTGAGCGACTTCACCATCACACCCTCGTGACCGTTGCCGAGCGAGTCACCGAGATGTGTCTCGGCGCTGTCGGCGTCCGGAGCGACCAGCGTCGGGATCCGGTGTTCACCCGCGACGCGGGCGAGATGGTCGAGACGCACCGACAGCGGTTCGTCGAGCAGGTCGTCGCCGTCGAGGTGCAGGCAGTCGAAGAAGTACGGGTGGAGGAGCAGTTCGCGTTCGGAGCGGGCACCGAACCGGCTCATGGTCTCCTGGAACGGGCGGGGACGGCCGGAATCGGTGAGCGCGAGCGTCTCGCCGTCGAGCACGACACTGCGGCACGGCAGCGCCCGGACGAGTTCGACCAGTTCGGGGACCGACGCGGTGATGTCGCGCAGCGTGCGGGTGAAGATCCACACGGCGTCCTCGTGGCGGTGCACCTGGATGCGTGCGCCGTCGAGTTTGTACTCCACGCTCACCGCCCCGTCGAACTCGGTGAGTGCCGCCCCGAGCGACTCGGCGGGCGAGGCGAGCATCGGCCGGACAGGCCGGCCGAGTTCCAGACCGAACTCCGCCAGCGCATCGACACCACCGGCGAAGGCCGCCGCCGCGGCCTGTGCGAGTCGGCCCGACAGCATCACCGCCCGGCGGACCGGCTCGACGGGGAGACCGGCTGCCGCTGCGACCGCATCGGTCATCACTCCTTCGAGCGCTCCCTGCCGCAGCTCACCGCCGAGGAGCGCGACGAGGAAACGCTGCTCGGCGTCGGTGGCCCGGCCGAACAGGTCCAGGAGCAGTTGCTGTCGCGCGGCGGTGGATCCGGGGCCGGAGATGCCGGCGAGCCGGTCGAGGAAGTCGGACACGTCGTCGACGGAGAGCGTCGGCTCGTCGGCGACCGGTGCGGAGAGACCGGCGAGGGTGCGGAAGCCGACTCCCAGACGGCCCTGGGTCATCTCTCCGGACAACCACGAGACCACCGCTTCGACCTCGTGGGGTTCGGCGCGGTCGAGCAGTTCCCGCAGCAGATCGATCTTGGTGCGTCGAGACCGGGTGGCGGCGACGGCGACGGAGGTGTCGACAACCGTGTGCAGCAGCATCGTTTCGACGTTAGCGGCCGGTCGTGCCACGCGGAGGAATTCGTGCGCCGGAGTGTATTTCCGCGCGCGGACGGGAATCGAGAGGCCAGGATGGTGCACAGGACGGGGCGCGAGGGGGAGGACGGGAGACGCGGATGAGCAAGGACTCCGAGGCGGTCGAGCTCGACGTGGACGGTCGCACGGTGCGCATCACGCACCCCGACCGCGTGTACTTCCCCGAGATCGGGGCGACCAAGCTCGACCTCGCGAACTACTACCTGAGTGTGGGGGAGGGGATCGTCCGGGCACTCCGTGAGCGGCCCTGCATGCTGCACCGCTTCCCCGACGGCCTCGAAGGGCAGAAGGTGCACCAGAAGCGGCTGCCCCGCGGGGCACCGGACTGGGTCGAAACGGTGCGGGTGCATTTCCCGCGCTACGACCGCGATGCCGACGAACTGTGCGTCACCCACCTCGCCGACGTTGTGTGGGCCGTGCAGATGTCCACCGTGGAGTTCCATCCGTGGAACTCGCGGCGCAGCGACGTGGAGCGGCCCGACGAGTGGCGGATCGACCTCGATCCGATGCCCGACTGCGATTTCGACCGGGTGCGGCGCGTGGCGACGGTGGCGCACGAGGTGCTCGACGAGCTCGGTGCCGTGGGTTGGCCGAAGACCTCCGGCGGCGACGGCCTGCATGTCTACGTCCGGATCGCGCCGGAATGGGAGTTCGACGACGTCCGAAGGGCCGCATGGGCTTTCGCGCGGGAGGTGGAGCGACGCGCGCCCGGCGACGTGACGACGGCGTGGTGGCGCAAGGAATGCGACCCGTCGGCGGTCTTCGTCGACTACAACCAGAACTCGCGCGACCACACGATCGCCAGTGCCTATTCGGTCCGCGGTGTGCCGGAGGCGACGGTCTCCACTCCGGTGCGGTGGGACGAGATCGACGACCTCGATCCGCGGGACTTCACCATCCGGACCGTGCCGAAGCGGTTCGAGGAACTCGGCGACCTGCACGCGGGTATCGACGACGCGGTCTTCGCCCTCGATCCGCTCCTGGCATGGGCGGAACGCGACGAGAAACAGGAGGAGGGGTCCCGGTGAGCGCTGTGGCCCGGCAACCGGGCCCGGTAAGCATGGACTAGTAGCCGGCGCTGGGGTCGACGACCCCGATCGGGACGAGACCGGACGCGAAGCGCGTGACGTTCTCGGTCACGTGCTCCAGATAGGCCGGGATGCGTAACGGGGGCGGATTCGCGTCGTGGGGTGTGATCACCGCGTTGGGAAGCGTCCACAGCGGATGGTCGTCGGGAAGCGGTTCGGGATCGGTGACGTCGAGCCCCGCACCGCCGATCGCGCCGGATCGGAGAGCGGCGACGAGAGCGTCGGTGTCGACGAGATCGCCCCGGGCGACATTGACGATCCACGCGGTGGATTTCATCGCTGCGAGCTCGGTTGCGCCGACAAGCCGCTCGACGTCGAGGGTGGCAGTCGCGGAGATGACGAAATGATCGGCCAGAGTCCATATCTCGTCGATACGTTCGACGGGGAACGTCTCGACCGCCCCGGGTACGGGACGGCCGCTGCGGGTGACGGCGAGAGCGTGCGCGCCCAGCGCGGCCAGCATCGGGATCAGTGCTCGGCCGACACCTCCGGCGCCGATGATCCCGACCGTCGCGCCGCGGAGGGTCCCGACGACCGGCGCGAGACTCTCGGGTGTCCACGAGGTGGCCGCCAGATGGGCCGGCAGGGCTCGGACGCCGGCGAGCAGGAGCAGGAGCGCGTGCTCGGCGACCGTCGTGGAGTAGGCGGCGGCCGCCGATGTCCAGGTGACGCGGGGGTGGGCCTTGACGACGCCCTGCGACAGCCAGTACTCGACACCGGCGGACGGAAGCTGCACCCAGCTGACGGAGGCGGGAAGGACCTCGGGGAAGTCCTGCGGTCCGGCCGTCCAGACGAGCGCGTCGGGGGTGTCCTCGAGTCCGCAGGGCACGCCGCCCCCGCCCGAGACCGCCCGTTCGAAGCGGGGGTCGCGCTCGGGGCCGACAGCGATGCGGGGCGCACGCTCGGGAGTCATGGTCTCGACTCTAAGCGTCCGCCCCGCATCGGTCACGTGGTTACCGCACTCAGGCGGGTTCGACGATCAACGGGTACACACCGTTCTCGTCGTGCACCTCACGGCCGGTGACCGGGGGGTTGAACACGCACAGCATGCGCATGCGCGTCTCGGGGAGAACGCGGTGACGCTCGTGTCCGTTGAGCAGGTACATCGTGCCGGGAGCGAGGTCGTACTCCACATCGTTGTCGAGGTCCTGGAGCTTGCCGGTGCCCTCGACGAGCCACACGGCCTCGACGTGGTTGGCGTAGTGGAACTCGTTGAC
>Ga0182738_1002482_pt1 | contig 21863 bp, 22 predicted proteins | sample eDN5th30CBELigMG_FD_128876 | JGI IMG/M metagenome (GOLD analysis project Ga0182738, IMG submission 128876) | Enriched Miracle-Growth compost microbial communities from Emeryville, California, USA - eDNA 5th pass 30_C BE-Lig MG (version 2)... ...
GACTGCGCGGAAGAAGTGGCAACGTTGAAATCGGCCGTTGGACCGGTGGTCGGCGGGACGACACATCTGGCGTTCGACGTCATCAACGGGCGGATGACCGTTCTCGACGGTGCGGGTCCCATCCAGGCCAGCACGATCGTTTCGGCGGTCGCCGCAACCGGCATGCGGGCAGAGCCATGGCAGGAAGGCGCACCGCCGGCCAAGGATGCGCGGCTTGCCGAGCAAAAGCTGTTCACCGCGCTGAGTGGCCTGTTCCTCCTTGCCGGCTTCGTCGTCCATGCCATGACGTCGCCGGGCCAGTCTTTCCTGGAGATCATGGCTTTCCATCATCCTGAGGGCGCGCCGCTCGCCGAGCAGGTGGCGCTCATCCTGTCAGTCATCACCGGTGCGCGCTTCGTCGTGGTCAAGGCGTGGTATGCCCTCAGGCGCATGTCGCCGGATATGAACCTGCTGATGATGGTGGCCGTGGCCGGTGCGCTCATCCTCGGCGACTGGTTCGAAGCCGCCACCGTCGCTTTCCTGTTTGCGCTGTCGCTGATGCTTGAAAGCTGGTGCGTCGGCCGCGCGCGCAATGCGGTTTCGGCCTTGCTCGACCTCGCACCGCCTGTGGTGCGGGTGAAGGATGCGAATGGCGAACGCGAGGTGAAGGCGGCGGACGTGCGTATCGGCACACGTTTCATCGTGCGCGGCGGCGACCGCATCGCGCTCGATGGCCGCGTCGTTTCAGGCGTCAGCTCCGTCAATCAGGCGCCGATTACGGGCGAAAGCATTCCAGTCGGCAAGGAACCGGGCGACGAGGTGTTCGCCGGCACCGTGAATGGCGACGGGACGCTGGAAGTGGAGGCGACCAAGGCGGCGAGCGATACGACGCTGGCGCGCATCATCCGCATGGTGTCGGACGCCCACAGCCGGCGTGCGGCGGTGGAGCAGTGGGTGGAGCGCTTCGCGCGCGTCTACACGCCCGCTGTCATGCTGCTGGCGCTGCTGGTGTTCGTCGTGCCGCCACTGTTGTTCGGTGGCGAATGGAGGGCGTGGTTCTACAATGCGCTGGTGCTGCTGGTCATTGCCTGCCCCTGTGCGCTGGTCATCTCCACCCCGGTGTCGATCGTCGCCGCGCTCGCTTCGGCCGCGCGCAATGGCGTGCTGATCAAGGGTGGCACCTTCATCGAGTTGCCGTCCAGGCTCACCGCGCTCGCCATGGACAAGACCGGCACGCTGACCAGGGGCGAGCCGCAGGTTACGGCCGTCATCCCGCTTTCGGGCCATGACGAGCAGGAACTGTTGCAGCGGGCCGGCGCGCTGGAGGCGCGCAGTTCGCATCCGCTGGCCGATGCGATCCTGCGTCACATGAAGCAAAGCGGCATCGAGCCGATTGCCGGCGAGGATATTAAGCTGCTGCCGGGCAAGGGCGTGCAGGGCACCTTCAACGGCAAGACATACTGGCTCGGCTCATGGCGTTACGCGGTCGCGCGGGGTCAGGCCGACGATGCCGTCGCGGCCCGGATTGCCCAACTGGAAGGGAACGGCGCCACCACCGTGGTCGTCGGCTCCGAAGGCCATCTGTGTGGCGTCATTGCGCTCGCCGACACGATCCGGCCAGAGGCAAAGGCCATCCTGTCCGCGCTGCATGCGCAGGGGGTGAAAGAGGTTGTCATGCTGACCGGCGACAACCGCGCCGCCGCGGAAAGCGTTGCGCGGCAGGTCGGCATCGATACGGTGCGGGCCGAGCTTCTGCCGGCGCAGAAAGTCGAGGTCGTCGACGAATTGACCGGGCGTCACGCGATGGTCGCCATGATGGGTGACGGCGTCAACGATGCGCCGGCCATGGCGCGCGCCAATTTCGGCATTGCCATGGGTGCCATCGGGTCCGACGCGGCCATCGAGACGGCCGACATTGCGCTCATGACCGACGATCTCTCCAAGGTGCCATGGCTGATCCGCCATTCGCGCCGTGCCATGGGCGTCATCCGGCAGAACATCGTCTTCGCGCTTGGCGTGAAGGCCGTGTTCATGGCGCTGACGGCATTCGGCATCGCCACCATGTGGGGGGCGATCGCGGCGGATGTCGGCGCCTCGCTGCTGGTGGTGGGCAATGCGCTGCGTTTGCTCAACGGCAAGTCACAAAGCGCGTGATCGCAAGGTTTCGTTAACAATAACAGCCAAGAATTGTCGCCAAACATGATTTGACGCCCGCAGTTCCGCCACAGATGAATGGCAGGGGAGGATCGGGCGACGGGTTTTTCGGGGACGAGCCGGATTTGAAACTGCTGCGTAGATTTGCTGTTCCTTTGGCTGCTCTGGCGCTGTCGACTGCGCTGGCGGGGTGCGTTTCGAGTGTGCTCGATCCCAACGTGAAGGCGAGCCAGCCGATACCCGCCAGGCTGGTCAGCCAGATGACCGCCAAGCAGATGAAGCCGTCCGACCCCATCGTGGTGCGCATCTTCAAGGAAGAGAGCGAACTGGAGATCTGGAAACGCGACCGCAGCGGACGCTACGCGCGGCTGAAGAGCTATCCGATGTGCCGCTGGTCGGGCCAGCTCGGACCCAAGAAGCGCAATGGCGACCGGCAGGCGCCGGAAGGCTTCTACCAGGTCAACGTCCGCATGCTGAACCCGGCATCGCAATACTACCTGTCCTTCGATCTCGGTTTCCCGAACAAGCTGGAAAAGGCGCTGGGCTATAGTGGCGACTCGCTGATGGTGCATGGCGCCTGCTCATCCTCCGGCTGCTACGCCATGACGGATGACGGCGTTTCGGAAATCTACGCCGTCGTGCGCGAGGCGCTGCGCGGCGGCCAGACCTCGTTCCAGGTGCAGGCCTTTCCCTTCCGCATGACGCCGCAGAACATGGCGCGCCATCGTGACGATCCGAACATGCCGTTCTGGAAGAATCTCAAGGAAGGCTACGACATTCTCGAAGTGAAGCGGCGGCCGCCGGTCGTGTCGGCCTGCGGGGGGCGCTATGTGTTCGATGCGCAGTTCGCCAATGGCGAGCCCGCCGATCCGCTGGCTGCCTGCCCGCCGATGACGAGCGCGCCCGACCCGGACCTGATTGCCAGGCGCGACGCCGACGCGCGCGCCATGGAGGCCGCTGCCGTCAGCGGGTCGCTCATCTCCGCCCATGCCTACACGGATGGCGGAATGCACCCCAGCTTCCGCGAGTTGCTGCAGAAGAATGGCGCAAAGAATCTGGCCAAGAAGACATCACGGACGAATGTGCCGATCAGCCGGCCGGATGCGGTGCTGCTGATGGACCAGTCCGGCCAGGAAAACTGATCCGAACGCTTTATCGTTCGAGTGGCTTCACGCGAGAGTGAAGCCACTGCCTGCCCAAGGCACTATGGACGCTGCGGAAAAGCCTCCTACACTTCAACGTGTAGTGGTCGGCATTTTCAGGCATGCGTTCTGCGTTGGAAGGGGCAGTCCATGGTCAGTCGGCGTTTATTCATGCTGGGGCTGGTCGCCGCAGCGATGTCACCTCGGGCCGCCCTGGCGGCCAGGTCTCACAAGCACTTCGTCCTCAACCGGAAATATGCGCCGCACAACGTCGCCTTCCCGTTCGAATACGATCCGGGGATGGTGGTGGTCGATCCATATGAGAGGTTCCTTTACCTCATCACGCGGCCCGGCACTGCCCGTCGCTATGGGGTGGGGGTCGGCAAAGCCGGTCTTGCCTGGTCCGGCTATGCCTATATCGGCCGTAAGGAAGAATGGCCGCATTGGCGGCCAACCGATGATATGATCAGGCGCGATCCGCGCAAATACGCCAAATATGCCGATGGTGTGGACGGAGGGCCGCGAAATCCGCTCGGTGCGCGGGCATTGTATCTCTATGGCGAAGACGGGCGGGACACCATGTATCGCATCCACGGTACCAACGAGCCGTGGACAATCGGACGTGCGGTGTCGAACGGTTGCATCCGCATGCTCAACGCGCATGTCGAGGACCTTTATGATCGGGTGGAGATCGGCACGCCGGTTCTGGTGCTTTGAAAATTCAAGGCTTTCCCCGAGAAGGTTCCCCGTGCTTGCCGCCTGGGGAACCCGCGCCTTTATCTGGCTATACAGAAGTGCTGCTGGCCGTCATTGCCGGTGAAGGTGCCGGTGCGCGGATTGAAGGTCCGGTACCGGTTCCGGCAATAGTTCAGCCATTCCGGCGACCATTCCGCGGTCGAGTAGCCCGTTTCTCCATAGCTCGTGGCGTACATGGGCGCCGCGCCGGAATAGTTGGGCGCGTACATGGGTTGCGTGCTGCTGTAATTGGGGTCGGTCGTGTAGGTGGGACCCCAATGGTTCCGGGCGAAGAGGCCGCCAATCAGCGCGCCGGCCGCGACGCCGATGATGGCTGCGGCCCAGATCGCTTCGGGATGTGCATCCGCCGGCGGTACGGAGGTTAGCGTGGTCGCGGCCACGGCCGCGGCGAGAGCGGTGGTCTTGAGAGGATTAATCATCACAATCTCCTTCTCGCAGATCCGGGTGGGAGGCCCGGATCAGGCTGCATCAGGAGAAAATAAGAACACCGCCCTGCAGAACAAGAAACTCAAGGCGCGTCGGCCAATTCGTGATCGATTGCGTCGCAAGCATGCAGTTGCGTTCCATCTATTTGTTCAGGAACGATTTTTCGGAGACATGCTTTTCGTTTTTTGGGATCATGTTCGAATATGTGATCGGATCGTGCCTGCTGCGCCGAGGTGCAGAGCAAGTCGCGGGGGCCCAGGCTTTGTACCAGGCCCTCGCGGATTTGTTCACCCGGCGTTGCAGAAGTGCTGCAACCCGTCATAACCGGTAAAGGTGCCGGAACGCGGGTTGAACGAACGATAGCGGTCGGAGCAGTAGCGATACCATTCGGGCGTCCAGGGTTCGAGCGCGCCGTAGCGGTCGACATAAACCGGGGCCGGGCGACGCACATAGCGATAGCGCGGCTCGGCATAGACGTAGTCCGGGGCATAATAGGGATCGACCGGCTCATAGTAGCGTGGCTGGGACGCCGCGTTCGCAGCGCCTGCGGCAAGCGCGCCGACTGCCAGCCCCAGCACGCCCGCTGCGACGATGTCGCCGCTGCGATCGCGATGGCCATGGTGCCGCCAGCGTTCACCGGCATTCGCGGCCGGAAGCGATGCCACCAGCGTCGTTGCGGCCACGGCGGTGGCAAGAACGGTGGTCTTGAGAAAATGGTTCATTCCGATCTCCTTCGAGCGGTCGCTTTTTCCAGAGGCGGCCAAGCTTTCGGAAGATCCTACCGCGCTGCGCCTGAATGCAGGCTGAACGGCGTTTATGTCGAAATCAGGAATGCGTAAGCGGGGGGAAAACACAAAAAATTGCCCGATGAAACAACGCGAACCGTGCTTCATCGATGAAAGGGGGTTCCCTGCTCCCTCGGCACCACTGCCTGGCAATCGCCGAGTCGTTGCGGGTATGCAGCGGCAAGACACCCCCCGGGACCATTTCTGGCGTAATATCTTCGCGGCGGCAGACTGTCCGGTGTCCGCCGCGAAGTGGTCATCCGAGCGCGTAGGCGCCCGGACGTATCAGGCAATCGTCAGGTTTACGGCCTTGGGGCCCTTGCCGCGCTTGTCCGGCTCGGTCTCGAACGTGACTTTCTGGCCATCATCAAGGCCCGGAAGTCCGGAGGCCTGCACGGCGGAGATGTGAACGAAAACGTCCTTCGCACCATCGTCCGGCGTGATGAAGCCGAAGCCTTTGGCATGATTGAAGAATTTTACAGTGCCGGTCTGCGGCATGGGTAGCTCCTTGTATTCCCCTCATAAGTCCATATCTGGCGGAATTTCCGCCATCTCGGTCGTTCACTGGGGGAGAAGAAACAGACATCGAGTGGGGCATTCGCCCTCTTTTTCACGATTCCAGCCAGGAAACCTTCGGTTTTCCCAGGGCAGGCTATTCCACTCTCCGGGCCCGTAAATGCCCGAAGGCTAAGTTTCTCCATATTTTATCGACAGGGGCAAGCAAAAGTTTTCGGCAGCACCTTGGCGGGCGAGGAAGTTTTTGCGCGCCTGCGCTTCCAGTGCATTTCACGATGCATCTTGTGCGGAAAAATATGCCGATAAATCAAAGAGAAAGGCGCGGCATAAGCCGCGCCTTTCATCGATTTCGGGATCGTTCCAGCCGGTCTGGGTCAAACGACGGCGAGGTTGACCGCCTTCGGGCCCTTGCCCATACGATCAGGCTCGACGTCGAAGGTGACCTTCTGGCCGTCGACCAACGTGTGCAGGCCGGACCGTTCGACAGCAGAGATGTGAACGAAGACGTCTTTTGCGCCGCCGTCCGGCGTGATGAAGCCGAAACCCTTGGTGGCGTTGAAGAATTTGACGGTGCCGCTTTGGGACATTGTGGGGAAACTCCTTCACCCATTTTCAGTCGGTCCCCGATCCGTCTGGCGCCGGCGCGGGGAGGTGGTAGCAAATTGGCGGTCGTGCATTCGCGCACAGTGAAGCCCCCGCCAAAACGGGGCTGTCAGAGATTCACGGTTTTCGGAGAGTGGGGTCTGCAACAAGCGTTCCAATCACCGGGCCACAAATGCCCGAACCACGAATTCATTGCACGGAAATGTGAAGCTGGCAAGACAGCTTGTGCGAAGACGATTTCAGTTTGCCAATATAATTTAGCAAATCAAGATATATAAGGAAGTCGTCGACATCGTTCCTTGATCGCAAAGTCAAGGGGGTGTTGCGAACGGAAGTCGACGAGTGTCTTGTTCTGATGCGGGGGGAGTATGCGCCCGGCGAATCTTGCGCCGGACACATGGAAGACCTGGCTCGATTTCGACTTATACTGCGGGACGCAGGGCGAGCGCGAACGTCAGCCCTTTTTCACCGGTGCGTTCATGCCCCAGTTCACGCCGAACGGATCGCGCAGCAAACCCCAGCGATCACCCCAGAACATCACGTCGAGCGGCACCTCCACCGTGCAACCGGCATCGACGGCGCGCTGCCACCATGCGTCGACATCGTCGCCAAGGATGAGCTGCATCGTATAGCCCTGCGGTGGAACGCTGGGATGGCCGTGTTCGGGATATGCATCGCCGAGCATCAGGGAGCTTCCGTTGACGTAGAGATGCACATGCATCGTGCGGCCCTTGTCGTCCGGCGGATAGGCGAATGCGAGTTCGGCGCCGAAGGCGCGCTTGTAGAAGTCGGCCGCTTTCACGGCGCCATCCACCTGCAGATAGGCGACGAGGCCGCCCAGCGTCCTGGCCGGTGCTTGTGTGGTCGCTTCGGTCATGTCTTTTCCTCCATTGATTGTCGCGCTTTCCCATGACGGCGGAGAAACAGGTTTTCCGACAACCGAGCGGAATTTTTTTTAAGAACACCCGGTTGCGGCCAGAGCCAGAAGGGAGAAAAATTCCGCTCGTCGTGTCGGTTCGGCAAGGGGGCGGACGTCTTCGATGTGCAAACGCAACGGGAGAGATGAAAAATGTCCTATGTCGATGGTTTCGTGGTCGCTGTACCCAAGGACAATATCGACGCCTACAAGTCGATGGCGAAACTGGCCGGAGAGGTCTGGATGGAACATGGCGCGCGCGCCTATGTCGAATGCATAGGCGACGATGTGCCTTATGGCGAACTGACCTCGTTTCCGCGTGCCGTGCAGGCCAAGGAAAATGAGATCGTGGTGTTCTCATGGATCGTCTACGGCTCGCGCGAGGACCGCGATGCCATCAACGGGAAGGTGATGGCCGATCCGCGCCTGAAGGATTTCATGAACGATGCGCCTTTCGACGGAAAACGCATGATCTATGGCGGCTTCCAGAGCTTCATGGAGCTGGGTTGACGCCTCTCGCGATCGGATGAAGGCGATGCTTCAATCCGGTCGCGAGATATTCCGGTGTTCGCGCAAGCGGGCGATCACGCGGTCGCCCATGCGCGCGCAACGCATGCCGTCGAAGGGGAAAAGGCTCGAAAAGGTCGCGGAAAACCGCCGTTCGATCGAATTGCGCATCATCGCGCGGGCACGGTGGAGACGCGTCTTTACGGTTTCGGGACGGATCGCGAGGAGGGTTGCCGTCTCCTCGATGCTCATTTCCTCGACATCGCGCAGGACGAAGACGATCCTGAACGGTTCCGGCAGTTCGTCCACCGTGCGTTCGAGGAGATCGCGTAGCTGGCTGCGCGCCGTTTCCGCCTCGGGGTCGGGCACATGCGCTCCGGGGAAGGGGATCAGTTGCGCCTCATCGGCCCTGTCGACCTCCTCGAGTTCGGCAGTCGGCCGGCGGCGGCGCAACCGCCCCAGCGCCTCGTTGAGCGCAATCCGGGTCAGCCAGGTGAGCATGCGCGCCTCGCCGCGAAAGGAAGCCAGATTGGTGAAGGCTTTGACGTAGGTTTCCTGAACGATGTCCTCGGCTTCCGCGTCGTCGCGCACAATGCTTCGGGCGATACGGAAGAGCCGTCGATTGTGGCGACGTATGAGCGTGCGAATGGCTGCTTCATCGTTGCGGCGTGCAAGCTCGACCAGACATGCATCGTCCTGTGACTCAAGGCTGTTCAGAGGCGTTTGTGCCCGCACGGGACTTGTCTGCATGACATTCCTCGCTCCCTGGGATTTCTCGGAACATTGTGTGTCAGGCGCGTCGAACAATGCCTTTTTTCATGATCTCATCCACTGCCGGGAAGTTATCGAGCGCTATCTGCGGCAAGGCTCCCTCACTCTCGGGGTTCTGTGGCATTGCCAGATCCCAGTCGTTTTCGGCCGGGTCGCCCACAACGATCCGGCCAACCATGCCGGCGTGCTCGTGCGGGATACAGTAGAAGTCGTAAATCCCCGGCACCGTCAGCGTGACCGAAAAGGTCTCATTCGGCAACAGGTAGTCGGAATCCCACGGCCTGGCTTTCGTCGGGATACGGCGTGGCCGGTCAAACAGCGACGGATGATAGGCGGTGGCGGTATGCGAGTTGCCGGCGTCGCCGTTTGTCCAGCGCACCGTCTGGCCCGGCTGAATGCGTAAGCCGATCGGGTCGAACCACACATGCGCGCCGTCGGCATTGCCATGCATGCGTATATCGACCACGTCCGAGGCCAGAGCCGGCAGGCGAAGGAGGCCGAAGGCGGCGAGAAAGCCGCCGCCTGCCTGCAACATATGTCGCCTGGTGGTGATCATTTCGCGACCCGCGCCTCGTCCTTGGCCGAAACATGCCACAGAACGATGTGGGTGTGCGGCGTTTCCACGCCCGGATGGCCGGCATTGTAGTAAATGCTGACATGATCGACATTGCCGCCCGGAGCCGCAAGATCATCAAAGTGCTTGTCCGGGTTCAGGTCCTTGAGGGGGATCATGTAAATGGTGCTGACGAGTGCCCCGTCATGGTCGTAGGCAAGGAAGGGGCCAGCGGGAAGCGTCTTGGGATCGACGAAAAGCTGACCGATTCCGGGAATGAAGTCCGGCAGCTTTACCAGTTTGCTGACCTGCTCATACGGGGCCGACGGGGGCGACTTGGCGACCTGCTCGGCAGCGGCGACGGGTAGCGTGCCGGCGGCGGTCAGGGCAAGTGCAAAGGCGAGCGCTTTCATGGACAATGCTCCTTGGCAAGGCGCGACCGTTCATTCGGCCGCTAAGCGTTGGATGGCGCTGCCTCGCAAAGGTTCCCATGAAATTTGATATTGTTTTGGCCAACGCGCCGTCCGACGCGACGGCAGGCGACCCGGATGCGTTTCCGTTGTCGTCCCGCCAGGGGGAGCCGGCGCGGTGCCTGGGCTGCCGCGCGTCAATCCTCGAGCACGAAGGTCACTTTCAGATTGACGCGGTATTGGGTGATCTTGCCGCCGCTGACTTCGACCTGCTGATCCTTTACCCAGGCGCTGGTGATGTTTTTCAGCGTCTTGGCAGCGCGCTCCACGCCCAGTCTCACGGCGTCGTCGAAGCCCTTGTCGGAGGTGGCGATAATTTCCGTGACCTTGGCGACTGACATGATTTTCCTCCTGTTGCTGAACAAACGGCTTCGCGCCGCGATTGCGGCGGAAGAGCCCGAAATGATGGGCCTGTCCATGCAGCAGGAAGGTAGGGCGGGCGGCGGCATTGTCATCGGCGACACAGCCGGATGCAGCAGCCATTTTTCGACGGAACGGTGCGTAGCCTCAATGGCCCGGCCTTTAGTATGATCCCGAAAAGTGGGAACCGGCTTTCGGAAAAGATCATGCTCAAACAAACAGCCGGAGCCTGATGACGCTCCGAGAAACGTCATCAGCCTCCGGCGGCATGGCTTTTGCCTGAGAAGTCTACCTGAGAAGTCCGGGCTTCAGTGCCCCGGTTTGCCGGTCTTGCCGGGCCGCCGTTTGCGCTGACGTTCGTCGGCCGGGTCCTCATAGGATCCCGCGCCGATCTTGGCCCGCTTGATGGGTTTGGTGCCTTCCACCGGCTTTTCGGTGCGGCCCACGGTCATTTCGTCCAGACTGTTCTTTCGGAAGAGGGATTTGCCGCCGCTTGCCCGATCGTCGTCCGGCAGGCCGTAATCGGCACCGTGAGCTTCCTGCGCCGACTGCTTCTTGAACAGCGAGCGCGAAACCGCGCCGGCCGGCGTGGTCATGTCGGTGCCGGGGCCCATGTCGTCGATATGCGGTTTCTGGAACAGTGAGGTGCCCAGCGGCTTTGCGCCGTCGGCACCCATTTCGTCCAGATGAGGCTTGCGGAACAAGGATGAATCGCCCTTGTCGCCGACTGCGCGATGCCTGGCGATGCCCTTGTTGTGCTTGCCCTTTTCACGGCCGGAAACGGGACTTTCCATCTCGGCGTATTTCGCCAGTGGATCGTCCGAGACGGAAAGCTCCAGCTCGCGCAGGCGCTTGATCTCGTCGCGGATGCGCGCGGCGCGCTCGAAGTCGAGATCGGCGGCGGCATCGCGCATCTGCTTGTCCAGCGCCTCCAGATGCGCCTTGAGATTGTTGCCGACCATGTTGCCGTCAGCGGCGAAGTCGGAAATGTCGGCGCGGACGTGGTCTTTCTCGTAGACCGATTCCAGAATGTCGGCGATGCGCGACTTCACGCTTTCCGGCGTGATGCCGTTGGCCTCGTTCCATGCCACCTGCTTTTCGCGGCGGCGCGTGGTTTCGGCCATCGCCCGTTCCATCGAGCCGGTGATGTTGTCGGCATAGAGGATGACCTTGCCATCGACGTTACGCGCCGCGCGGCCGATGGTCTGGATGAGCGAGGTCTCCGAACGCAGAAACCCTTCCTTGTCGGCGTCGAGAATGGCGACGAAGCCGCATTCGGGGATGTCGAGACCTTCGCGCAGCAGGTTGATGCCGACCAGCACGTCGAAGGCGCCGAGGCGCAGGTCACGCAGGATTTCGATGCGCTCCAGCGTGTCGATGTCGGAGTGCATGTAACGCACGCGAATGCCGTTCTCGTGCAGATATTCGGTCAGGTCCTCAGCCATGCGCTTGGTCAGCACCGTGACCAGCGTGCGGTAGCCCTTGGCGGTGGTTTCGCGGATTTCGCCCAGCACGTCGTCGACCTGGCTCTTGGCCGGGCGCACTTCGACAGGCGGGTCGATGAGGCCGGTCGGACGAATGACCTGCTCGGCGAACACACCGCCGGATTCCTCCAGCTCCCAGCCGCCGGGCGTGGCCGAAACCGCCACGGTGAGCGGGCGCATTGCGTCCCATTCCTCGAAGCGCAGCGGCCGGTTGTCCATGCAGGAGGGGAGGCGGAAACCATATTCGGCAAGGGTAGCCTTGCGGCGGAAGTCGCCGCGATACATGCCGCCGATCTGCGGCACGGTGACGTGGCTCTCGTCGATGAAGACGATGGCGTTGTCCGGCACATATTCGAACAGCGTGGGCGGTGGGTCACCGGGGTCGCGGCCGGTCAGGTAGCGCGAATAGTTCTCGATACCGGCGCAGGAACCGGTTGCCTCGAGCATTTCGAGGTCGAAGCGCGTGCGCTGCTCCAGCCGCTGTGCTTCAAGAAGGCGTCCAGCCTTTTCAAGCTCCTGCAGCCGGTGCTGCAGCTCTTCCTTGATGGACTTGATGGCCTGATTCAAGGTCGGGCGCGGCGTCACATAATGCGAGTTGGCGTAGATCTTCACGCTTTTCAGGTCGCCGGTCTTTTGGCCGGTCAGCGGGTCGAACTCGGTGATCTGCTCGATCTCGTCGCCGAACATGGAGATGCGCCAGGCCGAATCTTCCAAGTGGGCCGGGAAGATTTCGATCGTGTCGCCGCGCACGCGGAAGGAGCCGCGCACGAAGTTGACGTCCTGCCGCTTGTATTGCTGGGCGACGAGGTCGGCGAGCAGTTGCCGCTGGTCGAGCCGGTCGCCGACCTGCATCTGGAAGGTCATCGCCGTATAGGTCTCTACCGAGCCGATACCGTAGATGCAGGACACGGAGGCGACGATGATGACGTCGTCGCGCTCCAGCAGCGAGCGGGTGGCCGAGTGGCGCATGCGGTCGATCTGCTCGTTGATCGACGATTCCTTCTCGATGAAGGTGTCGGTGCGAGGCACATAGGCTTCCGGCTGGTAGTAGTCGTAGTAGGAGACGAAATACTCGACCGCGTTGTCGGGGAAGAATTTCTTGAACTCGGCGTAAAGCTGCGCCGCGAGCGTCTTGTTGGGGGCGAGGATCAGGGCAGGGCGCTGCGTTTCCTCGATCACCTTGGCCATGGTGAAGGTCTTGCCGGAGCCGGTGACGCCGAGCAGCACCTGCGTGCGCTCGCTTTGGCCGACGCCTTCCACGAGGTCCTTGATGGCGGTCGGCTGGTCGCCCGCCGGCTCGAAGTCCGAGACCATCTTGATGGCCACGCCGCCTTCGGACTTTTCCGGGCGTTCGGGCCGATGCGGCACCCAGGCCTTGCCGTTCTTGTGCAGCGGATTGCCACTTTCGATCAGCGCCGAAAGTGCTGCGACCGTGGCGGTGACGCCCGAAGGGGCGAGCGTCTCGGCCTCCTCCAGGCTGATGTCCATGCCGGCGACCGGGTTGAGGCCGGCGGCGGCACGCTCCTTGGCCGTGGCCGCGCCGCCCATCGAAGTGCCGCGCGCCGTGCGTGCCGGGGCGGCGGAACGCTCGGGAACCTTCTTGGCGGATTTTGGCTTGGCCTTTTCCGCTTTGCGCGCAATCTCGTCGGCCCAATCGGAAATCGAGCCGCTCAATGGCGTACCGGACAACCCGGCCTGTGGAGCCTCCGAAAAGCCTTTGCGCTCAAGCGGTTCTGCGGCATCGAGAAAATCGGTCAATGCGCTGCGCCGCATGCCCTTTGCGGGGCGATCGTCGCGTGCGGCCGCGTCGTGCGGCGATTTCTTGTCGGGGGATTTGACCATGGTCCGGAATATGGTGGGAGTCCGAGGAAATGAAAAGGGCCGGCAGGGCAAAAGCCACTGCTGCTGACATGGCGGTGTCAGTGGCGGCTACTGGCAGTTGCCTATGGCATCGCGAATAAGCTGGCCGCCCCCGGTGAGGTCGAAGCTGGCGAAACTCTCGAACGTGGACCCATCTGAGCCTGTCGTCGGGTTGAGGTCGAAGTTGAGAGTCAACAACTCCCCGGTGCCGAGAGCTGCGACCAACGCCGGGTCGAGCGGTGCCTGATAGCCGTCCTGTTCCTCGCCTTCCGAGAACAGGACCACGGCATCGCCGGAGCCAGCCGCAACGATGGGGAAGACCTGATCGTCCACCACGGCGCGGATGAAGCCGGGTTTGTAGAAAAAGTCCTCGACCTCGCCGCCGGAGAGCGGCCGGATCGTGCCGTCACCGCCTGAATAGACGTCGATTACCGCGCCATCCACGCAATGCAGCACGACGGCCTGAATGGTGCTGTTTGTGTCGCTCGGCGCGGAGGTCACGCCATCGTCGAGCGGTTTCCATTCGGCAAGCGCCGGCTGGGCAAACAACAAGACGACAGCGGCCAGAAGAACTTTCTTCATGCACGAAATTAGCCATGGATTTGGGGTGTCGGCAAGGGGACGCCACGACCGCGATGCGGGTGTTTTTCCAGCGTGACGAGTTATCGCGAATACGTGTTCTTCAAATCTCGTTTGTGGGAGCAACCGTTTCGGGGTCGATGCGTTAGCCCGCCGCTTGCTCTCGCGCCGGATGTGTCGATGGGCGACGCATCTCTGCGCTACAATAGGAGAAGCCGATGAAAACGATCCTCGCAACGGCCTTGCTGACGATGATGGCCATCGCGCCGACGATGGCTGGAGAAATGCAGGGTAAGATCAAGTCGGTCGATATGAAGAAGCATGAGATCACCATGCAGGATGGAATGTCGGTCATGGTGAAGCCGACCGTGAAGCTGGATGGGCTGAAGGCTGGCGAGCAGGTGAAAATAACGACCGGCAGCGACAAGATGGCGACCGCCGTTGAACGAGTGAAGTGACGATGATCCGCGAAGGTCGGCCCGGTGGGCCGGCCTTCGCATGACGATTCCGGATTTTCTGCCAAGGCGCTGATCGGGATCGCAATTTTCCTACGGGAACAGCGGATCCTGCGCCATTTGCAGATGCAGTTCCGGGCCGGTCCAGGGATGCGCCTCGCACACCGCCTCATCCAGTTCGACGCCGAGTCCCGGTTCCTTCGAAGGAATGACGTTCCCGCTCTGCCAGTCGATCTTTGACTTCAGAAGCTTCTCGTGGAAACCGTCCCACTGTTTCAGCGACTCCAGAATGAGGAAGTTGGGCAAGCTCGTAGCAAGTTGGATGTTGGCCGCGCCGACGATCGGTCCGCAATAGCAGTGCGGCGCGATCTGGATATGGTAGGCCTCGGCCATGGCCGCGATCTTCTTCGTTTCGAGAATGCCGCCGGAGCGGCCGAGGTCCGGTTGCAGGATGCTGGCCGCCCGGTTTTCGATGATACGGGCGAATTCCCATTTCGTCGTCAGCCGTTCGCCGGTGGCGATGGGAATTGAGGTGCCACGGGTCACTTGCGCCATCACCTCAGGCATGTCCGGCGGCACCGGTTCCTCGAACCACAGCGGATCGTAGGGCTCGATGGCCCTGGCCATGCGCAGCGCGCCGGCGGCTGTGAACTGGCCATGAGTGCCGAACAATATGTCGGCACGGTTGCCCACCGCTGCGCGGATTGCCTTCAGCATGCGCGCCGACAGGTCGATGTCGATGAGGCGCGGCTGGTGGCCGTCGAAGGCTGTATAGGGCCCGGCGGGGTCGAGCTTCACCGCATTGAAACCCTGCTCGACATAGGCGAGGGCGCATTCGGCGGCCAGGTCGGGGTAGTTGTAGACGTTCTTGTCCGGGTTGTCGGCCTCGGCCGGCACGACGCTGCCGGTTTGCGGATAAAGATAGGTGTAGGAGCGCAGCGCCTCATGCACCTGGCCACCCAGCAGCTTGTAGACCGGCTTTCCCGCCTCCTTGCCGACAATGTCCCAGCAGGCGATTTCCAGCGCTGAAAAGCAGCCCATGACGGAAATGTCCGGCCGTTGCGAGAACCCGGAGGAATAGGCGCGACGAAAGAAGGTTTCGATGTCGTGGGGATCGTGCCCGACCAGGTAGCGCTCGGCGAGGTCTTCGATCATGCGCGCGGTGACATGTGGGCCGAAGGTGGCGTTATAGGCCTCGCCATAGCCGACCACGTTGCTGTCGGTCGTGAGCTTCACGAAGATGAAATAGCGTCCACCGATGCCCGGTGGCGGATTGCCGACGACGAAGGTTTTTACGTCGGTGATCTTCATGCGTGATCCTCCAAAATCATCTCCGCGCCCTTCCAGCCGGTCATGATGGAAGCTGCATTGGTGTTGCCGCTGATGTTGTCGGGGAAGATCGAGGCGTCGACAATGCGCAGGCCATCAAGCCCGTGTACCTTCAGGCGCGGGTCAACGACGGATTGCGATGCGTCGACCCCCATGCGGCAGGTCGAGACCGGGTGATAGACCGTGCCGCTGCGCTTGCGGAAATCGGCGATCAACTCGTCGTCGCTCACGCATTTCGGGCCGGGCAGCACCTCTTGCTCGATTACTTCGCGCATGGCGGGCATCGATGCGAGCTTGCGCAGGAATTTCACCGCAGCGAGCATTTCGGCGACGTCGGTGTCGGTGGAATAGGCGTTGGGCACGATCCTGGGATGGTCGAGCGGGTTTTTTGTGCGGATCATGATCGAGCCGCGGCTCGACGGCCGGCAGTTGGACAGGCCGATGGAAAAGCCCGGCCACGGGTCGGGTGTCAGGATGGGGCGTTCGCCCGGCTTGGGCAGAACCGTCGAGAACGCCTGGAAATAGAGCTGCATGTTGGGGCGCGCTTGCGTGGCGTCCGTGCGGAAGAAGCCGCCGCCCTGGTTCATGCTCATCGACAGCGGGCCGGTGCTCAGCAGGAGATATTGCATACCGACCAGCATCTTGCCCCACCACGGGCGAAGCGTCTGGTTCAGCGTCGGCAGCCGTCCTTTGTAGGTGTAGTTGATGCCGAGATGATCCTGCAGATTGGCGCCGACATGGGCGTTGGCATGCACCACCGGGATGCCAAGGTCCCTTAACAGATCGGCAGGACCGACGCCGGAAAGCTGCAAGAGTTGCGGCGTGTTGACCGAGCCGCCACACAGCACCACCTCGCGCCCGGCGCGTGCCGTGTGCGTGCGGCCGTTCTTCAGATATTCGATGCCGGTTGCGCGGCTGCCTTCAAACAGGATTTTCGTCGCCAGGGCATCGGTTTCGACGCGGACATTGGCGCGTTTCATGGCCGGGCGCAGGAAGGCGTGGGCGGCGGACCAGCGGCGGCCATCCTTCGTGTTGAGCTGATAGATGCCGACGCCTTCCTGGGCCGCGCCGTTGAAATCCTGATTGAGGGCGAGGCCGGCCTGCTCCCCGGCCTCGAGGAAGCGGTGGGTGAGGGGATGCACGCGGCTGCGATTGTCGGTCACGTGGATCGGGCCGCCGCGCCCGCGCCATTCGTCGGCGCCGGCTTCGTTGTCCTCGATCGCCTTGAAGATCGGCAGGAGATCATCATAGCTCCAGCCGGAATTACCCGCCGCTGCCCAGCCGTCGAAATCCTCGCGCTGGCCGCGAATCCAGACCATGGCGTTGATGGAGCTGGAGCCGCCGAGCAGTTTGCCGCGCGGCCAGTGGTCGGCATTGCCGGCGAGGCCGGGATCGGCTTCCGTCTTGTAGTTCCAGTTCACCGCCGGGTCGAAGAAGGTTTTGCCATAGCCCAGCGGCATCTGCACGAAGAAGCGGCGGTCGGTGCCGCCGGCCTCCAGAACCAGCACCGAGTGGCGCCCGCCGGCCGACAGTTTTTCGGCCACAACGCAGCCGGCCGAACCTGCACCGATGATAATGAAATCATAGTCTTGCATCGGAAAGAAAAGACCGTCCGCAAACTGGCTCAACCATCGATTCAAGCCTAGACCCTGTCTCGTCGCCTTGGCCGATGGGCGACCGGCATGGCCTGTGAAAAAAGCGACCGTGTGGCAATTGCGAAGCTTGTCGGGTGCGGCGGTAACTGCCAACCATGCAGGTGAGGTCAGGGAGATTCCAGATGGTGCAATACGCAGACGGTCAGCCGACAGGCGAACTCACCTTGCGCACGCTGGCCATGCCGGCTGACGCCAATGCCGCCGGCGATATTTTCGGCGGCTGGGTGATGGCGCAGATGGACCTTGCCTGCGGCATCCGCGCCGCCGAACGCGCGAGAGGGCGCGTGGTGACGGCGGCGGTGAAGGAAATGTCCTTCGCCAAACCGATGAAGATCGGTGACACGCTATGCATCTACACCCATGTTACCCGCATTGGCCGCACCTCCATGACTCTGAAGGTCGAGGCATGGGCGCAACGTTACCTCACCGAACTGATGGAACGGGTGACCGACGCCGATTTCGTCATGGTGGCTCTGGACGGCGAGGGCAAGCCGAAGCCTGTGCCGGTGGAAGAGGGGAATGAATAGGGAGTAGCCAATAGCGAATAGGGCGGAAGTGAAAATGGCTTGACGGGCTACCGCAACCGCCAACCCTCGCTACTCGCTACTCGCTGTCTTGTAACCCGCTCCGGGCAGGCGGCATCGAACTTCATCCGCGCCTCGTTCACGCGCGCGGTGTTCTTGCGCGCCCATTCGCCCAGCGCGGTGACCGGCACCAGAAGCTCGTGGCCGAGCTCGGTAAGTTCATAATCGACACGCGGCGGGATGGTGGGAAACACGGTGCGTGTGACGAACCCGTCGCGCTCCAGTCCGCGCAACGTGGTGGTCAGCATTTTCTGCGAGATGCCGCCGACGATGTGGCGCAGTTCGTTGAAGCGCATCGGGCCGCTGCCGAGCTGGCTTACGACCAGGACGGTCCATTTGTCGCCGACGCGCTGCAGTATATCGCTGACGGCCCGGCAATCCTCGGTGCGGTGCAGGTGCCTCGGTTTCAAAAAAGTGCCTCCTTGCGGCTCGTTATTTAAGTCACCTATATAGCGTCGGTATCCATAAGATACCAGATTTCGAAAGGAGAGAATGCGATGTCCAAGCCGAAGATCGGCATTATCATCGGCTCCACGCGCGCCGCGCGTTTCGCCGACAAGCCTGTAGAGTGGTTCACCAGTCTGGCCAAGGCGCGCGGCGATGTCGAGGTGGAAGTGGTCGATCTGCGCGACTATCCGATGCCCTTTTTCGAGGAAGCGGTTTCACCGGCATGGGGCCCCTCGCAGAGCGAGGTTGCGCGCAGGTTTCAGGAGAAGGTCGCTTCGCTCGACGGATTCATCTTTACCGCCGCCGAATACAATCACGGCCCGACGGCCGTGCTGAAGAACGCGCTCGATTATGCCTATAGCGAGTGGAACAAGAAGCCGGCCGGCTTCATCGGCTATGGCGGCGTGGGCGGCGCCCGCGCGGTCGAGCAACTGCGCATGCATGCGGTGGAACTGCAGATGGCGCCCACCAAGACGGCCGTTCACATCGTGTGGGGCGATTTCCTTGCTATCAGGGACGGCAAGAAGATCGAGGAAATCGAGCATCTCAACCAGGCCGGCAAGGCGTTGCTAGACGAGACGATCTGGTGGGCCAGGGCGCTCAAGGTTGCGCGCGATGCCGATGCGGCCGCAGCCGCCACACAGGCCGCCTGAGCGGCAACGACATTTCCTCCCAAGAGACGACAGGGCGGCAGCGATGCCGCCCTTTTTATTAGCACTGTTTTACGCCGTCGCGGGCCGTGCGGCTTCGCGGTGCCTGAGCCGTCGCCGATGTCCGTAATGACGAGGCATGGACCCGCAACCCGCCGGTCTACCGGGCAAGATGTGACTTCGAGACTGAACTCACGCGCTCGTCAGCTTAGCTGCCAGGACCTTGTCGATCCGGCGGCCGTCGAGATCGACCACTTCGAAACGCCAGCCCTGGGCGTCCACGCTTTCACCGGTCGTGGGCAGGTGATGCATATGCGACAGCACATAGCCGGCGACCGTCTCGTAGTCGCGATTTTCCGGCAGATCGATGTCGAACAGGTCGGCCATTTCGTCGGCCGGCATATAGCCTGCCAGCAGCCATGAGCCGTCCTCGCGCTGCACGGGTGCGAACTCGTCCTCGTCGGCGTCGGCGCGGAATACGCCGGTGATCGCTTCCAGAATGTCGGCCGGCGTGACGACGCCTTCGAAGTGCCCGTACTCATCATGCACGAGCGCCATCGGCACGTCGGATTCCCTCAGCGTGGCCAGCACGTCGAGCGCGTCCGCCTGATCGTGGACGATCGGCGCTGTGCGCACATGCTTGGCTGCGTCAAAACCCTTCCCGGCCAGGATCGTGGCCAGGATTTCGCGAGTCTGCACCACGCCCACCATGGCATCGACGCTGCCTTCGCCCGCAGGCAGGCGCGAATGAGGGGTTTCGATCAGCAGCTTGCGCAGGACCGCCTCGTCGGCATGGAGGTTCAGCCAGTCCACCTCGGTGCGCGGCGTCATCACGGCGCGCACGGCCCGGTCGCCCAGGCGCATGACACCGGCGATCATGCGCCGCTCGTCGGATTCGATCGTGCCGTGATGCTCGGCCTCGGCGACCAGCATCTTGATCTCCTCGTCGGTAACCTTCTCCTCGCTTTCGCCGCGCTGGCCCAGCAGCCACAGCATGCTGCGGCCGGAGATGTCGAGCAGCCAGACCAGCGGCGCGCCGATCAGCGCGAGCACGTTCATCATCGGGGCAACGCGCGAAGCGACCGTTTCGGGGTTGCGCAGGGCAATCTGCTTGGGCACCAGTTCGCCGATGATCAGCGAGGCGTAGGTGATGATCGCCACCACAACGCCCACGCCCAGCGCATCGGCGGCACCTTTCGACATGCCTTGTTCGACCAGAACCACGCTGAGCCGCTGGCCCAGCGTGGCGCCGGAAAAAGCGCCGGAGAGCACGCCGACCAGCGTGATGCCGATCTGCACGGTGGACAGGAAGCGGCCGGGATTGGAGCCGAGCTCCAGCGCGCGCGCCGCACCCTTGACGTTGCGGTCGACCATCGTCTTGAGCCGCGCCGGCCGCGACGAGACGATGGCAAGTTCGGACATGGCCAGAAGGCCGTTCACGCAGATCAGGACAAAGACGACGAGAATTTCGACGTATAGCATTGCCGCTCCATAGCATCGGCATGGTCGCACGCAAATAGGGAGCAATCCGATTTTGTCGCGAAGATGCTTCGTGCCGCAGGCAGTTGCGTGAACATCGATGAGGCGTGGATCGCAGCGTCCACCATTGCGCGGTTGCATATATCGCGGTCTTCGCGTTAAAGATGCGTTCTGTTTTCATCAGTCTGGTTTGTGATTTTGCCAACGTAACCGCCGGTCCGCAGTTCCACCCGATAATCGCAGCAGTGCAGCGGCATTGCTCGACCAATGAATTGCGTTCTTCGAGGTGGCGGTTGAGACCGGTTTGGCAGGCTGGACTGCTGCCGGGCAGTGCTCGCTCCGGTTCGCTCCTCGATCGCCCTCGAATTTCCTGTCACATCGTGCCTCCATGCGAGGCTTCTCAGCGCCGTCTTGACGAACTTCCCAGCGAGGAAGGCAAGCCGGCATGTCCAGCACTCTCCATGTACAATGGACCGTCACTCCACTCATCGCACCGCGCCCGTGGCTCACCTGCGGCCGGTGCGGCGGCATCAAACCCTTTCAGAGCAGCGGTAAGGCCAGGCTGAATGCCAATGGCAAGCGCCTGGATGCGTGGCTGATCTACAAATGCACCGATTGCGACGCCAGTTGGAACCGGCCGTTGTTCGAGCGGCGCAATGTCAGGGAGATTGACGCGGGTCTGCTGCAGGCACTCCAGGCAAACGACCGCCAGCGGATCGAAGCAATCGCCTTCGATATCGAAGGCCTGCGCCGCAGCGCGACGCGGATCGAAGAATTCCCGGAAGCACATGTCACGAAGAGGGTGCTGGCCGGCAATCCGGCGGCTTTCGAGCGAGCGCGGATCGCTTTAAGCGTTTCCTTGCCGTGCGCCTTGCGGCTGGACCGCCTGCTGGCGGTTGAGCTTGGCGTATCGCGCACCAGGATTCGGGAGCTTCATGCCGCCGAAAGGCTGAGGCTTTCGCCGGTCGGAGAGCGCGCGCTTCGGCGGCCGGTCAGGGATGGCATGGCTGTCGATCTGGATGTCGACTCGACCGACCGGCTTGCAGGTTTGAGCACCGGAGTGTCCGTGCAACCGGGATGACCGTCGCCTGCTACCGACAGGCGACGTAGCCGTTCTTGCGCGGCTTGATGTCGAAATGGAAGTGGTTGCGGTGGTCGTAATTGTAGCCGGGGCCGAGCACCGTGGTGAAATAGTCGCAGCCATCGGCGCGCACGGTGTTGAGGAAGCCTTTTTCGCGGAAGGCGAACCAGCCGGGCTTGCGCACGTCGATGTCCTTGCCGTTGGTCAACTCGATGCGCATGACATCGAGCGCATTGCCTTTGGAGTGCTCGGAGGGCGTGGTGGTGCGGGCAATGCGTCGGCAGGAGTAGCTGGAGCCCTGGTGGATCGTCTTCACGCTCGA
>Ga0182738_1002483_pt1 | contig 21860 bp, 20 predicted proteins | sample eDN5th30CBELigMG_FD_128876 | JGI IMG/M metagenome (GOLD analysis project Ga0182738, IMG submission 128876) | Enriched Miracle-Growth compost microbial communities from Emeryville, California, USA - eDNA 5th pass 30_C BE-Lig MG (version 2)... ...
ACTTTCCGTTTCCAAAACCGCTGGTGGAGGAAGGGATACGCTGTACTCGGTAAAACAGAATCAGATTCCCAAAAAGCCGCCAGCTTCGCTAGGCGGCTTTTTTGTTCCGCGGGCAGACTGGCAACAACCTCTGGAGTTCTATAGTGGCGCACAATACTGACGATTTACGCATCAGGGAAATCAAGGAACTGAGCCCGCCTTCCCATGTGATGCGCGAGTTCCCGTGTACGAACGATATTTCAAGAACGGTGCATGACACGCGCCGGGCCGTGCACAATGTCTTGCAGGGCAAGGATGATCGTCTGGTGGTTGTGGTGGGGCCTTGTTCCATCCACAACCCGGATGCGGCGCTCGATTATGCGCGGCGCCTGGTCGCCGAGCGCGAACGCCTCAAAGGCGAGCTCGAAATCATCATGCGCGTCTATTTCGAGAAGCCTCGCACCACTGTGGGCTGGAAGGGGCTCATCAACGACCCTGGCCTGGACGGCAGCTTCAATATCAATCTGGGCCTGCGCACCGCCCGCGAGGTACTCATCAATGTCAACGAGCTGGGCCTGCCCGCAGGGTGCGAGTTCCTCGACATGATCACGCCGCAGTACATCGCCGATCTTGTGTCCTGGGGGGCCATTGGTGCGCGCACCACGGAAAGCCAGGTGCACCGCGAGCTGGCTTCGGGCCTGTCGTGTCCGGTGGGCTTCAAGAACGGCACCGATGGCAATACCAAGATCGCCATTGACGCCATCAAGGCCGCTTCCCAGCCGCACCATTTCCTGTCTGTCACCAAGGGTGGGCATTCGGCCATCGTCTCGACGGTGGGCAATGACGACTGCCATGTCATTTTGCGCGGCGGCAAAGCCCCCAACTACGATGCGGCGAGCGTGGATGCCGCCTGCGGCCTGCTTGAGAAATCGGGGCTGCGCCAGCGCATCATGATCGATGCAAGCCACGCCAACAGCAACAAAGATTACCGCAACCAGCCCAAGGTGCTGGAAGATGTATCCGCGCAGATCGAGGCGGGCAGCCATTGCATCTTCGGTGTCATGATAGAAAGCCATCTGGTCGATGGCCGCCAGGATCTCGTGGCCGGGCAGCCGCTTGCCTACGGCCAGAGCATCACTGACGGTTGCATAGGCTGGGAATCCACCGTGCAGGTGCTCGAACGTCTGGCGCTGGCTGTGAAGAATCGGCGCCAGGTGTGCGCGCAATCGGCAAATGCCCTGATCGGCAGCCACGCATAAAAGGCGTTACCATCAGGCGGGGGCGCTTGTGCCCCGCCTATATTGGCCCAGGAGGTAGATGATGAACGGCCCCGCCCTTGCCCATGGTTTGCGACGGGCTATCCCGGATGGATTCCTGGATGCGCTGGCTGAAAAATTCGGTGACCGCTATTCCGCGGCGCAGGCCGTGCGCGAGCACCACGGCAGAGACGAGTCGCCTTATCCTCCCATGCTGCCAGACGGCGTGGTGTTTGCCCAGAGCACGGAAGAGGTTGCCTGGGTGGCGCGTTTCTGTCATGACCACAAGGTGCCTCTCATCCCTTACGGGACGGGATCTTCGCTTGAAGGCCATTTGCTGGCCATTCAGGGGGGCATCAGCCTGGATCTTTCCGGCATGAACAAGCTCGTGTCGGTGAATGCGGAAGACTTCACGGCGACCGTGCAGGCGGGCGTCACACGCAAGCAGCTCAATGAAGAGATCCGGAACACAGGGCTGTTTTTCCCTATTGATCCGGGCGCCGATGCGAGCCTGGGCGGCATGGCCGCCACCCGTGCCTCGGGAACGAACGCAGTCCGGTACGGCACCATGCGGGAAAATGTCATGTCGCTGCGTGTGGTCACGGCTGACGGCCGCATCATCGATACCGCCAACCGGGCACGCAAGTCTTCGGCGGGCTATGACCTGACCCGCATATTCGTGGGCAGCGAGGGCACGCTGGGCATCATCACTGAAGTTACCGTCAGGCTGTATCCCCAGCCGGAAGCAATTTCAGCGGCGATATGCAACTTTCCCACGCTTGAGTCTGCCGTGCAGAGCGTGATCGAGATCATACAGATGGGTGTGCCTGTGGCTCGGGTCGAGTTCATGGATACCTGGGCAGTGAAGGCGACAAATGCCTACAGCAAGCTCACGCTGAAGGAAACGCCGCTGCTGTTGTTCGAGTTTCATGGCAGCCCGGCCGGCGTCCGGGAGCAGGCCGAAATCGTACAAGGCATTACGCATGACAATGGCGGCATGGATTTCGAATGGGCAGACAAGCCAGAGGATCGCAGCCGCCTCTGGACGGCCCGGCACAATGCCTATTTTGCGGGCCTGCAACTGCGGCCTGGCTGCCGCTCCAGCACTACCGATGTCTGTGTGCCGATATCCAGGCTCGCCGAGTGCGTCACCGAAACTGCGGCGGATCTCGCCAAGGCCAGCTTTCCCTATACCATCGTCGGACATGTCGGCGATGGCAACTTCCACGTGCTGATGCTGCTTGATCCCGATAACCCGGCGGAATGGGAGGCGTCAGAGCGCATCAACCGCGATCTGGTGGAGCGCGCCATACGCATGGAGGGAACATGTACCGGGGAGCATGGCGTTGGTTTGCACAAAATGGAATTCATGCTGGCCGAACATGGACGGGATGCTCTGGATCTCATGTCCGCGCTGAAGCAGGCATTTGACCCGCACAATATACTTAATCCGGGAAAAATCATACCCGCATCTCCCCAGCCGTAGAAGCAACGCGTGCCGCACGGCAGGCGCAATATAACGAAGACCAGACCAATGACAGAATCCCTGATGAGTCCGGCGGCCGAAACGGCGCCGGATTTCTCCGGCCTGATTGCCAGGATCAGAGAGAGTGTGCCCGCGCACTGCATTTTGACCAGGATGGAAGATACCCGGCCATATGAGTGCGATGGGCTTTCCTTGTATCGGACATTGCCGCCGGTGGTCATTCTGCCCGAAGATGAGGCCCAGGTCGTGGCGGTGCTCAAGGCCTGCAAGGCTTTCAACGTGCCTGTCGTACCCCGTGGAGCGGGGACAGGGCTGTCGGGAGGCGCCATGCCGCATGCCCAAGGGGTGGTGCTGGGGCTGAGCAAGCTCAATCGTATCCATAGGATCGACCCGTCTACCGCCACCGCCGTAGTCGGGCCGGGTGTGCGCAATCTGGCGATTTCCGAAGCTGCAGCGCCCTATGGCATGTATTACGCTCCCGACCCATCGAGCCAGATTGCCTGTACGATCGGCGGGAATATCGCCGAAAACTCTGGCGGCGTGCATTGCCTGAAGTACGGTCTGACGGTTCACAATGTGTTGCGTGTGCGGGCGGTCACCATAGACGGCGAAATCATTGAGCTGGGCTCGGAGGCGCCTGATGCGCCAGGCCTGGACCTGCTCGCCGCCTTCATCGGTTCGGAAGGCATGCTGGGGCTGGTAACCGAGGTGGTGGTCAAGCTGATTCCCAAGCCGGCCTGCGCGCGTGTCGTCATGGCCAGCTTTGCCAGTGTCGAGTCGGCGGGGCATGCAGTCGCAAACATCATTGCCGCCGGAATTATTCCGGCTGGGCTGGAAATGATGGACAAGCGCGCGGTGCATATGGTGGAGCCGTTTGTGAATGCGGGTTATGACCTGCAGGCCAATGCACTGCTGCTTTGCGAGTCTGACGGTACAGAGGCCGAGGTCGAGCATGAGATTGCGCGCATGGAGGCGGTGTTTCGCGATGCGGGCGCGACACGGCTTCAGGTATCGTCCAACGAACAGGAGCGCCTGGCATTCTGGGCCGGGCGCAAGAATGCCTTCCCGGCCGCGGGCCGGATCTCGCCTGACTATTACTGCATGGATGGCACGATCCCCCGCCGTCATCTGGCCCGCGTGCTGAACGCAATTGAAGAGATGGAAGATGAGTATGGTTTGCGCTGCGCCAATGTCTTTCACGCCGGAGACGGCAATCTTCACCCCCTCATACTGTTTGATTCCAATCAGCCGACCGAGGTGGAGCGGGCGGAGAAGTTTGGCGCCGCCATCCTCGAGCTTTGTGTGCAGGTCGGCGGAACCATTACCGGCGAGCACGGCGTGGGTGTGGAAAAAATAGATCAGATGTGTGTGCAGTTTGCGCGCGAAGAGCTTGATTTCTTTTGTGCGTTCAAGCGTGCCTTTGATCCGTACAATCTGCTCAACCCGGAGAAAGTGGTTCCGACCCTGGCGCGCTGCGCTGAATACGGGAAGATGCATGTGCATGGCGGCGAGCTTCGGTTCCCCGACCTGCCGCGCTTTTAGGGGAAACACGTGGACTTCGAGCTTTCCGAGCTTTGCCAGCAAGTGATGACTGCGCGCGGGGCGGAGCGGCCGCTGTACATACGCGGCGGCGGCACCAAAATGTTTTATGGCGAGCCCGGCCCGGCCGGTATACCTGGCTCGGCGGTGCTGGATATGTCGGCCTATCGTGGGATCGTCAACTATCAGCCGTCCGAGCTTGTGATGACAGCCAAGGCCGGAACACGCCTGGACGAGATCGAAGCCGCGCTCGATCAGGCGGGGCAAATGCTCGCGTTCGAGCCTCCCCGTTTCGGGCCGGATTCCACCATAGGCGGGGTAGTGGCCAGTGGCTTGTCGGGGCCGCGCCGAATGGCGGCGGGCAGTCTGCGCGATTTTGTCCTCGGGGCGCGTCTGCTCGACGCATCAGGCAATGTGCTGCGCTTTGGCGGCGAGGTCATGAAGAATGTGGCTGGCTACGATATCTCTCGGCTGTTGGCCGGGTCGCTGGGCGTTTTCGGCGCATTGATCGAGGTGTCCCTGAAAGTCGTCCCCAAGCCCGATATGGAGGCGACGGCGGTGCTGGAGGTGAGCGAGCCAGAAGCGCTGGCCTTGTTTTCCACCTGGCGCAGCCTGCCGCTTCCCATCACCGCCACCTGCTGGTGTCGCGAAGATGAGGGCCAGGGCAGGCTGTATGTCAGACTGTCGGGCAGCCCCCCGGCCGTTCAGGCCGGCTTGTCCCGGACCGGCGGCGAACTCGTTGACAGCGAGCTTGCCGCCCAGTTCTGGAACAGTGTGCGCGACCAGACACATTCCTTTTTTCAGCATCGGCCTTTATGGCGTATCGCAGTGCCTCCCCAGGCGGCGGCGCTGGATCTTGGCCCGACCCTGATTGAGTGGAATGGCGGGCTGCGGTGGGTGGCCGGACCGCATGCACCGGATGCCCAGTCGGGGCAGGAGCTGCGCGATGTGGTCGCTGGCGTGGGCGGACATGCCACGCTGTATCGTTACGATTCCCGGCCCTCGAACATTCAGGTGTTCCATCCGCTGCAGCCGGCGCTGCTCAATATCAATAAAAGACTGAAGCAGGAACTCGATCCGGTCGGGATATTCAACCCTGGGCGCCTGTTTCCTGGACTGTGAGGCGGCAATCGTGCAAACAAATCTGGCTTCTTGGGCTCGCGACACAGACCTGGGCAACGATGCGGACGAGATTCTCCGTCGCTGTGTCCATTGCGGATTTTGCCAGGCGACCTGTCCCACATACCAGATACTGGGGGATGAACTCGACAGCCCGCGGGGGCGCATATACCTGATCAAGCAGGTGCTTGAGGGCAAGGAACCCACGGCGGCGACCCAGACACATCTGGATCGCTGCCTGACTTGCCGCAATTGCGAGACGACCTGTCCTTCGGGGGTAGAGTACGGTGCGCTCGTTGATATAGGCCGGGCGCTGGTGGATGAGCGGGTGCGCCGACCGGTTTCGCAGCGGCTGGCCCGGGCGACGCTGCGGCATTTGCTCAATTCGCGTCTGTTCGGTCCCGCCCTGAGGCTGGGGCGGCTCGTCAGGCCGCTCTTGCCGCCCGTGCTGCGCAGCAAGGTGCCCGCGCCCAGGCCTGTCGGCGTGCTGCCTGCCGATGGCGCCCGCCATGCAAGACAGGTGCTGATGCCGCGTGGATGCGTGCAGCCGGACATGATGCCCAGCATCGATGCGGCCACCCTTCGCGTGCTCGACGCGGTTGGCATAGGCGCTCGCGATACGCCGGCTGCGGGCTGCTGTGGAGCCATTCATTTTCATCTTGACGCACAGGAGCAGGCGCTGGAACAGATGCGCGCCAATATCGATGCCTGGCTGCCGCTGATCGAGCGCGGCGAGGTCGAGGCGATTGTGATCAATGCGTCAGGCTGCGGCGGAATGATACGAGAGTATGCGCATCATCTGCGCCACGATGAAATCTACGCCCCGCGCGCAGCCATGCTGGTGGACAAGGTGCGTGACATCGCGGAAATACTCGCACCGCATGCGGCGCAGTTGCGGGCCCGCATGGGGCCGCTTCCCGCGCGTGTGGCTTTCCATCCGCCTTGCACCCTGCAGCATTGGCAAGGCTTGCGCGGTGTGAGTGAAAAGCTGCTTGCGGACCTTGGCTTCAATCTGCAGCCTTTTACGGAATCTCATCTGTGCTGTGGTTCGGCGGGCACCTATTCGGTTACACAGCCGGCGCTGTCGCGGCAGTTGCGCGAGCGTAAGCTCGAAGCCATCGGTCAGGCCAGCCCTGATTGCATCATTTCCTCGAATATGGGCTGTGTGACGCATTTGCAGGAAGGCACCGGAACCCCGGTTCGTCACTGGATCGAGGTGGTGGACGAGGCGCTTGCGGGCGCGGCCTGATCCGGAAAGAAAACGGGACGAAGCGCAGACCGGTGGATCGGCCTATCCGTCTACAATATCGGCATGGCAAACAATACCGTATCCAGAGGACGTGTCGTCGTCGGCATGTCTGGAGGAGTCGACTCCTCAGTGACCGCCTGGCTGCTCAAGCAGCAGGGGTATGATGTGCTCGGTCTTTTCATGAAAAACTGGGAAGACGACGATGATTCCGAATACTGTTCCAGCCGGCAGGACTGGCTGGACGCAGCCAGCGTGGCGGATGTCATAGGCGTCGACATCGAAGCGGTCAATTTTGCCGCGGAATACAAAGACCGGGTCTTTGCCGATTTCCTGCGGGAATATTCCGCCGGCCGCACGCCGAATCCGGATGTGCTGTGCAACGCAGAGATCAAATTCAAGGCATTTCTGGATCACGCCATGTCGCTGGGCGCCGACCTGATCGCAACCGGCCACTATGCGCGTGTACGGAGCGTGCCGGCAGCCGGGGGCGTGGAGTACCAGCTTCTCAAGGCGCTGGATCACACCAAGGATCAAAGCTATTTTCTGCACAGGCTGAATCAGGCGCAACTGGCGCGCACCCTGTTTCCCCTGGGTGAGATGCCCAAGACCGAGGTGCGGCGGATCGCCCAGTCGCTCGGGCTGCCCAATGCCGCGAAAAAAGATTCCACCGGCATCTGCTTCATAGGCGAGCGGCCATTCCGGGAATTCCTCAACCGCTATCTTCCCACGCACCCCGGCCCGATCAAGACGCCTGAGGGGGCCGTGGTCGGCGAGCATCAGGGGCTGTCGTTCTATACGCTGGGACAGCGCAAGGGTCTGGGCATTGGCGGCATCCGTGGCCGCCAGCGCGCGGATGGCACTGCCGACGCCTGGTACACCGCGCGCAAGGACATTGCCGCCAATACCCTCTATGTGGTGCAAGGACACGATCACCCCTGGCTGCTCAGCAGCCAGCTCAGCGCGCAGGACGCCAGCTGGATAGCGGGCCATGCGCCCGCAGCCGGCGCTTATGCCGCCAAGACGCGATACAGGCAGGCCGATGCGCCGTGCACACTGGCCGAACCCCAACAGGAGCGTTTCCTGCTGGATTTTGCCGACCCGCAGTGGGCGGTCACGCCAGGACAATCTGCTGTGCTGTACGATGGCGATGTTTGCCTCGGCGGCGGCATCATCGTCTGAAACACTTCCAAACGAGCCCTCATGGACCCCATTTTCGTTGTCTGCCTGCTGTTGCTCGGCGCCGCGGTAGGCTTTGCCGCAGGGCTGCTCGGCATAGGCGGCGGCATGATACTCGTGCCATTCCTGGCCATGCTGCTGTCCCTTCAAGGCATGCCTGATGCTCTTATCGTGCATGCGGCGATTGCCACCGCCATGGCGACCATCGTCTTTACCTCGATTTCCAGCATGCGGGCGCATCACAGGCAAGGCGCTATCCGCTGGGATATTGTCTGGGTGATCGGGCCGGGGATGATCGTGGGTGGATTGCTGTCGGGCGGGGCTGTCTTCGCCTATCTCAGCGGCTTTTGGCTGTCGCTCTTTTTTGCGGTTTTTGTGGGCTATTCTGGCTGGAAAATGCTCAAGGGAAAGCCGCCTGTGCCGGGCCGCACGCTGCCCGGCAAGCCGATAGTGTTCGGTGTCGGCGCGGCAATCGGCTTTGTGTCGGGCTTCCTGGGCGCTGGAGGCGGGTTTCTGTCTGTTCCATTCATGGTGCGCGGAAATGTGCCGGTGCGCAATGCCGTCGCCACCTCGGCCGCGTTGGGTTTTTTCATTGCGGTCGCCAACAGCGCCGGTTACATCTATTCAGGCTTTCAGGAAGTGCGTGGGCAGCCAGGCATGCTTGGCTATATCTATTGGCCGGCCCTGATTGCGCTTTCGTTCATGAGTGTCCTGACAGCGCCACTTGGGGCGCGCTGCACGCATAGCCTTCCAGTCACCACCGTGCGGCGGCTGTTCGCTTGCCTGCTTTTTGCGATGTCGGCGTATATGCTGTTCAAAGGCTGGCAGCAGCTGGCAGCCTAATCTTGCGGGGGGCAGGTAGAAGAAAACGACGGCCTGTCCCTGAGCTTCTCGTCAAGCCGGCGCAGATTGGGGTAATCGGCACGCCAGTTCAGCTCGGGGCAGCGCAGGTCAAGATAGCCCAATGCGCAGCCAACAGCGACGTCGGCCAGACTGAAATTGATGCCCATGCAGAATGCCTGTTCGCCCAGTGAGGTGTCCATGGAATGCAATGCGGCGATGATCTTGCCTTGCTGGCGGGAGATCCACTGGTCGCTGCGCAGATGTTCCGGCCGGCGGGTGCGTTCGATATTGATGGCCACTGCTGCATCAAGCACGCCGTCGGCGATGGCTTCCCAGCACTTCACTGCGGCACGGTCTCTGCCGGGCTGGGGAATGAGGCGGCCAACGGGAGACAGCGTGTCGAGATATTCGACGATGACTCTGGAGTCGAACAGGCTGCCGTTGTCGTCCATGAGCAGACAAGGAACTTTCCCCAGTGGGTTGTGCTGTTGAATCTGAGTGTCTTCGGCCCACACGTCTTCAAGTACGAACTCGTAATCGAGCTTCTTTTCAGCCATTACGACGCGTACCTTGCGCACGTACGGGCTCTTGAGCGAACCAAGGAGTTTCATGGGAAATAGGGGAAGTTTGAGGCAAAAAAAGTATAGCAGGATACCGGTCTCATTCTGCCCCGAGGACAACTGCAAGACTGTTTACATTCGCAAATTTGTCGCTAAAAAGCTTCGGCTGGAAAAGAGGGCTTGACAGGAGGCTGGAGGTGCTTATGGATAAAGCCGGGCAATATGTCAGCATTTACGCGAAAGCTGGCAGATTTGCGGATATTTATTTCGGGCATCCATTAGCATAGGAATATACGCAGCGGCTTATACCTTCCAGACAATGGTGTCTTGCTCGCTGTCGCTGTCGATGCAGGTCCCACAGGGCAGCCAAGTCAGCATTTTCTTTCGGGTCTGGCCGCGTTCTGAGTAGAGCAGATAGCCATGAAACCTTTGGCCCCCGCCGGCAGGGTCCTGCTCCACAGCATGGATGAAGGCAACACGGCCTCCCTGGGTGGTGTAGAGGTCCGGAGCTGTGATGACGATTTTCTTCTGTTTCACCTGGTGTATGGCTGGAAGGGATAGTTAACAATAGTGAAGTTCTATTGTGCATTGCAGCAAAGAAAGGCACCATATGCCGTCAGGCCTAATCAATAAAAGATTGATATGAATCAATAGATTGGTGTGGGCCAGGGATGCGGGAGCCGTTGATAATGGGTAGGCCTGCAGTCGATATCGAGCCCGGATGGCGGGTGATAAAAAGTTACGACGATTGAATTCGGGTCGGCAAGTACATATGATCCATCAAAAAATGAGAGCGGATGGAGGCTTGATGAACGGATGGGATGCATCGCTGGCTTTGGCTTTGCGCGAGTTCGAGTTTTTCAAGGCGGAAGAGGCCAGGCTGTTCTCGGAGCTGAAGAAAGCCGAAAGAGGGCTGGATTTTGCCCTGCGAATCCGGCGGCGCGCCGCATGGTTTGAAATGCGCGCGAAGGCGCTCCATCTCAACACGGCCATTGTGCGCTATATCGAAACAATGCTGGACCCCGCGTCCACCCAAATCCCGCGTACCAATATCTGACAAACGGCAAGGCCCACCGCTTATTCGCCGTCGACTTGTCCATCCGGAAAATGCGCTGGGCATGGGGGATGGCTGGCGCCTAAATGCTCGGCGGCTTTGATGGGGTCGATATTGTCGACCCCATATTCCTTCAGCTATGGCGCCATGAATCGCTATTTGGATAGCAGCGGATCATATTATTTGATAAATAAATTGATGTTTCAATCAAACTGCGCCGCATCACGGATATTCGCAGCCATGGATCGCATGCATTGTATATCGCTCCCTACAGCGATAAAGCGCGCGCCGGCATCGTAGTACTCTCGGGCTACCTTTAGATTTGGCGCCAGCACACCCGCCATTTTTCCTGCCGCAACAGTTTGTCTGATGCCTGCAGCAATATGTGCCCGCGTGTCTTTATGCTCAGGCTGCCCTAATAGCCCCATATCCGCAGACAAATCGGCGGGGCCAAAGAACAGGATATCCACTTCTGGCAGGCTTGCGAATTCTGGAATGGCCTGTAGGGCTCCCATTGTTTCAATCTGAATGGCGATGACAAATTCGTTGGCTGCGACCTTGAGATAATCTGGGTATTGCCCATACAACGCGGCGCGGCCTGCTGTCGATACGCCACGCACGCCTTCAGGGGCGTATCGTGTGGCCCGAATAATCTCTCGGGCTTGTTCGACGTTTTCGACATAGGGGAAAAGCAGGTTTTTCACCCCTGCATCAAGCAGCCGCTTTATGGTGACCCGGTCATTCTCAGCAGGGCGGACGAATCCCGCACTTGCGGATGAATCCAACACTCGCAATTGGTCAACAATCTTATTTAGATCATTTGGAGCATGCTCCATATCGAGCAAAAACCAATCGTAGTCAACCGTGGTCAAGACCTCGACAGCTGTAGCGCTTGTAAGCGAGCACCACAAGCCTATCAGGCGATCACTGCGGGCGACTCGCTCTCTGAAATTATTGTATTTGCAAGGCATGATTTATCTCAGTCGATCGAAACATTGGCTTGTTCTGCAATAGCTTTCCACTTTGCATCGCTTTGCGCAACGAACTTCCTGAAGTCGTCAACGGACCCCGTCGCAATGTCGTCACCTTGCTGCTGCAGGCGTTCCTTCATTTGAGGATCGCCCATGGCCTTGGCAAAGGCGGCGTTGAGTGTGCTGATGATGTCTTCTGGCGTCTTGGCCGGAGCAAATATGCCGATCCAGCCTGTTAGCTCAAACTCGGGAACGCCTGCCTCAGCCATAGTCGGCAAGTCGGGTAGGGCCATCGAGCGTTGGCTGCCGGTCGTGGCAAGACCCTTAAGTTTTCCGGCCTGTATTTGAGGTAGCACATTGGGAATGTTTGTAATGGAGAATGTCGCGTCGCCTTTCAGCAGCGCCAGCGTCGCCTGCGATCCTCCTGAGTAAGGAATATGCTCAAAATCAGTTTTGGTGCTGTGGCGGAAATATTCGCCTGCCAGATGCACCAATGTGCCATTCCCTGTCGATGCATAGTTATATTCCCCGGGCTTATCGTTCAGGAATTTGATGAAGTCTGAAACGCTCTTTCCCGGAAAGGCTTCACCCGCCGTCAGAACGAATGGAGAAGATGTAAGCTGTATAACCGGGGCCAAGGCGCGAGATGGCTCATAACCTAGGTTCTTGTATACCGCAGGAGAAATCGAGATCGGCCCGACGCCCGATAGCAGCAGCGTATAACCGTCTGGTCGAGACTGGGAAACCTGCCTGCCGCCTAGTGTGCCTCCCGCGCCAGGCTTATTCTCAACAACGAACTGTTGGCCTAAATCAGCACTCAATCGTTCTGCGGCGAGACGCGCCACGACATCGAAGGCGCCGCCAGCAACGAACGGTACCACGATGGTGACTGGCCGTTGGGGATAGGATTGGGCGTTTCCGGCGGTTGGAGCCATCAGTCCCGAACATACTGCGGCTAGTGATATAGTTGTTTTAAAAAACGACATAATTTGTCTCTAAAAATGGAATAAAAATGATGAGTCCCAATTTATATCACACAAAACGATACAAAAAATTCCGTTTTATATATTTTTAGAGAAAGGCGATAATCCAGCGGCTTCAGTCCGGCTTCAATGCGGCGTTGAGACTGCGATACACTTTTCAAATAGGCGCAGTGCTGAGCTGGCTGGACGGCCATGGCCCGTGAAGAACAAGAAAGAGGACGCGTATGGTGAGTGCCTGGTGGCAAGGCAAGGTCGATAAAGTACAACGCACGTCGATGCGCAAGATGCGCCAGTTGCAGCGGCTGTCGCGAAGAACCGTGCAGTTCAGCTTGATTCTCGTTGGCGCCGCCCTGGTGTCGTTCGTCTCATTGGGGTTCGCTGAATTAGTGGATTTCGCGTTGGCGATCAATACCAGCTTGCTGCAAGAAGCGCCCTGGGCGATCTGGCTTGTCCTGCCGTTTGGCTTTGCACTGATTCGATGGGTAACGCTTCGGGCAGCACCCAATGCGGCGGGCAGTGGTATTCCTCAAGTCATTGCCGCCTTGTCTCTGCCGCCAGATTCAGGCTACCGAAGCCTGGTGTCGCTCGTCCAGGCGATCTGGAAAATCCCGCTGACCTTTCTCGGCCTCGTCATTGGCGCATCGATTGGCCGTGAAGGCCCGTCTGTGCAGGTGGGCGCTGCGCTGATGCTGGCCTGGGGAAGAGCCTGCAAGTGGTTTGGGGTGCCTCTGAAGAATATACATACCAACGAGTTGATTGCCACAGGCGCGGCTGGCGGGTTGGCCGCTGCGTTTAACGCACCGCTTGCCGGCGTTATCTTCGCCATTGAAGAGTTGGGCCGCGGCACGGCCTTGCGCTGGCAGCGCCTGGTATTGATCGGTGTGCTCGCCGCAGGCTTTTTCGTTGTGGCGTTTGCCGGGAATAATCCTTACTTTGGCGCTTTTACAGGGCAGGCTTTGGACTCTGGCATGCTGGGCTGGGTTTTGCTATGTGGTGCGGTATGCGGCGTCGCGGGTGGGCTGTTTTCCTGGTTGTTGAGCAAAGGCGCGGCCTCGTTTACCCCGTCCAGATGGCGCGGCTGGATCCGCAGGCATCCTGTAATGCTTGCTCTTATCATGGGCGCTATCGTCGCGCTGATTGGTCTGCTGACTCACGGGACGGTTTTCGGCACCGGTTATGACGTGGCCTCGACAGCGCTGGCCGGGAAACCGCTGGAGTCGGGTGGATTCGGCATCGCCAAGCTGTTTGCAACAGTGGCCTCCTACTGGGCAGGAATACCGGGAGGCATCTTTACACCCGCACTGACCACGGGCGCGGGCATAGGTGCGGAGATTGCCCAGCTCGCGGGCGGTCTTGCTGACCAGAAGGTCCTGGTGCTGCTATGCATGGCCGCATTCCTTGCCGCAGCAACACAATCCCCATTGACTGCGAGTGCCATTGTGATGGAAATGACGGGCAGCCAGCCCATGCTGTTCTGGTTATTGGTCTGCTCCCTATCGGCATCCATCATTTCCCGCCTGTTTTCGCCGCTGCCGTTTTATCATTTCTCCGCCAGCAGGTTCAGGCAGCAGGTGCGAGAGGCTGACCAGCAGCGCGCCAGGGTTTGACTTTGCGAGGCAAGCGATCCCTTCAATTATTGGATGGGTTTGCAATGACAGGAAAGGGCAGAAATGGTCTTTCGCAAGGGATGATTTCGTGTGCCCCCGCTCCCTGGTCTGATGGCCTACGCCAAGAAGCCTAGGTCCTCGGACCAAGAGGGAAAGTCCTGATCGTTTGGGGTTCTTATCTACGCGTTTTTCACAAGATTTTTTTCGTTATCGGGATAGAATCGATCATGCTGGTTCGTGGGAATACAGCAGGACCCTCTGGACAAATAGTCGGCTGGCCAGAGGGTTTTTTTTGCGCTGGGCAAACGGCGGCAACTGAGGTATGGTATCCACTGCGGGAAGGCATTCCCTGCGATGCAGTTGAAGCTATACACTTCCCGCTGAGGACGCTCCGCGGGGTTTTTTTTGGCTCGGAGCGAGGTACGGTGAACTCTCGATTATCGGGAGCGCCTGGTGTTCCGTGAATATATGGCTCCGAGAGTATTTCAGCGGCGTTGCAAGTTTAACTTGGCTTGCTCGGAAGAAAATGCAGACTCTGCATAAATATTCTCGTGCTCGAGAAGGTATTGGAGCGAGCCAAGGCTGGGCGATATATTCATATTGTCGAATAGCGCATACTTTTCAATATACCGTTTGAACGGCAGTCCAGCCTCGGAGTAGCCGTTGGCGAAAAGCAGGTATAGCTCCGCATCGGAAAGCTGTGCTCGAATTATGCGGCAATATTCCCATTGCTGATCTACCGTCAAGAGGTCGGAGGCATCAATCCATTCGTATATGCCGTAAAGGGTGCGCAAGATTCTGCCCAGCCAGTCGGACCTGCTTACATAGAGGGCATCCCAGTCCTTCTTTAGCAAGGGCTTAACCTGGTCTGCGGAAACGCATTCGCGCTCATCGCTTCCCTTGAACGCAAACAGCGCGGCCTGTCTTAATGCCGAACGCCCACGCAGAATCGTTTCGCTCTTGGCATGCTGCTTTAGCAGTTTCACTGGAAACTCGAATTCATCGATTTGTCGCTGATAGCCGTCGAGCCGCCTGAAGAATGTTTGCTCAAAGTTTTGCAGGGCCAGCAATTTGCTTTGCTCATCAAGCTGTTTTCTCTGATGGTGGAGGGTGGTTATCAGAAGCATGATTGAGGCGAACCCAATAAACGGGCCGGCTGTGCCGCCAAAAAAATCGCCGAACTCCGCCCACACCGATTGCTGACTGGAAAGGCTGAAACCCGATGCGGGGCCGAATTTGAACAGATAGACGGCCAGCGTCAGTGCAATCGCAAAATAAGCCAGGATTGATGCATACCAGCTAATTCGATCGGTCTTTATCCCGAGAAAATCCCATTCATTTTTTGCCTTTTCTTTGCTCTTCATATCTACACCTGATTGGAAACGTGCCAAGCGGAGGTTGTAGCATGCGAGATATCCAGGCTGACGAAGAATGCTGTTGCTTGGTCCTGTGCGGGGAAGAGACGGCCTGCGCATATGTGGCGAGCCGGAAGAGCCCATAAAAAAAGCAGCTAGGCTTTTGCCTAACTGCTTGATTTACTTGGTATTTCTTGGTGGGCTGTGAGTGGCTCGAACACTCGACCTACGGATTAAGAGTCCGCTGCTCTACCAACTGAGCTAACAGCCCGTTTCCTGCGAAGAAAAAGATTATAGCGATAAAAATTTTGCCGCGCAAGTTAACGTCAGGTGGGCGCCCGGCATTTATTGATGGCCGGGCGAGAGAGCGCTTTAGTCTTTTTCGCGATAAGAGTCGTGACAGGATTTACAGCTTTTGCCAACTTCGCCGAAGGCGACCCGGAATGCGTCGAAGTCGCCCGCCTCTGCCGCGGCATTGAGCTTTTTCATGCCTGTATGAAACTTATCCTGGGCCTGTTTGAACCCTTCGGGATCTTTCCAGATAGCGGGCTTGGACTCGCCGCCTTCGGTGCCTGGGCCGAAGGCAACCCAGGGCAGGTCCGCCAAGGTGTTGAGCACGGCCACGTTGGCGCGAATGGCTTCCTTGTCGAAAGGGGCTTCCTTTTTGGCCACAGGCCCCATACGGCCGAAGTGGGAACCCATGAGCGTCATGACCGCCTCGCGGTAGTCCTTGGCGGCATTGGCATCCTTGAACTGGGCATGGGCTGGCGTGGCAGCGACCCCAAGCAGGGCGGCTGCGGCGAACAGGGCAATACGTTGTTTCATGGAACCTCCAGGGTAGCGTTGAATGGAGGCGGAGGCGCCGCTGGCGGCGCAACCCGGCCCCCGCGAGAAAGGTTTCAGATCTTTCTGGCCAGCTCGCCCGCAAGACCGATATAGCTGCGTGGTGTCATGGCCATCAGGCGAGCCTTGGGCTCGGCAGGCAGGTCGAGGCCGGCGATGAATTCGGCCAGGCCTTCACGGTTGATGCCCTTGCCACGGGTCAGCGCCTTGAGCTGTTCATAAGGCTGGGGCAGGCCGTAGCGGCGCATGACTGTCTGTACGGGTTCGGCCAGCACCTCCCAGCAATTATCGATATCACTGTCGATGGCGGCGGCGTTCAGCTCCAGTTTGCCCAGGCCGCGCAGGCAGGCGTCGTAGGCTACGGCGCAGTAGCCGAGCGCGACACCGAGATTGCGCAGCACGGTGGAGTCCGTAAGGTCGCGCTGCCAGCGCGACACGGGCAGCTTTTCGGACAGATGGCGCAACATGGCATTGGCCAGGCCGATGTTGCCTTCGGAGTTCTCGAAGTCGATAGGGTTGACCTTGTGAGGCATGGTGGAAGAGCCGACCTCGCCTTCCTTGAGGCGCTGCTTGAAGTAGCCCAGCGAGATATAGCCCCAGATGTCCCGGTTCAGATCAAGCACAATGACATTGGCGCGGGCGATGGCATCGAAGAGTTCCGCCATCCAGTCGTGCGGTTCAATCTGAATTGAATACGGGTTCTGCACCAGCCCGAGGCCGGACAGGACTTGTTCGCTGAATGCGGGCCAATTGATATCCGGGTAGGCCGACAGGTGGGCGTTGTAGTTGCCGGTAGCGCCATTCATTTTGGCCAGTGGCTGCACTGCCGCGATGGTCGAGATAGCACGTTCGAGCCGGGCCGCGACGTTGGCGAACTCCTTGCCCAGCGTAGTAGGGCTGGCTGGCTGGCCGTGCGTGCGCGACAGCATCGGCTGGTCGGCAAACTGGCGCGCCAGAGTCTTGAGGTTTTCACAGAGCTCGCCCAGGCGTGGCAATACGAAGCCTGATCGTGCGCGGGTCAGCATGAGCGCGTGCGATGTGTTGTTGATATCTTCAGACGTGCAGGCGAAATGAATGAATTCTGCTGCCGAGGCCAGCTCGGCGTTGCCGGCCACACGCTCCTTGAGCCAGTATTCGACCGCCTTGACGTCATGGTTGGTGGTTTTCTCGATTTCCTTGATGCGGGCGGCGTCTTCTTCCGAGAACTCGTCCACCAGTGTTTTGAGCGCGGCGCGTGCCTGCGCCGAAAAAGGCTGCAATTCGGGCAGGCCCGCGTCAGACAGGCCAATCAGCCAGGCGATTTCGACTTCGACGCGGTGCGCCATGAAGCCGGCCTCGGATAGCGTGGCTCGCAGAACCTGGCCCTTGGCGGCATAGCGGCCGTCGAGCGGCGAGAGGGCGTTGAGATGGCTGAGTTCAGAGGTGATGTTCATGGCTGTCTGTAGGGAAAAAACAGCCTGAATTCTAACATCCAGGGGGGGCGGGAGGCCCGCCGATGCTGCTTGGGGCCGGGCTTCGATGGCGGGCCGGGCGGGGCGTCGGTCCGTGCGCGTTTTCGGGCGGTGAATACCCGCCCGCCTACATGAAGGAAAAATCGTCCGCCGGCGCCAGCGTGGTCAGCCACCACACAAGCCCGCACAGCGCGGCGAACAGGATCAATGCCGCAAGACGCAGGGTCCACGAGTCTTGCGCGGGTGGTGATCCCTCAAGCGCGTCTGCGGGAACATCGCCGTGAATCATGGGCCCGACAAGGTTTTTCCGCAGCACCAGCTGATACCAGGCGATGGCGGCAACGTGCAGGCCAACCAGGGCGATGATGACCCATTCATTGGCGTTGTGCAGCCAGGTCATACGACTGGACCAGGCATCGCTCAAGAAGGCCAGCGGACCTGCGGTAAGCACGTCGTCATTGGCGAAAAGCCCGCTCGATGCCTGTACGCCGATGACCAGCAGCAGGGCGATGACCGAACAGGCACCCAGTGGATTATGCCCCGCGGCTGGCGGAAGATCGTTGCGCAGGTATCGGAGCACTGTGCGCGGGCCGCGCACGAACTGCGAAAAGCGTGCATAGCGGGGGCCGAGCAGGCCCCAGATGAGTCGAAAGGCAATCAGCGCCAGGGCCGCCATGCCGAAGCGTGTGTGCCAGTCCATCCAGAGGCCCCCCAGCTTGACGGTTACATAAGCGCCCACGACACAGATGACCAGTGCCCAATGGAATAGGCGCGTGGGCAGATCCCACACCCTGATGCGGCTCAATGCAGGCATAAGCGATATCCCCCGTTGGCATGTTCGCAGTAACGGAAAACCCAAGTGTAACCGCGCCCACGCGCGGGCGGCCGTCTAGTTGAGGCTGCGCGGGGTTTGTTCCGCCTGGACCTCGATGATCAACTGCTCAAGGTGGGGCGTGGTATGCAGGGCCAGGACTGGCGTGTCGGGGTTTTCTTCGTCGACCTCGAAGCTCAGCGTAATGCTCTGCCCCTCGAAGGCATCCGGGTTGGCCTGTATCTGGACATACTGCTTGAGCAGGCGGTCGACTGCCTTCTGGGCCTCGGCAAGCCGGCTGTCGATCGGCGCCTGTGCGTGCAGGCGGAATTGCTCTTCGATGGCGCGTGCGAGATCCCAGCTGAAGAACATCAGCGCATTCCGGCCATGGCATTCCGGATGGAGAAAACCCCAGGGCCTGTCGCCGTAGGGGCCCGTGGTGTCGTTGCTGGATGTAGTCAAGTTGTGCTTTTGGTCGGTTACTTCGATGCGGTGGAACGGCGGACAGTGCGGCCGTCGTAGGTATACACGTCGATTTTATCCGGCTTTTGGGGGCTGGGTGTGCGCATGGTCAGTACACGCCCATTTGCCGACACGGCAATGTGCTCAGAGCACGAGCCGAATTCCGGCGAAAGCGTATAGCCGCTCTTGTCGAGGATGACCCAGCGATAAACGATGGGGCAGAGATTATTGCCGTTGTTGATGGAAATGAGCGCCACAAGCTCGTCGGCGCGCCTGAAGGCATAAGTGATGTTGAGGATGCCCCGTATGGTTGGTTTGACCTCATCATTGTCGATGAGCAGGCGGGATTCATACACATATTCGCTCGCACTGACATGCAGCCTGCCGTAGGGGGTGGACAGCTCCATGCGCGAAGGGCTGACAGGCCAGGTGACGGGCGAGCTCGCGTGTGCGCAGCCGACGATGGCGGCCAGGGCAACTGCGATCAGAGGGCGTAAGTAACCGTTCATGGTAGAGCCCATAATTCCGAACTAAATAAAGAATATTGCGACGTTACAAATAGCAGCAACGAATGCATATATTGTAAGTTCAATTACATTTCATTTTCTTCATCCACGCAAGTGGGCCAGGGGTATGACATGGCCCTGGATGCATCTTTCCTGGTGGCTGCCTGACGGTGTGCGTAAGTTTTACGTAAGTTTCAGGTCGTATTTCTTATATGCCCGCAAGGGATTCTGACCCGCTGGAGCGGCAGATTCCATGCAATGGGTGTCTGGTCAGGGGATGTCAGCCGGCGTAGAGCGGCGCTCCTGGATCTGGCCGGGCAAGCCAAAACCAGCCATGAAAAGCAAAAGGAGAGCAGGATGGAAGACAAGAAGACAGGCAAGGTCCATGAGGCGGTAATCGATCGGCGCGCGCTGCTGAAAATGGGCGTGGCCGGGGCGGCGGGCAGCATGCTGCTGCCTGCGGCGCCAGCCTTTGCTGCGGACCAGAAGCAGCCGGTCGGCAATTTCCCCGCGGGTGTCGATGGGGATTCGGTGTTTATCGGCCTGACGCTCGACCTGACGGGGCCTTATTCGGCGCAGGGCGCCGACCAGCAGAAAGGGTATGAGCTGGCGATCGAGCAGCTCAATGCCGGTGCGGACGAAGTCAAGAAAATATCTCCGCTGACCAAGAAAGGGGTTCTGGGCAAGACCGTCAAGTTCGGTGTTGCGGATGCCGAAACCAAGCCCAACACCGCCGTCCAGGCGGCCACGCGCTTTATCCATGACAACAAAGCCATGGTGGTATCCGGCAGCACCAGCAGCGCGGTCGCCATCGCCCTTCAAAAGGTTTGCAACCGCGAGCACACAATTTACCTGCCCGCCATCAGCGGGTCGAACGAAACCACGGGCGTGGATTGCCAGCGTTATGGTTTCCGCCTGTGCTACTTCGCCTACACCGCGTGCAAGGCCATTGCCCCGGTGCTGGCCAAGAATATGGGCAAGGACCGGAAGGCCATTTACCTGGTGCCTGATTACACCTATGGCCATACCACCTATGACTCGATGAAGGAGTTCACCGAGAAAGAAGGCTGGACCACTGTGGGCGAGCAGGTGCATCCGCTGGGCGCCAAGGACTACAGCTCTTTCCTGATCAATATCGCCAACAGCGGCGCCGATACCCTGGTGGTCATCGCCTATGGCGCCGATGCCGCGAACTCCATCAAGCAGGCCAAGCAGTTCGGGCTGCTCGACAAGATGCAGATCGTGGTGCCGTACATGTCAGCCTTCCTGGAAAAGGAAATCGGCGCGGACATCATGCAGGGCGTGTATGCGGCGACCGGCTTCTGGTGGACGCTGCAGGACAAATACCCAATCTCCAAGGATTTCGTTTCAGCCTTCGAGGCCAAGTACAAGGCCAAGCCGCGCGATTCGGCTTATATCGCGTATCTGACGACGGTGCTTTGGGCGGATGCGTGCGAGCGCGCCGGCTCCTTCTATCCGCCGGATGTGATCAAGGCCTACGAGGCGGGCGAGGTGCGCCAGGGCCTGATTGGGGATGTGAGCTTCCGGGCGGAAGACCACCAGGGCATCATCAACTTCCCCATTGTGCGAGGCAAGAAGAAGGCTGACATGGCCAATGAGGACGATTATTTCGAGATCATCGAAGTGGTTGATGGCCGGGCCGCCTTGCCCGAACTGGGTGTGCTGGGCTGCAAGCTGGGAGACTATGTCTGAAGCAACGACATCGCTTGTTGGCACATAACCTGAGAGGAGGGAGCCCGAATGCCGAGCATGTCGTTATTTTTTTCCCAGCTGTTCAACGGGCTGGCCATGGGGCTGCTTCTGGCCCTGATCAGTACCGGCCTTACCATTATCTACGGCACGCTCGGCGTGGTGAATTTCGCGCATGGCGCCCTCCTTGTGGTGGGCGCCTATGCGGGATATTCAGCGTACACAATGACCGAGTCTTTCCTGGTGGCCATCGCCGTCGGCTCAGCCGTCTCCCTGGTCATCGGGCTGGTTGTTGAACGCGGCCTGATGCGCATGTACTACAGCCGCCCGCCCGAAGACCAGATTCTGGTGACCTTCGGCATCGGGATCATCCTGGTTGAAATAGTGCGCTCCATCTATGGCGGTATCAGTCTGTCCGTGCCCACCCCCGAATGGGGGCAGGGCATTGCCAGGATTGGTTCGCTGATCTATCCCTTGTACCGGTTGCAGGCGCTGGACATCGCGGCTGCCACGCTGGCGGTACTGTATTACGTGCTCTATCGCACAAGCCTGGGCCTGATCGTCCGGGCCGGTATTGAAGACTCCGAGATGGTCAATGCATTGGGTATCAATGTGAAGCGCACCTTCCTGCTGGTCTTCGGGATCGGCGCGATGGCGGCTGGCTATGCGGGCGTCATTGATTCGCCCATTGTCACATTGTCTCCCGACATGGGGCATCGCGTGCTGGTCGATTCTTTCGTTGTTGTCGTGATCGGTGGCGTCGGTTCGTTTCCGGGAGCCATCGTCGGCGGCATCATCGCGGGCGAAATACTGAGTCTTACATCCATGTTCAATCCCGCATATTCTCATGTCATGCTTTTCGTGGTGATGGCGCTGGTGCTGATATTCCGGCCGCAGGGC
>Ga0182738_1002484_pt1 | contig 21857 bp, 17 predicted proteins | sample eDN5th30CBELigMG_FD_128876 | JGI IMG/M metagenome (GOLD analysis project Ga0182738, IMG submission 128876) | Enriched Miracle-Growth compost microbial communities from Emeryville, California, USA - eDNA 5th pass 30_C BE-Lig MG (version 2)... ...
GGGGCCGCGTGTCCTGCTGTTGTGCGTTTGTGCCCATCGCTGTCATCCTGTCTCGCCCCGTGAGCAGACAGCATGACAGCTGACCCGTGATGCGCAAAAAGCGTGCCGAACGTCAGTGGGATTTAGTCCCGCCGGCCGCTGCGATCTGGCAAGGTCGTCTTGCCCAGAACTGGGGCCATGAACGTCGAATCTTTATGGACATCAAGTACCGCGCCCCAGCCACCCGGCCGGAGCGCCTGATACGGGAAGCCCTGCTGTCCTGGTTTTCATGGTCCGGTTTTCATGGCCCGGTCCTGTTGTCACAGGGGCGATCTGGAGGGCAAGGTGCCTTTGCCGTTGGGGCCTGTTTTTCTTTCGGCTTTCTTGCGACTCGGGCGGGGAAGCAGCGTCATTGATAAACGACCGCTGAAACGTTTATGATCAGTGAAGTTCTGCGCGGATTTTCTGAAACGTCATACTGACAGTCTTTGCAATTTTTGTCGTCATTCGAGTTCACGATTCCCTTTTCTCATTTTGATACTGGAGCTTCCGATGCTCGCTCCGTCTGTGCGTCATCGAGCGACGCGAGGATTTACCCTGATCGAACTTCTGGTGGTCATTGCGATCATCGCCATTCTGATTGCTCTGCTGCTGCCGGCGGTGCAGCAGGCCCGCGAGGCCGCGCGACGCTCGCAGTGCCGGAACAATCTCAAGCAGTTCGGGCTGGCCCTGCACAACTACCACGACGTGTACAACCAGTTGCCGCGAATTACATATGGTGTACAGAACTGTTCAAGTGGAAACACAACGACGAATTCCTCGCCATCGGGCACGGAATGGTCCGGGCACAGCGTGCACTGGAACCTGCTTCCCTATATCGATCAGGCGGCGCTGTACAACCAGCTGGATCAGAATTCCGGCTGGCAATGGGACTGCCAGAATCCAGGTTTCACTAACCGCAATGCCACTCTGAGTAAAACCCGGCTGTCGGCATTTGCCTGCCCGTCGGATCTCCCGTATACCGGAACCGGTGGCTCAAACAATTATGCCTGCAGCACCGGTCCCAACATGGGATGGGTCGGCGACAACGCCGTGGGGATGTTCCATTTGAGAGTCAGCCGTTCGTTTGCGGATGTGCTGGACGGTCTGTCGAATACGATTTCCACCAGCGAGATTCTGCACGGTCCGGCCAGCGGTCCCTACATTTTTGGACAGAGCTTCTACCGCAGCGGTTCCAATGGCGGGATGAACGGGACCAAGCCTACACAGGCCCAGGTCCAGGCTTATGCCGGGAACCCAGGGGGAACCTGCGCGTCGGCCACTGCTTTCAATAACGATGCTGGTGCCAACTGGGCCTCCCCGATGGGATATCAGACCCTGTTCAACACCATTGTGCCTCCCAACTCGGAGTATCATGCCTGCAATGCCTGTCCGGCCAGCGGAGGCTGCGGCGGCGGCGACAGTTCTGGTAACTATCCGGCCCGCAGTCGTCACACGGGCGGGGCGCACACCCTGTTCGGCGATGGAGCCGTTCGGTTTATCAGCGCGAATACCGACTTCAATGTTTACCAGAGCCTTGGAACAACCGCCGGCGGCGAAACCGTGACGGTCGACTTCTGAGATCTGTACCGATTTCCCGGTGATCCGGTCAGGGCCTTCTGGCCGGCATCGCCATCGGGAGTCTGAAATTTCCAGTTTGTCTGTGAAGGGGAAGTTCTTCCTGAAATCACAGGCTTTCGCAAAACCTGTCTTCGAATCTCATTTCTCTTGAGGACTCACCGTGCCCCATCGACTCACTGCCTGTCTTCTGGTTCTTGCGCTTCTGGTCGGCTGTGGAAAAACTGGCGAACCGCCGGCACCGGAACCACCTCCTCCCACGGCACTCAAGACATTTATCGAAGAAGTTTCCAACAATGGATACATCGGCAGCGGTGCCCCGCTGTTCCAGGAAGCATTCGATACCTATGCCCAGGCCAATCCGGAAAAGGCCGCTGCGATCAAGACCGATTTTGATGCCATGCTCGCTGCGGATGGCAACCCGGATCAGGTGAAAAAAATCGCAAAGAAGATTTCACCTCAGCTGTAAGCCGGCAAAAGCTGGCGGACTTGCTCCTGAAGTCCGCTTCTTCGACGATCAGACTCCGTTCCCGGCCGGTTCGAGGCAGCACTGCTGCGACAGCCTGGCCGGGTTTTCGTTTTCGAACAAGAAAGTGATGCGATGAGATTTCGAGCGCACGTTTCTCTGGGATGCCTGCTGATTCTGGGCCTGTCCGCCCCCGCACCTGCCGATGGACCGGCCCTGCACCACAAAGATCCGAACCCGCAGCTCTATCACATCACGGCCCGGGCCAGCGAAATCGACAAACGGGTGAAAGCCCATCCTGAAATCAACTTTCTGCTCGAAAAAGACGGCAAGCCGCAGGACGTGGAACATGCCATGGTCGACACCCGCGTCGATCCCCAGGGCAAACTTGTCATCTGGCTGATGGGCTACAGCGAACCGCTGTTTCAGCACACCTCCAGCTACGGGCTGCATGCCATTCAGGTGCATTACGCCAATGGCTGGTTCTCGCAGTTCGGCAAGGAACCGCCCCCGGAAGACGACAAGTTCCTCGGGAAAATCCGCCTGGAAGCCGCCACCGGCCAGAACACCAGCGACGTGGTGAAAATCCCCAAAGCCGATTCGATTGCAGAACGGGCCTATCAGTTTGTGAAGTACCTGGCCCGGCAGAATCCCCAGTCCGGCTGGGGCTACTTCCTGACCGAAGACGGCAAAGGCCTGAAATGGGACTGTGTCATTCTTGCCGGGGCCTCGCATGGTTCCACCACGGCGGCCCGGTTTGCAAAACACCAGAAGGTCGATCGGGTGGTCATGTTCTGCGGCCCGCGCGATCAGTATGAAACCTGGCAGGGGCTTCCGTCCGCCACGCCGGCCAACCGCTTTTTCGGTTTCAGCCACGTCCTCGATGGTGGCTGGTCAGGCGACCATTACTGCCGGTCCTGGGAACTGCTGGGTCTGAATGAATTCGGCCCCATTGTCGACGTCGACACGTCTTCGCCTCCTTACGAGAACACCCGTCGGTTGATTACCAATGTCGATGTGGGGGGCAATGCCAACAGGGCACACAGCAGCGTCGTTCCTGGCCGAAGTGCCGTGAAGGATGCCAACGGAAACTATGTGCATGAGGCCGTCTGGAAGTATCTGTTCACTCACCCGGTGGATGAAGTCGGCATGCCGGTTCCGGCCGATGACAGCTGCAACAAGGACCTGCGTTCGAAGGCCAAAAAATAGGGTCGCGCTCTCTTTTTCGGCATTGACCGTGTTCCGCCGCGCGGCGGGCGATGTTTCATCAGGAACACGCGCGCTGCGCGGGCCCTGACTCTGGAGCGGTTTTGGAAATGATCTATCGCGCAGATCTTGCTAAGCCTCTACGAATTCAGGCCCGAGCATGACAGAACAAAGACTAAACGGGTCTAGAGCGCTTCACTCCCGCATGGGCCGCGTTCCGCCACGCGACGGGTTGCGTTTCATCCCGTGAAACGCGTGCTGCGCGGGCTCAGGCGAGAGCAACCTGCTCTAATTGATCCAGACAGACTTGATGTTCACAAACTCCCGAATGCCATAACGGCTCAGCTCCCGGCCATAACCGGAATTCTTGACGCCCCCGAACGGCAGCGACTGGTCCGATGCCGTGTACTTGTTCACGAACACCGCTCCGGCTTCCAGTTGTGGAATCAGCGTCCGGGCCAGGGCCTCATCCTGTGTCCACAGGCTGGCACCCAGTCCGAAGCTCGACAGATTGGCCAGTTGAATGGCCTCCTTAACGCCTGACACCCGGGTGACTGCCGCCACAGGGCCAAACAGTTCTTCCCGAAAGGCCGTCATCTCCGGCGTCACGTCTTTCAGCACTGTCGGTGCATAGAACCATCCCGGACGGTCCAGCGCCTGGCCGCCAGTCGTCAGCACTGCTCCGGCCTGCAGGGTCTGCTGCACCTGCTGCTGCAGTCCGTCCCGTAAATCACGGCGGGCGAGGGGGCCGACACGTGTCTGTTCATCGCTCGGATCACCGGTCGGCAGGCTTTGCATCTGCGCGGTCATGCGCTCGACGAATTCGTCATACAGTGACGCATCGACCAGAAATCTTTTGGCCGCAATGCAGCTCTGTCCCGAGTTGAGCGTGCGTGATTCCACCGCCTGGCTGACAGCCAGTTCCAGATCGGCATCCGGCAGCACAATGAACGGGTCGGAGCCTCCCAGTTCCAGCACGCACTTTTTCAGATTGCGCCCGGCCAGTTCGGCGATCGAACGGCCTGCCGTTTCACTGCCGGTCAGGGTCACCGCTTTGACCTCTGGCGATTCCAGCAGCAGCGGCAGCGATGCGTGGCCTGCTTCCAGTGACAGAAAGACTCCTTCCGGAAATCCGGCGGCGAGCATCAGTTTTTCCAGGCACTGTCCTGCTCCCAGCACGTTGGTTGCATGCTTGAGAAGACAGGTATTCCCCGCCAGAAGCCCCGGCACGGCAAACCGCAAGACCTGCCAGAACGGAAAGTTCCAGGGCATCACAGCCAGCACCGGTCCCAGGGGTTCAAAACGGACTTCGCTGGAGCGGGCCTGATTGTCGGTCACTCGCTCCGGGGCCAGAAATTCGCTCCCCCGATCGGCATAGTAGGCACACAGCGAGGCACATTTGCGGATCTCGCCCCGGGCTTCCCGGATCGGTTTTCCCATTTCCCGGGTCATCAGACCGGCAAATTCGGTTTCATCCTGTTCCAGCCGCTGCTTCAGCGTGGTCAGTCTTTGGGCCCGTTCCGGCACCGGAACTTTCGACCAGGCCCGAAATGCCTGCATGGAAGCCGCGATCTTTTCCCGCAGTCGGGCATCACTCAACGGTTCATACTCGGCGATCACCTGTTCGGTCGCCGGGTTGACAGAAATAAATGCATTGCCTGAACGCATGAAAAGCTCCCTGCCCTGAGTTCGGTCTCCACCATTCCCTCATTCGGTCCATGAATCACACTGTGAACCACCTTGAGAAAGACACCATGAATCACATTGAGAATCACACTGTTCCGCCAGCCGGCCGGCCATGATCCTTCTCAAAAAGACTGGCCGCAAAACCATCGAATGGGCAGGATCTGGCACCAGTCCGGCAGGTTGTGCTGCAACCGTCAGAAACAGACTCTGTGCGGGCTTCTCTCACCTGAGATTCGATCATCTGCCTGCATCCTGCAACGGCAGAACCGGGATTGCGGGCATTTTTCATCGAGTCGAGAACCGATGGCTGGTTTCAGCTCCCGCAGGGAGTGGTACTTACCTGCGAATGGCTGCCATTCTGGGCGAGCTTTCTGAAGGTGATTTCTGAGCGGCGGGATTCATTCCCGCCGGCATTGCTGCTCGAGAAACGTGATCTCTATTCGGCACGCGATCGACCGCAGTGCGTGATGAAATCCAGGGCCTGATGAACGGGTCTGCATCGCCGAATTGAAGAGACGACCAATGGGAACGCATCACCAGTATCCGGAAGACGGCGGAGCTGAACTCCGCCGCTCGTCGGGACGCCGGGTGTGATGGACCGTAACAAATTGAATGGGCGCACATCCCAAATCCTGAGCGGCGGGATTCATTCCCGCCGGCATTGCTGCTCGAGAAACGTGATCTCTATTTGGCACGCGATCGACCGCAGTGCGTGATGAAATCCAGGGCTTGATGAACGGGCATGCGAATTGAAGAGACGACCAATGGGAACGCATCACCGGTATTCGGAAGACGGCGGAGCTGAACGATGCCGCTCAGGGGGTCGCAAGATATTGAATGGGGCCGCGCCTCAATTCTGAACGATTCTATACATTCGGAATGCGCTCGCCGCTCGGACTTTTTCGAAGCATTTCCCGAAGACCATTTTTGAGTCACCGCCCGGAATCCCGTCATTTTACTCTCAAAACTCGCCTGCCCGTATCAGGACGCGGCCATTATGATCCACCCGCCCTGCGGAGATCAGCATCTGCCGGGCGGTTTTGTCCGCGGCACACCGAGTCGGATTTCGTTTCAGTCAGGCCAGCATGATGAGCACTTGGGAAATCATTCTTCTGGGAATCGTACAGGGGATCTCCGAGTTCCTGCCGATCAGCTCAGACGGCCATCTGGTGATCGTGGAAGCCCTGCTGGGCCACAATACCGAAAATCTGTCACTGAATATTGCCCTGCATTTCGGCACGCTGATGTCGATTCTGCTGGTCTATCGCAAAGATATTCTGCCGGCTCTGAAGCAGCCGAAACTGGTGGCGGCCATTGTGGTGGCCACCTTGCCGGTGGTCGTGGCCGCCCTGCTGTTTGGAGATCTGTTCGAGTCCGCGTCGAACTCCCCGCTGATTGCAGGCATCGGACTGCTGTACACGGCCGGTCTGCTGTTTCTGACTCCGGGAATCGATAATGGCACGCGCGACATGCAGGATATCCGTCTGCGCGATGCTCTGGTGATTGGTTTGCTGCAGGCACTGGCCCCGCTGCCTGGGGTGTCCCGGTCCGGAAGCACCATTGTCGCGGCCCTGCTGATGGGCATCCGGCGCGATGTCGCGGCCAATTTCTCGTTCTATATTGCCGTTCCGGCCATTGCCGGTGCGGTTACCAAAGAACTGCTGTTCGATGACCTGCCCCGGACGATCGCCTCCGGGCCGCTGGCCGCCGGCATGCTGGTCGCCTTTGTCGTCGGGGTGATTGCCCTGCAGGGGCTGTTGAGAATTGTTTCGGCCCGCAAGCTGATCTGGTTCGCCTGGTATGTGCTGGTGCTGGCGGTCCTGACGATCTTGGGCAGCATGACCGGCTGGCTGAGCGAGGCCAGCCCGGCTCCGGACAATGTCCCTCCGGCTGCGGTCGCTCCGGAATTGAACGAAGCTCCGCTGCCGGAAGACATGTCATTGCACCAGAACGGTGCTGCGCCGGCCTTGTCTGTTCAGGACAGGTGATAGAGTTCGCCGAACTTGCCGTGCAGATGCCGCAGCAGCGGTTCTGACGAGAGCGGTTTGCCGGTCACATGTTCGATCAGGCGCGGGGCGACATAACGCTTGCCATGCACATAAATGTTCTCCTGCAGCCAGGTTTTCAGCGGCTGCAGTTCTCCCTGCCGGATCAATGCATTCAGATCACCCAGCTCGGCCCCCATTTTTTCAAACAGCTGGCTGGCATACATATTCCCCAGAGCATACGTGGGGAAGTATCCGAACAGGCCGGCGCTCCAGTGAACATCCTGCAGGCAGCCCAGCGTGTCGCTGGGAGGAGTCATGCCGAAATAACGCTGAAAGGCTTCATTCCAGGCCCCGGGAACCTCCGCGACCGACAGTCGCCCGGCGATCAGGGCTTCTTCAATTTCAAACCGCAGCATGATGTGCAGGTTATAGGTCACTTCGTCGGCTTCCACCCGAATCCAGCTGTTGCGGACATCATTGATGACCTGGTGGAACTGCCGCAGAGACACATTCCCCAAAGCCCCGGGGAAGGCCGACTGTGTGCGGGGATAGAAGAATTCCCAGAAGGCGAAACTGCGTCCGATCAGGTTTTCCCACATCCGCGATTGCGATTCGTGAATTCCCAGTGAGCAGGCTTCTCCCGTGGCCAGGCCAAATTCCGACGGAGTCAGCCCCTGCTCATACAGGCCGTGACCCGCTTCATGCAGCGTGCCGAACAGGGCTCCGGAAAAATGGTGCTCGTTATAGCGTGTCGTCAGCCGGCAGTCTCCCGGGCCGATTCCGGAACAGAACGGGTGAGCGGCGATGTCGAGCCGTCCGGAGTGGAAATCGAAACCAATCAGACTGGCCGCGGCAAGCGACAGTTCTTTCTGCACGTCCACCGGATAAGTCCGTTCCAGAATGGAAATCTCCGGCTGCACGCCCGACTGGCGAATGGCTGCCGCCAGCCGCACCAGTTCGTCGCGCAACGGGGTGAAGACGGCCTGAATTTCGGCCGAGGTCGCCCCTGGTTCATAGTCATCCAGCAGGGCGTCGTAGCGCACCCCGGTTGTGCTCCCCAAGGCGTCAGCTTCTTCCCGTTTCAGTTCCACCATCGAAGCCAGCCATGGCTGAAAGGCTGAAAACTGGCTTTTGTGCCGGGCTTCGACCCAGGCCTGTTGCGCCAGAGTCGAGACCCGCGACAGTTCTTCGACCAGTTTTTTGGGCAGCCGTGTGGAACGGTCATAATTTCGACGGGCTTCCCGCAGATTCGCCCCGGCCCGTGATTCCGGATCAATGGAACCGGCCGCTTCCAGTTCGTTGAGCAGTTCGCCCACTTGCGGATCGGTGGCACGCTCGTGCGCGAGTCCGGCCAGCAGGGCCAGCTGGCTGGCGCGGTGCTCGGCTCCGCGTGGCGGCAGGTTTGTCTGTTCATCCCAGCTCAACAGCGAGCCACAGGATCGCAGCACGGCCAGTTCCTGAAGCCGCGCCACGAGCGACTGATACGCCTGGGGAAAAGTCTCCATACTGCCTGATTTCCTGATTGAATAAAGAAGATCAATAAATCCGTCCCGACAGTCTGCCGGCACACATGTGACGATCTCTCACACATTGTGACCACCGAGCGGCGGAGTGGATCGCCGCCGTCTTCCCATCGTCGATCATGTCTCGCTGCGGTGGAATTCCCGGAGCGCGCCGCGTCAGCCAGTGCTTCCGGGCACGTTCCCGGCATCACAGACCGAAACACCCTGCGAATTCGGAAGCCATACGGCCGGGTGTCGTCCGGTGCAGGCCTCGGCAACAGCAACCTGCTGCAGTCTATTGGGAAAAGCCTGACTCTGCATCCGACCTGTCGTGTGTCCTGCAGAATCGTGACGAATGGTTCGGTCTCGACCTTTTTTAGAACCCTTTTCTGAACTCTGCCGGGAACTCTCCTCTCCCCTCGGGGCAGAGAAAACGCCGGTCCGGGAGATTCGCACGGTTTCGGGCCAACCGGACCATTGACTCCCTTTGCAGGGTTCGTCATACAGCGATATTCACACGTCTCATGACCGCCATTCGACAGGGAATTCAGCACGTTGCCACCACCGAAACGACAGGGAACTCGATCTTTCGCCTCCAGCACCACCTGCCTGGTGGTGGATGCCGGACACACCCGGGTGAAAATCGCGCTCTGCCGACGGCACAGAACAGGCTTGCCGGTGCTGTCGTCTTCCGTGGCCGTCATCTATGGAGAGCCCTTTCCGACACAGACCATTCTGGAATGGTTCTCCGGCGCACTTCCGCCGCAAGCCATTATGGTCGGCACGAATGCCGAACGGGTGCGACAGATCGTTCAGGAATGGCCTGCGGACTGGCCGGCCCCGATGGTCTTTACCGACAAACAGCGTCTGCCGATTCAGGTGGATGTCGATTTCCCTGAGAAGGTCGGCATGGACCGTCTGCTGCATGCCGTGGCCGCTCAATTTCTGCGGAAGTCCGATCAGCCGGTGATCACGGTCGGCAGCGGCACCGCCATCACCGTCGACGTTGTGGATGCCGCCGGTGTGTTTCGAGGCGGAGCCATTCTGCCGGGCATCCTGCTGGGGGCGAAATCCCTGCATGAAGAAACCACGACACTGCCCCATGTCAATGTCTGGGAACTGCTCAGTCACGAACCGGCAGTCATCGGCAGAAATACGGAAGCGGCGATTGCCAGTGGCCTGTACTGGGGGCACCTGGGGGGCGTGCGGGAGCTGATCACCCGTGAAACGGCCTGGCTGAAGCAGCACTCCCCGCGCTCTCCGTTGATCGTGCTGACCGGGGGAGCCAGCGGCATCATTGCCCCGTATCTTCCGCGTGCCAGACACCTGCCGGATCTGGCTCTGCGGGCACTGGCCGCCCTGCTGATGCATCACAGGCTGGATCTGCAGGATTCCGGGCGATGAGCACCCCTGAGCTTTCGCCGCATGATTTCCCTGTCCAAGCGTCTTCTGAAGCAGTTTCTGGGATGTCCGACGCGATGGAAGAGCAAAGCCGGCTGAGATTCTGTGAACTGACACCGGCCGGTCGCGGGGCCGTCGCCACGCTCGGCCTGAGTGGAGATCTTTCACTGCTCAACAATTGGCTTCGACTGGTCAGCGGGAGCTTCGCCCAGTCCGTCGAACCAGATCGTGTGGCCTTCGGGTACTGGGGAACAGAGCCGGCCGAGGAAGTGGTCTATCTGCGCACTTCCGCAGACAGGGCCGAAGTGCATTGCCATGGAGGGCTGGCCGCCGTCTCATGCATCAGCCGGGCTCTGCTGTCGGCAGGTGCCAGACAGCTCACGCCTGAAGAATGGCTGCAGTTGCGGCAGCCGATCATCGAGGCCGAGTGTCAACTGGCACTCAGCCGGATGACCACACGTCGCACCGCCCATCTGGCATTGCGACAGTGTGAGCTGTTTCCACAGGCAGTCCGCCGATTGACAGACTGTGCCTGGGAGGAAGTTCCCCAGGCTCTCAATGCCCTGCTCGCGCATGCGGATTTCGGGCTGCAGTTATCTCGTCCCCGCACGATTGTGCTGTCTGGTCGCCCGAATGTGGGGAAGTCGAGCCTGATCAATGCCCTGGTCGGGTTCGACCGGTCGATTGTTTATGATCAGCCGGGAACCACCCGCGATGTCGTCGGGGCCGAAACGGTTCTCGAAGGCTGGCCGGCCGAATTTTTCGATACCGCCGGTATTCGCAGGGAATCCATCGGTCTGGAAGCGGCCGGCATAGAACGGGCCCGGGATCATTTGAATTCGGCGCAACTGGTCATCATGGTGCTGGATGCTCAGGCCGGAGAGCAGCCGGAAGATGCAGATCTGCTCGCGGAATGCCCGCAGGCGATGGTGATCTGGAACAAGTGCGATCTGGAGACTGCGGAGCTTTCGGAAGATGGCCGACTGCGGGTCTCCGCTCGCACCGGAGCCGGCATCGACAGACTGATTGCCGAGTGTGTCCGCCGGCTTGTCCCGGACGTGCCTGATGATTCCCAGGCGTATCCGCTGACCGACGGACAGGTTCAGCGCCTGCGCACTCTGGCCGAATGGGCACGGCACAATCATCGGTCCGGGTTTCAGCAGTCCCTGCGCGAGTGGACAGAAGCAGACGGAGCAGGGTAGGGCAGGGCAGGGGATGACAGAAAAGGGGATGACAGGGCAGGGAAAAAGAGGGCTGAGCTGAACAGACAGAAGAGGACGGTGCAGGGAAAGCGATGTCCCGGTGCCACTCAAGGTCACCCATCATGGCCACGGCCATCGACAAATGTCCGCTCCATGTCGCCGGCCGTGGTTTTGGAGGCTGGCGACTTCTTTCCCCAGGCGGATCTGCCCAGTGCCGATTTTCCCAGCGCCGATTTTCCCAGGATCGAGCTTCCGGATAACGCGCCAGACATGGCGATTTGCCCCCGTTCAAACCGGCCCCACCAGGCTTCCGCTTCATCGAAAGTCCAGTTCTTCGCGCTGGGGCAGTTCTGCAGCCGGATCGCCAGATCGCGGGCTGTCTGCGGGCGTCGCGATCGCGACTTCTCCAGGCAGCTCATGATGACATGTTCCAGTTCCGGAGAAATGGGCTGGCCCAGTCGTTGCGACGGCGGCATCGGCACTTCGTCGACATGCCGCTGGCACAGTTCGACAATGCCCCGGGCTTCGAACACAGGATGGCCTGTCAGCAGGAAATAGCCCACGGCTCCGACGGCGTACAGGTCGCTGCGGGCATCCACTGACAATGGAGATTCGATTGCTTCCGGAGACATGTAGAGTGGCGTGCCGGTCAATCCGTTGCCGGTCGATTCGGCCGCCGTATGCACGGTATCCGCCGCTTTGACCAGTCCGAAGTCCAGCACTTTCACGACATCCGGTTCGGCTCCGCGCCGGTTGATCATGATATTCGCCGGCTTGATATCGCGATGCACCAGTTCCTGGGTATGGGCTTCGTACAGCGATCCGCAGACCTGCCCCAGCAGATGAATCACGCGATGTTCCGGCTGCGGCCCGAACTGATCCACCAGAGTCTGCAGGTTGATGCCATCCAGAAATTCCATGGCATAATAAAAGACGCCGTCCGGCGTGCGGCCATAATCATAAATCGCAATGGTATTCGGATGATTCAGCTGGCAGGTGATCTGCACCTCGCGCTCAAACCGCTGAATGGAAGCATCGTTGACTTTGTCGACATCCAGCATTTTGATGGCGGTCGGCCGGCGCAGCATGGAATGACGCCCCTGATAGACCACTCCCATTGCTCCTGACCCGAGCTTGTGTTCGAGCGTATATTGTCCCAGCTGTTGCGCTTCAATTGTGGCCTTGCGGGCTTCGTGCTGCAGCCGTGAGACGACCAGCGTGAAGATAAAGATGGCGATGGAGCTGAGAATCAGCAGCCCGTACAGCGTCCAGAAGGTCCACTTCAGAATGAGCAGCGGCCGATAGGCCTCGGCAGAATCGATCTCGCTGGCGACACCCAGCATCCGGTTCGGCAGCCATTTCCAGGCTCCCACGACCTGCACTCCCCGATAATCGCGATAACCTTCGATGTCGCAGCCGTTTTCACCACTGATGGCCGCCTGCGCCATGCGGGTCAGCGGCAGTTCCGACCGTCGCACTGTCGGGCGATAACCGGCCGGAATGTTTCCTTGCGGATCACGAACCAGAACCGACAGCAGCGACCGGCTTTCCGGACGATCCGGCAGCAGGCCGCTCAGGATCATCTCATGATCGAACCGGCTGTTGGAAATCATCAGCCCGTCATGGTTGAACGCATAAGTCTCACCGGAACTGCCGAACTCTCCCAGTTGCAGAATCCGGGTGAACTCCTGGCCGGGACGGATCTGCAGCGCCAGGGCTCCAATCACCTGAAATCCGACATCGCGCACCGGCACGATCACATACATGGTCGGCACGCCGGTCCGCAGCTGCCCTTGAGCATCTTTCAGCGTCACGACACTCGGGAACGGCGGCGTAATGATCGTTTCCCCTGTCAGCGCCCGGTTCAGAAACTCATTGTATTCCGGAATCTCCTGCTGTCCGATGAGCATGGCCTGGGTGGCGGCCACAATCTTTTTCGACTTGTCGGCAACGAAATAGCCGACATAGTCATGCGCGGTCATCAGCGGAGCCAGCTCTTTTTCCAGTTCCCGCTGCAGCCCGGCAATCTGCGGCGTCTCCTGACCCGGGGCCGAATCCCCTTCCAGGTCGAGCAGTTGATAAATCGTCTCGCGGGTTTGCCGGTCGGCGGCTGCGGTTCCGGCGTTCGATTCCTGGACCTTGAACCAGGTCTGAAGCATGGCGACTTCCACATTCAGCAGCGTTTCCAGCTGCGAACGCAGGTTGTGTTTCATGGTGCGTTCGATCGTGCCGCGCACGGCGAATCCCAGAATCGACAGCACCACCACGGCAATGATCGGCCAGATCCACAGGTTCCGTCGCAGGATCATGGTGGCCTGCGAGGCCGAACGAGTCAGGCTCTGCGATGCCCAGGTGATATGGGCTTTGCGATGCCCTGATCCGGACTGGCGGGCTGAACGGAAGAAATGGAGTGGATTCATGGTGACGACTGCTGAATGCCCCGGCCTGGGGGCCGACTCGCTGCGGAGGCCGGCGTGAAGTGACCGGCGCAAAATCACCGGACAGGCTGCCTGTTTTCTCTCCCTGTATTCTCTCACGACACAGCGCGGCCGATCACCTGTGGCATTCCGCAACAGGAACTCTGCCGCCAAGTCTATGGTTTTCCACTTCTGCTCTGTCGTTTTGCAACAGATTCATTGATTTCGATGTGTAAGATCTGCGAGAGGCTGCCGGTCATCCAGTTTAACCGGGTTTTAACGATCAGACCGGCGGCCGGCTTCACTCCCCCGTCCGATGGTCCTGCAGATCAGGCAAACGTCAATTCTACGTCGCACAGTTCATACGGCCCCATTTCCACGGTGACAGCATCATCAATCCGCAGCGTTGTGATGGTCTCGCCCTGAAAATTCACCTGCCGGGCGGAACGGGGGCCTCGGCAGCAGTGAAGTCCCAGGGTCCGCGCCCGCCCTTCCGTCTCCAGCAGGCGGACAATGACCGTCCCGGGAAGTGCTCCCGGCAGCACACGCTGAATCAGAACGTTGGACGCGGTGACATACAGGAACCATCCGCTGCGGCTTCCTTCCGGGGGACTTGTTCGGGTGACATGCACAACTGCGGGAGTCGTGACGTCCAGCTGCGCCTGCAGGGGATAAACCGCATCAATCGCCACGGCAAACTGAAACTGACGCGCTGTTTCTCCGTCGGTGATCAGCAGCGTATCGAGCATCCGCTCACCGGTTTTGCGATGAAACGGCATTCCGGGAAACAGCAGCGTGGTCCGAAATTCCCCATCGGCAATTTCGAGATAATGCGGGGTCTCAAACCGTTCCCGGCTGATGGGATGGGCTCCCTGCTGCATCGATCCGGTCAGCGCCACGTCTTCATGTTTCCAGGCAAACCGGCAGCCGATGTAATGCGTCCACGGGTCCCCTTCCAGCGGCTTCGCCGGAGAAACTTCCAGTTGCACTTCCACATAAGGACGACCTGCCACCACGCGCGTCCGCTGACGATAGGTGCCCCAGACCTCGTCGTTCTGAGGATCAACCAGATCACCCAGCGTTTCGAGTTCTCCAATCAACGGGCCTGAACTGAGTACCCGTGATTCCTGCAGACGCATTTCCGTGTAATACGTCAGAACGGTTTCGCGCTCCTCGCCATCGTCATAACTCAGCGTCCGGGCATGAGGAAATCGCCAGGCCACCTGCTGGCTGAGACGGTTCGGGCTGCGGCGATAGGTGTGAATCTGCCCGATGCCTCCCGTGGCCGGGCTGAGATGGACTTCGAAGCCTTTGGAACGCAGCAGCAGTTCTTCGGCCAGCGGAGTTTTGGCAGGCGGAGCGGGAGAATCGTACTGTGACTGATTGGCCAGCCAGACGAATCCGCAGGGGGGAAGATCCAGCAGAACATGCAGCCGGGAACCATCCTGCTGCATGGCCAGCACACAGGCATCCGGAACCGGACGGCCCGGCAGCGGCCATTCCACAAGCACCTTTCGCGGGAATGACAGCGTATTCACCACCAGCACCCCAGGGGCAGACGTCCCGGTGCCGGTCAATACACTGGCGAGCTGTTCGATACCGGCCTGCCGCTGCTGTTCAAGCTGAGCCTGCGCCGCCTGCTGCACTTCGACGGGGGATTCAGGCTGCGATTCCCGGGCAATCCGTTCGCGCTCCTGGGCGGTCTCCAGTGAAATCGGCTCACCCCGCAGAAATCGGGCCAGATGCGCACACCATTCCGCCTGTAGAAATGTCTGTTCCTGCTGCCAGTAGCGCCGCCAGCGGGAAATGGGATCGCGCTCCTGCGCGGCGACATTGTGAATCAGTGTCGGGGAAAAATACTGCCCGGATTTGAACTCGTGCCGTCGCCCCGGCGAACCGACCTGCGCGAAGAACTGGGAAAACGTGACAAATCGTCCGAGAACCGGAGCATAAGCATGAGCCCGACGCAGATCATCGAAAAACGGTGTCCGCAGTTTCGGCCAGCGGGCCAGGGCAATGGCCGCCAGATGGTCATAGTCCATCGATTCGGACATGCGGTCGGAATATCGCAGCGCACTGGCCGCCGAATCCGCCGCCAGCGGGATCCGGCTGAACGCCTCGATCATGGTCCCGTCACAACCTTCCCAGCGCAGTTGAGACTGCTCTTCGTCCGGGATCAGGCCGTCATCGAGCAGAACATGCAATGCTCCCTGATATCCGAGCCGGTTGAGAAGCTGCGGCAGATGCGCTCCGTGCCCGAACTGGCGCCGGGCCCAGACTTTCACTTCCGCGCCGGTCTGTTCCGACAGTTGCTTCCGCCCGGCCTGCAGGTGCCAGAGCAATGCATCGAGCGACATCAGCGACGTGGGCAACTCCGCATCATCGCCCCCCAGAAATTCGATCTGCCCCGCCTGCAGCGCCGCGCGAAACCGGTCGGCCAGTTCCGGCTGCTGCTGAAACAGTTCTGCCCAGGTTGCTGACGGAGCCAGCAGGCTGACGGCACAATCCGGAAACTGCTCAGGCAGTTGTGCTGCTGCCGAACCGTTGTCGGCCGTGACCAGGCAGAGATCGAGCAGATAACAGTCGATCGGATAAAATCGCTCGCGGGCTTCCAGCAACATCTCGAAACAGGCGGCCAGATGCTTCCGCATGCCAGAGGGGTCATCGTCCAGAGCGGCCTTCGCGGCAGCCACAGACTTCTCATACAGACGGGTTTCATCAATGTTGGAGAAGTTCCGCATTTTGCGGGTGAGCAGTTCGATCTGCAGCCAGGTCGAACCGAATGCCAGAAAGTCATCGACCAGTTCGCCGGGAACCGCTGTTTCGATCCCGGCGGTTTTCAGCAGCTGACGCATCATCTCGTGACGTTCATGACAGCCTGAGACGAGACGCACTCCCGCTTCGCGAGACTTCTGCAGCCAATCATCCGGCAGATGGTCTTCACTGGCGGTCGGAACGAGAAATATCTGGTCCCGATCCTCCGTCAGCGGGGCATCGGCCCGTTGCCAGACCGGAATCTGCCGGCTCTGGGCCACCACGGCAGGGTGCCAGGCCACGGCAAAGGCGTTCAGCAGGCTGGCGGCATGATTTTCCGACAGATCTGTCGGAAAATCTTCCAGGCCGTGACTGGGAATCAGAATGGTGATCTGCAGTGGTGACATGGAAATGCTGTCGGAGGAAGAGACACTCATGCGGGATCAGGCTTGAAAGTTCAGAGGATCTCCGACATGGTCGATAGCTCATTGGCCCCTCGTCAACCGCTGGCTGGATTCGAACGTTCAAGTTTGGTGTAACATTCCGGAATTGGGATCGCACCAAAATGGGAATGTCCGGACAATTCGCCCTGAAAAGAGGGCTCCCGGCCTGTGTAAAGGGGGGCAGGGAATGGCCAGCAGAGCCATTCAACAATCCAATGGAGATGATGCAAGTCATTCTGGGGAAAGAGGCTGCGGATTTCTTGTTTGAGTGTTTCGACCAGGTTCTGAAAATTCTGGAGATTTCAGTTCGTTGTTCTTGACGAATCCTGCCGAATAAATATACATTCACGAAGTCGTGTTTATATCTGGTGGCCTGATGAAACTCTCACGAAAATCCGACTACGCACTTCGTGCCCTGTTTCACCTGGTCGCTCACCCTGGCCAGGTGCCGATCTCGATCCGTGAGATCGCCCTGAAGAATGATATTCCGCGCCGCTTTCTCGAGCAGATCATGATCGATCTGCGAGAAAAGGGCTGGGTGAAAAGCATTCCCGGACGTGATGGGGGATTCATTCTCGCCAAATCGCCCACAGAAATCACGATGGGTGAGGTGGTCCGGCATTTTGACGGAATTCTCTCTCCGATCTCGTGTGTTTCCACCACGCATTATGAGCCCTGTTCTCAGGAGTCGGTCTGCCGGTTTCGCCGCGTGCTGCTGGAGATCCGGAATTACGTGGTGAAGAAGATGGATTCGGCCACGCTGGCTTATGTGTTCTCTGGCAGCGTGGTGGCCCGGGAAGAAGTGTTTGATCCTTCTTTCACCTATGGGGGCGGGATCTGAGGGTTCTGTTTTTTTGGACCCAAAAAGATGACCAAGAGGGTCGTGTATATATTGAGGCCGGCATGACAAAACGCAACTTCCCGAATCTGAAGAAGTCTCTGCTCATGTTGGCTGGCTCAAAACCGCAGCCTGAGCACGACAGCGAACACAACGACAGCGAACGTCACTTCAGTGAACCCCATTTCGGCGAACACAGTCACACTGCGGGCACTCCTATGGATCTCAACCTGCGACAACGCATTGCCCAGCTGCTGTCTGGAATTCGTCCGGAGCTGCCGGAGCAGGTCACGGTGCATGTCCTGAATCATGAAGTCTATGTCTCTGGTTCCGTAAATCTGGCATCTGAAGCCATGGAAATCATCCATCAGATTCAAGCTCTGCCTGCCGTGCGGGAAGTCCATCATCTGCTGACGGTCCGCTGTCGATGTCGCATCTGTTCCCCGTTCCGGCGGTGAAGTGGTCTTCTGACCGTGCTCACCCTCTGCCATCTGTTTGTTGCTTGACCAGTTCTGCCTGAGTGAACGGCCATGCTGGCTCACTCTCAGACGGAATTCCGCAGACCGGAAGCGTCCGGCCTGTGGTTCGGGAGCATCTCACTTCTGCAGCGGCTCTGTTGTCATGCGGTGAATGGCGTTTCATCGAAGGAAATGCCACTCACAACTCGCGGGCAGCCGGCCGGCCCAGTCGGAAGCCACCTGCGCCTGGTCAAGTCGCCTCGCCTTTGTGCTGCTCCTTTCATGCTTTGAATCCGCCTGAGGTGTCATCATGCATTCTCCTGCACACTCTCCTGCCGAGACGCGACGTCATCTGTCGCTGCAGGAACGGACCAGTCAGAACCTCCCCCGGAATGATTCTCTGGCAAAAACTGAGCAGTCGCCTGCGGCCGCCACTCCCCTGACCGCCACGCAGGAACTGCGCCGACTCGTCATCGAACGTCTCGCGGAACTGGGGAATCACATGCGGCTGCATGCCATGGTGACGGTGGAACGGGGAGAGGTCACCGTGTGTGGGTCGGTCGATTCCAACTCACATCGCCTCGTTGTGGTCACTGTGGTCAGCCGCGTGCCTGGCGTGCAGAAAGTGCATGACCGGCTGTCGATTCATTCCCGCTTTCATGCAGAAAACGAACCGGCTTCGCGGCCTGGTTCCCGCCGCATCCTGCAGACAGTGATCGGTGCGTTCGCGGCACTGAGTGTTCTGCTGGGAGCCAGCCTGACCGCTTGGTCGCAGATGGCAGCCCGGGTGCATGCCGTTCCGGTTCAGGTGAACTATCACGGAGCCCCGGCCGAGGGAGCCATTCTGACACTGCATGCTCAGCCCCCCCTGCCGGGCGATGCTCCGCGGCCTTATGGGCGGGTGCGTGCCGATGGCAGCGTCGAATGGACAACCTTTGACCGGGGCGATGGTCTGCCGCCGGGAGACTATCGGCTCAGCGTCCGCTGGGAGCCGCTGGTTCTGATTCGCGGAGAAGTTTATCGGGCTCCCAATCCCCTTTCTCCGGACTATCAGCATCCTGACCGCACCCCGTTGCGGCTGACGGTTTCGGCCAGTGCCTTTTCCCCGGCGACTCTGGAGCTGAAGTGATCGCTCCTGAGGAATCATTTCATTACCACTTCGAGCAGATGACTCCCGTCTGGTTCCGCTTTTAAGGAGAGATGCCATGCATCAGTTCTGTTGTTGAATCGATCGGTCCGAGGCAGCAACGCCTGTATGAAGAGTGTCGAAATTTTCCGGTTTGAGTCGTCCCTGAAGTCTGTTCATTTCCGTTCAGTCATTACGAAGGAATCGTCCCCATGAAAACGCTGAGAAAGCAAGCTGTTCAGAAGTCTTCGCCGCGTGGCGGATTTACCCTGATCGAACTCCTGGTCGTGATTGCGATCATTGCCACGCTGGTGGCCATTCTGCTGCCTGCGGTGCAGTCTGCCCGCGAAGCGGCCCGGCGGTCGCAATGCTTGAACAATCTCAAGCAGATCGGGCTGGCCATTCACAATTTTCATGATGCCAAGCAGAAACTTCCCAGCGGTGGCCGCCCGCCGGAGTCGAGCACGGTCCGGTTTGGTGTCTTCACCCTGCTGCTGCCGTACATCGAACAGAAGACGCTGTACGATCAGTACGACAACACGGTGAACTGGAGTCACGCCAACAATACTCCGGTGACCCAGACCCGCATCAAGACATATGAGTGCCCGTCGTCGCCCAAGCACAACAATGTGCTGGATCATAACCCCGATGGCTTTTCCGGAGGTTCATCCGCCTGGAACGGGCTGGTGGCCGTGGGAGATTATGGGGCCGCGCTCGGTGTTTCCAAGGAACTGATGACCGCCTGGAACGCTTATCTGGCTTCTGGTCCCAGTCCGCTTCCGCCGTCAATCGTCGGCAGCAGCCAGAACACCACCGACGGGGCTTCGACCACGACCGGAACCTCGACAACCGGAATTCTCACCAATGGCATGCTGCCCAAGAACTCGTCTCTGAAATTCGGGGATATCACCGACGGACTGTCGAATACGATTGCCATCTGGGAATCCGGTGGACGTCCGTTCGTGTATCGTCGGGGAACACTGGTCGGTGACAGTCTGACCAATCACCACACCAACGGAGGAGGCTGGTGCCGCCCGGCCAGCGACATCATGCTATACGGTTCGAGCAAGGACGGAAAAGAACTTCCTCCTTCGGCCAGCTATGCCGCGCCTGGAATCTATATCAATCGGACCAACGGTTATGACCATGCCTCGGAAACTTACGGAGCCACCGGCTTTCCGTCTCCCTGGGGAACGGAAGGTTCCAGCCAGCCTTATTCCTTCCACAATGGCGGGGTGAATATTCTGCTCGGCGATGGTTCGGCCCGTCTGCTGGATGAAGACGTGGCGATTTATATCGCCGCCGCCCTGACCACCCGCAACGGCGGAGCCGCCGAAGCCAAGGTGACTCAGAACTTCTGAGTTCGGAAACGCTGCGAGGACTTTGTCAGGAAACGAGAGGCAACTCTCATCAGGCGTGGAGAACGCTTCAGGGATGGAGCGTTCTCCATGTTCTCTCCGGCAGAGTACGGCAAACATTTTTTTGTCTCTGCGAACCTGAGAACCGTGCAAGCTGTCTGGAAGGTGTCCTCAGCAGATGCTCCTGCCTGAATCTGTGTGACTTGCCGCGAGGCGGAACACATTTCATGCGAGGGGGATACGCTCGGAGCCGCCGGAGTTTCCGGCCAGGAACTGCGGTCACCCAGGGGGGCTGACCGTACAGGAAATTCGTTTATTGTCTGAGGCACTGTGATGGCCTGTTTCGCACAAATCAAACAGAACCTTGCCGAGCGATTCACAACGGCCCGACAGAATGGATGTTGCCCTGGCCCGGTCCGTTCATCGATCGTCCGCCAGACAGACTGGCATCCCCTGCAGTTGAAGGCCGATGAACAGTCCCGGTTGTTTCGTTGGCGTCGCTGGAGTCCCTGAACATCAGGCACCAGAGTCTGCCTGACAGGCAGACAGCGATGAAACGCTCCCCGGGAATCGAAGTCATTCGATTCCTTTTTTTGTTGATAAATCGCGACCTTCCGGCCCCTGGCCATCCCATTTGAGATCAGGTTCTCTCCCATGATTTCCCTGCGACACCCTTATGCTCCATTCGGAGTCTCTCCCATGCCCTCCTCCCGACTTGACTGGTCAGAGATCACTCTGCGTCAGCGAAAGGAGATTCCCCGGGCCATCGCGCAGGTGATGCGCTCCATGGAAGGGCAACCGTATTCGGTGACAGACGGCTTTGCCGTCCAGACATCGGCGACGACCGCCCTGGAACGGTTCTTCGATTCCCCGGCCCTGACAGGCAGCGGACCGGTGCGGCTGCGGTTTCTGGTCTCTGCCGAAGAGGTCTGGATCGAAATTGACACCGCCGATTCTGCCGGCAGTCTGCCTGGGGAGAATCATGCACCACCAGTCGGCGCTGGCCGACGGCGAGTGTCACTCGTGGAAGCCTATATGACTTCCGTCGAATATCGGGCGGACGGTCGTCAGGTGACCCTGAAGCGGCGGCGCGGGCGGGGGGCCTCGGCAGCGCAGGCATTTCCCCCGGTCGGGTACGATTTTCAGATCTGATGCTCCTGGCGACGCACGGCCAGAGTGCCTCACTCCTGGATAGAGCTGCATTCCGCCACGCGGGGAGTGACGTTTTTGGATCTCAGCACGAAACCTCAGTGAGTGCATCCGTCCTGACACCCCCCGACGCGGGCACCGGAAAGAGCCACCGGCTTGATGACACTCATTCCGTTTTCATGAATCGTCCTCGCCCCGCGGATTGGGAAATCATCCGTTCTGACACCCTCCGACGCGGGCACCGGAAAGAGCCACCGGCTCGATGAC
>Ga0182738_1002485_pt1 | contig 21857 bp, 22 predicted proteins | sample eDN5th30CBELigMG_FD_128876 | JGI IMG/M metagenome (GOLD analysis project Ga0182738, IMG submission 128876) | Enriched Miracle-Growth compost microbial communities from Emeryville, California, USA - eDNA 5th pass 30_C BE-Lig MG (version 2)... ...
CGTGGCGCTTGTCTCCCTGGCTCCGGGCCTGCCCAGCCACGCGCGGCAGGCAGTGGGCATGCTGGTCGGCGTCGGGCTGGGCATCCTCATCGGCGAACTGGCGCTGGCCGTCGGCAGCAGCATGCTGCTGTTGCGCGGTTCGGTGGCCACCTTCGTGGCCATGATGCTTGCCTCCTCCTTCGGGCTCGGGCCGGTGGTTCCGATCCAGGCCGGCGTCTCGACCATATTGGTGCTGGTGATGGGGCCGCAAACGGCGGGCTATGTGCGGCTGCTGGATTCCTGCATAGGCATCGTCGTGGCATTGCTGTTCAGCCAGCTTCTGGTGACGCCGGATCCGGTCAACCTGATCAAGCAGGCTGCACGGAAGCTGCTGCGCGATCTCGGGACTGGCTTTTCCTCCAGCGCCGACGCATTGGCGCGAGCCGACACGTCAGCCGCGCAGGCGGCGATGGACAAATTCTCCACCGCGCATGAGAGCCTCAACGTGCTCGCCTCAAGCATAGGCTGGGCACGCCATGCGGCGCGCTGGTCGTTGCGTGGACGCATCTCGGCCGGAGAGATAAACGAGCTTGCGGCACGCTATGACCGCCGGTCGATCAGGCTTTACGCGAACGCGCTGCTGTTCGGGGAGGCGCTGGCGAACGCCCTGCGCAAGAATGAGGCGCCGATTCCATCAGGGCTGGAAGGGCGCGTGCGGGATGCGGCGCGACTTTGCGCGGCGCTGGCCTCGGGCAAAACGCCCGAGAACCTTGCGCCTGCGCCAGCCTTGCCGCTGGATACCCTTCCGCAAAGCTGGCGCACCTGCATGGACCGCCTCATCGCCGTGGAAGGAGCATTGTGCACTTTCGCGGCCACGGCCCCTTCCGGGTCTCAGTGACTGGTCGAGCTTCCCGAGCCGACCTTGATGTGCCGGGTCTTTTCCTTCGCAGCATTCTTCGGCAGCGTGATCGACAGCACGCCATCGACCACATGCGCATGGACCTGCTCGGGATTGATGGAGTGCGGCACGCGGATCGAACGCTGGAACTGTCCGAAGGAGCGTTCGACAAAGTGATAATTCTCCCTGTCCTCCTTCTTTTCCATCTTCTTCTCGCCGCGGATCGTCAGGACATCGCCATCCAGCATGACCTCGACATCCTTTTCGGCCACACCGGGCAGTTCGGCCGTAATATGCACCTCGTTTTCGGTCTCGGAGACATTGATCTGCGGAACGATCATGCCTTCGTCGCGCTCCATCAGGGGCAGCCTCGAACCGTGGAACACCTCGTCGAACAGCCTGTTCATGCCCTGCTGCAGGGACAGGAACGAATCACTGCTCATCATATTGTTGCCGCTGAAGGGCATGAGCGAACGACGCGCCATGGCTAAAACTCCTTTCATCTGGAGGAAAGCCGGCCAGCACCGGCTGCAGGCGTGTCCGGCCGCCGGCTCATCGGGCCGGGATCGCGATTGTGCAGCCAGGGTACGAGATCGGAGTTAGGGCAGGCCTTCGGGATGAAAAGCCTCCGGTAGCGCGCATTTGATCGCTGCCAGAGGCGGTTATGCAAGGGACAATTCGCGGGAGCTGCGCGCTCAGATCATAGGCAGGCTGCCGGGCCATCGGCCACGCGGGAACGCCTGTTCGATGCGTTCGATTTCCACCTCGCTCAGGCGAATATCCCCGGCCATGGCATTGTCGGCGGTGTGCGCAGCGCGCGACGCCTTGGGAATGGCAAACACCGCCGGATCGCGCGTGAGAAACGCCAGCGCCACCTGACGCGCCGTGGCGCCATGCGCCTTGCCGATCTCGGCCAGCACGCGCCCGCCCGCCGATGCGACGGAAGGAAACCCGTCATGCCCGAAAGGGCTGTAGGCCACCACCGCAACGCCGCGCTCCGCACACCAGGGCAGCACGCCATGCTCGATGGCACGCTCCCGCAAATGGTAAAGAACCTGGTTGCAGGCGATCCTGCCGTCGCCCGCCACGGCCAGCGCCTCGTCGAGATCGTCCACGTCGAAATTGCTGACGCCCCAGGAGAGGATCTTGCCGGCCTCGCGCAAGTCCTCGAAAGCGCGGAAGGTTTCTTCGAGCGGATAGCGGCCGCGCCAATGAAGCAGGTAGCAGTCGAGCCGGTCGGTTCCGAGCTGCTTCAGCGAGCGCTCGCAGGCAGCCAGCGTGCCGGCATATGAAGCGTTGCTTGGCAGCACCTTGGATACGACGAAAACCTCGTCCCGGCGGCCGGCGATCGCTTCGGCGACAACCAGTTCGGCATCGCCATACATTTCGGCCGTGTCGATATGGCCCATGCCCAGGTCGATGCCCCGGCGCAAAGCCTCGACCGCGGCCCGACGGTCGCCTTCATCGATATACCATGTTCCCTGTCCGATGACGGACACGGCGCGATCCGTACGGCCGAAGCGGCGCTGCTGCATGACGTTTTCCCGTTACCTTCAAGGAAATGGAAGATACCCGGACCATATACAGGTCCCGGCCGCCATGACCAATCCCGAGCGGGCGACAACGCCCCCCAACCCCGCTTATGCGGCGAAGGCCAGTGTTACGACCCCTCCGGCCACAATCGCCGCCGAGACCAGACGGCCCAACCACGGCCGCTCGCCGAACAGCAGCAGCCCGATCAGGGCGGCGATGATGACGCTGGATTCGCGAACCGCCGACACCGCCCCGAGCGGCGCGATCGTCTTGGCATAGATGACCAGCCCATAGGCAGTCACCGCAAAGGCACCGCCGATCATGCCGATGCGGAAGGTGCGCCAGTCGAAATTGTGAGGGTCGGCGCGACGTCCCCACAGCACGAAAAGGGTCACGGGCAATTCGAGCAGGAACAACCATCCCATATAGCCGAAAGGGGCCTGCGAGACCCGCACGCCAATGCCGTCGATCACCGAATAGGAGGCGATCAGGATTCCTGTGGTGGCAGCCGTCATCACCGCGCGCGGATCGGCATGAACGGCACCACGCTGAAGTGCCAGGAAGCCGATGCCGGCGGAAATCGCGACAAGCCCGGCCCAACCGGCCGGCGGCAGGGTTTCACCGATCAGCAGATAGGCACCTATCGCAACGAGAACCGGTGCAAGACCACGCGAGATCGGATAGACCTGACTGAGATCGCCCAGCCGGTAGGAATGGAAAAGGAACACGTAGTAGCCGTAGTGGACGACCGTCGAAACGGCGATATAGGGCCAGCTTTCACGCGCGGGCAGCGGAGCGAACAGCACCAGCGCCAGTCCGAGCAGCGCATGCATGGACGAGACGGCGGCAAGCACCACCGCGCGGTCGCTGGCCGCCTTGACCAGCGCGTTCCAGCTTGCATGCAGCAAGGCGGCGGTCAGCACGATGACCAGCGCGAATCCGGACATCGACCTATCCGCAACGGCAAGGGTTTTGCGGACGACCACCCGGTTGCCTTAGACCCGCAACCGAAATCCCCACCTGCGACCCGATCATGGCTTTTCCCTTGTCATACCCTGCCCCACCACGCGCGGCAGGGTTTTCACGCGGGCATACTCGTTAGCCGGGAAAGAGTGATTCGATTAGGCCCAGGCAAGGCAAAAAGCCCCGCTCCTGGTACAGTACAGCGTCACGCACATGGTTCGCGCGGGGATTGTTCACCGCGCACAGAGCAGTTTGCCCGATTTGCGACACGAGGCTCTGATGCATGTCGTCGCATGGCGGCCATGTTGCAAGGATGTTACTTTATGGGGTGAAATCGCTCTTCCAATTGCAATCATTGCTCGTTTTCGGACCATTTTTCGCGGCAATTTCCGGGGGAAAGCCACCCGACTCCAAAAACAGCACTTTTGACCAGTTGGCTTGGCACGACAGTTTGTGGCAGAAGCGGGGCGCGTTTCGTCACAAACGCAAAAGTTTTATCTCGAAGAAGGAACTATGATGTCCGACGACAGTCTTTTCGATGACGCACTCAGCCGCCTTGACGAGGCCGCAGCACACCTGAACATCGACGCCGATGTCATCGAGAAACTGAAATTCCCGCGAGAAACCACCAAAGTCCGATTGATGATCCGCATGGATGACGGATCGCGAAAATCGTTCCTGGCGTGGCGATGCCGATATGACGACACGCGCGGGCCCACCAAGGGCGGCATCCGTTTCCATCCCGAAGCGACCATCGACGAGGTCGAGACGCTGGCGTTCTGGATGACCTTCAAATGCGCGGTCATGAACCTGCCCTATGGCGGCGGCAAGGGCGCGGTGCAGGTCGATCCGCGCAAGCTTTCCAAAGCCGAGGTCGAGCGCCTGTCGCGCGCCTACATCCAGGCGTTTTCGCGCATCATCGGCCCCGATCGCGATATTCCCGCGCCGGACGTCTACACAAACTCCATGATCATGGGCTGGATGGCCGATGAATATGCGCAGATCGTCGGCCAGGCGGAGCCTGCCGTCATCACCGGCAAGCCGATCGCGCTGGGCGGCTCGCTCGGGCGCAGCGATGCCACGGCGCGCGGCGGCTATTATCTGGTCCGGCATCTGGCCAAGGACCTCAACCTTGCTCCCAGCCTGCGCGTCGCCGTGCAGGGCTTCGGCAATGCCGGCCAGCATATCGCCCGCCTGCTTGCGGAGGACGGCCACAAGATCGTCGCTGTTTCCGACTCCGAAGGCGCGGTTTTTGCGACCGACGGGCTCAATCTCGATGCCCTGTTCGCGGCCAAGAACGACGGTCACTCGGTTGCAACGACCGCCGGCCAGCACGGTCACACGGCGCTTGCGGCCGACGACCTCGTCGGCGTGGAGTGCGAGCTGCTGGTGCCGGCCGCGCTCGAGAACATGATCGACGAAGACAACGCCGGCTCGGTGAAAGCCAAGCTGGTGCTGGAACTCGCCAATGGCCCGGTGACCCCCGAGGGTGATGCGATCCTGGCGAAGAACGGCGTTATCGTGCTGCCCGACATTCTGGCCAATGCCGGCGGCGTCACGGTCTCCTACTTCGAATGGGTCCAGAACCGTCAGGGCTATTACTGGACCGTCGAGGAAATCCATGTGCGCCTGCGCACCATCATGGAGCGCGAGGGACAGGCGATCTGGGAGATCTCGCGTGACAAGGGCATCACGATGCGCACCGCGGCTTACGTGCATGCGCTGAGCCGGCTTGCCGAAGCCATCGAGGCGCACGGCACGCAGAACTTCTTCATGAGCTGAACAGCCTGAGGAAGCTTGCCTCCCCCACACGGGGGAGGTCGCCACGACGTGGCAAAGGATGAGATCGACCGGGCCTGACGACGTTCTCTCGAAGCGTCGTCAGGCCCGGTCTGTTTGCTTGAGCATGATCTTTCCCAAAAACCGGGGAAACGGCGGCCAGCTGGGAAGGCACCTCATCCGGTGCGCGCCGGTGCGCCGCTTTCTTTCATCAGCCGGTCCAGATGCATGCGGATATGCGCCGCTTCCGCCGGCGTGTTGGCCAGCGCGATGGCACGATCGAAGGCCATGCGCGCCTCTGCCCGGCGGCCAAGCTGCATCAGCAGATAGCCCTTGAGCCCGAACAGGTAGAAATAGCCCGACAGGCGCTCTTCCAGCGGCTCGACCATGGCAAGTGCGGCTTCAGGCCCACGCAGCTTGGCGACCGCGACGGCCCGGTTGAGCGTCACCACCGGCGACGGCTCCTGCCGCTCCAGCATGGCGTAAAGCAGCTCGATCTCGGCCCAGTCGGTGTCTTCCGGCTTCGCCGCGCGGGCGTGGAGCGCGGCTATCGCCGCCTGCAACAGATAAGGCCCCGGCTGGCGATGACGCATGGCCTTGTCGATCAGCGCCAGCCCCTCGGCGATCATGGCGCGGTTCCACAGGCCGCGGTCCTGATCCTCCAGCAATATCGCCCCACCATCGGCGTCGAAACGCGCGGCAGCGCGCGCATGCTGAAGCAGGAGCAGCGCGGTGAGGCCCATGATCTCCGGCTCGGCGGGGAACAGCCTGAGCAGCAGGCGAGCCAGTCGGATCGCCTCGTCGCATAGTGGCGCGCGGTCGCCCGCCTCACCGAAGCCGGCCGAATAACCTTCGTTGAAGATCAGGTAGATCATCGCCGCGACTGCCGCGAGGCGCTCCGACCGCTCCACCGCGCCGGGCGCCTCGAAAGGCACGTCGGCACGGGTGATGCGCGCCTTGGCCCGTGTGATGCGCTGCTCCATCGCCACCTCGCTGACGAGAAAGGCGCGCGCGATCTGCTTCACGCTGAGCCCGGAGACGATACGCAACGCCAGCGCCACTTGCTGGGTAGCGGGCAGTTCGGGATGGCAGCAGATGAACATCAGCCGCAATATGTCGTCGCGATAATCGGCCCCATCCAGCCGCTCGACCATCGGCGTCTCGACATCGTCGAGATCCGACACCCTGTCCTCCTCCGGCATCGGCGCTTGCCGGGAGGTGCGGCGGATGGCGTCGATGCCGGTGTTGCGCCCAACAAAGATCAGCCAGGCAACCGGATCGCGCGGAGGGCCGTTCTGCGGCCAGTTCTTCAGCGCCCGCAGACACGCCTCCTGGAAGGCTTCCTCCGCCGCGTCGAGATCGCGGAAATAACGGAGCAATGCGCCGACCACCTGCGGCCGGGCCGCCGTCAGCGCATCGTCTATCCAGGAGGGATCTGCGGTCATGCGGTCAGGCCTCCGGGCCGGAAGATGCCGATGGGCCGGACTTCATAAGCGCCGGGGCCGCGATTGGCGGCCTGCAACTCCTTCGCGATCTCCAGAGCCTCATCGAGCGTTTCACAATCCACGACATAGAAACCCAGAAACTGCTCCTTGGTTTCGGCAAATGGCCCGTCGATCACCAGCGGACCGTCGCGGCCCTTGCGCAGCGTGGTGGCGGCGGTGGTGGGCAAAAGCCGCACGACCGGGCCAAGCTTGCCGGCCGCGGCCACCTTTTCCTGCACGGCGCCCAGCCGCGCCATCACCTCGTCGTCCTCCTGCTTGCTCCAGGAGCCGACAACATCTTCGGAATTGTAGCAAAGGATCGCGTAGAGCATTCATCTCCTCCGTCTTGCTCGAAGACGAATGAGTAACGCAATTGCCGACATGACGCAGGACAGAATCTTACGTCAGTTCGAAAACAGGCCGTCCAAACGCAAAGTCACCGGCCGGGTTTCTCCGGCCGGTGCAGATAAGGTCTGCTTTCGCATGCCCGAAGGGGGTTACTTGCGCTTCATCGCCTCGGCAAGGGCAGCGCCAAACGCACCTTGCGATGCGCCGCCGCCCTTCTGCTGCGGGGCCGGCTTGAACGATTTGCCGCCACCCCCGCCACGCTGCACGCGGTCGTCGCGCGAGGCGGACCCCGGACGCGCGCCCGCGCCATCGTCGTGGTTGCGCATGGTGAGGCTGATGCGCTTGCGCTTGATATCAACCTCCAGCACGCGCACCTTCACCACGTCGCCTGCCTTCACCACCTCATGCGCGTCCTTCACGAAACGGTCGGCCAATTGCGACAGGTGGACGAGCCCGTCCTGATGCACGCCGATGTCGACGAAGGCGCCGAAGGCGGCGACGTTGGTCACCGTGCCCTCCAGCGTCATGCCCGGCTTCAGGTCCTTGATGTCGTCGATACCGTCGGCAAAGGTCGCGGTCCTGAATTCAGGGCGCGGATCGCGGCCGGGCTTTTCCAGCTCGGCGATGATGTCGCGCACGGTCGGCAGGCCGAAACGATCGTCCACGAAAGCGCGCGGATCGACCGCCTTGAGTGCCGCTCTGTCGCCCATCAGCGCGCGCAGGTCGCGGCCGCAGGCGGCGACGATCTTCTTGGCCACGCCATAGGCTTCCGGATGCACCGCGGAAGCATCCAGCGGCTCGGCGCCGTTGGGAATGCGCAGGAAACCTGCGCATTGCTCGAAGGTGCGCTGGCCGAGGCGGTTGACCTTCAGGAGTTCCTTGCGGCTGGCAAACGGGCCATTGGCATCGCGATGCGCCACCACCGCCTCGGCAAGCGATGCGCCAAGACCCGACACCCGCGCCAGCAACGCCGCGGATGCGGTATTGAGATCGACCCCGACCGCGTTCACCGCATCTTCCACCACCGCGTCGAGCGAACGGGCGAGACGATACTGGTCGACATCGTGCTGGTACTGGCCGACGCCGATCGACTTCGGCTCGATCTTGACCAGCTCGGCCAGCGGGTCCTGCAGGCGCCGGGCGATCGACACCGCGCCGCGCAGCGACACGTCGAGGCCGGGGAATTCCGCCGCCGCCGTCTCCGAGGCCGAATAGACCGAGGCGCCGGCCTCACTGACGATCACCTTGAGCGGCTTGGGCGAGGGCATCGGCGACAGCAAGTCGGCGACCAGCTTTTCGGTCTCGCGGCTTGCAGTGCCGTTGCCGATGGCGATCAACTCCACCTTGTGCTTCACCGCCAGCCGCGCCAGCTCGGCCTGCGTGCCACGCACGTCGTTCTTAGGTGGGAAGGGATAGACGGTGGCGGTGTCGAGCAGCTTGCCTGTCTGGTCGACCACCGCGACCTTGACGCCGGTGCGGATGCCCGGATCGAGGCCCATCGTGGCGCGCGAGCCGGCAGGTGCTGCCAGAAGCAGGTCCTTGAGGTTGCGCGCGAAGACGCGGATCGCCTCTTCCTCGGATTTTTCGCGCAGCTCGCGCATGAGGTCGAGCGAAAGCGACAGCGAGAGCTTTACGCGCCAGGTCCAGCCGGCGACATCGGCCAGCCACTGGTCGCCAGCGCCCTGCCGGCCGATGGTATTGGCCTCTGCGATCATGCGCTCCACCGGCTTCACCGGCGAAGTGTCGTCGGCATCCACCTCGATATCGAGCGACAGCACTTCCTCGTTGCGGCCGCGCAGCATGGCAAGCGCGCGGTGGCTCGGCACATTGGCCCATCGCTCGACATGGTCGAAATAATCGGAGAACTTGGCTCCGGCCTCCTGCTTGCCATCGACCACCCTGGAACGCAGGAAGGCGCGCTCCTTCATGTAGTTGCGCAAGCGGCCGACGAGGTCGGCGTTTTCGGCAAACTGCTCCGAAATGATGTCGCGGGCGCCATCCAGCGCCGTCTTCACGTCCGGCACGTCACTGGTGATGTAGGCTTGAGCCAGTTCGGCCGGCACCGCCGCGCGGTCGGCAAGGATCGCCTCGACCAGCGCCCCCAACCCGCGCTCGCGGGCGATCTCGGCGCGCGTGCGGCGCTTGGGCTTGTAGGGCAGGTACAGGTCTTCCAGCTCGGCCTTGGTGGTGACGGCGGCAATCGCCGCTTCCAGTTCGTCGGTCAGCTTGCCCTGGCCGCGGATCGATTCGAGAATGGTGGACCGGCGCGCATCCATCTCGCGCACATAGATCAGCCGCTCGGCCAGCGTGCGCAGTTGCGTATCGTCGAGACCGCCGGTCACTTCCTTACGGTAACGGGCGATGAAAGGGACGGTCGCGCCTTCATCCAAAAGCCCGATCGCGGCTGCAGCCTGATCCGCTCTGGCGTTGATGGCGGGCGCGATGAGCGCGGCAATGCGTTGAATGTCTGCGGCCATGTCGTTTCCAGTGTCGATAAGGCGGCGACCTTAGGTCCGATCGCGCCACCATGCCAATCACCGAAAATGGCGGCGAAATCAGGGTCCACAGGAAAGCCGTCCACAGCTTCCGCGACATTTTGGATGATGACAGCCCGATGTCCGCCAGCCCGCGACCGGTTATAGTCCGCCGCAGGAAAATGGTGAAAACCGGATGCAACGAGGCCGATCATGCACAAGGATCGTTTTCTTCTCGGCGCCGGCGGGCTTGCGGGCGCTGCCGGCGTTGCACTGGCGGCCATGGCCGCGCATGCCGGCGGCGAACATATGCAAACCGCGTCGTCCTTCCTGTTGATGCACGCGAGCGCCCTTGTGGCCATCGGACTGCTGGCGACGACCCGGCTGCTGCGCTTTTCCGGCTTCGTGCTGCTGGCCGGCCTGATCCTGTTCGTCGGCGACATGCTGGCGCGCGATTTTCTCGGCGACCGGCTGTTTGCCTATGCCGCCCCGATTGGCGGAAGCCTGCTGATCATCGGCTGGCTGCTGGTCTTCGCCTCGGCTTTCGTCAAGCCGGAACGGACCTGAAGCTTGTCGTTTCGGCCGCATTCTTCGGGGCGAAACGGCGTCTCGCTCAAGCTTTTGTTCCTGAAGCATGATCCTGCCCGAAAGCCTCGGGATCATGCGTCAGCGAGACCTTGAAAGCAGAAGCACCAGTTCTGCCTGACGCCTCGTATCGGTCTTGCGGAAGATGGTCTTCAGCCGGCTTCTCGCGGTCTCGTAGGTGATGTTCTCGGCCGCCGCCGCTTCCTTCAGCGGCGCGCCGGCGGCAAGCCTGCTGGCCAGGCGCGCCTCAGCAACCGTCAGGCCATAAGCCTCGCACAGCAAAGTCTCGGCCGCCGCGGCGGGAGACGGCATGTCCACCATGAGGATCGCTACCGGCGCGCCCTCCGGCAACAGCCCGCCGCTCACGCAGATGCCGTGCGCACTGACAACGGTGTCGTCGGGACGGGTCAGCCGGACAACCTTGTTCCGGCTGGACTGCTGCGCAGAAGGCGCAAGGAGGGACGAAATCAATGCCTGCAGGGCTGCGTTTTCCTCAGGCCGGGCGGCACGCATGCGGCCGTTGAAGACGAAAATGGTGTTGTTGAACAGCGCCTCGAATTCGGGCGTCGCCGCCAACAATTCCCCCGCGGCACCGAGCAGGCACAGTGCCCTTCCGGCGCTGGAAACCACGCTTCCCTGCCCCGAGGCCGCGCCTGCGTCGGGAATATCGCTGAAGGAGCTTCGAAGACTCGAAGCCGACTGTGGCATGACCTGCCCCCAAACCCTTTCACGAGCAGGACCCATCCCGCTCGCACTGGAAAATCATCTGGTCCAATATGCCCCAGACGCCATCCAGAAAATCACCCGCCCGGGTGATGCATATCACGAATTTCTGCAATTCAAACGTGCGTGGCGCGTTCTCCACCGTTGTCAACCTGACATTGCATCAGGTATCATTCAGTGGGTTGAGGGAGATTGCCCCGTGCGATGCTGGTCAACATGCATCCTGCCTGAGCGAATCGGATTTCCAATCCGGTGCACCCCATGGGCCTGACCGGAAACAGCCAGGACGAACTGGTCGATCTGATCTACGCTGCCCTGCTGGGTGAAGCCACCTGGCAGCAGTTTCTCGATCGTTTGAGCCTGATGCTGCCGGGCGGTGCATCCACCCTGTTCTTCCATGATGCGATCAGCAACACAGGCAGCTGGTCGCTCGCGTCGGGCCTGAAGGAGAACATCACGAACGCTTATGCGGACCATTTCGCCGCTCGCAACCCATGGATGAAGAAAGCCGCCATACGGCCGGTCGGCGTCGGGGTGGTGGCCGAGCAGATGCTGACCCGCGAAAGTCTGCTGCAAACCGAATTCTACAACGACTTCCTGCATCCTCTCGGACTGGAAAGCGCCGTGGGCATAACCATCCATCGCGAGAAAGGATGTTCCTTCCTCCTCAGCACCTTGACGAACCGGGCCGACCCGGAGCGCAACCGCGAGGCCGCCGACTGTCTCACGAAGCTCGCGCCGCATCTGCAGCGCGCCTTCCGGCACTATCGCGCGAGCCCGTACCTCAAGCCGGTCGCGGAACTCGGCGGCTCGCTGTTCGACGCGATAGATGTCGGCCTGCTCATCATCGGCGAGGACATGACGATAAAGGTCGCATCGACCACGGGCCAGCGCCTGCTGTCGGAAGGAGGCGTGGTGCGCACTTCTCCGCTCGGCAAGCTCACACTGGCATTGCCCGCAGCCACCGCATTGCTGCAATCCATGCTGGAGCGCGGCTTCAAGGGCGTGAGGGTACAGAGCCTGTTCCTCGAATCTTTCAAGCTGACCTTCGTGCGCGTCCGCAAGGACCGCATATCGGCCTATTTCGAGGGGCCGACCGTGATCGTATTGATGGAACCGCCCCATGCCGGCAGCCGGGCGGTCGATTTCGAACATCTGGCGCACGCATTCAACCTGACGGCAGCCGAAATGCGCGCCATGACCGGCATCGTGCTCGGGCGCTCGATCGATGAGATCGCCGCTGCAGCCGGCGTCTCGCGCGAAACGATCCGCACCCAGCTCAAGAATGTCTATGGCAAGACGGGCGCCACCGGACAGGCCGATCTGGTGCGCCTGGTCACGCGCGGCGCCGACATCTCGTCCTTGCAGCAGTGAGCGGTGCTGCTGCTACCGCCTAGATGCCCACAGGCAACCGGCCAGACCTTGTCCTGCAGGTGCGGTGAACCGGCCACAGCGTCGCGATGGTCTTCAGCGCGCCGTCGAGCATGGTGCCCTTCTCGTCCTTCAGTGCTGCCTCGCGCAACCGGTGAAGCCAGTCTTCCGTGATTGATGCACCGGTCGAGCCAACCGGCATCGTGCCGTGGAGTTCCTCGATGCGCGGGTGGAGCCTATGTCGTCAAGCAGCCGGAGACAGGCCGGAAACGATGGCAAGGTTGCGGCCGGCCTGCTTGGCTTCGTAGAGACGCCGGTCGGCTGCGCGCATCAATTCGGAAACCGTGGCGCCAAACGAGCAAACGGTACCTCCGATGCTGACGGTGAGCGGAACCTGCTGCGCATCCGCCGGCTTGAACCGGATCTGCTCAACCTCACGGCGGATGCGCTCGGCCACGGTGGCGGCTTCCGCCTCGCTGGCACCGATCAGGAAGGCGCCGAATTCCTCGCCGCCAATGCGCCCCAGCACATCGCCGGCACGCACGCCGCGGGAAATGGCGGCGGCGATCTCAAGCAACGCGTCATCGCCGGTGAGATGGCCGAAATTGTCGTTTATCTTCTTGAAGTGATCGGCGTCGATGATGAGCAGCGCGCCGCGATCGCTGCGACGGCGCGAACCATCGAGCGCGGCAAAGAAGCTCTCGCGATTCAGCATGCCGGTCATGTAGTCGCGCGAAGCCTTTTCGGCGAGCCGGCGATGGGTGGCGGCAAGCTGCGCGTGCGCCCGTGCCAGATCGCGATGCGCCTGCTTCAGCCGGGCGCTTTGCCAGAAGGTGTAGGCGCTCACCGGAAAGGCGGTGACCAGCGGGCAGACAATGCACATCAGGAAGGCGTTTCCGTCCACGCTTCCGCCCAGCATCGGCACCACGGTCAGGGCGGTCCCAAGAGAACCCGCGACCGCGACGAGGGTCGCAATCGCAGCCTTCAGCAATATGCTCGTCATCACCACTCCTCTTTGCCGCGTCTCCATGACAGCAGGCGGCTGAAGGACCGGTTTCGCTGTTGCTTAAAATTTGAATCATTTCCACTGCACGCCGGAGCGTTGCGGCTTTATGCACCGGAATTTTCCCCGGCGTGCCGGTACAAAACACGCCGATCCATGGCATAAGGACCCCATGACCGAGTTTCCCGATCCTTCCCGCTTCGCCCGCGTCACCGACTGGGTGTTCGACCTCGACAACACGCTTTATCCGCACCACACCAATCTGTTCTCGCAGATAGACGTGCGCATGACCGCCTATGTGTCGGAATTGCTGCAACTGTCACGCGAAGATGCCCGCAAGCTGCAGAAGGAACTCTACAAGGAATACGGCACGACGCTGGCCGGTCTGATCGCGCGCCACAACATCGATTCGGACGACTTCCTCAACAAGGTCCATGACATAGACTATTCCTGGTTGTCGCCCGACCCCGCGCTCGGCGACGCGATCAGGACGCTGCCGGGGCGAAAATTCATCTTCACCAATGGCGACCGCGGCCATGCCGAACGCGCCGCGCGCCAGCTCGGCATTCTCGATCAGTTCGATGACATCTTCGACATCGTTGCCGCCAATCTGGTGCCGAAGCCGGCGCAGGAAACCTATGACAAGTTCCTGGCGCTGCACCGCGTGGCAGGCCCGAACGCCGTGATGTTCGAGGACCTCGCCCGCAACCTGATCGTGCCCAAGGCGCTTGGCATGCAGACGGTGCTGGTGGTGCCGCGCAATTTCGAGCCGACCTTCTCCGAGATATGGGAGCGCGACCCGGCATATGACGATGCGGTTGACTATGTCACCGACGATCTTGCGGATTTCCTCAAAAGGATCGCGCCGGGACATTCATAGCCTGGGCCAGCACCTGACGCGGCGGCAGGCAATTTATCGGCTGGTGCACCAAACCGCGTTACATTGCACGGAAAAGTTGATAAGGCGCATGCGCGTCTTCGCGTGGCGCATCGTTACAACCCGTTAGAAGCCGGACCACCAACCCTCGATTGTCCGGTGCAAGACAGTTTGGTTTTCGATCGTGAAATTCGTGCCCCCGGCATTGCTGCTGCTGTTTTCGCTGAGCTTTGCCGGCGCGTGGGCGCTGGAACGCGCCCGCCGCTATCTCCTGTTCTTCGCCGGCGCCTATCTCTGCATCGGCCTGGCGGCGCTGGGACAGATCGCCTTCTGGCCGCGCGATATCGGCCACAACACGATGATATCAGCGACCCTCTATTGCCTTGGCGTGCTGCTGCTCGGCGAGGGCGTGTTGCGGCGCTCCGGACACCGCATCGCCCTGCCGATGCCGGCGGTTATCATCGGGTGCATCGTCGCCGGCATCTTCTACTTCTTCTACATAGACCGCAGCCTGGTCACACGTGTCTATATCCTCAATTTCGGCCTTGCCGCGCTGCTGCTCGCCATCGCCTGGCAGGCACGGTTCCTGCGCCACGGACAGGTCACGGACCGCGCCCTGTTCTGGCTTATCATGGTTGTGGGCCTTCATTTCTTTCCGCGCACGATCCTGACCATGAGCGTGTTCACCGACGGGGACCCGACCGCCTTCGGCGCCACGACCTTCTGGACCTGGGTGCAGATCACGCTGTCGCTGATCGGCGCCGCAACCGCGCTCGGGCTGATGTCCATCACCGCCGTGGACGTCGTCACCGCCTTGCGCGGCGAGCGCGACAGCGATCCGCTGACAGGCCTGCTCAACCGACGCGGCCTTGAGCTTCGCAACCGCGACCAGCGCAAGGCGCAGGACAGGTCGGTTTCAAGCATCGTCGCCTGCGACATCGACAACTTCAAGATCATCAACGACACCTATGGTCATGCCGTGGGCGACGAAGTGCTGGAAGGCTTTTCGCGTATCATCCGCAACCTGTCGCGGGCCGACGACATCGTCGCGCGTATCGGTGGCGAGGAATTCGTGGTGGTGCTGAAAGGTACGCCACCCATGCGCGCCTATCAGTTCGCCGAGCGGTTGCGCCAGGACATCCAGCGCGCAGTCTTTCCCGGCCTGCCGCAACAGCACACGGTGACGTGTTCCTTCGGGGTGGTCGAATTTCGCGCCGGCGCCGATCTGTGGGCGACGGTCGAACGTGCCGACGAATATCTCTATGCCGCCAAGAAAGCCGGGCGCAACCGCACCTTCATGGAAGGGGTGCAGACGGTGGACGCGGTCTGACGAAAAAACCGGCCGCCGATGGGCAGCCGGTTCCATGAGATCACATCGGTTTGCGATCAGTGGTCCGAGTGTTCGTGCCCCGAATGATCGTCGCCGCCATTGGCCGCCTTGACCGGCACCTGCATCTCGACCTTGCCGGCATGCTCGAACTCCAGCGTGACCGGCACGGTGGCGCCCTCCTTGAAGGCTTCCTTGACGCCCATGAACATGACATGGAAGCCACCCGGCTTAAGCTCGACCGTTTCGCCGGCCGGAATTTCCAGCCCGCCTTCGACGGGGCGCATCACCATGACATCGTCCTTCACCTCCATGGTGTGGACTTCCACCTTGCCTGCATTGGGCGAGGTCGCGCCGACCAGCTTGTCGGCGGCCTTGCCCTTGTTGGCGATGGTCAGATAGGCGCCCCCGGTCGGCTGGCCGGGCAGCATCGCACGCGCCCAGGCGTCCGAGATTTCGAGATCGCCCGCCTTGACCGGCGCGGCCTCATGCCCGCCGTGACCGGCATGGTCGTGGCCGCCTGCGCTGGCGGCGAGGATGGTGACGGCCGGCGCGGGATGTTCCAGCGAATGCGGGTTCTGGCCCGCAGCCGGCTCCTCGTTCCAGGCAACCTCACCCTTGTCGCAGACCTGCGTGGCCTTGAAGAACAACTGCTGGCCCTCTTCGACATCGGCCAGCGTGCCGCTGACGGCGAACTCGTCATAGAAATCGTCGGGCAGGTTGCCGCCGCTCCAGGTCACGACCTTGACGCCCGATTTCACCTCCTCGCCATGCAGCTTGTAGGTCTTGGCGTAGTCGCCCTTTTCGACCGCGAGTTGCCAGCCGGCCTTCGGCATCGGTTTTGCTCCGATATAGCCTTCGGGTATTTCGAGGCGCACCGTGTGGGTGGCCTGGCCGCCATCACAGCCATGCGGGATTTTCAGCACCGCCTTGTAGGAGCCCGGCGCGGCCTCGCTTTTTTCGAGCGAGGCATGGGCATGGGCGGCAACGATTGAAGCAGCCGACAGCGCGCAGGCTGCGGCAAACGGAAACAGAATACGGCGCATTGTTTTTCCTCTTTGCGTCCAGAACAGATTTTCCTCCGCCCGGGCGAGCGGAGCAGTCATGTTTCAGGAGAGGAAGGACGGGGGCGCACGGATCGCCGGCGGCGGCTCGCTCAGCCGATCGGGTGGTATCCGGATTTCAGCGGGGAAAACTCCCGCATCGCAAAGGGTAACGGGAGCGGCGAAGGCTTTCTCGAAAACGTCCGCCACCTTGAGCGGCGCGACCATGCCGGCACAGGGACCGCCGATGCAGGTCGGGCATTTGTCGGTGGTGCCGGCCGGCGGCAGCTTGCCGTCGGGCACGACAGTGCGCATGCCCAGCATGGTGCAGATGACCAGCCCGTCCGCGCGGCTTGCGGCCCTGGCTTCGGCCAGCGGCTGGAACAGGTGGGCAAGCAGCACCAGCGAGGCGGCAATCGCAAACAGCAGGCGGTCGCGCCGAAGCGCGGCAAACCACCCCGATCGTTTGCGTAACCTTGCCATGCGGGAAGGTCTAGCCGAATGCCGCCCGGCTTTCCAGCGGGATCGGATGCGGCATCCTCGCGCGGGATACCCGGCAAGCCTCCCCGAGAAGGCAGCAATCAGAGGCTATAGAAGCGCTTGACGATGTCCCAGGCTTCATCGGCGGTCTCGACGAAATCAATGATGTCCTGATCGCCGGGGCTGATCGTGCCCTGCTCCGCCAGATAGTCGAGATCGATGGCGCGCTCCCAGAACTCCTTGCCGAACAGGATGATCGGCACGCGCTCCATGCGTCCGGTCTGGATCAGCGTCAGCGTCTCGAACAACTCGTCCATTGTGCCGAATCCGCCGGGAAAGACCGCCACGGCCTTGGCACGCATGACGAAATGCATCTTGCGCACGGCGAAATAGTGGAAGTTGAAGCACAGTTCCGGCGTGACATAGACGTTCGGCGCCTGCTCGTGCGGCAGCACGATGTTGAGGCCGATGGAGGGTGCACCGACATCGGCAGCGCCACGGTTGCCTGCTTCCATGACACCGGGGCCGCCGCCCGTCACCACCACATACTCGCGGTGATAGGACAGCGCCGACTGCTGCGAGCACAGCCGCGCGAACTTGCGCGCCTCGTCGTAATATTTGCTGTTCTTCTCGAGGTTGCGCTTCTGTGTTTCGTCCTTGGCGGCCCATGCCTGGCCGCCCGGCTCGGGAATGCGCGCGCCGCCGAACAGGATGACGGTGGAGCGAATGCCGCGTTCGGCCAGGGTCATTTCCGGCTTCAACAATTCGAGCTGCAGGCGCACGGCGCGCAGTTCGCGCCGGGTCATGAAGTCCTCGTCGTCCCATGCCAACCGATAGGTCGGGGCGCGCGTCTGCGGCGTATCCGGCACCGCCTTGGCCCTGACCAGATCCTCACTCGAATGAGGCAGCGGCGTCCAGCCGCCCTTTTCCATGGGATTCATGTTTTTCCTATCCGATTCTGCCCTTTGCGCGCCGTTTGCCGGCGCAGTCGTGATTGACCCCTTCTTAGCCCTGACATAGGGTCCGCGCGATCTTTAAAACAGTGTATGGCGCGCGCCTTAACAGCACATGCAACGGAGCTTTTTCATGTCCAAGTCCGATCTGGCCACCCTCGAAGCCACCATTGAAAAGGCGTTCGAGGAGCGCGAGGCGATCAGCGTCTCCACGCGCGGCGAGGTACGCGAGGCGATCGAAGCCTCGCTCGACCTGCTCGACCGAGGCACCGTCCGCGTCGCCGAGCGCCAGAGCGACGGCAACTGGAAGGTGAACCAGTGGCTGAAAAAGGCCGTGCTCCTGTCCTTCCGCATCAACCCTATGGAAATCGTCAAGGGCGGCCCCGGCGATTCGGTGTGGTGGGACAAGGTTCCCTCGAAGTTCTCGGGCTGGAGCGCGCTGGATTTCGAGAATGCCGGCTTCCGCGCCGTGCCCAATTGCGTGGTGCGCCGCTCGGCCTATGTCGCGCCTGGAGCGGTGCTGATGCCGTCCTTCGTCAATCTGGGCGCCTATGTCGGCGAAGGCACCATGGTCGACACCTGGGCGACGGTCGGCTCCTGCGCACAGATCGGCAAGAACGTGCACCTGTCGGGCGGCGTCGGCATCGGCGGCGTGCTGGAGCCGCTGCAGGCCGGCCCGACCATCATCGAGGACAATTGCTTCATCGGCGCGCGCTCGGAAGTGGTCGAGGGCTGCATCGTGCGTGAAGGCGCGGTGCTGGGCATGGGTGTGTTCATCGGCAAGTCCACCAAGATCGTGGACCGCTCGACGGGCGAAATCTTCTATGGCGAAGTGCCCTCCAACTCCGTCGTGGTGGCCGGCTCTCTGCCCGGCAAGCCGCTGCCCAACGGCGAGCCCGGCCCGCATCTCTATTGCGCCGTCATCGTCAAGCGCGTGGACGCCCAGACCCGCTCCAAGACCTCGATCAACGAGCTGCTGCGGGATTGATGTTTCGGGGGATCGCTCCCACCTTAGGGCGCGCTGACTTTTCCTCGAATCGTCAACGCGCTCTGACTCATTGCCCGAGCATGACCTTTTTCCGAAAACCGGAGACCGCTTTTCGGGAAGCACGCTCCAGGCAGCAACGGGGACATACGGCATTTGGCTGACAAGAATACACTGATCTGGCTGTTCTTCCGCTTTTCCGGCCGCATTGGCCGCGCGGTCTATGTGCTGGCCTTCCTGCTCATGCTGGTGGTGGTGTCGTTTCCGCTCTACCAGCACATGCGGTTTGCGCCCGGCACCACGGCTTCGGATGTGTGGTCGACCGTGTTCGGCCTGACCTTCATCGTCTTTCTGTGGGTGCATGTGGCCACCAGCGTGAAGCGGCTGCATGACATGGGCAAATCGGGGTTGATGGCGATTGCCCTGTTCATCCCCGTTGTCTCGCTGGTCGCCTTCGTCGTGTTTTGCCTGTTTCCGGGCAACGAAGGCCGAAACCAGTATGGCGAGAAGGCCGACTCGCTGCCGTAGCGCTGAATTCCGCTCAGCGTGGAAGCTCTCGCAAAAGCCTCTCCAGTTCCCCCAGATGGTCCAGCCGGCGGAAGCGCGGCGCACCGGCCGGCTCCTCGACATGCTCCGGCACCCAGGTCAGCTCGTGCGGGATATAGACGCCCCAGCTCCCCGCCTGAATGGCCGGCACAACGTCCGATTTCAGTGAATTGCCGACCATCATGCTGTGCTCCGGCCCGTCGCCGTGGCGGCTGAAGATGCGTTGATAGGTATCGGCCGTCTTGTCGCTGACGATCTCGACGGCATCGAACAATTCTCCCAGCCCCGATTGCGCCAGCTTGCGTTCCTGATCGAACAGGTCACCCTTGGTGATGAGCACGAGGCGATAGTCGCCGGCCAGTCGTTCCAGCGTCTCACGCACATGCGGCAGCGTCTCCACCGGGTGGCTGAGCATTTCGCGGCCCGCATCGAGGATTTCGCGAATCACTTCGGGCGGTATCCTGCCGCCGCCGAGTTCCAGCGCCGTCTCGATCATCGAAAGGGTAAAGCCCTTGATGCCGAAGCCGTAGACGGCAAGGTTGCGCTTTTCCGCCTCCAGCAGCCTGGCCTCGATATCATGGCCCTCGACATGCGCGGCCAGAAGCGCAGCAAAGCGCTTTTCCGTCTGGCGGAAAAACTGCTCGTTCTGCCAGAGCGTGTCGTCGGCATCGAAGCCGATGGTGGTGAGGTTTGCCATGGTGCACCTTGGATCGGCAGTGACAATGCATCCAACCGCTCCAAAAAGAAAAGCCGCCGCGACAAGAATTTGGTCGCGGCCAGTTCGCCCGCAGCGGGTGCCGTGGCGAGAACGCAATCTCCCGTGACAGGCGCATTTCTTTCGACTATCGGTCATTGTCATGATGCTGCCAAAAGACCCCGCCGAAAATCTCGCCGCCCTGATCCGCTGCCCTTCCGTGACGCCCGCCGAAGGCGGCGCGCTGACGGCGCTCGACGCCATGCTGAAGCCGCTCGGCTTCGCCGTGGAGCGGCCGGTGTTTTCCGAGGACGGCACGCCGGATATTGAAAACCTCTATGCCCGCCTGTCCGGCAACGGGCCGCACCTGATGTTTGCCGGGCACACCGACGTGGTGCCGGTGGGCGACGAGGCGGCGTGGAAGCACCCGCCCTTTTCCGCCGCGATCGACAATGGCGAAATGTATGGCCGGGGGGCGGTGGACATGAAAGGCGGCATCGCCTGCTTCGTGGCCGCCCTTGCCCGCCATATCGAGGCCCACGGCAATCCGAAGGGCTCGGTTTCGCTGCTGATCACGGGCGACGAGGAAGGCCCGGCCATCAACGGCACCACCAAGCTGCTCGACTGGGCCACCGGCAAGGGCGAAAAGTGGGACGCCTCGATCGTGGGCGAGCCGACCAATCCCGAAAAGCTCGGCGACATGATCAAGATCGGCCGTCGCGGCTCGATCTCGGGCACGGTCATCGTGAACGGCCGCCAGGGTCACGCCGCCTATCCGCATCTGGCCGACAATCCGGTGCGCGGGCTGATGACGCTGGTGGACGCGCTGCTGGTTCCGGATTTCGATAAGGGCACGAAGGATTTCCAGCCGACCAATCTCGAAATCACCTCCATCGATGTCGGCAATCCCGCCACCAATGTCATTCCGGCGAAGGCGACTGCCAGCTTCAACATCCGTTTCAACGACACGTGGACCGACGAGACATTGCAGGCGGAAGTCCACAACCGGCTGGATGTTGCCGCCCGCCGCAAGAAATACCGCAAGGGCCGCAGGGAGCCGATCGAGTTCGAGCTTGTCTGGCGCGACCGGCCGAGCCATGTCTTCCTCACCCGCGACGAAAAGCTGATCGAAACGCTGAGTTCCTCGGTCGAGGCCGTGATCGGGCGCAGGCCCGCTTTGTCCACCTCGGGGGGCACATCGGATGCGCGCTTCATCAAGGACCACTGCCCGGTGGTCGAGTTCGGGCTCGTCGGCCAGACCATGCATATGGTGGACGAGCGCGTGGCAGTTGCCGATCTGGAAACACTGACCGATATCTACGGCCGGTTCATCCGGGACTGGTTCGAACGAGGCTGAGAAGAATGCCACCCGCCGACGACATACAACGCTATCTTGTCGGCGCCTGGCGATTGATGACGGGCAAGCGCGACGGGCTTGCGCTGCTCGACATCTCGGCGGATGGATTCTGGAACTCGTTCTTCGCCATCGTGGTGGCCCTGCCGCCGCTCATCGTGGGCTGGGTGGGCTCCGCCAACGAACTTGGCGACGACCCGGCCGCGACCGCCAGCCGGTTCTCCTATCTGCTGCGGCTGGCCATCGTCGATCTCGGCGCCTGGGTGCTGCCGCTGGCCGCCCTTGCGGTCGCAGCGCCGATTGCCGGGATCCGCGACCGCTTCGTGCACTATGTCGTGGCCATCAACTGGGCCTCGGTCATACTCGCCTGGCTGCTGCTACCGGTGGCACTGCTGAGACTGGTGGTCGCCTCGACCTCCAGCATATTCGTGCTCGCCTCGATTGCCCTGTTCGCCCTC